>Ga0209458_1000416_pt1 | contig 15587 bp, 12 predicted proteins | sample WorMetLIZAISLAND_FD_187411 | JGI IMG/M metagenome (GOLD analysis project Ga0209458, IMG submission 187411) | Marine gutless worms symbiont microbial communities from Max Planck institute for Marine Microbiology, Germany - Inanidrilus manae... ...
CGCTGATGCTGAAGGCGATCCACGCTCAGGAGTGCCGCGCAGCAGCCCGGGCCAAGGCCGACGAGGTCATCGCCAAGCTGAAGGCCATGCGGCTTGCCAAGGTGGCCACATGGCTCGAGGAGACGGTTGACGAGACCCTGGTTTACTACGCCTTCCCAAACGAACACTGGCGCCGGATCAGGACCAACAACCCACTGGAGCGCATCATGCGCGAAATCCGACGGAGGACCCGTGTGGTCGGCGCCTTTCCAGATGGTCAATCGGCTCTCAACCTGGCCGCGGCCAGATTGAGGCACATCGCCGGCACCAAGTGGTCGAGCAAGCGCTATATGAATATGAACCTACTCAAACAGCACAAAATGAGTGCCTGACGGGACAGGCCGCCAACCCCAAAGTGCGAAAGAATCTAGACACTACCAGCGAAAAGATGACAATGGACGAATTGCGCCTGCGCCAGGCGACCTCGGGCGAGGCGCCGCTGTTGGAGCGGCCGGCGCTCGACAACGAGGAGGATATCGCGGGAGCCCGCGTTCTGGTGATCGAGGACAGCAGCCTTACGGCCGGTAAGATCGTCGAGGGCCTGCGCGGTGCCGGCTATAAGGCCGATCATGCGCGCAGTGCGGCGGAAGGCCGTACGCTGGCTCAGGATCGTGCCTATGACATGATCATCACGGCTCTGGAAATCGGCGGTGAGGACGGTCTTCGCCTCTGCTCGTACTTCCGCTCGCAGGAGCAGACCCGGCATGTGCCGATCCTGCTGGTGCTGGACGGCATCGACCTGCCGAAGCTGGCGAAAGGCCTGGATCTCGGCGTGACCGACTATCTAATCAAGCCGATCGACAGCAACGAGCTTCTGGCCCGCTCCCGCACTCAGATCCGTCGCCGCCGCTACCACGACCAGCTGCGCCATATGCTGCAACGCAGCGTGTCGATGGCCTATACCGATTCGCTGACCGGCCTGTACAACCGCCGTTACATGAACACCACGCTGGATCGCAAGATCCTGGAGATCGCCGAAACCGTGAAGCCGGTCTCGGTCATGCTGTTCGATATCGATCATTTCAAGCTGGTGAACGACGAGTTCGGCCACGCGACCGGGGACGACGTGCTGCGGGTTCTGGCCAAGCGGGTCGCCGCGGGGGTGCGAGATGTCGACCTTGTCGCCCGTTACGGCGGTGAGGAGTTCGTGGTCATCATGCCGGACACGCCGGCCAAGGTGGCCCATATGATCGCCGCGCGGCTGCGTGATCTGGTCGCGAAGGAACCCTTCTCCGTGCCGACCGCTCCGGACCCCTTGCCGGTCACGATCTCGATCGGGGTCGCGACCACGACGGACCCTATGGAGGAGGCGGGGGGCCTACTGGCGCGGGCCGACAAGGCGCTCTATGCCGCCAAGCGAGAGGGCCGCAACCGGGTCGAGATCGCTGAGCCGGCCGAAACGACCCTTCGCGACAACGTCTTCGCCCGGGGTTAACCTGGGTTAAGCGTCTCTCGAAGCCAGAATCGAAAAGGCCGCCCGATCAGGCGGCCGGTTAGGGCAGACGCCGGGTTTGGCGTCTACTTCATCTTGCTTTCCTTGAACACGACGTGCTTGCGCGCGACCGGATCGTACTTCCGCATTTCGAGCTTCTCGGTCTTGGTGCGGGTGTTCTTCTTGGTCACGTAGAAATAGCCGGTATCGGCGGTGCTCACCAGCTTGATCAGCTGTGTCGTCGGCTTGGCCATGGCGCCGTCCTTGTCAGGCGGTGGAACTCGAAGTTGCCGGAAGATAGCCGCCGCCGTCCCCAAGTCAAGCCCGGCCGGGTCCGATAGCCGCGAAGCCTGTTCCGTCCGGCCCCTACTCCGGCCAGGGCTCGATCCGGTGGCGCGAGCGGTCGCCGACCCAGCACAGCAGGGCCGGCCGTCGCCGCGGACCGGGTGTCTCGGGCCGGCCTCTTGGCGAGGGCGTGGTGCGCCAGCGCTTCGCGCAGCACCAGGGCGGTCACCTCCGCTGGCAGGGGCAGGCCGGGGATCTCCGCCAGGGGAACCCAACGCAGGTCCTCCAGTTCCCCGTCGCCGCGGAAGGACCCGCGGGCGGCGGCCCCGTCGGCGAGGAAGAAGCGGGTGTGAAAACGGCGCGGCGAGCCGGCCGGCGTGATGGCGCGGGCGACTAGGGTCATGGCGGAGAAGGCGGGCATCAGCCCGGCCTGGGCGAAGGCGCGCCAGACGCAGCGCTCTTGGCCAGAGTGGTGGAGGGAGTGGTGGCCGGTCGTTGCTGTTTCCCGCAACGCCGGTGCGGCGGGGTGGCCGAGCAGCAGTCCGGTTTCCTCGTAAGTCTCCCGGATCGCTGCCCGGGCGAATCGGGCGAGGTCCCGGCTCGTCGCCAGATCGAGGCCGCTATCCGGGCCCGGTATCGCTAGGGGTTCGGGAAAGCCGGTCGGGCGCCGGTCGGCGGCCTCCAGGCGGCCGCCGGGAAAGACGTAGACGCTCGGCATGAAGGCTGAGGCTCGGTGCCGCCGGCCCATCAGCACCTCGGGGGCCTCCTCGGAGCCCGAACGGCCGTCTCGAATCAGGATCAGTCCGGCAGCGTCAGCGGGCGTGTGGGGCGGCAAAGAGGCCTATTCGGCGGCGGAGAGCTGATCCGCCGCGGTGCCAGCGGTGTTCGGCACGCCCTGCAGCGCCCGGGCGTAGAGCGCCGGGTCGGTTAGCAGGTCAGCCGCCACCTCCAGGTCGATCTCGTTCTCGCCCTCGTAGAGGGGGCATTGCGAGCGGAGCGCCTCCAGGCCTTCGTCATCGTTCGGTGCGACGTCGGTGCGCCGGATCACCTTGTCCAGCGGGTATATGCCGCGCCGCAGTCGCTCCAGCACGTCGTCGGCGCTTTGGACATCGCCGCTGGTACAGATGTCCGGCATCACGCCGCGCCGGTTGAGGCCGTAGCCGGTCGGCGCGTGGAAGCGCGCCCAGGTCAGGGTCAGCTCGCCCTCGTTGGGCAGCCGCAGCACTGTCTGCACTGTCCCCTTGCCGAAGGAGTTGCTGCCGATGACCACGGCGCGGCCGGCGTCCTGCAGGGCGGCGGCCACGATCTCGGAGGCCGAGGCCGAATTGCCGTTGATCAGCACGGCGACGGGCAGGCCCATGGCCAGATCGCCGTCGTCGGCGTCGAAGTACTGATGGCTGTCCGGGTGGCGGCCGTGCGTCGAGACGATGCGGCTGCTCTCGAGGAAGATATCGGAGACGACCACGGACTGATCCAGCAGCCCGCCGGGGTTGCCGCGCAGATCGATGATGAAGCCCTTAAGGCGGTCGCCCAGCTCTTCCTCGGCGAGCTCCAGCTTGGCGCGCAGCGCTCCGGCCGTGCTTTGGTTGAAGCCCGAGATGCGGATGTAGCCGACTCCATCTTCCTCGCGGTAGTTCACGGTCTGCGGCACAATGTGGGCGCGGGTTACCTCGATCAGCTTCGGCATGGTCTCGCCATTGCGCTTGACGGTGAGTGTTACCTTGCTGCGCAAGGGGCCGCGCAGACGGCGTACCACCTCGCGCTGCGAAAGGCCGGCGGAGGGTTTGCCGTCGATCATGACGATGACGTCGTTGTCCAGGACACCGGACTCCTCGGCCGGGGTGCTTTCCATGACGGAGAGCACCTTCACGCCTTCCTCGACCAGGCTGATACGAACGCCGATGCCGCCGAAGCCGTCGCGGCTGGCCCGGTTCTCGCGCGCTTCCTCGCGCCCGGCGTAGCGGGAGAAAGTGTCGAGTTCCGCGGTCAAGCCATCGAACACCGCCTCGTAAACGTCCTCCGCAGCGGCCGAGGCGAGCTGCGAGGAATGGCGTTGCCCCGCGGCGACGGTTGCCGCCGCTATCTCGCCCCAACCGTCGGCGTCGTTCGGGCCCGGCGACGGGAAGCTCGCCGCTTCGCTGCCGTCGACCACAAGAACGACCTCGTTGCTTTCGCGGGCGATCGAGATCGAGGAGTCGATCGTAGAGAGGTTCTCGAGACCGGCCAGTGCCAGTTCGGCGATCGAGACATCCTCAATGTAGATCTCTGAAACGTCCTGGAAGCCGACGGAAAAGAGGCGACTCGCCCGGTCGGTTTCATAGGCCTGATGCTGTGTGTCGTCGCTTAGCGTACAGGCGACCAGCACGAATGCCAGGACGAGCGCTCCGTACCGCCGCATGATACAGGCCGGCGAAAGACGCCGACCTGCCACTAGCCCCCCGGCTCTATGGCCTTGCCTCACCGCGATACAGCTCCCCAACCGATCTCATTGAAAGAACGCACAAGAACGTTGTTGATAGCAAGAAATTCGGGAAATGTCTTGTCGCAAGGTGCTTTTACTATGGTTTGTCACACTTAGCGGGCAAGCGGTCAAAAAGACGTTAACATTTCGGAAAAATGGCGCATTACCGCCATTTGTGGCGATCTCATGAAAGCGCCGATGGATACCGCGGCACGGCCTCCTCGCGAGGATTTCATCGCTTGTGTCCCCTTGTCCTCAGTCGGCCTTTTCGTCCGCCCGCCCTTCGGTGCGGGGCTTTCCGGCCTTTGGGCCGCTGTTTCGGCGAGCGGCCCAGCGGATGCCAGCCGGTGGACTCCGGCCCTTCCTCTTCCGGCGTCGCGTCCGGCACCGAGTCGTCCGCCAGCTGAACGACCAGGCCGCCGCTGATCGGCTCCGCCTCGACCAGTCGCACCCGGACTTCCTCGCCGAGGCGGTATTGCCGGCCCCAGCGGCGTCCGACCAGGCAGTGGTGCGTCTCGTCGTGATCGTAGTAGTCGTCCGGCAGGGTGCTGATCGGCACCAGCCCGTCAGCGCCGCTCTCGTGCAGCATGACGAAGAGGCCGAAGCGGGTGACGCCGGTGATGCGCCCGGCGAAGAGGGCGCCGACCTTGTCCTGCAGATAGGCGGCGGTGAAGCGGTCGACGGCGTCCCGCTCGGCCGCCTGGGCGCGGCGCTCGGTTTGCGAGATCTGCAGGCCGGCCGCCTCGAAGCCGGCGGCGGCCTCGGCCGGCAGTCCGTCGTCGCCCAGGCCGAGCCCGGCGATCAGCGCCCGGTGCACCAGCAGGTCGGCGTAGCGGCGGATCGGCGAGGTGAAGTGGGCGTAGCGCCTGAGCGCGAGCCCGAAGTGGCCGATGTTGCGCGGCGCGTATGCGGCCTGGCTCTGCGAGCGGAGGATCAGCTCGCTGACCATGGGCGCGTAAGGCTCGCCCGCCACTTTGTTGAGAATCTGGGTGAAGGCATGAGGCTTAATCACTTGACCGCGAGCAAGATTAAGGTCGAGCGTGCGCAGCACTTCACGCAAGGCTTCGAGCTTCTGCGGGTCGGGAGCGTCATGGATGCGGTACATACAGGGCTGGCGGCGCGCTTCAAGGGTCTCCGCCGCGGCCACGTTTGCGGCGATCATCAGCTCCTCGATCACCCGGTGGCTGTCTAGGCGTCGGCGCGGCTCGATGCCGGCGACGCTGCCGTCGGCGGCGAGGATCACCTGGCGCTCCGGCAGGTCGAGCTCCAGGGTGCCGCGCGCCTCGCGGGCCCGCAGCAGCGCTGCGAAGGCGCCGTAGAGCGGCGCGATGACGGTCTCCAGGAGGGGCGCCGTGGTTTCGTCGGGATCTCCGTCTTGGGCTGCCTGCACCTCCTCGTAGGTGAGCCGCGCCGCTGAGCGCATGAGTCCGCGCAGGAAGCGGTGGCGCTGCAGCCGCCCCTCGGCATCGAGCCAGAGATGGACCGCCAGGCAGGGCCGCTCCTCCCGAGGCTTGAGCGAGCACCAGCCGTTCGACAGCGCCTCCGGCAGCATCGGCACCACCCGGTCGGGGAAGTAGACCGAGTTGCCGCGCTCGTAGGCCGCCTGGTCGAGGGCGCTACCAGGCTTCACGTAGTGGGCTACGTCGGCGATGGCGACGATGGCGTGCCAACCGCCGGGCCTCTTAGGATCCGGCTCGGCCCAGACAGCATCGTCGAAGTCTCGGGCGTCGGCCCCGTCGATGGTGACCAGCGGCAGGTCGCGCAGATCCTCGCGCGGGTAGGGGACGTCGGCAGCTATGGCCTTGGCCGTCACGGCGCCAGCGGCCTCGGCCTCGCCCAGGGCTGCCCTCGGGAAGATGTCAGGGATACCGTGCTCGTGGATTGAAATGAGACTTAGCGCCCGCTGGTTCTGCAAGCTGCCGAGGCGTTCGATCACACGCACCTCTTGTAGCCCCATGCGCCGGTGGTGCGGCATGGCCTCGACCAGCACTAGCTCACCGGGTTCGGCACCGGCAGCGTCCTCGGATTTGAGCATGAAGTCGCTCTTGGCCCGGCGGTCGGTTGGCCGCAGCCGGCCACCGCGCTCTCCTATCTCGTAGATGCCGAGCAGCCGTCGCGGCGCGCCGCCAAGCACGCGGATGACGCGCCCTTCGTAACCCCCATCCTCGATGCGACGCAGCCGCACCAGGGCGCGGTCGCCGCTTTGAAGAGCGGGACGGCCGCGCCGTTCCGGCGCCATGAAGATGACCGGCGGCATGCCGTCGCCCTTCCAGACGGCCGGCTTAGCCAGCAGCTCGCCGTCGCTGTCCGTGCCGGTGATCTCAGCAACCACCACCTCGGGCAGCGAGCCCGGCGGGGCGACCCGACGCTTGCCGCCGCGTTCGAGCTCTCCCTCGGCCTGGAGCTCCTTCAGCAGTGCCTTCAGCGCCACGCGCTCGCCCCCGCGAATGTGGAAGGCGCGGGCGATCTCCTTGCGATCGACCGGGGATGGGCTTTCCCGGATGAAGGCGAGGACCTCGTCCTTGGTCGGGAAAGGCCTGGTTTTCTTGGAGCTTGCCACCAGAGCCCTATTCGGCCGGGGCTTTCTCGTCCGCCTTGCTCTTGCCGGCCGACTTGTCAGAGGAATTCTCGGCCCTCTTGGCCGTCTGCTTTTTCGCCGCTTTCTTGGCCGCCGGCTTTTTCGCCGTCTTCTTGGCGGTCTTTTTCTTCGCTGCGGCTTTCTTCTTGGCCGGCTTGCGGCCCTTCTTTTCCGCCTGCGCGGCCAGCAGCGCGACGGCCTGATCCAAAGTGATCTCGTCAGGCGTTATGTCCCCGGTAATCGTCGCGTTCAGCTTGTTGTGCTTCACGTAGGGCCCGTAGCGGCCCTCGTGCAGGGTGACCGGCTTACCGTCCTCCGGATGATCGCCGATCGGCTTGCCCGACGATTTGCGGCCGCGCGCCGGCGCCTCGGCCAGCAGGGTGACCGCCCGGTTGAGGCCGATGGTCAGCACGTCGTCGCCCTCCCTGAGGGAGCAGTAGGTGCTGCCGTGCTTGATATAGGGACCGTAGCGGCCGAGGCCGGCGACGATCGGCTCGCCGCCTTCCGGATGAAGGCCGACCTCGCGCGGCAGGGCCAGCAGGCCGACCGCCTGATCCAGGGTTACTTCGTCCGGGGCCTGGCCCTTCGGCAGGGAGGCGCGTTTCGGCTTGCTGCCGTCCTCACCGGGCTCGCCCAGTTGAACGTAGAAGCCGAAGGGGCCCTTACGCAGGGTCACCGGCAGCCCGGCCTTGGGATGTCGGCCGAGCTCGAGCGGGCCGGTCAGCTCGAACTGGCCCTCGGCGCCGTCGGTCGGCACTGCGAGTGCCCGGGTGAAGCGGCAGTCCGGATAGTTCGAGCAGCCGATGAAGCCGCCTGTCTTGCCGAGCCTGAGGCCGAGGCGTCCGGCCTGGCAGGCTGGGCAGGCGCGCGGGTTGAAGTCCGGCCGCTCCGGGTCATCGGGAAAGAAGTGCGGGCCGAGCTCCTCGTCGAGCGCGTCGATCACCGCGGCGATGCGCAGCTCCTTGGTCCCGTCGACCGCCTTGGCGAAGGCCTCCCAGAACTGGCGCAGCATCGTCTTCCAGTCCTTCTGGCCGTCCGAGATGAGGTCGAGCTGCGTCTCCAGTTCGGCGGTGAAGTTGTACTGGACGTAGCGATTGAAAAAGCTGGTCAGGAAGACCGTGACCAGGCGGCCGCGGTCCTCAGGCAGGAAACGGCGCTTTTCCAGGCGCACGTAGTTGCGGTCTTGCAACACCTGCAGGATCGAGGCGTAGGTCGAGGGTCGACCGATGCCGAGCTCTTCCAGCTTCTTCACCAGACCCGCCTCGGTGTAGCGCGGCGGCGGCTGGGTGAAATGCTGTTCCGGCCGCACTTCGTCGCGGCGCAGCGGGTCGCCTTCGCTGAGCTTCGGCAGGCGCCGCTCGTCCTGGCCGAGCGCCTCGTCGCCGTTGTCGGCCTGGTCGTCGCGGCTTTCTTGGTAGAGCGCCAGGAAGCCGTCGAAGAGGATCACCGAGCCGTTGGCCCGCAGGCGGGCTGTGGCCCCATCTACCGCGATGTCGACGGCCACCTGGTCGAGCTGCACGCTGGCCATCTGGCTCGCCACCATGCGCTTCCAGATCAGGTCGTAGAGCTTGAAGCCGTCCTCGTCGAGGTGGCGCCGCAGCTCCTTGGGCCGGCGGGTCAGATCAGTCGGGCGGATCGCTTCGTGCGCTTCCTGGGCGTTCTTCGCCTTGGTCTTGTAGTGGCGCGGCGCCGGCGGCAGGTAGGGATCGCCATACTGATCGGCGATCAGCTGTCGGGTAGAGGTGATCGCCTCGGCCGCCACTTGGACCCCGTCCGTGCGCATGTATGTGATCAGGCCGACCGTCTCGCCGCCGAGATCGACGCCCTCGTAGAGCTTCTGGGCGATCCGCATGGTGCGGGTGGCGCCGAAACCAAGCTTGCGCGAGGCCTCCTGCTGCAGGGTCGAGGTGGTGAAAGGCGGGTAGGGGTTGCGCTGAGTCTGCTTGCGCTCGACTTGATCGACCTGGAAGACGCCGGCGGCGGTCAAGGTCGCCACCGCGGCCATGGCCGCCTCCTTGTCGCCGAGATCGAACTTGTCGAGCTTGCGGCCGTCGAGATGGGTCAGGCGGGCGGTGAAGGGCGCATCCTGCGGGCTGCGCAGGGCGACCTCGATCGACCAATACTCGCGTGGCCGGAAGACCTCGATCTCCGCCTCGCGTTCGCAGATCAGACGCAGCGCCACCGACTGGACGCGGCCGGCCGAGCGGCTGCCGGGCAGCTTGCGCCAGAGCACGGGGGAGAGGGTGAAGCCCACCAGATAGTCCAACGCACGGCGCGCCAGGTAGGCCTCGATCAGGTTCTGATCCAGATCGCGCGGGTGCTTGAAGGCATCGCGCACCGCGTCCTTGGTGATCTCGTTGAAGACCACGCGTTTGACCGCCACGCCGTCGAGCGCTTTGCGGCGGGCCAGCTCCTCGGCGATGTGCCAGGAGATCGCCTCGCCCTCGCGGTCCGGGTCGGTCGCCAGATAGAGATGCTCGGCCTGCTTGACCGCCGCGGCGATGTCCTTGAGGCGCTTCTCGGCGGCGGCCTCGACCGTCCAGCTCATGGCGAAGTCCTCGTCCGGCTGCACCGAGCCGTCCTTGGCTGGCAGATCGCGCACGTGGCCGACGCTGGCCAGCACCTGATAGTCCGGGCCCAGGTACTTGTTGATAGTTTTCGCCTTGGCCGGGGATTCGACGATGACGACGTTCATGTCAGACGGAAACAGCTCCTTTGCTGCCGGTCCGGTGCGGCATGTCCTAATCTGGCCGCTTCGGGGCGCGTCACCTCTGTTCGGGCATCACGCAATCAGTGCGATGCGGCTGCCCGGATGGCGTTCGGCGCGGCCTGCGAGCTCCAATTCCAGAAGCACCATCTGGACCACTGCCGGGGACAATTGGCACTGACGGATCAGTTCGTCAACCGTCACCGGCGCGATTCCCAGCAGCGCCTCGACCTGTGGACGGGCCGAATCGAGCTCGGATTCGGCGGGCGGAGCCGCCGTTTCATCGCCGGACTCCTCGGCCCGCAGCGGCGGCACGAGGCTGTCGCGCATGGCGTCCAGCCCCCGCAGGACATCCTCCGCCTCCTCGGTCAGCAGGGCGCCCTGGCGCAGCAGATTGTTGCAGCCTCGGGCGCGCGGATCGAGCGGCGAGCCCGGCACGGCGAAGACCTCGCGGCCCTGCTCCAGGGCCAGGCGCGTTGTGATCAGAGAGCCGGAACGGGGTGCCGCCTCGACCACGACGACGCCGAGAGAAAGCCCGGAAATCAACCGATTGCGCCGCGGAAAATGGCGCGCCTGCGGTACCGTGCCGAGCGGCATCTCGGAGATCAGCAGGCCCTGATCGCGAATCGAGTCGTAGAGGCCCTGGTTTTCCGGCGGATAGACCACGTCGACGCCACCGGCCAGTGCCGCGACCGTGCCGCTGGCCAGCGCCCCCTGATGGGCTGCCGTATCGATGCCGCGTGCCAGACCGGATACGACCGTGAGGCCGGCGTCGCCGAGATCGCTGGCCAGCCGCGTGGCCAGGCGGCGCCCATTTGCCGAGGCATTGCGCGCGCCGACCATGGCGACGGCGCTGGTGGCGAGGAGATCGCGGCGACCGAGCAGGGTCACCACCGGCGGGGCGTCCTCGATCGCGGCCAGGGGCTCCGGATAGTCCGGCTCGCCGAGGGCCAGGGTCGTCGCGCCCGCCCGGCGCACGGCGTCCAGTTCGCGCTCGGCATCGTCAGCCGGGCAGATCTTGATCGGGCGCCGCCGGCCGCCGCGACGGACGAGATCGGGCAGGGCCTCCAGCGCCGCCCGCGCTGTGCCAAAGCGCGTCAGCAGCTGGCGGTAGTTTACCGGCCCGACGTTCTCGCTGCGGATCAGGCGCAGGCAGGCGAGGTGCTCGGCCGAGTCGTCGTGGGTTTGGAGATCTGCCATCGGCCTAGCATTCGCCGAGCCAGACGCTGCCGTCAAGCGCCATCTAAAATCATAAATTGTAAATCTAAAATGTTACTCGCCTTAGCTGCTCCCGATCCGAGGCTCCTCGCCTTTCAGCAGGCGGCGGATGTTCGCGTGGTGTTTGAACCAGACGGGAACGGCGATAAAGATCATGAATTGAACCAGTTGTAGGTCTTTCATGAACAGCCATGCGAAGAGCGGAGAGAGCGCTAAACTGACCAAAGCGGATAGTGAGGAGATGCGGAACAGCAGGGCGACCGCCAGCCAGCTAAGGCAAACGGCGACCCCGACCGGCCAAGCGACCGCCAGCAGGACGCCGAGCGCTGTCGCCACGCCCTTGCCGCCTTTGAACTTCAGCCAGACCGGAAAGAGGTGTCCGAGCAGGGCGCCAAAGCCGGCGGTGAGTGCCGTGTCCGGTCCCCAGATGCCGGCGATCAGGACGGCGGCGGCGCCCTTGCCGCCGTCGAGCAGCAGGGTTGCAGCGGCCAGGCCCTTGCGGCCGGTGCGCAGCACGTTGGTGGTGCCGATGTTGCCCGAGCCGATGGAGCGGATGTCGCCCAGGCCGGCGAGGCGAGTCAACACCAGGCCGAAGGGGATCGAGCCCAGCAGATAGCCGCCGAGCAAGGCGGCGGCCAGGTAAGGCCACGCGAACTCCCATGAGATCGGATCCGGCATGGCGTCGTTCCGCCCGAAGCCCCCTCCGCATTTCGATCTTGGCGCCAGGCGCCCCCAAGGCACGCCGCCACGGCCCATTATGAATCGCCGGATCGCCCTACGCGAGCGCAATCCCCGTCGGCTCGCCGCAGGCGGCCGGTGATGCTATCCAGAGGCCATGACGGAGAAGGTTTTCTGGCAAGCGCCCGACCTGAAGCGGCTGCCGACGCAGGTCGCCACGGTGGCGGGCGCCGAGATCACGGTCGCGCGCACGATCTTCTACGCCCTGTCTGGCGGCCAAGAGAGCGACGAGGGCACCATCGGCGGCCATCCGGTGCTGGAGGTACGCAAGGACGGGCGCGACATCGTCTACCGGCTACCGGAGGATCATGGCCTCCGGCCGGGCGATCCCGTCATCATCGAAATCGACTGGGAGCGGCGCTACCGCCTGATGCGCCTACACTTCGCCGCCGAAATCGTGCTGGAACTGGTTACGCGGCACCTGGGGCCGATCGAGAAGATCGGCGCCCACATCGCGCCGGACAAGGCGCGCATCGACTTCGCCTGGCTGGAGAACATCGCCCAGCATTTCCCGCTGTTGGAGACCGGAGCGTCAGCCATCATCGCCGGCGACGAGCCGATCGAGAGCGCCTTCAGCGACGAGGCGGCCGAGCGCCGCTACTGGAAGATCGAGGCCTTCGCCCGCGTGCCCTGCGGAGGCACCCACCTGCGCCACACCGGCGAGGTCGGCGCCATTGCTCTCAAGCGCAAGAACATCGGCAAGGGAAAGGAACGGATCGAGGTCACTTTGACCGACCCGTAGGCATCGCGCTGTGAAGGCTCTGGCTGAGCCGGGGAGCCCACCGGTTTGATTCACACGGATGAACGCGGATTGAGTGAGCCTTTGAAGGCTGACCACTCCGTGTTTATCCCTGTCCATTCGTGTCGATATCCGTTTGTTTTTCCTTTCCGCGCACACGCTCACCCTCCACATGAAACATTGAGGAAGATTCGGGCTGCGGGTCGCTCCGCCGATTGTGCGGCGCGCAAGATCGAGTCAGCAGCGAGACTTGGGGATGGCCGTTGCCCCTGATCACCAATCGCTCAGCGAGGGAAAGAGGCGGATGCCAACGACAACACACGGGCTGTTTCACTGGAACGAGCTGATGACCTGGGACGCCGAGAAGGCCAAGGCCTTCTACGCCGACACGCTCGGCTGGAACTACGAGGCCTTCCCCATGGAACAGGGCGAGTACATCGTCTGCAAGGCGGGCGACGAGGTGGCCGGCGGAATCAAGCAGATGGAGTCCGGCATGGGCTTCGAAGGCATACCGGACAACTGGTTTTCCTTCATCACCGTCGACGATGTCGACGCACGGGTGGCCAAGGTCGCAGCCGCCGGCGGCGAGATCATGCGGCCGCCTTTCGACGTGCCCAAAGTCGGCCGCATTGCCATCGTCAAGGACAAGGTCGGCGCCGTCGTCGGCTGGATCACCCCGGCGCCGCAGGAAGGCGCGTAAGGCGCGGCGGCCTTTGAGTGTTTGTTCCCTCGCCCCTCCGAGGGAGAGGGTTGCGCAGGCTTGGCGAGGCGTTAGCCGAGCCCTACCCGGAGCTGGGTGAGGGGGCCATTTTGTTCTGCCCTTTTGTCACCCTCACATCCCATGGTCACCCTGTGACCATGGGCCCCTCCCTCTCCCCTCAAGGGCGAGGGAATAAATGCTCAGGCGCTTCCGGCCTCGAAGATGGTGCGGCCGTCGACGACGGTGCGCAGCACTTCGCCCTGGACGGGATGGCCCTCGAAAGGGGAGTTCTTGGACTTGCTGCGGAAACTGTCCGGGTCGAGGCGGCGCGGCTTGCCGGGGTCGAAAAGGACCAGGTCGGCCGGCCCGCCGGCTTCGAGCCGGCCGGCTTCCAGGCCGAGCAGCTTGGCCGGCGTCGCGGTCAGGCGGGCGAGCAGGTCGAGCAGGCTCAGCTGCTCCTTGTGGACCAGCTCGAGCGACAGGGCGAGCAGCGATTCCAGCCCGACGATGCCGTAGTCGGCGAGCGCGAAGGGCAGCCGCTTGCTGTCCTGGTCGTGCGGGCTGTGGTCGCTGGCAATCGCGTCGATGGTGCCGTCGGCCACCGCCTCGGCGATCGCCTGCCGGTCGGCCTCGCTGCGCAGCGGCGGCGAGACCTTGGCGAAGGTGCGGTAATCGCCGACCGCGGTCTCGTTCAGGATGAAGTAGTGCGGTGCCGTGTCGCAGGTGACCGGCAGGCCGCGCGCCTTGGCCGCGCGGATCACGGCGACTGACTCGGCGGTCGAGACATGGGCCGCGTGATAGCGCCCGCCGGTCAGCTCGACCAGCCGCAGGTCACGCTCCAGCATGATCACCTCGGCCGCCACCGGGATGCCGGCCAGTCCCAGGCGCGTCGCCAGCTCGCCGTCGTTCATCACCCCGCCGGCCAGCGCCGGCTCCTCCGGATGCTGCACGATGAGCTGGTCGAAGGCGGTGGAGTAGGTGAGCGCCCGGCGCATCACCTGGGCGTCGGCTACCGCCTTGAGCCCGTCGGTGAAGCCGACCGCGCCGAAATCGCTCAAGAGGCCGATCTCGGTGATCTCCTCGCCCTCCAGGCGGCGGGTGACGGCACCGTAGCTGTAGATCTTGACCAGCTTCACCTCGCGGGCGCGCCGGGCGACGTATTCGACGCCGGCCACGTCGTCGACCACCGGCTCGGTGTTGGGCAGGGCGGCCATTGAGGTGACGCCGCCGGTCGCCGCGGCCAGGCTGGCGCTCTCGATGGTCTCCTTGTGCTCCTCGCCGGGCTCGCGCAGCTGTACCCGCATGTCGACCAGGCCCGGCGCCAGGCAGAGGCCGCCGCAGTTGACCACGCGGATGCCCTCCGGCACGCCGTCATTGAAGAGGGAGGGGCCGAGATCGGCGATCCGCGGGCCCTCGGTCAGCAGTGCGCCCGGCGCGTCGAGCCCGCTCTCCGGGTCGAGCAGGCGCGCGTTCACATAGGCGACCTTGCCGTTCGCCTTGCCGTTGCTCTTGCCGTTCCCGCTCATGAGACCGCGCGCACGATGCCCGCGTCATCGCCCGGGTCGCCTGTTACGTTGCGCCGCAGGGCCCGGGTCAGCGCGTCCAGGCAGGCCATGCGCACGGCGACGCCCATCTCGACCTGCTCGCGGATCAGGGAGCGGTCGATGTCGTCGGCTACCTCGCTGTCGATCTCGACGCCGCGGTTCATCGGTCCCGGGTGCATGATCAGGGCGTCCGGCTTGGCCGCCTGCAGCTTCTCGTAGTCCAACCCGAAGAAGCGGAAGTACTCGAGGATCGAGGGCACGAAGCTGCCGTGCATGCGCTCGGTCTGCAGGCGCAGCATCATGACGATGTCGCAGTCGGCCAGGCCCTTGCGCATGTCGATGAAGGCCTCGACGCCGAGCCGCTCGATATCGGCCGGCAACAGCGTCGGCGGCGCGATCACCCGCACGCGCGCACCCAGCGTGGTCAGCAGGTGGATGTTGGAGCGCGCCACCCGGCTGTGCAGCACGTCGCCGCAGATGGCGACCAGCAGGCCGCGCAGATCGCCCTTGTGGCGCCGGATGGTGAGCGCGTCGAGCAGCGCTTGCGTGGGGTGCTCGTGGCTGCCGTCGCCGGCGTTGATCACGGCGCAGTTGACCTTCTCCGACAGCAGCTTGGAGGCGCCGGAATCCGGGTGCCGCACGACGAGGACGTCGGGCAGCATGGCGTTCAGGGTCATGGCCGTGTCGATCAGGGTCTCGCCCTTCTTGATGGCGGACCAGGCGACCGACATGTTGATGGCATCCGCCCCCAGCCGCTTGGCGGCCAGCTCGAAGGAGGTGCGCGTCCGGGTCGAGCTCTCGAAGAAGAGGTTGATGGCGGTGCGACCGCGCAGCACGTCTTTCTTGCCGACGCCCTGCCGGTTGACCTCAACGTAGCTTTCCGAGAGATCGAGGAGAAACCCGATTTCCGCCGCCGATAGCCCCTCGATGCCGAGGAGATGGCGATGCGCATAGCCGAGCGCGGCGAGGGGTGACTCCGAAGCGGTCATTAAAGGGGGATTATGGCAGGTGCGGGGGCGAGTCGCAAGGTGGGGGATGGAAGGGGGCTGTGGGAAAGTGGAGAGGAGATGCGAACATCTGACTGTGAAATGCAATCAGCCACTGAGCTGGGATGCTGGCTCAGGCTGGATAGTGCCAGGAAGAGTA
>Ga0209458_1000417_pt1 | contig 15581 bp, 14 predicted proteins | sample WorMetLIZAISLAND_FD_187411 | JGI IMG/M metagenome (GOLD analysis project Ga0209458, IMG submission 187411) | Marine gutless worms symbiont microbial communities from Max Planck institute for Marine Microbiology, Germany - Inanidrilus manae... ...
ACGGCGCGATCCCAAACACCTCGGCAACCGCCCGAATGCTCTCGCCCGCCTCATGACGGGCAACAGCACGCTCACGAAGATCAATCGATAGAGGTCGTGCCATGTCTGCTGGCCTCCTCATCCAGCAGACACGGTGAATCACATCCAACACCCAAAGGGAATCCCTTTTCCCGATTCCGCCTAACTCCGGACCGATCTAGCACACGCGCTGCCCTTGCGAGAGCTTGCGCTAGCCGTGCTCGGCGAGAAGCGCCGCGACCAAGTGCTGGCTCGGCTAGCCACGCGCCTCGCGCCGGTGAAGCGGGCGGAGACCCCAGGCGGGCCGGTCGAATTCTTGTGCCCAAGCACCTACGCTCTCTATTACCCCAGGGTGATGCTATCGGATGATCCGCTGGCCCGGCAGTGGATCAGCACCTTCGATGCCGATGACGTGCTCTGGGACATCGGCGCCAATGTCGGCCTGTTCACCCTCTATGCCGCCCGCGCTGCCGGAGTGCGGGTGCTGGCCTTCGAGCCCGGCGCGGCGAACCATTGGGTGCTCAACCGCAACATCGAGATCAACAGCCTGGAGGACCAAGTCTCTGCGTATGCGCTGGCATTCTCGGACGAGTCGGGCCTACAGACTTTTAATATGTCGACGAGCGAGCCGGGCACCGTGTTCCACGTGTTTGGCAAGCCCCAGGGCGACTTCGGCTACGACGTCACCTACGCCACGTCCCAGGCCGCGGTCGGCTTCACCATCGACGACTTCGTCCGCCGGTTCGCGCCGCCTTTCCCGACCCACATCAAACTCGATGTCGACAACTACGAGGCTCGTATCCTCGCCGGCGGCCGCGAGACCATCGCCGATGCGCGGCTGAAATCGGTCTTGGTCGAGATCGCCGAGCACGTTGACGGTCCCGACATCCCGGCGTTGCTCTCGACGGCCGGCTTGGTCGAACACGTTCTACCCGACGCCGACGACGATCGGCGTCCGTTTCGCAATCGGCTGTTCGTTCGCGGCGGTTGACTCGCTCCATGATTCCGGACTCTCTGGCAACGACCGGCAGTTCCGGCCACATGGGGGGCTAGCATCGTGTCCGACCGCAATCCGGACACCCAAAGCGCGTCGCCGTTCGAGCGCGGCGACGCCTACCGGGCGCTGCGCCAGTACGACCACGAGTTCTGGAATGCGACCGGTTGCCGGCCCGGCATGTCCGTGCTGGAGGTGGGCTGTGGCACCGGCCAGTTCCTCGCCTATCTGGCGGCCAAGGGGGTGGAGGACTTCGTCGGCATCGACTACGATGGTGGGGTGCGTGCGGCGATCCCCGAGGCCGCCGCCGACCGCTTCATCGAGAGCGACCTCGCCGCCTTCGTTGCCGAGAACACAGGCAAGCGGCGTTTCGATCGGATCGTGCTGTTCGGCGTGCTCGAACACCTGACCCTTGAGCAGGGCATTGCCGCGTTGGAGAGCCTCCACGCCATCGTTGCCGACGGCGGGCGCCTCGTTATCCGCGTGCCCAACGGCGGCTCGCCCTGGGGGCTCCACATCCAGCATTCGACCATCGACCACGTCACCGTCTACACCACGGACAAGCTGATCGAGCTCGCTCGCCTGACCGGCTACGACTGCCTGCGCTTCCTGCCGCAAAGGATCGGTCCGCCGGTGCGCCGCACCTTGCAGGCGGCGCTGCACGCGGTGCTCGACCGGGTGCTAGTACAGCGGCCCGAGGTGTGGACGGCCAATGTCATCGCGGTCTTCGCCCGCCCGCACGGGCCCGGCGAACGATGAACCCCAATGAAGCCGTGTCGGCGCGGTCGGACACGCTTATCCGGCGTGTCGACCTGCGCAATCCGTTTCACGTCGCCGAACTGCCCCTTGTCGGTCGTCTTTGCCGTGCCGCCTATACGCCGCGGCGACGGGTCGCCAAACGCTTCGTCGGCAAGCCGGCAAAAGTTCTGTTCCGACTGGCGCACAGCAGTCTCGGCCTCGGCGGACGGGGCACACTTGTCTACGACGGACCGGACGGCACGCGGTCGCTCAGATTCGACGCCCGCAACATCCAGTTCCGCGCGCTCTACCTGCCGCAGTACGCCGCCGGATACGAAACCGAAACCTCGGCACTCCTCGACGTCATCGTGAGCCCGAAAGACGTGTTTTTCGACGTCGGCGCCAATTGGGGCTACTTCGCCCTCTGGGTTGCCGGCCGGCCCGGATTCGAGGGAACCGTGCACGCCTTCGAACCGCTCGCCGCCAGCTTTGCCGACTTGGCCGGCCTCGTCGCCCAGGCCGGGCTCGAGACCCGGATCAGTTGTCATCACCTGGCGCTCTCGGACCAGGACGGTGACGGAGTCCTCGCCGTCGATGCCGGTGGCGACAGCGGCACGGCCCGGCTCGGTGGCGGCGCGTTGGGGGAGCGCGTGACGCTGGCGGCGCTCGACGGCCTGGGTTTGCCGCCACCCGCGGCGATGAAGATCGACGTCGAAGGCCACGAACACCTCGTCCTCGCCGGTGCCCGGCGCACCCTGGAGTCGGCACGCCCGTTCGTGGTCTTCGAAAGCTGGCGCGAGGCAAGCGCGCCGAAAACGACGCTGGCGCCGTTCGGCGTGCTCGCGGGCCTCGGCTACGCGTTCTTCGCGCCCACGTGGTGGCGCACGACGCCCGCCGGAGGCTACGCCGTCGATGGACCGACCGACACACTGGCTTTGGTGCCGGTGACCCCCGAGCAACGGTTCCTCCTCGGTGAACAGATGAACGTGCTCGCCTGTCCCGCGGAGCGCCTCGCCAAGTTACGCGCGTTGTTCGAAGGAACGTGACCGCAAGGCCAATCAACCGGCTAGCGCGCTTTCCAAGACCTGACCGGGAGCATTGGCAAGGGCGCGGATCATGTCGATTTCGGGCTGTTCGAACAGGCCTGGACGCACGTCGGGGCTGGAGAAGTTAATGGTTCCGAACAGCTTGCCGCGGACAAGTACAGGAGCCCCGATATAGCTCTCCAGTTTGAATTCCTTGTAGGCCGGGTGGGATCGCCGGTCGGTGTCGAACACATGGGTGAACGCGACGGGACCCTCATTCGCAATCGTATCGACGCAGTAGGTGATGCCTAGGTCGAATTGGGTTCCGGGCGCGATCTGGTCGCCCGGTGATTTGGCATTGAGCACCGTATAGGTGCCGCGTTCGATGCGGCTGACGATACCGATCGGGAGGCCGAACACGTCGATCTCGTAAATCAGCAGCCGGTCAAGCTTGTCACTGCGGGAAGATTGGCCGTCGTCGACAATCGATTGCAAGGCGACCCGTACCATCGGATCGGGGTGATCGACGGTGCGCTGATCGCTTGAGTCCGACGGGCGGGTCATGCGCGGACCTCCGCCCAGTTCCCAGTGTTGAGAAACATGTCGATCTGATCGACGAAGGGGGCGATGTCGAGGCCATGGGCCTTGGTCCAGGTGTCGTTGAAATAGGTGTTGGCGTAGAGTTCGCCGGAGTCGCAGATCAACGTCACCAGGGAGCCGCTCTCGCCGACCGCCAGCATGCGCGCGGCGATCCAGCAAAGGCCGTAGAAGTTGGTGCCGGAGGAGCCGCCGACCCGCCGGCGCAGCCGCGCCGACAGCACCCGCATCGCCGCCAGCGACGCAGCGTCCGGGACCTTCAGCATATGATCGACGACGGTCGGGATAAACGAGGGCTCGAGGCGCGGCCGGCCAATGCCCTCGATCAATGACCCCTGGTCGATGGCGAGGTCGTCACGGCCGGCGGCGACGCTGTCATAGAACACCGAGTTCTCGACATCGACGACGCAGAGCTTGGTGTCGAGGTGACGGTAGCGGATATAGCGGCCGATGGTTGCAGAGGTGCCGCCGGTCCCAGCCCTCATCACCACCCAGCTCGGCACCGGATGGGGTTCCAGCCGCATCTGCCCGAACATGGATTCGGCGATGTTGTTGTTGCCCCGCTAGTCGGTGGCCCGTTCCGCATAGGTGAACTGGTCCAGGTAGTGGCCGCCGAGTTCGCGGGCGAGGCGGCGGGACTCGTCGTAGAGCGCCGCCGGTTCGTCGACGAAGTGGCAGCGCCCGCCGTAGAATTCGATGGCGGCGACCTTCTCCGCCGAGGTGCCGGCGGGCATGACCGCGTAGAACGGCAGGTCGAGGAGCCGGGCGAAATAGGCTTCCGAGACGGCGGTCGAACCGGACGAGGCCTCGACCGCCGGCGTTCCCTCGTGAATCCAGCCGTTGCAGATGGCGAACAGGAACAGCGACCGCGCGAGGCGGTGCTTGAGACTGCCCGTCGGATGGATGGACTCGTCCTTGAAATAGAGATGCAGGCCGTCCAGCGCCGGCACCCGGAGCGGGATCAGGTGGGTATCTGAGGAGCGGCTGACGTCGGCTTCCAGCCGGCAGACAGCGGACTTCATCCACACCCGGTCCGCACAGGCGGGCAGGTCGTTGGTCGGCGAAAGCGCGCGGTCGAGCGGACCGGCGCGTTCCGGCGGCGCCACGTCAGGTATCCAGCAGGATTCGCCGCGGGTCCTCGACGCACTCCTTGACGCGGACAAGGAACGAGACCGCCTCACGGCCGTCGATGATGCGGTGATCGTAGCTGAGCGCCACATACATCATCGGCCGCACCGCGATCGAGCCGTCGGGCATGACCATGGCGCGCTGCATGGTCTTGTGCATGCCGAGGATCGCCGACTGCGGCGGGTTGAGGATCGGCGTCGACATCAGCGAGCCGAACACGCCGCCGTTGGTGATGGTGAAGGTGCCGCCCTGCATCTCCTCCATGGCCAGCTGGCCGTCTCGGGCCCGCCGACCGAAGTCGCCGATAGCCCCTTCGATGTCGGCGAAGCTGAGGGTGTCGGCGTCGCGCACCACCGGCACCACCAGCCCCTGCGGGCCGGCGACGGCGATGGCGATGTCGTAGTGGTTCTTGTAGACCAGATCGTCGCCGTCGATCTCGGCGTTGACGGCGGGGAATTCCTTCAACGCCACCACGCAGGCACGGACGAAGAACGACATGAAGCCGAGACGCACGCCGTGCTTCTTCTCGAAGGCGTCGCGGTACTCGGCGCGCACGGCCATGGCATTGGTCATGTCCACCTCGTTGAAGGTGGTCAGCATGGCGGCAGTGTTCTGGGCATCCTTGAGCCGGGCGGCGACCATCTTGCGGAGCCGGGTCATCCGTACCCGTTCCTCGCGCGGGTCCTCGGGGCGCGGCGCGGCGGGCGCCTCGGCTGCGGTGGGAGCGGGAGCCGCCGCCGGGGCCGGGGCTGCGGCTGCAGCGGGAGCGCCGGACTCGATGTAGGCCAGCACGTCGCCCTTGGTCAGCCGCCCGTCCTTGCCCGTGGCCGGGATGGCTGCCGGGTCCAGGCCGTTCTCCTCCACAAGGCGGCGGACCGCCGGCGACAGCGGCATCGCCGCCGCGTGCGCGGCTGGCGCAGGGGCCGGAGCGGGCGCGGCGGGAGCCGGGGCCGGAGCAGGCGCCGGTGCCGGGGCAGGTTCGAGTGCTGGAGCCGGTGCGGCCGGTTTCGCCGCCGCCGCGGCACCATCGGCGATGGAGCCCAGCACTGCGCCGACCTGGACCTCCGCACCCTCGGCCTGGGCGATGGCCTCCAGCACGCCGGCCGCCGGTGCGTTGACTTCGACCGTGACCTTGTCGGTTTCGAGTTCGACCAGCGATTCGTCGGCGGCGACGGCATCGCCAACCGCCTTGAACCACTTGGCCACCGTCGCCTCGGTCACCGATTCGCCGAGGGCCGGCACAATGATGTCGGTCATGGTCTCCCTGTCCTCCGGGTCCTTATGTCTTGGGGGGCTAGCGCGGCACGCGCCGGAAAGGCTGCGGGATGGCGGCGAGGTCGGCGGTTAACGCCCGGTCGACGATCCGCTCCTGCTCGGCAACATGGGTCTTGAACAGGCCCGTGGCCGGCGACGCGGCGGCCTTGCGGCCGACGTAGGTGGGCACCACCATCTCGCGGCCGAGTTCTTCGAGAATGTTGACGAAGCGGGGCAGGACGAAGATCCAGCCGCCCATGTTCGCCGCCTCTTCCTGGCACCACACGACCTCGGCGTTGGGATAGCGCTTGATCTCGTTGCGCACGCCGTCCCGCGGCCACGGGTAGAACTGCTCGACGCGGACCAGGGCGACATCGTCGACGCCGCGGTCCTCCCGGCCCTGCAGTAGGTCATAATAGACCTTGCCGGAGCAGAAGACGATGCGGCGCACCTTCTTCGCCGGAACAAGGTTCTCGGTTTCCGGTAGGACGCGGTGGAAGCGGCTGCCCGGTCCCATGTCGGCGAGATCCGATACCACCCGGCGATGACGCAGCAGCGACTTCGGCGCCATCACCACCAAGGGCTTGCGGAAGTTCCGGCGCACCTGGCGGCGCAGCAGGTGGAAATAGTTGGCCGGCGTGGTGACGTTGGCGACCTGGATATTGTCTTCGGCACAGGTCAGCAAGTAGCGCTCCAGGCGCGCGGACGAATGTTCCGGGCCCTGGCCTTCCATCCCGTGAGGCAACAGCATGACCAAGCCTGAGAGCCTGAGCCATTTGGATTCGCCCGAGGTGATGAACTGGTCGATGATCACCTGGGCGCCATTGGCGAAATCGCCGAACTGGGCCTCCCAGAGCACCAGCGCGTCGGGCTCGGCCAGCGAGTAGCCGTATTCGAAGCCGAGCACTGAGGCTTCCGAGAGCGGGCTGTCGATGACCTCGAACGGCGCCTGCACGTCGGAGACGTTGTTGAGCGGAATGTAGCGGCGCTCGTCTTCCTGGTCGACGAGCACGGCGTGACGGTGGGAGAAGGTGCCGCGGCCCGAGTCCTGGCCCGAGAGCCGCACCGGCGCTCCCTCGGCGAGAAGCGTGCCGAAGGCCAGCGCCTCGGCGGTCGCCCAGTCGATGCCGGTGCCGTCCTCGATCATCCGCTGCTTGGCTTCGAGCTGCCGGACGATCTTGCGGTTGATGGCGTAGCCCTCGGGCGGCTGGGCCAAGGCACGGCCGACGAGGCGCAGCAGCTCGACCGACACCGAGGTGTCGTCGTCGCGCATCTCCTCTTCGCCGGCGAGGGTCCTCAGCCCCGCCCATTTGCCCTCCAGCCAGTCGGCCTGGTTGGGCTTGTAATTGGGCGCGGCCTCGAATTGGGAGTCGAGCTCACCCTTGAACGCCGCGATCATGGCGTCGGGCTCTTCGGCACTCAACGCGCCTTCGGCCACGAGCCGGGCGGAATAGATCTCGCGCGTCGTCGGGTGCTTGGCGATGGTGCGGTACATGATCGGCTGGGTGAATGCCGGTTCGTCGGCTTCGTTGTGGCCGAAGCGGCGGTAGCAGAACATGTCGATGATGACGTCGCGGCCGAACTCCTGGCGGAACTCGGCGGCGATGCGGGCGACATGGACCACGGCCTCGGGGTCGTCGCCGTTCACGTGGAAGATGGGCGCCTGGATCATCTTCGCGACGTCCGACGGGTACGGCGACGAGCGCGAGAACCGCGGGCTGGTGGTGAAGCCGATCTGGTTGTTGACGATGAAGTGGATGGTGCCGCCGGTGCGGTAGCCCCGAAGCTCCGAGAGATCGAGGCTCTCGGCGACCAGGCCCTGGCCGGCGAAGGCGGCGTCGCCGTGCATCAAGAGGCCCATCACCTGCTTGTGCTCGCCATCGTCGCGCTGGTTCTGCTTCGCCCGAACCTTGCCCAGCACCACCGGATTGACGGCCTCCAGGTGCGAGGGATTGGCGGCCAGCGAGAGGTGAATGGTGTTGCCGTCGAAGTTCCGGTCCGATGACGTACCCAGGTGGTACTTGACGTCGCCCGAACCCTGGACGTCACCCGGATTGGCCGGATTGCCCTGGAACTCCGAGAGGATCGCCACGTAGGGTTTGCGCATGATGTTGGCGAGGACATTGAGGCGGCCGCGGTGCGGCATGCCGATCACCACCTCCTTGACGCCCAATTGGGCGCTGCGCTTGAGGATCTGCTCCAGGGCCGGAATGGTCGCTTCTCCGCCATCGAGGCCGAACCGCTTGGTGCCGGTGTACTTGACGTGGAGGAAGCGCTCGAACTCCTCGGCCTCGATCAGGCGTTCGAGGATCGCCCGCTTTCCATTGAGGGTGAACTGGGTCTGATTGCGGATGCTCTCGATGCGCTGCTGGATCCAGGCCTTCTCGTCTGGGTGCTGGATGTGCATGAACTCGATGCCGATGGAGCCGCAATAGGTTTCGCGGAGCACCTGGACGATCTCGCGCATGGTGGCGATGTCGAGTCCGAGGACATTGTTGATGAAGATGGGCCGGTCCATGTCGGCCTCGGTGAAGCCCCAGAACTCGGGGTCCAGCTCCGGGTGATGCTTCTTGCCTTCGAGTCCGAGAGGATCGAAGTTGGCGATCAGGTGGCCGCGCACCCGATAGGTGCGGATCAGCATCAGCGCGCGGATGGAATCGAGCGTCGCCCGGCGGACGTCTCCGTCGGGCGCGGCGACGGCCGCCGCCAGCGCCGCCGTCGTACCATCGCCCTCGCCGTCCTCCTCGGCGCCGATGACACGGCTCCCCGAGGGAGCCCAGCTTGCGCCGCGGAGCTCGCCGAGTACGGCATCCGCCTCGTCGCCAAGGCCGGCAAAGAAAGAACCCCAGCTCGGGTCCACCGAGCTGGGGTTCTCAAGATATCGGCCGTAAAGCTCTGCGATAAAAGGTGCGTTGGCTCCTGTCAGAAAGGAGTCGATCGACGATGCCATGTGTCCGAAGAAGGCGCGGCGCCGCAGCCGCGCCTTCCCTCCCGCTGCGAGGTTTCTATCCGCGCAGGGCCTCCACCAGGGTGCTGCCGATCGCCGAGGGCGAATCCGCGACGTGGATGCCAGCGCTTTTCATCGCTTCGATCTTATCGCCCGCGGTACCCTTGCCGCCAGAAATGATTGCGCCGGCGTGACCCATGCGGCGGCCCGGCGGTGCCGTCAGGCCGGCAATGAAGCCGACGACGGTCTTTGTCGTTCCCGACTGCTTGATCAGGTCCGCGGCCTCTTCCTCGGCGGTGCCGCCGATCTCGCCGATCATGACGATGCTCTCGGTGGCCGGGTCGGCGAGGAACAGCTCCAGACAATCAATGAAGTTGGTGCCGTTCAGCGGATCGCCGCCGATGCCGATGCAGGTGGTCTGGCCGAGGCCGGTCACCGTGGTCTGGGCCACCGCCTCGTAGGTCAGCGTTCCCGACCGGGAGACGATGCCAACGGAGCCCTTCGCATGGATGTGTCCGGGCATGATGCCGATCTTGCATTCGTCCGGCGTGATGATGCCGGGGCAGTTGGGGCCGATCAGGCGGGTGCTCGAATCCTTCAGCGCCCGCTTAACCCTGAGCATGTCCTGAACCGGGATGCCCTCGGTGATGCAGACGGCCAACTCGATGCCGGAATCGATCGCTTCCAGCATGGCGTCCGCGGCGAACGGCGGCGGCACGTAGATGGCGGTGGCGGTGGCGCCAGTCCCCTCAACGGCCTCGGCAACGGTGTCGAACACCGGCAGGTCGAGGTGCTTGGTGCCGCCCTTGCCCGGTGTTACACCGCCGACCACTTTGGTGCCGTAGGCGATCGCCTGCTCCGAGTGGAAGGTCCCCTGCGCGCCGGTAAAACCCTGGCAGATGACCTTGGTATCAGCATTGACGATAACGGACATTACGCGGCCTCCTTCACGGCTTTGACGATCTTCTCGGCCGCGTCGCCAAGGTCGTCTGCGGAAATGATGGGAAGGCCGGAATCGGCGAGGATCTTCTTGCCAAGATCGACGTTGGTGCCCTCCAGACGAACGACCAGCGGCACGTTTAGGCTGACCTCGCGGGCCGCCCCGACGACGCCCTCGGCGATCACGTCGCAGCGCATGATGCCACCGAAGATGTTGACGAGGATACCCTCGACGTTGGGGTCGCGGAGAATGATCTTGAAGGCCTCGGTGACCCGCGAGCGGGTCGCGCCGCCGCCGACGTCGAGGAAGTTCGCCGGCTCGCCGCCATAGAGCTTGATGATGTCCATGGTCGCCATCGCCAGCCCGGCGCCGTTGACCATGCAGCCGATCTGGCCGTCGAGCTTGATGTAGTTGAGGTCGTGGCGGGCGGCTTCGAGCTCGGCCGGGTCTTCTTCGGACTCGTCCCGCAGCTCCTCGATGTCCTTGTGCCTGAACAGCGAATTGTCGTCGAAGTTCATCTTGGCATCCAGGGCCATGACGTCGCCGGCGCCGGTGACGACCAGCGGGTTGATCTCGACGAGGCTGGCGTCGAGCTCGGTGAATGCCTTGTACATGCCCAGCACGAACCGCACCGCCGAACCCACCTGCTTTCCTTCGAGCTTAAGGCCGAAGGCGATCTGGCGGCCGTGGAACGGCAGGATGCCCGTCGCCGGATCGACGGCGACCTTGATGATCTTCTCGGGCGTCTTCGCCGCCACCTCTTCGATGTCCATGCCGCCCTCGGTGGACGCCATGATGGTGATCTTCGAGGTCGCCCGGTCGATCAGCATCGAGATGTAGAGCTCGCGCTGGATGTCGCAACCCTCTTCGATGTAGACGCGCTTGACCTCCTTGCCGGCGAGACCGGTCTGGTGGGTCACCAGGGTCATGCCGAGCATGTTCTTGGCGGTCTCGCGGGCCTCGTCGATGGACTTGACGACCTTGACGCCGCCGCCCTTGCCACGGCCGCCGGCGTGGATCTGCGCCTTGACCACCCACACGGGGCCGCCGAGATCCTTGGCCACGGCTTCGGCCTCGGGCGCGGTGTAGACGACTCCGCCCCGGGGTACGGCAACGCCGTACTTGGCCAGCAGCTGCTTGGCCTGGTATTCGTGAATATTCATGGAACCCTCAATCGGCTTTTTGTGTCATGGAGTTGCGGCGACGCCCCAGGTCGGGCCGCCGGCCGTCCTCCCCGCGCGAATGCCCCCTACATCATGCCTTTGGCGACATCCATCAGACCCGTCACGGCGTTGATGGAGTTGTCGAGCATGGCCTTCTCATCGGCGTTGAGCTCGATTTCGACGATCTTCTCGATGCCGCCGGCACCGATGATCGTCGGCACGCCGACGTAAATCCCGTCGAGACCATACACGCCGTTGCAGTACGCCGCGCACGGCAACAGACGCTTCTGGTCGTTGAGATACGATTCCGCCATCTCGATGGCCGACGTCGCCGGCGCGTAGAACGCCGAGCCGGTCTTCAGCAGACCGACGATCTCGGCACCGCCGTCGCGGGTGCGCTGAACGATGGCATCGAGCTTGTCCTGGGTCGTCCAGCCCATCTTGATCAGATCGGGAAGCGGGATCCCTGCGACCGTCGAATAGCGGACCAGCGGCACCATGGTATCGCCATGGCCACCGAGGACGAACGCGGTCACATCCTCGACGGAGACATTGAACTCGTCGGCGAGGAACGTCCGGAACCGCGCCGAATCCAACACACCCGCCATGCCGCAGACCATGTTGTGGGGCTGGCCCGTGTACTCCCGCAGCGCCCAGACCATGACGTCCAGCGGGTTGGTGACACAGATGACGAACGAGTCCGGGCAGTGAGCCTTAATGCCTTCGCCGACGGCCTTCATCACCTTGAGATTGATTTCGACCAGATCGTCGCGGCTCATGCCGGGCTTGCGCGGCACGCCGGCGGTCACGATGACGACGTCCGATCCGGCCAAGTCCGCGTAGTCATTGGTGCCGGTGAGCCCAACGCTGACCGACTCGACGGGCGTGGATTGCAGGAGGTCGAGTGCCTTGCCCTGCGGTAGCCCCTCGACGATGTCGAACAAAACCACGTCGCCCAGCTCCTTCATGGCGACCAGGTGAGCGAGCGTACCGCCGATGTTGCCCCCACCGACGAGCGCGATTTTCTTGCGTGCCATGAGACGTCCCCCTCGAGAAATGCGGTAGATTGCGGATGCGCGGCTGGTTATGCCGCAGTGCAAAAAATGGAAGCCGTGTTAGTACCGCGAATCGCCGCCAAGGGCAAGGCCGGCGGCGCCTTGCCGGTGCATTCGCGTCCACCGCGAAGTGCTCCTCGCCGATGTTGCTCCTGCGTTTCCACGCCGCGCGGGACCACGTTGGCGCCGCATTGCTGCCACACCGGGTTGATCCTTGGTCCGAGTCTTTTGGTGCCGCTCGCGGAGGCCGCCCTACCCAAAGTGGCTATGGCGCCCTGCGGGCAGTCCAACCGCCGTGGCAATCGCGCGTGCGCCAGCGGCCGTTGGCCGAATCGGTGCCGAGCCGGCCATCGACGGACACCGAGATCGCCGTGCCGGTGGCCTGGACATCGACGAGGCGACCGTCCGGGGCCACCGATCCTGTAATGGCGAAATCACCTTCCGTGGAATGGGTGACGTAGCCGTTGACGATGTCGTCGCGGATGAACATCGCACCGCGTATGACACCGGCACAGGCCGCCGAATCCTGGGTCACGTTGGAGATCAGCCACCGTCCGTCGTGGGACCGCGACCGCTGGGTGTCTTGCGCAGCCGCGGTCGTCACAAGTCCGGCGACCACCAATAGGCACGCAAGCGCTCGCGACAGGACATGTCCGGTCATGGATGTTTCCCCGCCCTTTGGCACCCACATCCGTTCCGCGGAGAGTGACTCGCTCGCGCGGGATTGGCAAGCCGCCCGCCGATGACGAATCCGTTGCGTGCGGTCCCCCATGAGATCAGCATGGATCGGCGTGCCCAAGAGCGGAGATGACGGGACGATGGCTGCGGATATCGCGACGCTGAAGGAGATCGAGCGGCGGCTGTTGTGGCTCGCCTGTTGGACCATCCACAACGCCAACCATCTGCGCCCCAAGGATGACGGGCTGAAGGTCGGTGGCCATCAGGCGTCGTGCGCGTCGATGGTGTCGATCATGACGGCGCTCTATTTCCACACCCTTCGGCCCGAGGACCGGGTGGCGGTCAAGCCCCATGGCGGGCCGGTGTTCCATGCCATTCAGTATCTTATGGGCAACCTGCCAAGGCAGAAGCTGGAGGACTTCCGCGGCTTCGGCGGCGCTCAGTCCTATCCCAGCCGCACCAAGGACGTCGACGATGTCGACTTCTCCACCGGCTCCGTAGGCCTCGGCGTGGCGATGACGGCGTTCGCCTCGGTGATCCAGGACTACCTGAAGGCCAAGCCGTGGGCGAAGTCGGGTCCCATGGGGCGCATGGTGGCGCTGGTCGGCGACGCCGAGCTGGACGAGGGCAACGTCTACGAGTGCCTCCAGGAGGGATGGAAGCATGACCTCCGCAATACGTGGTGGATCATCGACTACAACCGCCAGAGCCTCGACGGCGTCGTGCGCGAGGGCCTGTGGCGGCGGATCGAAGCCATTTTCGGCGCCTTCGGCTGGGAGGTGGTGCGCCTCAAGTACGGTGCCCAGCAGCGGGCCGCCTTCGAGGAACCGGGGGGCGAGAAGCTGCGGGACTGGATCGATGCCTGCCCCAACCAGCTTTATTCGGCCCTGACTTTTCAGGGCGGTGCGGCGTGGCGCAAACGCCTGCTCGACGAGATCGGCGATCAGGATCCGGTGACGACGCTGATCGAAACCCGCTCCGACGACCAGCTTCAGGAGTTGATGACCAACCTCGGCGGCCAGTGCATCGAAACCCTGACCGAGGCCTTCGACGCCATCCACCACGACGGGCCGACGGCGATCCTCGCCTACACCATCAAGGGCTGGGGGACGCCGCTCGCCGGCCACAAGGACAACCACGCGGGGTTGATGACTCCTGAGCAGATGGCCGAGTTCCAGAAGGCCATGGCGGTGCCGCAAGGGGAGGAATGGGAGCCCTTCGCCAGCGTCCGCGACATCGCGGCGATGAAGCGGGTGCTCGCGGGCGCGCCGTTCTTTCCCAAGGGCTTCCGGCGGCAGACGGCGGCGCAGGTGCCGACGCCGGGGCCGGTGTTCCTCGACGACCGCGAGCTTTCGACCCAGGCTGGTTTCGGCCGAATCCTCGACGAGTTGGGACGCTCGGACCACGACCTCGCCAAGCGCATCGTCACCGCTTCGCCCGACGTCACCGTGTCGACCAACCTGGGCCCGTGGGTCAACCGGCGCGGACTGTTCGCGCGGGAAGAGTTGGCCGACACCTTCCGCGAAGAACGCGTCCCGTCGGCGCAGAAGTGGCGGTTCTCGCCCGAAGGCCAGCACCTGGAGCTGGGCATCGCCGAGATGAACCTGTTCGTGCTCCTCGGCGCTGCCGGGCTCGCCCATTCGCTGTTTGGCGAGCGATTGTTGCCGGTGGGTACGGTCTATGATCCCTTCGTCGCAAGGGGGCTCGATGGCCTCAATTACGCCTGCTACCAGGATGCGCGGTTCGTCATCGTCGGAACGCCCTCGGGTGTTTCGCTGGCGCCCGAGGGCGGTGCCCACCAATCAGTCGGTGAACCGCTGATCGGCATGAGCCAGGACGGCCTCGCTGCCTTCGAACCGGCCTACGTGGATGAACTTTCGGTGCTCCTCGATTGGGCCTTCGACTATCTGCAGCGGGACGGCGAGGGCGATCCCGATGAGCGCACGTGGCTCCGCGACGAGACCGGCGGCTCGGTCTACCTGCGCCTGTCGACCCGGAGCATCGAGCAGCCAGCGCCGCGCCAGGACGAGGCGTTCCGCCAGGGGGTGATCGACGGCGCCTACTGGTGGCGCAAACCCGGCCCCAACGCCGATATCGTCATCGCCTATCAGGGATGCGTCGCTCCCGAGGCCATCGAGGCCGCCGGACGCATTGGCGAGGACCGCCGCGACATCGGCGTGCTGGCGGTAACCTCGGCCGACCGATTGAACGCCGGCTGGACGGCGGCGCAGAGGGCGCGACGGCGCGGCAACAAGGATGCCATCAGCCAGGTCGAACGGCTGATGGCCGAATTGCCGCCGCACTGCATCCTGATCACGGTGATCGACGGTCACCCGGCCACACTGGCGTGGCTGGGCGCCGTTGCCGGTCATCGCACCGTGCCGCTCGGCGTGGAGCATTTCGGCCAGACCGGCACCATTGCCGATCTCTACCGCCACTACGGCATCAGTGCCGGCGCCATCGTCACCGCCGTCGAAGGCCTGTCACCGGGGCGGCCCCTGCACAATCGAGGCCGCATCCTCTAACCCACCCATGCCGGCGGCACGGTCGCGGATCATGGCGATCCGGTCGTAGGCCGACCGCGGCAGCACCTCGACGTCCTTGAGCAGGAGCGCCGCGCGGGCCTCGGCGAGCGCCGAATCGGCGAAGGCGGCGAAGATCGCCTTCCGCATCCTTTCGAGTTGGTCTTTGTCTGTGTTCACGTGGGTAACGTAGGGCAGCCCCGGCGCCGCCTCGGTTCGGGTGAGAACACGCAGCCCGTGCAACGCTGACGGCCGGTGGCGTTCGAGCAGCGCCCAGGTGACGCAGTCGATGGCGGCGACCGCGGCACTGCCGTCGCGAACCCGGTCAATGCTCACCGTGTGGCTGCCAGTGATCTCGACTCCTGAGAAGAACGCATCGGCCACGCCATCTTGGGCAAGGAGATGGCATGAATGGGGTGTGAGCGGTCATGCCTCCTGGCTCTGATAAGGTGTTGGGAGAGGCGGATAGGCTGCAGGCTGGATTGCTTTTTAGGGCACTGCGACCCTGTCAAGGAGATTACC
>Ga0209458_1000418_pt1 | contig 15534 bp, 16 predicted proteins | sample WorMetLIZAISLAND_FD_187411 | JGI IMG/M metagenome (GOLD analysis project Ga0209458, IMG submission 187411) | Marine gutless worms symbiont microbial communities from Max Planck institute for Marine Microbiology, Germany - Inanidrilus manae... ...
GCTCTCCACCGCGGCAACAACACGCTCACGCAAATCCAGCGAATAAGGTCGAGGCATGCATGCTGGCCTCCTCCTCCAGCCAGCATCTTGAATCACATCAAACGCCTCAGGGGAATCCCCCTGTTGATTCAAACAAGCACGGACATGCTCTAGCCGGTCGAGCTCGGCTTCCATCATGGAGAGCTGAGCATTGCTGGCGGCATCGGGGTCGAACTCGACCACCGCTGCAGCGAACTCCTCGAGCACGCCGCCCGCCTTGGCCATGCCATAGTGCTTCAGAAAACGCCAAACCACGTCACATTCTCCCTGTCAACGAAACGCGCACGATGACGCGACTTACGGTGATATGAGATCTTGAATGTGATCGGCCCAATCAGATGAAGGCGGCGATTTAATAGGTTTCATCTATTTATAGCTGAGTGCCGTTGGGCCATCGCCGCTGACCTGGGCGGCAGGCAGTGGTCGGGCTGCTGTGTAATAGGGCCTTCCGATCACGATGGGTCTTGCGATCGATTTGGCGGGACGGGCGATCGAAACCATGTGTCCAGTCAGTGAGGTGCTTCGCGCTTCGTGTCTTGAGTGCGGATTGTTGAGGGAGACGTGCGGTGACGAGTCAGACCAAGAACGACGCAGGGCCGCGCCATTTGTACAGAGCCACCGCCGCCGCAGACATGGTTCTTGAGGCCGAGGCCGACTATCACGACTGTCTTGGACGTTTTGGCCACAACTCTGCCGAGGCGCACGCAGCGCAGATAGTATGGCGCCAGTTGCGTGGCCGTCGGTTGCAGATCAGGTAAAAGCCATCGCAGGCGCTGGTCTTGCTGTTCGCAGCATGAGGTACCGGGCCTGATGAAACGAGGCGGTGCTGCGCAGGCGCGGCCCGCCTGCCGTGCCGCCGGTGGCAGCACGGTATTCTCGATGGTGCTTCCGTAGCTGGTGCGGGTCTTGCGGGGCCCGGTCCGCGCATGGACCGGCGCTATGCGCGGCCGGCTGTGGCGGCCAACCGCACCGGCGTGTTGAAGCCAGGCGGCTTCACCGCAAGCACTGAACATTCGACTTGGTTCAGGATCGCCTCTGCCGTGTTGCCGATGATAAATCCACTGATACCGGTGCGGCCGACGGTGCCCATGACGATCAATTCCACCCGCTGCTTTCGCGCAAACTCGGGAATGACTTCGCGGGCAGCGCCTTTCGGCAGATGAACATGACACTCTTTGCCCTTATCAGGGTAGCGCTGCAGCAGTTCGTTCAGTTTGCTCTCGCTGTGTCGCCGCTTTGACTCGACCAGCGCATCCACCTCGGCATCGGAGACCCTCGCAAAGCCGCTGTTGCGCAACGTGTCCTCTTCGGGGACCTGCCAAACATTCATCACGTGCAGATCGCTGCCGTCCGTCTCCGACAACGAGGTGGCAAAGTCCATGATGAGAGTGTTCAGCGCATCCTTCTGCTGATCACCCTCGTCGAGATCGATCGCAGCAAGCAGCCGGGCATATTTGCGTCGGCGTCCCTTTTTCATGATCCATACCGGACACGGGCACTTGCGCAGCAGATGAAGATCGGTGCTGCCGAAGAAACGTGAGGTGCCTTCAGCTTCGCCCGCCGCACCTTTCATCACCAGATCATGTCCACCCCGCAGGACCTTTCTGATGATCTCGACAAAGGCAGTGCCCTGCAGGACGATTTCCCTCGTCTCGATGCCCTCCGACTTGATGGGGCCAGCGATCCTGGCCACACGCGCCCGGTGGAACTCGAGAACTTCGATTTCGATGTCGTGCGCCCTGGCGCCAGGAAGCGCGCCGAACGTCCTGGCGAGTTCGCCAGGCGCGGTTTCGACCACGTCGACCAGGGTGATGGTGGCGCCGTTGGCCTTCGCCAGCCAGATGGCACGACCGATCACTTCGTCGTGGATGCCTCGCTCATCGCAAACCAGCAGGATGTTTTTGAACCTGTGCATGCTCGCGCCCAGTCCCTCTCGCGTTCTCGTTTCGCCCAAAGCCGTACGTCCGGCGCCGCCGGACCTGCCAAGCTCGCGGCATATCTGGGATTGACGCGCTGATAGATCCAATCGAAAGCACTGAGGGCTTCGATAGTTTGTGCCTTATCCAGGCCTCACCCGGAACAGCGGAACGACAGGTCGCGTCGACGCGCCGGCAGGACCGTTTTCTCAGTGTCGTTGCCGCGACGCCACGTTTCCGCCGGGCCAGCGGTTGCATGATCGGGGACGCGACCTGCCAGAGTGGTTCGGCGCCAGGCACGGACTGGTCCGGGTCGGGCCCAACATGACTGTGACCAACCAAATGATTGGTAATTTCTATTAAAGCATTCGTTCCAATCGCAATGAACTAACACCACGTTCTGCGGCGAGAAGTCCACCGTTGCCGACCGTTGCCGCCGAGGAATCGACATGGCCTACGAGCCGGAAGCGCCTTATGCCATCCGGCAGTTCGAGATCGACGTGTTGATTCCGATCGAGCTGTTTGGCGTGGACATGTCGTTCACCACCTCGGCCCAGGCGATGGTGACGACAGTCGTGCTGGTGGCCGTCTTCATGCTGTACAGCATCAAGGCGCGGGCGATGGTACCCGGGCGCCTGCAAACCAGTGTCGAAGCCGTCTATGAGTTCGTTGCCCGTACCGTGGTCAAGACCGCCGGGCCGGATGCAAAGCCGGCGATTCCATTCGTCTTCTCGCTCTTCGTCTTCATCCTCTTCGGCAGCCTGCTCGGTCTGACGCCGGTCAAGTTCACCTTTACCAGTCATCTGGTGGTGACGATGGCGCTGGCACTCACCGTCTTCACCTACGTCAACGTGCTGGCGGTTGGTAAGCAGGGTCTTGGATTCTTCCGCATCTTTCTGCCGGCCGGGACGCCCATGTACCTGGCGCCGATGCTCGTCTTCATGGAGGTCATCTCGTACCTCTTCCGGCCGGTAACCCTGGGCGTCCGGATCTTCGCCAACATTCTTGCCGGCCACATCATGATCAAGCTGTTTGGCGACTTCAACGTCATGCTGATCGACGCCCTCGGCTTCAAAGGCGTCGCCATGACCGTTTTCCCCGTGATCTTGATGGTCATCTTCTATGCCTTCGAGGTCATGGTGTTCCTGATCCAGTCCTACATCTTCATCCTGATTACCTCGCTGTACATCAGGGATGCACTGCGCGGGCACTAGCACGCGCCGCCTCGTCAACAGCAACGAAGGGAAATCCAGTCAATGACCGACCAAGGCATCAGATTAGTGGCGGCGGCGATCGCTCTCCTGCCGCTGTTCGCCGTCGCCCTCGCTCTCGGAAAGATCTTTTCCGACTGGATCTCGTCCGTGGCCCGCAACCCTGGTGCCGGGGAAGTCGTGCAGCCCATCGGTCTGCTCGGTTTCGCCCTGACGGAAGCGATCGCGCTGTTCGCGCTGATCGTCGCCTTCATCATCCTCTTTGTCGGATGAGCGGCGCCGAAATGCCGCGACAGGCCGGCCCCCCATAGCCGCGCAGGGGATGCCGTCAGGCCGTGAGGCCGGTACCCGTGCCCTCGGTCGATGGCGTCAGCTCCTCGACAGCGTCGGCCCGCTTGGCCAGCCAGTAAGCATAGGCGTCGGGCATCAGTGCAAACGGTGCCTCGATCCCAAGCTTGCGGGCCGCGTCCATAGGCCAGTTCGGGTTGTACAGCGCCTCGCGGGCGAGCGCGATCAGGTCGGCCTCGCCCTGCCCTAGGATCCGTTCGGCCTGTTCGGCATGGACGATCAGGCCGACCGCCATGCTCATGATCTCCGCCTCGCGGCGGATCTGTGCGGCATAGGGCACCTGATAGCCATAGCCGACAGGTCCGGTGCCGACCACCGGGGCGCCGCGGATGCCACCCGACGAGCAGTCGATGACATCGACACCCCGGGTCTTCAGCTGGCGGGCCAGGGCGACGCTCTGCGCCGGGCCCCAGCCGGCGTCGTCCTCGACCGACAGGCGCATGAACAACGGCTTTCGATACGGCCAGTTGGCGCGGACGCAGTCGGCGACCTCGAGGGCGAAGCGCATCCGGTTGGCCTCGTCGCCGCCATAGCCGTCATTGCGCCGGTTGGCGACGGGCGACAGGAACTGGTGAATCAGGTAGCCGTGCGCGCCGTGGATCTCCAGGACGTCGAAGCCGGCCGCGTCCGCGCGCGCCGCCGCCCGCCCCTAGGCCTCGACCAGCTGGGGTATCTCCGCCGCGTTGAGCGCCCTTGGTTCGGGATCCTTGCGGTCGGCCAGGGCGCTCGGCGCCACCAGCTCCCAGTCGTTCCAGTCGCCGATCTCGGGCGTCGGCTCGAGCGGGCGTCCGCCCTCCCACGGGCGCTGACGGCGGGCCTTGCGGCCGCTGTGGCCAAGCTGGATCCCCGGCACCGAGCCGTGCCGGCGGATGAAGTCGCTGAGGCGGCTAAAATGCGGGATGAAGTCGTCGTGCCAAAGACCCAGGTCGCCGACGGTGCCGCAGCCGCGGCGCTCGACCTTGGTGGATTCGATGATCACCAGGCCGGCACCGCCGACGGCGAAGCGCCCGGCGTTCATCAGGTGCCAGTCGGTGGGATAGCCGTTCTCGCCGGCATACTGGTGCATCGGCGCGATGACGACGCGGTTCTTCAGGGTGATCTCGCGCAAATCGAGCGGCGTGAACAGCAATGGTGCGGTCATAACAGGGTTCCCGGATCGATGCGGCCCGGTGTCATGCTAGCGGATCGGCAGGTGGGCTTGCACGCGCGTGCCGCCGTAGGAGAAGCTCGCCGATCGACAACACGGGTGCGGGGCGGAGACAGGCGATGACGGACGGAACGACGCGGCCGTTGGCCGGCAAGGTGGCCATCGTTACCGGTGCGGGCAAGAACATCGGGCGGGCGATCGCCTGCAATCTCGCCGCCGACGGCGCCGCGTTGGTGGTCAACGGCCGCCATGACCAGGGCGCGGTCGGCGCCGTGGTCGACGAGATCGCCGCCGCGGGTGGCAGCGCCGTCGGCCACATGGCTGATGTCTCCGAACCCGAAGCGGTTGCCGGCCTGGCGGCGGCCGCGGTGGAGGCGTTTGGCGGCATCGACATCGCCGTCTCCAACGCCGGCCTGCGCCGGCAGACGCCGATGTTGGAGATGAGCTACGCGGAATGGCGCGAAATCCTCTCGGTCGCGCTCGACGGGGCGTTCCTTCTTGCCCAGGCGGTTGCGCCGTCGATGATCGACCGTGGCGGCGGTGCCTTCGTTGGCCTGAGCGGCATGTCGCATCACCTCGGCCTGGCCAACCGTTGCCACGTCAGCGCCTCCAAGGCGGGCCTGGAAGGCTTGGTGCGCAGCCTCGCGGTGGAGCTGGCGCCACACCGCATTACCGTCAACGCCGTGTCGCCCGGCAGCATCGATACCGTCCGTGGCGCCTCGGCCGGCGCTTTGCCGCCGGGCGGCGGCGGTGCTGACGCGCCACTGGGCCGCCAGGGTACGGTAGAGGAGATCGCCGCGGCGGTTGCCTACCTGGTCGGGCCCGGCGGCGCCTATGTCACCGGTCAGACCATCCACGTCAACGGCGGCCGCTTTTTCGGCAAGTAGTCCCGGTCAGGCCGCCGCCGCGGGCCACAGGCCGATGGCGGCGTTGCCGCTGCCGGAACTCTGGCCATAGGGGCCGAACTGCCGGCCGGTGAGCGACCCGGCGCTCTCCTGCAATGCCTGTAAGGCGCCGATCAGCCCGGCCATCGGCCGGCCGCCCATCTCGGCCACGGCATCGCGGCTGTAGTCAGGCAGCCATGCTGCCAGGGTGTCGACGTCACCGTTGCACATCAGGGCCACGAAGCGGTGATCCATGTCCTGCATCTCCTGCGATGGCCATAGCTCGGGGCCACGCATCACCTTGTGCGACAAGGCGCAACTGGCAATCAGCACGGCCCGGCGACCGAGGTCGGCCGCGGTTTCGTGCACCAGCCGGCCAACCGCCATGTTCTCTTCGAGATCGGAGCAGATCACCGTCGGCAACAGCACCACCGGCAGACGGCCCTCCGGGTCGATGTACTGCAGCGGCACCAGAGAGCCGTAGTCCCAGTTGAAATGCGGCGACTCATTCAGTCCGGCCGGGATCCCGGCATCGCGGATCCGCCCGGCCAGGGCCGCCGCGAAGTCCCGGTCGCCGGTGCGGCGATAGGGAATGCCCGGGATCAGGTCCGGCGCCTCGTCGGCGACGCAGACCCCCTCGTGAACGGCCTGGGCGGCGACATACCAGTTGAAGGTGGACACCCAGTGCGACGACTGCAGCACGATCAGCTCTGGCGACAGCTCGCGCAGACGGTCGCCGAGCGCGCGCTCGCCATCGATCAGGCCGCGCGCAAATGCCGGGGCATTGGCCTCGATGCCGATCCTCGGCGTGTGCGGTGCCAGCGCACCGGCTACCAATCCAGCCATCGTCCCTGCTCCCGGTGCCTCATGGATATGGAAACAAGCGTATGGGCGGCGTGCCATCGGCACAACCGCAGGCTGGCGCTACAATGGCGGTGAGCCATATTTGTCGACACCAGTCGGCCGGGGCATGCGTTCGCAAGCAGGGAGCAGCCGTCATGACAGCCCGGACAAAGCCGCCGTTTCGCGCCGATCACGTCGGCAGCCTGCTGCGGCCGCCGGCGCTGCAGGAGGCCCGGCGCGGCGCGGCCGCCGGCGACATCGATGCCAACGCCCTGCGTGCGGTCGAAGATGCCTGTATCCGCGAGGTGGTCGCCCTGCAGGAGAGCCTGGGCCTGCAGGTCGTCACCGACGGCGAGTTTCGCCGCACCTGGTGGCATTTCGATTTCCTCAGCGGCTTTGACGGCTTCGAGCTGGGCCGACCGCTCGCCAGCGGGACCTTTCGCAACAGCGACGAGCAGCCACCGACGGCAATGATCACCGCGCCGCTGCGCCGCACGCGGCCGGTGATGGTCGATCATTTCCGATATCTTCAGGGTGTGACCGGGCGCACGGCCAAGTTCACCCTGCCGGGGCCAAGCATGGCTCACTTCCGTGCCGGGCGGGAGGGCATCAGCCGGTCCGTCTATCCTGACCTGCACCTGTTCTGGGACGACCTGGCGGCGGCCTACCGGGCCGAGCTGGCCGACCTGGCGGCGGCGGGCTGTCGCTATGTGCAGCTCGACGACATCAGCTATGCCTATCTCTGCGATGCCGACATCCGCGCCGGCATGCAGGCCCGGGGCGACGATCCCGACGCGCTGGCGCTGACTTATGCCGACGCCCTGAACGCGGCGATCCGCGATCTGCCCGACGAGGTCACCACGGCGATCCACATGTGCCGCGGCAACTTCCAAAGCACCTGGGCGGCCCAGGGCGGCTACGAGCCGGTCGCCGAACGGGTGTTCAACACGGTGGCGGTCGATGCCTTGTTCCTGGAGTACGACAGCGACCGCGCCGGTGGCTTCGAACCGCTGCGCTTCGTGCCTGCTGACATGTGCGTGGTGCTGGGGCTGGTCACCACCAAGACCGCCGATCTGGAATCCAAGTCGACGCTGAAACGGCGGATTGACGAGGCGGGGCGCTACGTCGACCTGGACCGGCTGTGTCTCAGCCCGCAATGCGGGTTTTCCTCGACCCATCACGGCAACAAGATCACCGAGGCGGACGAGATCGCCAAGCTGCGGCTGGTGCTCGAGGTCGCGCAGGAAGTCTGGGGCTGACCGGCGCCGCCGGCACCCGCAACGGCGACGAAGGAGCCGCGCCATGCAGCCGATCCACATCCAGTTCACCCGCTTCTCGGCCTTCTATTCGCCGTTGATCGCCACCATTGCCACCGGGTTTCTGCAGGAGGAAGGCCTGGCGCCGGAGCATTCCATCGCCGCGCCCGGAGTCAGTGCGATCGACGCGCTGGTCGATGGCTCGGCGCACGTGGTGCAGTCGGCACCGAGCCAGGCGTTTCGCTTCGTTGCCGCAGGCGAAACGCCGCCGGCGGTACATTTCGCCCAGATCAACGAACTGGACGGTTTTTTCCTGCTCGGGCGAACGGCCGACCCCGGCTTCACGTGGGACAAGCTTGCCGGCGCCCGGGTGCTGGTCGACCACGGTGGCCAGCCGCTGCACATGTTCAAGTACGCCTGCCTGAAACGCGACCTCGCGTTCGATGCGATCGTCGCCGTCGATGCAGGCCCGCCGGACGCGATGATCGCCGCATTTCTCGCCGGCGAAGGCGACTACATCCACCTGCAGGGGCCGGCACCGCAACAGTTGGCCCATGACGGTGCCGGCCACATCGTCGCCAGCGTCGGCGCGGCGATCGGGCCTTGTGCCTTCTCCTCGCTGGCGGCGACGCGGGAGTGGCTCACCACCGACATGGCGGTCGCCTTCACCCGTGCCTACCGGCGGGCGCGGCAATGGCTGATCGAGACCCCGGCGGCCGAGGTGGCGGCCCTGGAGCGGCCGTTCTTTCCCGACGTCGACGAAGCGGTGCTGGCGACCACCGTGGCCGACTACCAGCGCCTGGGGAACTGGTCGCCGCACCTGGAGATCACGCCGGCGGCGTTTGCGGTCACGGTCGATGTGTTTCGCCACGCCGGCGTGATCACTGGTGACATCGCCTACGACAAGGCGATCGTGCCACCGCCCGCTGCCTGACGCCGCCGCGGCAGGCCCGGAACGGGCAAACCAACAGGCAGCTCCGATCGATAGACAAAACCTATCAATCGTCGCGAAGAAATCGATTGGGCTTTAGGCCCTGTGTCCCCCACCTGCCGTATGTGGCGGCGTGTAGGCGAACAGCCTGACGCCGCTCGGGGGTTTATAAGGGGGTGAAGATGACCGACAGCGCCGGCTTTCGGGTCGTGGGGCGTGAGCTGACCTGGTCGGCAACTCTCCGCTGCGACCGTGGCGTGTTCATATGTCGGCAGACACCTGCGCCCGAGGTCGTGGTCGCATGATGGCCTTGTCGTTGAGGCTCTGGCGGCTGGTCCAGCATGAGGCGGCAGGCGGCGTGCTGCTCATGGCGGCAGCGGCAGCGGCCCTGCTGCTCGACAACTCACCCCTGGCATGGCTCTACGATGCCATGCTCGCGACACCGGTCGTCGTGCAAGTGGGGGCGTTGGCGATCGACAAGCCACTGCTCCTGTGGATCAACGACGGCCTGATGGCCGTGTTCTTCTTTCTGGTCGGGCTGGAAATCAAGCGGGAGCTGCTTGAAGGCCGGCTGTCGAGCTGGAACCAGGCGGCACTGCCGGTCATTGCCGCCCTGGGGGGCATGGTGCTCCCGGCCCTGGTCTTCGTCGCGATCAATCATGGTGATGCCGCGGCACTGAACGGTTGGGCCATTCCCGCGGCGACCGATATCGCCTTCGCGCTGGGTGTGCTGGCGCTGCTTGGCAGCCGGGTCCCCGTTGCGCTCAAGGTGTTTCTGCTGGCCCTGGCGATCATCGACGACCTGGGCGCGATCGTGATCATCGCGGTGTTCTACACCGTCGATCTGTCGCTGGCCTCATTGGCGATCGCCGCTGCCTGCACCGTCGTTCTGGTCGCCCTCAACCGCGCCGGCGTGCTTCGCATTGCACCCTATCTGCTGATCGGCCTGGTGATGTGGGTCTGCGTCCTCAAGTCCGGGGTCCATGCGACCCTCGCAGGCGTCATCATCGCGCTGACGATTCCCCTGCGCGGCGGCGGCCACGGCAGCGCTTCACCGCTGCACCGTCTCGAGCACGGCCTGTATCCGTGGGTGGCGTTCGTCGTCATGCCCGTGTTCGCCTTCGCCAATGCCGGTGTTCACCTCGGCGGCCTGTCGTTTGCCGACCTCATTGCGCCGATCCCGCTGGGCATCGCCCTGGGTTTGTTCGTCGGCAAGCAGCTGGGCGTGTTCGGCTTTGCCTGGGTCGGCGTCCGCTTTGGCCTCGCCCGGCTGCCCGATGGCGTCAGCTGGGCGCAGATCTACGGCGCAGCGCTCTTGGCCGGCATCGGCTTCACCATGAGTCTGTTCATCGGCACCCTCGCCTATGCCGACGCGGAATATGCGGCCGCGGTGCGTCTGGGCGTGCTGTCGGGCTCGCTGCTCTCCGCGGTTGCCGGTTTCGCCCTGCTGAGCTGGCTCGCCCGGGTGCGGATGCCGGCGCCGTCCCTGGCGGTGTCATGAGCGGTCACCGCGGCGCCAACGCGGACCGGGTGCGAGGTGTGACCGTTGCAATCGAGGCCAACCACGGTTTCGATAGACCCTATATCCCCTTCGGTCCCATGAAGCCTGAGGAGAACCAGCGTGCCCACCCTGCAACAGCTCCGCTACCTCGTCGCCGTTGCAGAGACGCTGCATTTCCGCCGTGCTGCCGAGATGACGCATGTCACCCAGCCGACACTGAGCGGTCAGCTGCGCGAACTGGAGGCGAAGCTCGGCGTGCAGCTGGTCGAACGCAGCCGTGCGCGTGTCGTGCTGACGCCGGTCGGCAAGGCGATTGCGGCGCGCGCCAGGACCGTGCTGGGCGACGTGCAGGACATCGTCGAACTGGCGAAGCACGGCCAGACCATGTTCGGCGGCACCATTCGCGTCGGCGTGCTGCAATCGCTGGGTCCCTATCTGCTGCCGCACATTCTGCCCGAGCTGCATCGCAGCTATCCGAGCCTGAAGCTCTATGTGCGCGAAGGCATGCCGCGCGCCCTGCTCGACGGCCTGGAGCAGGCCAGCCTCGATCTGCTGTTTTTCCCGTTGCCTGTCCGGGGCGCCGATCTGGAAAGCGTGCGGCTGTTCCGCGAACCGTTGTGGGTCGCCGTGCCCGGCGATCATTCCCTGGCCACCGCGGAGCATGTGGCGAAGTCGGACCTCAAGGGGCAGACCGTGCTGACCCTCGAGCCGGGCCATCGGTTGCACGACCAGGTGCGCGATCTTTGCCAGGAGTTCGGCGCCGAGCTGTCGCTCGACTACGAGGGCACCAGCCTCGACACGCTGCGGCAGATGATCGCCCTGGGCATGGGCCTGGCCTTCCTGCCGGCGCTTTACGTGCGTTCGGAGGTGCTGCAGGACGAGCAGGTCGTGCCGCTGCGCATGCAGCCGAACGCCCCATCGCGCACCATCGGCATGGTGTGGCGGCGCCATTCGGCCCGGCGCGACGAATACATCGCCTTCGCCGATCTGATCCGCGGCATCCTGAAGCGAGACGTATCGGACGTGACCGTCATGGAGTAGTCCGTCGCCGCTGCGGACAACCGGGCGGTGATCGGTTTTCCTATCGGAATCCGCGCTTGAATCGAATGGCTTCGTCCTGCCGGCGCCATACATCCCCGATATACGCCAACGGGTGCGAAAGGGGAGCAGGCATGACGATCAGCGCCAGAATCGCCGCCATGGACCAGACCACGCTTCGCACGGCTTTTCCGCCCCTGCTGCACCAGAAGCAACCGTCGGCGGTGCCGGCGACCGGGCCGTCGAGCCGAAATGGCTACGATTTCAAGGTGCCGGTCGACACCACCCGCGGCACCAGGGTCGACCTGTCGGTTTGAGCAGCGGGTCGTTCTGCGCAGGGAGAACGCCATGACCCGCATTGCGACGTTCGCCGGCGTGCTGCTGCTGGCCGCCACGACGGCAGGCCTGGCCGGCACCGGCGTGGCTAACGCCAGTCCCCAGGCTCATACCGCTGGCATCCTGCCATGCGGCATTAATCCGGAGCCGGCGCCACCGGAGACTTTGATCATGCCGCAGCGCGAGCAGGTGCCGGCCGGGCAGGCGCTGGCGCCCGATCAGTGGTTCAGAACCCCGGGGTCGGCATGCGCCAGTGCCTGACTGCGGACGGCGCCAGGCGCCGGAGAACGGACGATGACGACGCAACAGCTCGGGGGAACGTCTGGTGAAGCGCTTTGAGAACATTCTGCTGCTCTACGACGGTTCGATCGGGTCCGAAGCGGCGCTCGACAGGGCGCAGGCGCTGGCCCAGCGCAATGACGCCCGCCTGACGGTAATCGACGTGATCCAGCGCCGGCCGCGGGATCTGTTCTCGCGCCTGATCGCGCCGCGGCCCGAGGAATTGCTGGAGCATCGCGGGCAGCTGTCGGAGCGGTGCCTGCAACTTAAACGGCTGGTCCAAACGCTGGATCTCGACGACGCCAGGGTGGCCGTCGAGGTGCGTGACGGCATCACCTTCGTCGAGGCAATTCGCAAGGTCCTGCGCGACGACCACGATCTGGTCATCATGACCCCGGACCGTTGGACCGGGGTGCGCCCATTTGCATTCGGCAGCACGACCATGCACATGCAGCGCAAGTGTCCCTGCCCGGTCTGGGTCGTCGCGCCGGATGCGCCGACGCCCTATCGGCGCATCCTCGCCGCCATCGATCCTGCCGGCCCGGACGACCTCGCACACGGACTGGACCGCAAAATCCTCGAACTGGCATCGTCCCTGTCGAGCAGTGAGGAGAGCCAGCTCGATGTCCTGCACGCCTGGGACCTGCAAGGCGCCGACCGCGACATGGTCCGGTCCGGCATCACCAACGAGAAGGCGGAGGACATTCTGAACCGGGCCCGCACCGGTTATGAGGCCACCGTCAGGGGCCTGTTCTCCAAGGCAGATCTCGACCGCGAGGAACCGGCCATTCATCTGCCGCATGGCAAGCCCTGGGAGATCATTCCGCAGTTCGCCGCGGCAGAGGACGTCGATCTGCTGGTGATGGGGACGATCACCCGAACGGGCATCGCCGGGCTGTTCATCGGCGACAACGCCGAACTGGTGCTGCAGCAGGTCAGTTGCTCGGTTCTGGCGCTGAAACCGGACGGTTTTCAGACCCCGGTCACCCTGGAAGACGGTGACTGGCTGCCCCGGCAGGTGGCCGGCTGAACTGCCCCCTACGCCGTCAGCCGGCAGCGGCGCGCGTCGCCGTGCGTTGCGATCCTCAGACCCGGCTGTAGCGATTTGACACAAGCCATTGCAGGGTTTCATAGTCCGTGCTCGATGAAGACGGCCCGCCGTGGCCGCTGCGGCTGTTCCTGCCAAGAGGGCTTGCATGAGCGTCGGTCGCTTCCTGGCGTGGCTTTGTATCCTGCTGGCCCTGATGGCTGCAGGCGCCGAGCTCGTGCGCTCTCTGGAGGCCGGCAACTGGCAACCGCTGGCGCTGGGCTATCTCTGGTTCAGCATCGATGCCGGCAGCCTCAATCTGGTGCAGGCGGTGGTGCAGCGTTACCTGCATCCGGTGCTCTGGGATCCGGCCATCGTCTGGCTGCTGCGCTGGCCGGCCTGGCTGTTCTTCGGACTGATCGGCGGCCTTCTGATGCTGGCCACGCGCGGCCGCCGTCGCCGCCGCTGGTTCTCGCGCTGACGGGCTCACCCCGGTCCGGTGCAGTTCGCTCTGGATCCCCGCGTCAAGCGCGGGGATGACGGACAAAGCAAGTGGGCCCGGACACCTCGTCGTCCCCGCGCCTGACGCGGGGACGCAGGGGCTTGTCCTTCGATGTGTGCGGTTCGACCTGGATCGATACCGATCGTTGCAGCGTCAGTCGCCGGTCTTCAGGGCGGCGATGAAGGCGTCCTGCGGGATCTCCACCTTGCCGTAGGTCCGCATCTTCTTCTTGCCCGCCTTCTGCTTCTCCAGGAGCTTGCGCTTGCGGGTAACGTCGCCGCCGTAGCATTTGGCGGTAACGTCCTTGCGCAGGGCGCGCACGGTCTCGCGGGCGATGATGCGGCCGCCGATCGCGGCCTGGATCGCGATCGGGAACAGCTGCCGCGGGATCAGCTCTTTCAGCCGCTCGCACATGGCCCGTCCGCGCTGTTCCGCACGGCTGCGGTGGACGATCATCGCCAGCGCGTCGACGGGCTCGCCGTTCACCAGGATCTGCATCTTCACCAGGTCGCCGGGCTCGTAGTCGGTCAGCTCGTAGTCGAAGCTGGCATAGCCGCGGCTGACCGACTTCAGTCGGTCGTAGAAGTCGAACACCACTTCGTTCAGCGGCAGGCGGTACTGCACCAGGGCCCGGCTGCCGGCATAGGTCAGGTCGAGCTGCACCCCGCGCCGCTCCTCGCACAGCTTCAGCACGGCGCCCAGGTGCTCGTCCGGGACCAGGATCGTCGCCTTGATGAACGGCTCCTCGATGCGTTCGATCAGCACCGGATCGGGCACGTCAACGGGGTTGTGGATTTCGCTCCGGCTGCCGTCGTTGAGGTACAGGTGGTAGACCACGCTGGGCGCGGTGGTGATCAGGTCGAGGTTGAACTCGCGCTCGAGCCGCTGTTGCACGATCTCCATGTGCAGCAGGCCGAGGAAGCCGCAGCGGAAGCCGAAGCCGAGCGCGGCCGAGCTCTCCATCTCGAAGTGGAAGCTGGCATCGTTCAGCCGCAGCTTCGCCAGGCTGTCGCGCAGGTCCTCGAAGTCGCCGGCATCGACCGGAAACATGCCGCAGAACACCACCGGCACCGACGGCTGGAAGCCGGTCAGCGCTTCGGCCGTCGGCCGCTTGTCCTCGGTCACGGTGTCGCCGACCCGGGTCTCGGCCACGTCCTTGATCGAGGCCGTGAAGTAGCCGATCTCGCCCGGCCCCAGTTCCGCCACCTTGGTCGGCTTCGGCGTGAAGATGCCGACCTGCTCGAGCAGGTGCTGGGTCCCCGCCGCCATCAGCTTGACCTTCTGGCCCTTGCGCAGCTTGCCGTCGAGGACGCGGACGAGGACGACGACGCCGAGATAGGGGTCGTACCAGGAATCAACCAGCAATGCCTTCAGCGGCGCCTCGGCATCGCCGGCGGGCGGCGGCAGGCGCTCGACCAGCGCCTCCAGCACGTCCTCGATACCCTCGCCGGTCTTGGCGGAGATCGGGATCGCGTCCGAGGCGTCGATGCCGACCACGTCCTCGATCTGCGCCCGCACCCGGTCGGGTTCCGCCGCCGGCAGGTCGATCTTGTTCAGGACGGGGACGATCTCGTGATCGTTGTCGATCGCCTGATAGACGTTGGCCAGGGTCTGCGCCTCCACCCCCTGGCTGGCGTCGACCACCAGCAGCGAGCCTTCGCAGGCGGCCAGCGCGCGGTTGACCTCATAGGCGAAGTCGACGTGGCCGGGCGTGTCGATCAGGTTCAGGACATAGTCCTCGCCGTTGCGCGCGGTGTAGGTCAGGCGCACCGTCTGGGCCTTGATGGTGATGCCGCGCTCGCGCTCCAGGTCCATGGAATCCAGGACCTGTTCCTTCATCTCGCGGCTTTCGAGGCCGCCGCAGCGCTCGATCAGCCGGTCGGCCAGGGTCGATTTGCCGTGGTCGATATGGGCGATGATCGCGAAGTTGCGGATATGCGCGAGGTCCGTCATGGCGCGGCTTTTAGAGCATTTCTCGGTTAATCGGAAGTTGCGCGTTCGCGAGGGGCGGCGCGACTGACGCCGCAAGCACCGAACCAATCCGACACCGGCTTGCCCTGTTGCCACGTGTGGACGCCGGCTTTCGCCGGCGTTTCCGTTTGCTTGATGTGAAACCCCGGCTTTCGTGTTGTGTCCCGGGTGATTGTTCAGACGCTCGATTGGCGCGTTGTATCCAAGGCACCTGAGTCTGGTTCGATTGTAGGCATCGACGAAGCTGCGGATGAACTGATTTCGTTCGTGGTGTGTGTCGAAGCGGTTCTTGCCGTGGTTTCGGG
>Ga0209458_1000419_pt1 | contig 15527 bp, 19 predicted proteins | sample WorMetLIZAISLAND_FD_187411 | JGI IMG/M metagenome (GOLD analysis project Ga0209458, IMG submission 187411) | Marine gutless worms symbiont microbial communities from Max Planck institute for Marine Microbiology, Germany - Inanidrilus manae... ...
GCTCTCCACCGCGGCAACAACACGCTCACGCAAATCCAGCGAATAAGGTCGAGGCATGCATGCTGGCCTCCTCCTCCAGCCAGCATCTTGAATCACATCAAACGCCTCAGGGGAATCCCCCTGTTGATTCAAACAAGCCCGGACATGCTCTAGGATCTCCGCCAGCACGGAGATGACCATGGTCAACACCAACAGGATCGCCGAGATCGGCCTGCTGGTCGGCGAGCCGGCGCGGGCAGCCATGCTGCTGGCATTGATGGACGGCCGGGCGCTGACGGCCGGCGAGCTTGCCTGGTGCGCCGGCATCACCCCGCAGACCGCGAGCAGCCACCTGGGCCGGCTGTCCCGTGCGGGTCTGCTGAAGGTCGAGAAGCAGGGCCGGCACCGCTACCACCGACTGGCCTCGCCACAGATCGCCCGCATGCTGGAAGGCATCATGCAGATCGCCGCCGGCAGCGCCCCGCCCGTGCGCACCGTGGTCAGCGGGCCGCGCGACGACGCCATGCGCAAGGCCCGCACGTGCTACGACCATTTCGCCGGTCGACTGGGCGTCGCCATCACCGATGTTCTCATCGACCGGGGCATGATCGAGTTCGGCGACGATGCCGGCCTGATCTCCGACGACGGCATCGGCTTTCTCGGCCGCTTCGGCATCGACTTGGCGCCGGCAACGCCGGGCCGCCGGCGATCCTCGCGACCGCTGTGCCGGCCCTGCCTGGACTGGAGCGAACGCCGCCCGCACGTCGCCGGCCGGGTCGGCGCCGCCATCTGCAGCCATTTCCTCGAGCGCAACTACGTCCGCCGCATCGACGGCAGCCGGGCGCTCAGCCTGACTCCGCCCGGCCGCCGGATGCTGCACGAGATGTTCGGCCTGCGCGAGCTGTAGCAACGGACTTGACGCCGGGAACCCGGGCAATCTGATCAACGCCGGCTCAATCGCCCGCCCCGCCGTCATGCAGTGTGCGCGAGTCCGCCGGCGCCTGGTCCCGCTCGCGCATGCCGTAATCGCGGATCACCCCCGCCACCCGCAGGCGGTAGTCGGCAAAGAGCTGGCGACGTCCCGCGTCCTGCGCTTGACGGTGCTTGTCGAGAGCGCGCCAGGCAGCCACCGCCTCCTCGTCACGGAAGAAGGACAGCGACAGGATCTTGTCCGGGTCGGTGAGGCTCTGGAAACGCTCGATGCCGATGAAGCCGTCGACCTGTTCCAACAGCGGCCGCAGCCCGGCGGCCAGCTCAAGATAGGCGTCCCTGCAGCCCGGCTTGGGCCGCACCTCGAAGATCACCGCGATCATGGCGCCACGCGGTCGGCGTGCGGCGCCGACACCTGACGCAGGAACAGCCGGTCTTCGCGCCGGATGAAACGTTCCGCCTGGGCGAAGTCGTAGTTCTCCCGGCCCAGCGGATCGGCCGCCAGGCGCGCGCGGTAGGCCTCATATCCGGCCAGGCTGTCGATGTTGTAGACGCCATAGGCGCAGGTGCTCGATCCTTCGTGCGGCGCGAAGTAGCCGATCAGGTCGGCGCCGCAACGGGGGATCGCCTGGCCCCAGTTGCGCGCGTACTGCGCGAAGGCGTCCTTCTTGAACGGGTCGATCTCGTAGCGGATGAAGCAGGTGATCATTCGGGCCTCCGTGACTGCGATCGGCTGGATCCTGCCACGATACTGCCGTGCCACGCTTCGCCCGACATCGAAGGATCGCCTCCGGCGTCAGCCGGTCCCGCCGCGCGGCGGACCGGCCAGCAGCACGGCAGCCGCGCGCAACGACCGGGTCGCTTTCAGCCCACGCAGCAGCTTGGCAAAGACGTGGAAGTGGACGGCGAGGGGGTTGCGGCTGGCCAACGGCGACAACAGGCCGTAGTCGACGGGTGCGCGCTCCGGCGCGTAGGTGCCGAACAGCCGGTCCCAGAGGATCAGGATGCCGCCGTAGTTCTTGTCGATGTACTCCGGGTTGCGACCGTGGTGCACGCGATGGTTCGACGGCGTGTTGAGCCAGGGGTCGAGCAGCGGCAGACGACCCACGAGCTCGGTATGGATCCACTGCTGCCAGGCCAGCACCAGGGCGAAGCAGCTCAACACCAGCAGCGGGTCGAAGCCGGCGACCACAAGCGGCAGGTAGATCAGCGGCGTGATGAAGAAGTCGACAAAGCTGACGCGCAACGCGATGGTCTGGTCGAAATGATCGCCCGAGTGGTGCACCGAGTGATAGAGCGACCACAGCAGGTTCACCCGATGGCCCAGGCGGTGCTCCCAGTAGTAGGCCAGGTCGACCAGCAGCAGGCAGACCGCCGCGGTGGCCCAGGTCGTCGGCCGCGCCCGGGGCGCCAACTCGGCTGCGGCGGTGAACACGCCGATCAGCCCGCCAAGGCAGAACAGCTCGACCAGCGTCGCCGGCACCAGACAGAAGGCACTGGTCAGCATGCCGCTGCCGCGACGGCCAAACAGCTCGCCGCGCCACCACAGCCGGACCAGCTCGATCAAAAGGACCGGCAGCCCGATCAGCAGCAGGCCGCCGATGACCAGGTCGATGGTCCTCAGCACCTCCGCCGGCGCCTCGGTGAGCACGACCGGGTCCGGGAAGCGGCCGAAGCCAGGGATCGCGGCTTGCGCGGCATCTGCCATGGGAGCCTCGCCATATTGTGAGAATGATCGTTCGCCTTTATAATAATCACGATCGGCCGGACGTCAAGGCCGGCACCGCTGTTGGGGACTGACGATGGCGAGAACCCGGGACGAGGCGGCCTTTGCTGCCCGGCAACAGAAGATCCTGCGCGCGGCGGAGGCCCTGTTCGTCGAGCGCGGCTTTCACCAGACCGGCATGGCGGCGATCTGCGAAGCCGCCGGCATGAGCCCCGGCGCGCTCTACCGCTACTTCCCGTCCAAGGCCGCGATCATTCAGGCAATCGTCCAGGAAGAGCGCGCCGACGCCGCGGCCCTGTTCGCCCGGCTCGGCGCGGCGACGGACTTTCGCGCGGCGCTGGTCGAGGTGCTGGTCGAGGCGATCGCGGCGGTGAGCGAGGAGAGCTATGCCCGCCTGGCGCTGGAGATTGCCGCCGAGGGCGCCCGTGACGCCGGCACCGGGGCGCTGCTCGCCGAGGCCGAGGCCGAGCTGCATGCCCAGCTGACGGCGCTGATCCAGGCGGCACGGGGATCCGGTCAGATCTCGACGACCGTCGACCCCGCCGCTGCCGCGCTGGTCCTGCTGATGCTGATCGACGGCGCCACCGGCGTCGGTGCCGGCGTGCCGGCGCCCAAGCCGGCGGTGTTGCGGCAGACGCTAGCCTGCATCGTCGACGGGTTGTTCGCAGACGACCGGTCGTCGTCCTGAGCGGCGCCTCAGAACCGCGCCCGGAAGGACAGTCCCAGCAGCGGCGCCGGATCGTATTTCGTGGTGTCGATGCGATCGCCTTGCGCGTTCTCCAGGCGCAGCTCGCCCGCAAACTCGACCCCGGCGAAGGCGGTGATCCTCGCCGCTGGCCACGGCGCGACGCCCAGCGTCAGGACCAGCGGGAAGCTCTCGTCCTGGCCGATTCCGCCCGGCGCCGGACCGGCATCGTCGAGCCGGAAGCGGACCCGCTCGTAGCGGCCGGTTAGGCCAATGGTGACCTTGTCGCTGGCCCGCCAGTCGAGCGTCAGGCCCGGACCCTGGGTGGCGGCGAGGCCGCCGCCGGTCGACAGCTTCAGCCGGTCGGTGATGTCCCAGTCGATCACCAGAATCGGGATCAGTTGCGAGTCGTCACCGATCGAGGAGAACCAGCCCACACCCGGGCCGATTTCCAGCCGATCGCTGAAGCGCCAGCCAAAGCCGGCGAGGAAGCCCTCGGTCCGGCCATCATCAAGGCTGGCGCCTTTCTCGGCGTACGAGCGCAGACTCGGGACCAGGATGGCGTTGCCCCGGTCGCCGATGCCGAAGCGGACCGGCAGGCTGACCCGGTAGTCGCGGATCCGCCCCCAGGGCTTGCCGCCGCCGATCGAGACGGTATCGGAGAAGCCATAGTCCGCTTCGCCCAAGCCGAGCGACAGCGAGACGCTGGTCCGACGGTTGAAGGCATAGCCGCCGCTGCCCTGGATGAAGCCGCGGGTGACGTTGAAATCGCCGTTGGAATCGTCGAGGTCGGTGCGGGACTGATGCACACCACCGCCGGACAGGCTGAACACCCAGGGCCCGATGGCCCGCTGACCACCGGGCGGACCGGCCGCCGGGTTCTGCGGCGCCCGGCTCTGCGCCGCAGCTGGCGCCACAACAACGGCGCACAGGGCCAGCGTGGCGGCGAAGGCCAGGCCGGCCGCCGACCGGCGCGAAAGCAAACTCTGGGAATTCATGCGGGCACTCCGGTTGTGGACCCTGCGTCATCGCTGTGCGTCCACCGGTATGTGACCGCAACGCTCGACATACGCTCTAGCAAGCGCGATGGATGAGCGCCACGCCGGAAGTGTAACGAATCGTAACGATCTGTTGCGGGGGCGCAGGGCGCGTCAGGCGATCTCGGCGTCCGCCGTGTCCATCAGCTCAAACGGTGCCTTGAACCTGTTCAAGGCTTCCACCCGGCCGGCCCAGGCCGTCGTCTTGGGCCACTGCTTCAGGTCGAAGTCGCACAGCCGGGCGTAGGGCAGATCGCCGTAGCAGCAGATGTCGGCGATGGTCGGCGAAGACCCGACGAGGAACCCGTCTTCGGGCACCTGGGCTTCGAACTGGCCGAACACGCGGGCGGCGCGATCGCGAAAGTAGTCGGCGACCTCGGGCGCGACGGCAATCGGCAGGAGCTTGTTCCGGCCGAGATAGACACCCCAGTTGGCGAGGACGGCAGAACCCATCAGGTCGGTGTTCCAGTACAACCATTCGCGCACCGCCTGCCTGCCAATGGCTGAACCGGCGGTGAACCGGTCCAGCACATCGGCCAGGTACTCCAGGATCGCCGGTGACTGCACCAGCACCTGGCCGTCATGCTCCAGCACCGGCACCTGGCCCCAGCGCGACAGCTTCTGGAACCAGGGCGACAGATGCATGTCCTTTCGGAAGTTGATGTAGCGGAACGAGAACGGTTGGCCCGAAAGGTAGAGCATGAGCCCGACCTTGTAGGTGAACGGCGAGTTCGGGCTGCCGTAGAGGACGAAACCTTCGCTCATGGCAGATCTCCCTGCGGCCTGTCGGCAAGCGGTGGGGCGCCATTGGCCGGCGAAGGGTCGGCAAGGCCGGGGCCGCGTTCGAATGTCAGATCGGCCGGCTCCAGGGCTTGGCCCTCGGCGGCGCGGATGCTCATGCGCTGGATCGGCGTACCGGTCTGCCGGTCGACGAAGATCGCCCGCGCCCCCTTCGGGTTCGCCCGGTGCTTGTCACCCCAGTGCGCGAGGGCCAGCAGAACCGGCACCAGGTCGAGGCCCTTCGCCGTCAGCCGGTAGGCCGTGCGCCGGCTCTGGCCGCCCGACTTGGCCATGATCCCCTCGTCGCACAGATGCCGGAGGCGGTCGGCCAGCAGATTGCGCGCGATACCCAGGCGTTTCTGGAACGCATCGAACCGGGTCACCCCGAAGAATGCATCACGCAGGATCAGCAGCGTCCAGCGGTCGCCGACCACGTCCAGCGTCTGCGCCAGCGAGCAGTTCATATGGGCAAAGGGCCGCGCGCTCATGGTGGCAGTCTAAACTTTGAAGTTTATTTTTCAACTTCACAGGATTCCCGTGCCGGCTGGTCGGCCACAGCAGCCGCAGCTTTCCGGCCCGGCCGGCACCGCCCTAAACTGGTCTCATGCAATCGCCCATTGAGGTGCTCGGTCCGAAAGACGCCGGAGTGGCCGCTTGACCGCCCGACACGCAGACGCCGTACACGTCGTCGCCACCGTCAGCGACGACGACGGCACCACGCGCTTCGTCGACGAAGCCGTTCCCTACGCCGGCAATGCCGGCCCGCTGCGTCTGACCCCGGCCCGCCCAGCGACCAGCCTCAGCTTCCGCTGGACCCCGGCCGGCTTCGACTTCGATTTCCACCCGGCGCCGCGGCGGCGCCTGGTCCTGCTGCTGGAAGGTGCATTGGAGATCTCGCTGCGCTCGGGCGAAGCGCGGGTGTTCCGGCCCGGTGACATCCTCGAGATCCGCGACACCCACGGCGAGGGACACCGCAGCCGCGCACTCGACGGACGACCGTTCCGTTCCGCGTTCATCGCCCTGGACGATGACGTGTTCCTCGACCGCCGTGCGCCGATGGCCACGACGGACGATGGCGTCGACTATGTCCACAACCAGGAGACGGCGAACGGCGTGTCGTTCTTCGAGCGCCGGCGTCTGCCCTACGTCCATGGCGGTCCCGAAGGCATGGTCACGGCGGAGCTGCCGCTCACCGGTTTTCAGTTCGTCAGCGCCGCCGGCGATCTCGACTATGACTGGCATCCGGCGCCGCAACGCCAGGCGGTGCTGGTGCTCACGGGCGGGCTGGCCATGGCCTATGGCGACGGCACGAGCAGCGAGGTGGCGGCCGGCGGCTTCCTGATCGGCGAGGATACCCGGGGCCGCGGCCACATCACCCGCGCCATCGACGGCCGGCCACGCTTTTCGGTGTTCGCCCACCTGGCCTGAAGCGCCGGCAACGACCCCGCGCGCCGCAATTCAGGCCGCAACCGGGCCGGCGGCATACCAGGCGGCAAAGCTCTCCAGGCCCCGGGGACTGAACCGGACGACCCGCGAGTCCGCCTCGCGTCGTGCCCAGCCCTGGTCCAGCACGAGGTCGAGCACGGCGGCGCCGATGCTGCCGCCCAGGTGGTTGCGCCGTTCGCTCCAGTCGATGCAGACCCGGCACTGCGGCCGCCGCGCCCGGGCGAGCCCATCGACATCGATTCCCAGATCGGCCACGCGCCGGCGTCCGGCCGGACTGAGTTCGACACCATCGCCGCGGCGGTGGATGATCCCGGCCGCCTCCCAGTGCTCGAACAGGGCCACGGCGTGTCGGCCGGCCAGGTGGTCGTAGCAGGTGCGGGCTTCGCGCATGGCCGCGTCCCTCGGCCCTGGCCGGGTGCGCAGGCGGCCGGTGCGCGCGGCGATGGTGACCAGCGCCTCGATGGCATGGGCGACGTCGGCGTCGGCGATGCGGAAATAACGGTGCCTCCCCTGCCGGGTGCTGGCGACCAGGCCGCCGGCCTCCAGCTTGGCCAGGTGGCCGCTCGCCGTGGGCGCGGTGACGCCGGCCTCGCGGGCCAGTTCGCCGGCCGTAAGGGCGAGGCCCGACATCAGCGCCATCAGCATGTTGGCCCGCGCCGGGTCGCCGATCGCTGCCGCCGCCGCGGCGATATCGGGACCTTCCTTCATAGTTTGATCTTCACCAAATCATGCCGCGCAGTCAATGACCTAGGATCCGGAGCCTGGGATCTGGCCGAACCGCAGACATGGGAGCGCCCGCATGCACGACCTCGCCGTCTACCTGCCGGGGATCATCCTGGCCTATTCCGCCTTCCTGCTCTCGATCATGAGCCCGGGGCCGAACATCCTGGCGATCATGGGCACCTCGATGAGCGTCGGCCGGCCGTACGGCCTGGCCCTGGCCATGGGCGTCGCCGGCGGCTCCTTCTGCTGGGCCGTGCTGACGGCGACGGGCCTGTCGGCCCTGCTGGCCTCCTATGCCGTCGCGCTCACCGCGATCAAGATCGTCGGCGGGCTCTATCTGCTATGGCTGGCCTACAAGGCCTTCCGCGCCGCCGCCCGCCGCCGCGACATCGAGGCGCGGGTCCTGGATGGCGCCGTGCTCACCCCGCACCGCTGCTTCCTGCGCGGCCTGGCGATCCAGATGACCAACCCGAAGGCGGCGCTGGCCTGGATCGCCATCATCTCGCTGGGCCTGCAGCCCGGCGCGCCGGTCTGGGTCGCCGCGGTCATCGTCATCGGCACCACGGCCCTGTCGGTCCTGATCCACGCGATCTATGCCATGCTGTTCTCCAGCCCGCCGATGGTGCGGCTCTATGGCAGGACCCGCCGTGTCATCCAGGGCACGCTGGGCGCCTTCTTCACCATCGCCGGGCTGAAGCTGTTGTCGAGCCGCGTCTGACGGCTTTCTGCAGTGGGGCAAAGGTGCGGCTGGTCGCCTGGAACTGCAACATGGCGCTGCATCGCAAGGCCGAGGCCCTCATGGCCCTGCGCCCCGACGTCGCCGTGATTTCGGAAGTTGCCCACCCCGAACGCCTGCGCGCGCGGGCGCCCTGCGACTGGATCGAGGCCGAGCCGGTGTGGGTCGGCCGCAACCACAACAAAGGCCTCGCCGTGTTCGCCTTCAACGGCTATCGCGCGGCGCTGGCGGCCGACCACGCACCGCGCCTGCACTACATCGCCCCGGTGCACATCGACGGCCCGCTCGTCTTCAACCTGCTCGCCGTCTGGGCCCAGAACGCCAGCGCCGGCGGCACCCGCAAACGCCAGCAGGGCCCGTTGCGCCGGTCGCTGACGATGCATCGCGCCTTCCTGTCACAGCGCCCGGCCGTCGTCGCCGGCGACTGGAACAGCAACCTGATCTGGGACAAGCCAGGCTGGCGCAGCAATCACATGACCAAGGTCGATATCCTCGAGCGCATGGGCCTGGTCAGCGCCTATCACGCCCTCAGCGGCGAGGCCGAGGGCGCGGAGACGGTGCCGACGCACTACTGGCGCGACCGCCGCAAGGACGGCCCGACCTATCACATCGACTATGTCTTCCTGCCGCAGGACTGGCTGTCGGGGATAAGCCATTTCAGCGTCGGCACGTTCGAGGACTGGTGCGGCAACGGCCTCAGCGACCACGTGCCCATCGTCGTCGACGTCGAGCCCTGATCACGAGGGCGCGGCGGCCGTTGCGGACGGCGCCGCATCCATTCCGTCCTCCTGCGCCACGGCGAGCAGCCAATCGGTGAAGGCGCGCACCTTGGGCAGATCGCGCGAGGCCGGCGGGTAGGCGATGTAGTAGGCGTAGTTGGCCGGCAGCTTGACGTCGAATGGCCGCACCAGCCGGCCGGCGCGCAGGTGATGACCAACCAGGGCGCTGCGGGCCAGGGCGACGCCCTGGCCAGCGACGGCAGCGTCGACCACCAGGGCCGAGAGGTTGAAGCCGGGCCCGCGCTCGGGATCGATATCCTTGACCCCGGCGGCGTCGAGCCAGGCCTTCCAGTTCAGTTGCAGATCGTCATGCAGCAACGTGTGGTGCTGCAGGTCGGCCGGCTCGCGCAACGGCACCGGGCCGTCGAGCAGCGCCGGGCTGCAGACCGGGAACACGTCCTCGTTCATCAGCAGCACCACCTCCAGCCCGGGCCAGTCCCCGGTGCCGTAGCGGATCGCCAGATCGACGTCGTCGCGGCCGAAGTCGATCAGGTCGTCCGTGGCGCTGATGCGTACGTCGATCTCGGGATGCAGGGTGCGGAACTGGCCCAGCCGCGGCACCAGCCAGCTCGCCGCCAGCGAGGCCAGCGTGGTGACGGTGAGCACGCCGCTGGCTTCCCGCTGCCACAGCCGGCCGGTGGCAGCCGCAAGCTGGTCGAAGGCCTCGCGCACGTCGGCGAGATAGGCCTGTCCGGCCTCGCTCAGGAACACCTGGCGGCCGCGGCGACGGAACAGGCGCAGGCCCAGCCACTCCTCCAGCGCCTTGACCTGGTGGCTGACCGCGGCCTGGGTGACATGCAGTTCCTCGCCGGCCTTGGTGAAGCTCAAGTGGCGGGCGGCCGCTTCGAAAGCGCGCAGGGCACCGAGCGGGGGCAGACGACGGGCCACGGCGGGCTCCTTATTACAATTTCTAATGGAACGTATGAAAAACCATCGTTTGTCGTCAAGCCGCCGCATCCCTAGATATGGCACACCAACGCAGGAGAGAAGCCATGTTGAGAGCCATTCCATTCCACTTCGCCGACTTCAACCCCATCCGGTTGCTCACTTCGGCCGCCAACACGGTGTTTGTGTGGCAGGAGCGGGCGGAACAGCGCTATCGCCTGGCCGCGTTGGACGACCATATCCTGCAGGACGTGGGTCTCAGCCGGGCCGATGCGGCAGCCGAGGCGGCGAAGCCGTTCTGGCGTCCGTAAACGCTGGGTCTGTGTCCGTTTCGAATAAGCACAGTTAACGTATGGTTACAGTTAACGGCGCCTGACCCTAACCCTGTCGCCGATCGAAACCCCTTCGCCTCACCCGTTCGCGGGCTGGTGCGAGGGGGTTTCTTTCATCTTGCTCAGGGCGCCGCCCGGCCGGCCAGCAACAGCAGGTTCAAGGGCTGCAGCAGGTCGTAGACGGCGCGGAAGCGTGCTTGAAATTCGGGCCACGCGGCCTGTTCGCCTTGCCCTTCCAGCGCGGCATGGATCTGCCGCAGGCTGCGACTGCCGTCGATCTGCCGCACCACGGCGTCGGCCCCGGCGGGCACCGGCAGCGCTACCACCACGCCGCCGACGGTTGCCCGCAGGCGCGACAGCCGGGCAAGCGCATCGGCCAGTTCGGCGGGCTGGTGCTCGCGCAACACCGGCACCTGTTCAGGATCATCAGGGTCGGCCTGGCCACCCACCGCGTTATCGGCACGGACGACGTAGAACACGTGCGTCTTGAACGCGCCGGACAGTTCCTCCGCCAGCGCCGCCTGCTGCAGCGGCGGCAGTGCCGCAGCACGCGCCTTCAGGTCGGCATCGGCCAGATAGATCGCCGGGTCGTACTGCAGGCCGGGCACGAAGCTGCTGAGTTTGAGGCCGCTTGCCGCGACCAGGTCGGCCAGTTCCGGCACCGTGTAGGCCCGGTCGCGGCTGTGCAGCAGCAGATCATAGAGACCGGCGTCGTCACCCTGCAGATGGTCGCCCAGGTGCGGATTGCGGCGGAACAGGTTGCCCTCGGGCAGCTGGCCGATCAGCCGCCGGGCGAGCGCCACTCGCGCCGCCGGCGCGTCGCCGCCGGCCAACCGTGCCAGGGCGCGCTGCAGCGGATAGACGCCGCTGCGCCCCAGCGTCCCGTACAGCATGATCCCCATGCCGCCGGCCGGTGCCAACTGCGTCACCAGGGCGTCGAGCCCGGCCTGCGGTTCGTCCAGGTGGTGCAGCACGCCGCAGCAGTCGATGTAGTCGTAAGGCCCCGGAGCAATCGCGCCGACGTCGAGCAGCGAGCCCTGCAAGAAGCGGATGTTGTCGAGGCCGCGCATCGCCGCCCGGGCCCGGGCGATCTCCAGGCTGGCGGCGGAGACGTCGAGATAGGTCACGCTGCCGGCGCCGCGGTCGGCCAGCTGCTGGGCCAGCATGATCGCGGCATCGCCTGTGCCGCCGCCGGCGATCAGCGCGTTGAGCGCCCCGGCCCGGGCGCCGGCCAGCACGTAGTGCTCGATCTCCAGCAGGTGGCTGGGCGAGCCGGTGATCAGCCGCTGCCGCTCGTCCGCCGGATCACGGGCCGGATAAGGATAGTCCTCGTATTGGGCCCGGACCTTGTGGTCGCCGTCCTCGTGCGCCATCGGCCCGGCCGCGCGCCTCAGTCGATCTCGACCACCGCCTTGCCGACCACCTCGCGGTTGATCAGGGCATAGAGCGCATCGGGCACCTGCTCGAGCGAGAAGGTGTGCGAGATGTGCGGCTTCAGCTTGCCCTCGCGCACCCACTGGAACAGCTCGGCGACGTTGTCGCGGTTGGCCTGCGGCTCACGCTCGGTCCAGGCGCCCCAGAACACGCCAACGATCGAGCAGTTCTTCAACAGCGCCAGGTTGGCCGGGGCTTCGGGGATGCGGCCCGAGGCGAAGCCGATCACCAGCAGCCGGCCATCCCAGTTGATGCAGCGCAGGGACTGGTCGAACACGTCGCCGCCGACGGCGTCGTAGATCACGTCGGCGCCGGCGCCGCCGCAGAGCTTCTTGACCTCGTCCTTGAACGGGCCGTCGTTGTAGTTGATGACGTGGTCGGCGCCGTGCTCCAGCACCGTCTTCAGCTTCTCGTCGCTGCCGCCGGTGCCGATCACCTTGGCCCCCATGGCCTTGCCGATCTCCACCGCCGACAAGCCGACGCCGCCCGACGCACCATGCACCAGCAGCCACTCGCCGGCCTTAAGCTGGGCCCGCTGCTTCAGCGCGAACATCGAGGTGCCGTAGGTCAGCACGAAGGCAGAGCCGAGCTTGTAGTCCATGTCGTCGGGCAACGGCAGGCACTTGATCGCCCGTACGTTGACCTCCTGCGCAAAGGCACCGTTACCGGTGAGCGCGATCACCCGGTCGCCGACCTTGAACTCGGAGACGTTGTCGCCCACGGCGATCACGTCGCCGGCGCACTCCGAGCCCGGTGCGAATGGGAACGGCGGCTTGAACTGGTACTTGCCCTGGATGATCAACACGTCGGGGAAGTTCACCCCCGCCGAGCGCACCCTGAGCCGCACCTCGTCGGCGCCCGGCGCCGGCAGCTCGTGATCTTCCAGCACCAGGCTCTCCGGCGGCCCGTATTCCTTGCACAGCATCGCCTTCATCGCACGTCCTCCTGATCGCCGCCGCCGGCGGTCGTTTCTGTTCCGGCCCTTCGGTTAGCACAGCCGCCCGGCCCTTGTCGCGTCCGGCGTCTTGGTCGCTGCCATCATCCTTCGAGACGGGCCTCCGGCCCTCCTCAGGATGAGGTGGACCAAGATGGCTCCTCATCCTGAGGAGGCCGCGAAGCGGCCGTCTCGAAGGATGACGCCCCGCCACCCGTCGCCCCGCCTGATGTTGCCACCACCGGCGGCGGCGCTATGGTGCGCCGTCTGGGCGGAGACGAGAGCCATGGAGCGCATGCGCGGCTATTTCGGGATCGGCGTGGAGCGGCTGTCGAAGCCGGTCAACGCCGGCAACCTGTTCCGCTCCGCACACGCTTTCGGCGCCAACTTCCTGTTCACCGTCGCCGGCAGCTACCAGCGGCGCACCCATTCCGACACCAGCCAGGCGACCTACCAGGTGCCGCTGTACGAATTCGCCGACGTCGACAGCATGCGCCTGCCCGACGGCTGCCGCCTCGTCGGCATCGAGCTCATCGACGAAGCCGTCGAGCTGCCGACCTTCAGGCACCCGCCGCAGGCCGCCTATGTGCTCGGCCCCGAGCGCGGCAGCCTGTCGCCGGAGATGCTGGCGCGCTGCGATCACGTGGTGAAGATCCTGACCGCGTTCTGCGTCAACGTCGCCATGGCCGGCGCCATCGTCATGTACGATCGACTGATCAGCCTCGGCCGTTTCGGCCGCCGCGCCGTCTCGAGCCTGCAGCCGGGCGAGCCGCCGGCACCGCACGTGCAGGGTGCTCAGATCATCCGCGGCAAGACCCCGGGCTGACCGCCATGGAAACCTGGGTCTGGATCCCGATCGCGATCGGTGCGGCGCTGATGCAGGCAGTGCGTACCGCCGGACAGAAGCAGATGACCGGCACCGTCTCCACCATCGGCGCCAGCTACGTCCGCTTCCTCTTCGGCCTGCCGCTGGCGGTCGGCTACATGCTCGCCCTGAAAGCCGGCTTCGACCTCGACTGGCCGACGCCGACGCGGACCTTCTGGCTGTTCACTGCCGCCTGCGCCGCCGCCCAGATCGGCGGCACGGTGCTGCTGGTCTACCTGTTCAACTTCCGCAACTTCGCCGTCGGCACCACCTACGCCCGCACCGAGGCGCTGCTGACGGCACTGATCGGCACTCTGTTCTTCCACGAGCTCATCAGCTTTGCCGGCTGGCTGGCGATCGCCATCTCCGTCGGCGGCGTGGTCCTGGTCACCCTGGCGCGCACCGGCATCGCCGGCGAGACCCTGCTCACCCGGCTGGCCGACCGGCCGGCCTGGATCGGCATCTGCTCGGGCCTCGGCTTCGCTTTGGCTTCGCTGTGCCTGCGCACCGCCAGCCTGTCGCTGGACCAGGCCAACTGGCTGTTCGCCGCCGCCCTGACCCTGACCACGGTGCTGACGATCCAGACCGCGGTGCTGACCGTCTGGCTCGCCTGGCGCGACCGGGCGCAGTTCGCCAACATCGCCCGCAGCTGGCGCATCGCCTGCTTCATCGGCCTGACCAGCATGCTCGGCTCGACCGGCTGGTTCACCGCCATGACCATCGAGCGCGCCGCCTACGTCAAGGCGCTGGGACAGATCGAGTTCATCTTCACCCTGGCGATCTCGGTGCTGTTCTTCCGCGAGCGGGTGACGCAGAAAGAGCTCGTCGGCATGTCCCTGGTCGCCGGCGGCATCGTCGTGCTGCTGGTGTTCGGTTGACGGGCGGATCGGTCCTTGGCCTTCATCCTTCGAGACGCGTCCTTGCGGACGCTCCTCAGGATGAGGAGCAAGCGGAAATCACCTCATCCTGAGGAGGGCCGGCGGCCCGTCTCGAAGGATGCGGCAGCGCCAGGCTCGATCGCGACAGCCCGATTTCGACCGGCGCACAAGTGCTCTACACTCGCGTCCGCGTGAGTAACACGGGAGAGGGCACATGTCCGACGACCTGACCTTCATGGCCCAGGCCTATCAGCTGGCGAAGAAGAGCTTCGACGAGGGCGGCCTGCCGATCGGCTCGGTTTTGGTGCGCGATGGCCACGTGATCGGCGCCGGCCACAACCAGCGGGTCCAGCAGGGCGACCCGATCGCCCATGGCGAGATGGACTGCCTGCGCAACGCCGGGCGCCAGCGCAGCTACCGCGACACCACGATCTACACCTCGCTGTCGCCCTGCATGATGTGTTCAGGCACCATCGTCCAGTTCGGCATCCCCCGCGTGGTGATCGGCGAGAACAAGAACTTCGGCGGCAACGAGGACTTCCTGCGTCAGCGCGGGGTCGAGGTGGTGATCCTCGACGACCAGGACTGCATCGACCTGATGGCCCGCTGCATCGCCGAGCGGCCGGAGACCTGGAACGAGGACATTGCCGAGGAATAGCCTCCCGGCGCAGCGACCCGTTCTGCGGGAAGCCACCGGCTGTCTCGCGCCCCGGCCACGCGACGGCTGCTGGCCGCCGTCGTGGTCATCGACGAACGGCGATGTATCATGGCGGGGTGCCGCGGGCGCGTCGCGGGCCGGTGCGTGGTCGTCTTGCCTGCCCATGTCTGCCAAAAAGAAACGACGCCCGACCCATCAGGAGAGACGCCATGATCCACGATTTCACCACGACCGGGCCCGACCGCGTGCTGAGCGGCATCGGCGCCTTGAGCCAGTTGCCCGAGGCGCTGGCGCACCTGGGCGCCAGCCGCGCCCTGCTGATCACCGGCCGCACCCTGGCGACGAAGACCGACCTGGTGGCCCGGGTCGAAGAGGCACTCGGCGCCGCGCATGCGGGCACCTTCAGCGACTGCGGCCAGCACGTACCGGAGAGCTCCGTCGAGCAGGCCTACGAGCACGCCGTGGCCTGCAACGCGGATGTGCTGGTGGTGTTCGGCGGCGGCAGCCCGATCGATACCGCCAAGATGGTCGTGCACAAGCTCATGGCGGCCGGCCGCGAGGCGATCGGCCAGGTGGCGATCCCCACGACCCTGTCCGCCGGCGAATTCACCCATGCGGCGGGCATGACCAACGAGGAAACCCGCGTCAAGCACCTGTACCTCGATCCGGCCCTGCAGCCGGCGGTGATCCTCTATGATCCGGAACTCGCCCGCCCGACCC
>Ga0209458_1000420_pt1 | contig 15522 bp, 14 predicted proteins | sample WorMetLIZAISLAND_FD_187411 | JGI IMG/M metagenome (GOLD analysis project Ga0209458, IMG submission 187411) | Marine gutless worms symbiont microbial communities from Max Planck institute for Marine Microbiology, Germany - Inanidrilus manae... ...
CGAATGTGTTCAAGATGCTCGATACAGGCTTCTTGATCGGGGAAGCGTTGGAAGACGGTTTGCAGGTTCATGGCATTTCCTCTCGACTTGAGAGCATTGTGCACCCGTCAAGCGGAAATGTTAAGCCTATAACTTATCATTCCGAAGGGGAACATGTCCGAGTCCAATCGTCCACCGGAGAGCTGCCCGCCGCCCGAGCTGGCGGTGATCGTCCCCATCTACAACGAGGCCGGCAATATCAAGGCGCTCACGGAGCGGTTGCGGCGCAGCCTCCAGGGCTTGGATTGGGAGCTCATTTTCGTCGATGACGACTCCCCCGACGGTTCCGCCAACAAGGCCCAGGAGATCGCCCGGCACGACCGCAAGGTACGGGTGCTCAAGAGGATCGGCCGACGTGGACTCTCCTCGGCCTGCATCGAGGGTATGCTGGCCACGGTTGCACCCTATCTCGCGGTGCTCGACGGGGACCTGCAGCACGATGAGACCCTGTTGCCATCCATGTTGCAGACCCTCAAGCGCGAAGGGCTGGATATCGTCATCGGCAGCCGGTACCTGGCAGGTGGCGGCCTGGGAACCTGGAGCCAGCGGCGCCGGTCCATGAGCCGGTTCGCAGGTCGCTTGGCCCGGACTTTGGTCAACGCGGATCTCACCGATCCGATGAGCGGATTCTTCATGCTGAACGCAACCCTGTTGCACAGCTGTGCGCGCAACCTCAGCGGCATCGGGTTCAAGATCTTGCTCGACATCTTCGCCTCGTCGCCGCGCCCGTTGCGTTTCAAGGAAGTCCCCTATATCTTTCGTGAGCGCAGGGCCGGTGAGAGCAAGCTCGATAACGCCGTGCTCTGGGAGTACCTGCTGATGTTGGTACAGAAGACCATGGGGTCCATGGTCCCAGTGCGCTTCATTGGTTTTTCGCTAATCGGCGGCTCCGGCATTATCGTGCATATGGTTGTGCTTTGGGTCCTCTTTCGGCTGATGGGCGCCTCGTTCATAACCGGTCAAGCCGTAGCGGCACTGGTGGCGATGACCACCAACTTCTTTCTAAACAATCTGCTGACCTACCGCGATCTGCGCCTGCGCCGGTGGCAGCTGCTCCGGGGTTGGCTATCCTTCGTCCTCGCGTGCAGCATCGGTGCGATCGCAAATGTCGGAATCGCCACCTATCTGTTTCAGGCCGAATCCTATTGGGTGATATCGGCGTTTGCCGGCATCCTGGTCGGGGCGGTTTGGAACTATGCCGTAACCGCGGTCTATACCTGGCGTCACAAAGCGGACTGAACGCGGCTTTCCGGTTGGATGTTCATCAGATGTAATTCGGTTATACTCATCGAGAGCTTGTAGCACTGTGCAGGCCTAAATGGGGTCTACCGACTGCTTGATTCCCTTCGTGCTCACCTTGGCCCTCTCCTTGGCGAGCAGGGATAGAGATTCTTCGAGTTGCAGATGTTAACAGAACCTAGATTTAGCTTTGAAACCCATCTAACCGGCAGAAAGATTTTCGTAACCGGTCATACTGGATTCACCGGCGGTTAGGCGTGTCTATGGCTGAAATCGATCGGCGCGAATATTGCCGGATATTCCTTGCCACCGGAAACAACGCCCTCACTTTTTGAAGCAACACGCCCTGTTGAAGACACCTATTCGACGTTTGGAGATATATGCGATTGTGGTAGTTTACTCGATGCAGTATCGACCTTTCAGCCCGATCTGATACTTCATCTGGCAGCGCAACCTCTTGCACGACGCTCATATCGAGAGCCTGTTCGCACATTTGCCGTAAACGCTCTAGGCACCGCCCATGTTCTGGAGGTAGCGCGCTCTGTAAAGAGCGTAAAGGGCGTATTGTGTATCACGACCGACAAAGTTTACAAGAACAACGAGTGGGCATGGCCGTACCGCGAGAATGATCCACTCGGTGGTAAAGACCCCTACAGTGCATCCAAAGCTGCAGCTGAGATGATTATTAAAGCTATGCAGCATCTTACCACTGGGTTGACAGCGAAGGTCCTGCTATCGCTGTTGCCCGTGGTGGCAATATCATTGGTGGAGGTGATTGGTCAGAGGATAGATTGATTCCTGACTTCGTACGCGCAGTTGTTACTGGAAATGCTCTGACTTTTCGCTATCCCGGTGCTACTCGACCATGGCAGCATGTTTTAGCCTTAGTGTATGGATACCTAGTCATCCTTGCTGGCCTGCTCGCCAAAGACCCGAGAAAGGTCATCCAGGCATGGAATCTTGGTCCTCAAGATCCCAAACAGTATTCTGTTCGCGATGTTCTTGAGTTGATGAGTCAGCACTGGCAACGGCCAAGTCTTGAGTATATGGACGATCCTTTGCCCGAGGCGCAAGCCTTGGCCCTGGACAGCTCCCTGGCGAGAAATCGGCTTGGTTGGATACCCCCCTGGAATACCGAACGGGTCATAAAGGAAACAGCTGCATGGTACCGTGACTACTGCAGTGATCCGGACTCCGCACGGCCAATCACGATGAATCAAATCAATGCGTGGCGTGAAGGCATCGGGAGATGATTGTCGTTATCGGCGGACGTGGTCGACTCGCTCAGGCAATAGTCGGAGAATACATCCATGAAAACGTGCTTCTATTGGACCGAGAGATCTATCAGGACTGGTCGCTAAACAATGCGTCCGATAAGCTCGCTTACTATTTTTAAAGTAAAAAAACCGAGGATTCAACGATAGTTGTAGCGTCGGGGTTGCTTGATCCACACCTGTCACCGGACGAATTACTGAAAATCAACTTTCATCTGCCCCGAAATATCATCGAAGGTAGTACAAAGCTGGGATTCAAGGTAGTCACCTTCGGCACGGTTATGGAAAGTTTGCTGGATTCGAAAAATCCCTACATAAAAAGAAAAGCCATACTGGGTGACTATGTCGCCGGAATCGCCTCACATGAATGCCGGTTGATACATCTGAGATTCCATACCCTATTTGGAAGGGGTGAACCTGATCCATTCATTGCTTCAATAACTTTAGTGCGCGAAGCGCATCATAGTTGAAATTATGGACTTTAAGTCCCTTCACTTTCAGTCCGTGGCTTGTCCACGGATGAGGACTTTAGTCCTCCAGACTATGGACTTTCAGTCCATAGTGGTTGATATACGCGGTCTAAAATTTCCGAGCACTTAAGAAAATACTCGAAGCTGGAAACGATTTATGTCATTCCTGGTAATAGCGGGTTTTCTAGGGGTGTATCTTATATCGGTAGACCAAAGGCAGGTCACATGGAATTGACATATATCTCACGTACCCGAGAATGGCCAGGGTATGTTAATGCGCTTTTTGCTGACTTTCAGAACTCAAGAGAAACCCGGTTGCTTGCTACGGTAACAAAAGTCATGGAAGCTATTATAACAAGATGCAAATCAAATCAAAGTAATTTCTCATGATGTGGACGACCCTATAGGAAAGTTAAGGCTTAAGGGGTCAAGCGAAACTCTTGTTATTGATTTCAATAATTTGCTCCCACTCTACTCAAACCTTCTTAACCAGATACAAACATCGCATAGAGTCTATCCATCAATTCGAGCAACCTCGCAATTAACAGGTGACCTGGGTCCTGAAGGTTTGTTCTTAATAGCTCCACCTGGTTGGCATTCTGAACGTAACCCTAAATACCCTCAGAGTATTAGCATTGATTTCAATGAGGTTAAATCTATTGGAAGGATTTCGCTACTTCCTCAAGACGGTCACTCGTCTCGCATGCCAAAAAACATTCAGATTAAGTCATCAAGTGATGCTAAAACATGGACAACGGTTGCTAGTTTTGACGATATTTGTGATACTGAACAGGAAGATAACTGGCGTATCCTAAAACTCAACGAGCAGCTTAATACGCGTTATTTTAAGATGGAAATCCATGCCAATTGTGGGGATCCTCTAATAACTCTTAGAGGATTAAAGCTCGATTGATTCAAGAGTAAATATACCGTTGTTGCTGATGGTCGATTCGACGAGGTGGCAGCCGAGCGGGGTAGCGCCGTCCAGCTACAGATAACCGTAAAGTGGATGACTTAAGAGTCGGTGCCTTTCCGTCTCGACACCGGAGTCCACTTTACCGGAGGCTTCATGTGATGGATGTTCTGTTTATCAACGCCGACTCTTCCGCAAAGGCTTACCAGGGCTTATCAAGGGTCTATTCTGCGGTTGAGCCACCCACATGGGCTTTATTGCTTGCCGAGTCCTGTCGTTCCAAAGGTTTCGGGGTAGGGATTCTCGATTGCGATGCCGAAAGGCTCGCGCTCGAAGCGGCTGTGCAGCGGGTAGAAGAGATAGGACCACGGCTGGTCGTATTTGTGGTCTATGGTCAAAACCCGAATGCAGGAACGACCAGCATGATTGGAGCGCTCGAGTTGGCGCTGGCGCTCAAGGAATCTGTTGCAAATATGCCGATCTGCTTCGTAGGTTCTCATACGAGCGCACTTCCGATGGAGGTGCTTGCAAACGATTGCGTCGACATTGTTTTGCTGAATGAGGGGGTATATGCACTCCATAACCTTCTGAAGGGTAATCTCGATACCGATCTCGGGCACGTAAAGGGGATCGGTTACAAAGAACGGGGACCCGCCGGTTTTCCCATGCCCAAACTCAATGCGCCTCAGCATGTGGTCCCACAAGAGCGCATGGACGAGGATCTGCCGGGTTATGCGTGGGATCTGCTGCCCTATCGCGAGAAACCGCTGGATCTGTATCGGGCCCATTTTTGGCATGCGGAATTCGACCACGACAAGTGCACTCCCTTTGCGGCTATCTACACGTCCCTGGGCTGCAACTTCGGTTGTGACTTCTGCATGATCAATATCCTTAACCGGGTCGACAATACTGAAGGTATAAACGCCTCGCATTCACGGGGGATGCGTTTCTGGAGTCCGGAATGGGTCGGCCGCGAGATGGGAAAGCTGGCCGACCTGGGGGTGCGTACTCTGCGCATCAGCGATGAAATGTTCTTTCTCAACCGGAAATACTATACGCCGATTCTGCAGCAGGCCATCGACCGGGAGTTCGGTTTCAACATGTGGACTTACGCGCGCATCGACACCGTCCGTAAGGATGCGCTCGAGCTCTTCAAACGAGCTGGCGTCAATTGGCTGGCATTGGGCGTTGAGGCAGGGAACCAACTGGTTCGTCAGGAGGTATCGAAAGGCTCGTTTCGGGAAGTCAATATTCGGGATGTATGCAAAACAATCAATGACGCGGACATCAATATAATCAGTAATTATATTTTCGGATTTCCGGAAGATACGATTGAGACCATGCAGGAAACACTGGATCTCGCAGTGGATCTCAATACGGAAATGGCAAACATGTATCCCTGTCAGGCACTGCCGGGCAGTCCGATATACTATACCGCAAAGAAAAATAGATGGGCGCTTCCGGACTCCTATGAAGGGTACTCCTTCTACTCTTACGAGAGTCAACCCTTGCCCACCAACCATATCAGTACCGCGGAGGTTTTGAGATTCAGGGATGAGGCCTGGCAAACCTATTTCACCAATTCTGCCTATCTGGACCTGGTCCAGCGCAGATTCGGCTTGTTGCAAAGAAAGAATGTGGAAGATATGACCGGCATACGACTCAAACGGAAACTGTTGGGGGATTAAATGATTATCACAAGGACTCCGTTCCGGGTCTCTTTCTTCGGGGGAGGGACCGACTATCCTGCCTGGTTTTCTGAAAACGGAGGAGCGGTGCTTGCCACCAGCATCGATAAATACTGTTATATTTCGTGCCGCAGGTTGCCGCCCTTCTTCGATCACAGGCACCGCATTGTCTACTCCAGAATAGAGAATGTAAAAAGCTATGATGAGATTGAGCACCCGGCGGTCCGGGCCATATTGAGATGGGCCGAGATGGAAGACGGACTTGAAATACATCATGATGGTGATCTGCCCGCGCGTTCCGGACTGGGCTCCAGCTCATCGTTTACAGTGGGTTTGATGCATGCTCTAGAGGCCCTGAAGGGAAGGATGTCCAGTAAGGAAAGACTGGCGATGGACGCCATTCATATTGAACAGAATGTCATTGGCGAGCATGTCGGGTCACAGGATCAGATCTCTGCCGCTTATGGGGGGCTCAACCGGATCGAGTTTCACCACGATGGTACTTTTGATGTCTCTCCGGTTGTTATCCCGATGCATCGCTGTAATACGCTGGGTGAACATTTTATGTTGTTCTTTACCGGCTTTTCCCGCATCGCCTCAGAGGTGGCGGAGTCCAAGATAGCGAATTTGAAGGATCGCGCGGAAGAACTCAGGCGCATGCGAGAAATGGTCGACCAGGCAATCGATATCCTGCAGGATCCACGGAGCCCTATTGAGGAATTCGGCGGTCTGCTCGATCAGAATTGGAACTACAAACGCTCCCTCTCGGATCGCGTAACCACCCCGGAAATAGACGAGATATACGATCGAGCGAAGCGTACAGGTGCAATCGGTGGAAAGCTCCTCGGCGCCGGCGGCGGTGGATTCATGTTGCTTTTTGCTGAACCCGAGAAGCAGGCTTCGATCCGTGAACGACTCAAGGACCTGATCCATGTCCCGTTCGAGTTTGATCACTCGGGTAGCCGGGTCGTGCTGTATCAACCGAACGGACTGTGACAATGGATGCGGATGCGCCAGTCTACATTGCCGGTCACAGGGGGCTCATCGGCTCGGCAATGGTTCGGAAGCTTCGAGGTGCCGGATACCATAATCTGATTCTGGCTCGCCACGATGAGCTGGAATTGACCGACAAGATTGCCGTTGAACGATTTTTTACCGAATGTTCACCTGAGTTCGTTGTTCTGGTGGCCGGTCGCGTCGGGGGGATCATCGAAAACAAGACCTATCCGGCCGACTTTATTGACACGAACCTGGCAATCCAGTTGAATATGCTGCGTGCTGCCCAACGAGCAGGTGTGAAAAAACTCGTCTTTTTTGCCTCGTCCTGCATGTATCCGCGGGAATGTCCGCAACCCATGGCTGAGACGGCACTGTTGTCCGGCCACCCGGAACCGACGAGCATGGCCTACGCCATCTCGAAGCTGGTAGGGTTACAGATGTGCATGGCCTATAATCAGCAATACGGCAGTCAGCGTTTTATTCCCGTCATTCCGAATAGTGCATTTGGTCCCAATGACAATTTCAACCCGGAATCCGGACATGTTTTGTCCGCCCTGATCCGGCGTTTTCACGAGGCAAAAGAGAGTGATGCCCCCAGTGTCACCCTGTGGGGTAGCGGTAAGCCGCGTCGTGAATTCATTCATGCAGATGACATAGCGGATGCGACCCTGTTTCTGCTCCGAGCGGATGTTTCCAACCTTGAATTGCCCCTTAATCTCGGGACCGGCGTTGACTTTTCCATCCGGGAGCTGGCTGCACGAATCGCGGAAATCGTAGGTTATGCCAGTAGGATCGAGTGGGACCGAACCAAGCCGGACGGCGCGCCCAGAAAGCTGCTGGATAGCTCCCGTATCAAGGATTTCGGCTGGCAACCCAGAGTCGATTTCGATCAAGGTCTGAGAGAGACCTATCAATGGTATGTCGAAAACATCGCATCCAGGCAGAACCGGAATCAACCACTATGGACTGAAAGTCCGTAGTCTGGAGGACTAAAGTCCTCATCTGTGGACAAGCCACGGACTGAAAGTGAAGGGACTTAAAGTCCATAGTTTCAACTATGATGCGCTTCGCGCACTAAAGTTATTGAAGCAATGAATCAAGCTGACTTGCGAGCCAAGGCACACTGGGTGTGGCGAGAGACCCTGGCGATACATCGACGCGCCCCTGAAACCCGTTTAGCCTCCTCGCTCTCGGCAATCGAGATATTCGTTGCGCTCTATTACGGCGATGTTCTTCGGTTCAACCCAAAAAACCCGTTGGATGAGCAGCGTGACCGGTGCATTATCAGCAAAGGTCACGGCTCGATCTGCATGTATCCTATCCTCGCCGATTTGGGTTACTTTTCGTTACGGGAGCTTCCGCACGTGTGCGAGGCGGGAAGCTTCCTGGGTGGTATACCGGATCCGATTATCCCCGGCTATGAGACGGTCAACGGGTCGCTCGGCCATGGGCTGGGGATCGCCGCGGGTATTGCGCTTGGGCTCAGATCCAAAGGGAATGACCGAAGTGTTTTTGTCATCGCGGGCGATGGCGAGTTACATGAGGGGGCCTGTTGGGAGGCCCTGATGTTCGCCTCTCACCACAAGCTCGACAATCTTCATGTCATTGTCGATAACAACGGGATCAGCATGTTGGGTTATACCGATGAGATCGTATCGCACGGGGATCTGAATGGGCGACTCACCGCCTTCGGTTGGGATTGTAGCGAGGTTGACGGTCACGATGTGCTGGCAGTAAAGACGGCTCTCATGCAGCAGAAAGACAGCGCAACAGGTAAGCCCAAGGTGCTCATTGCCAGGACTTTGAAAGGACGGGGCGTGCCCGGATTGGAAGATGTACCACTGTCACACATCATAAATCCGAAACCGGCATTGATCGATGAGTTGCTGGAGAAGACGCAATGAGTTGCCGACCGCGGGCCATGCGGGATGTCTTTCTGGAGCAGATCTGGAAGGCGATGGCCGATGACCAAAAGCTCTTCTTTGTAAGCGCCGATTTTGGCTCACCGGTACTCGATAAGATTCGAGCGGACTTCCCAAGCCGTTTCATCAATGTGGGTATCGCAGAACAGAATCTGATCAATATCTCAGCCGGCCTGGCGCTTGAAGGTTACACCCTATTTACCTATGCCATCGCACCTTTCGTCACCATGCGCTGCTATGAGCAGGCGCGGGTAAGCTTGGCGCTGCTCTCGGAAGTCCGGCCCATGAATATCAACCTGATCGGGGTCGGTGCCGGATACAGTTATGTCGTTTCCGGACCGACGCACCAATGCTATGAGGACATTACCCTGATGCGGGCACTGCCCAATTTTCAGTTGTTATCCCCGGCGGACCATGTGACGGCGGAAAATCTATTCGATCACTGCGTGGGAAAGCAGGGACCCAAATATCTTCGCTTTGATGCCCAGGTGCTTCCGGTGATCTATGAACAAGCGGCCCCTGATATGGAGACCGGTTTTCATGTTCACAGGCGGGGCGATCGCATTTGTCTGATTGCAACGGGCTATATGTTGCATACTGCATTTGATGTCGCGAAACAGCTTTCTGATGAAGGAGAAGAGGTTGGCGTGATTGACCTGGTCAATCTGACAAACTACGCGGCGGAACGACTCGAATCGGTGCTCAGGTCTTATATCGGTCTGGTGAGTCTGGAAGAGGGCTTCCGGGGCCGTGGCGGACTCGACTCGATGCTGTTCGAGTTTATCGCGCGGCGGAACTTGCCGACTAGACTGCTGAATCTCGGGGTCGAGCCCGCTTACCGCTTTGAACTTGGGCCACGTGCGGAACTGCATGAGCAGGTTGGGATTGGTGTGCAATCCGTATTGAAGAGCGTGCGTGACTTTCATAAGTCAGTAGTGCAATGATCCTGGATCTATGGGGAAAAATTCAGGGAGAATTCAGCATGTGAGCAAACCTTAGGAATTCGTGCTTTCCTCCAATGGTAGAGGATTAACAGGATTTTCAGGATTAACAAGATTTCTTCGTTGTTGGTAAATGTGCTTGCCGGGAAAAGAGGAATCCAAGAGGGCCGGGTGGGGCTACTTGTGAGGAGAAATGAAACCCATTTTGTCTATCGTAATCGCAGAGACGCAGCGTAACCCAGTATGGCACAACCTTCCACCGCTATCAGTGAGCCAAATGCCTTGTATACAATGCCCCGAACGGCGGAAATCCAATTGGTAAGCTATACCCGCTGCATGTGACTATCTGGTAGCAACCGGAATCGACATCGAACTGCCGATCAACTTCGGTAAACGTGTAACCGTGCGGCGAACGTTCCATAAAACCCAAGAAAAAATCCTGTTAGTCCTGAACATCCTGTTAATTTTGTCCTATATAATAACGAAGGGCCATCTTGGCACAGCTTATCAACCATCAAATAGTATACCGAACTAAATATCAATCTTTAGACCGGAGTATTTATGAAATTCCCCTTGATGCGCAACAACATCCGTCGCGAAGATCTAGATGCGGTTATCGAACACCTCAAACAGGACGACCCAATCCTGACCAATGGTGCGAATGTACGGGCCTTCGAGGAAGAATGGTCGCAGTGGTTGGGCGTTAAATACAGCGTTTTCCTAAACTCCGGCGCATCCTCCAACCTCCTCACCATGGCAGTGCTGAAGATTCGCCACCCGGAAGGCGGCGAGGTAATTGTTCCGCCGCTGACCTGGAGTTCGGATATCTCGTCGGTGCCTCAGAATGGCTTTACCCCGGTATTCGTCGATATTGATCCGCGCACCTTGGGGATGGATACCCGGCAGGTAATCAGCAAGCTTACCGGCAAGACCCGTGCGGTCTTTCTCACACATGTCCAGGGATTCGATGGCCTGACAGATGAACTCATTGATGCGCTAAAACAGCACGATATCCCGCTGATCGAAGACGTCTGTGAATCCCATGGCGCAACCCACAACGGCCAAAAGCTGGGAACCTTCGGCTGGATCTCCAATTTCTCATTCTACTATGCCCACCATATGAGCACGATCGAAGGCGGTATGGTCTGTACCGATGATGAAGCGGTCTATCAGCAGGTACGCATCCTGCGCTCACATGGGATGGTGCGTGAATCCGATAATCCGGATCTTCGCACCCGTTACCAAACCGACAACCCGGAACTTAGTCCGGAATTCATCTTTGCCTATCCCGCCTACAACATGCGCAATACCGAGATCGGTGGAATCATGGGGCGTAGCCAGCTCAAACGGTTGGACGCCAATATTGCGCGACGTACCGAAAATCTGCACCGGTTTCTGAATCGATTGGATGCCGATAAGTACCGTACCGATTTCAAGCTCGGAGGGTCGAGCAACTACGCCTTCAACCTGGTACTGAAGGAGCCAGACGCAGCTTTCGTCCAGCGGTTGATGGATAGGATGCGGGAGAGTGGCATCGAATACCGGCGCGGCAGTGCCGGCGGGGGCAATCAGGTACGCCAGCCTTACCTCAAGGGCCAAGTACCGGAAGGGCATCATCGGGACTTCCCGGAAACCGAACACATCCACTTCTACGGTTTCTACATCGGCAACTTCCCCGATCTCCGTGACGAGGAGATCGACGCCCTCTGCGCCACTCTGAACGCGGTCGAGTAACGGACCGATGACGACAGCCATTATTCTGGCCGGTGGATTGGGTACGCGGCTTCGTAAATCCGTGCCCGATCTGCCGAAGCCCATGGCCCCTATCGATGGTCGCCCCTTCCTCGAATATCAGCTGGAGTACTGGAGCCGGCAAGGCCTTGAACGACTCATCTTGTCCGTCGGCTATCAGCATCAGACCATAATCGACCACTTCGGGAGTGCCTATCGGGGTATCCCGATCGACTATGTCGTAGAACGGACCCCGCTGGGTACCGGAGGGGGGCTGTTCCTCGGCGCTGAAGGGCTCACGGAATCATTTCTAATGCTCAATGGAGACACCTTTTTTGGGGTCAACTTGCAGACGCTGCAAAGCTTTCATGCCGAGCATGGATCGGAATGGACCTTTGCCCTCTTTCGAACGCATGAGATAGGGCGCTATATGGGGATGGACGTTGCGGATGATGGCCGTATTCTTTCGCTTCAGTCGGGCGCCGCGCGGCCTGGCCGGTTGGTAAACGGCGGGGCCTATCTAGTGGAGCCATCGGTATTAGAAGGTTTCGAAAAGGAAACAGGGAAAAAATCCTCCCTCGAGGACGACATCCTTCCCTCCATCTTCAATCAAGGGCGCAGACTTTACGGTGTGGAGCAGTTCGGCCCCTTTATCGATATTGGTATTCCGGAAGATTATTTTCGGGCGGCCGACGTATTACGGCAGTAGCGGGAGCAGATATGCAGCCATCCGTACTACTTCAAAATAACCTTCAGGCATCCATCGACGCCAGACAGCAATTACTGAAGGACAGCACACAACTTGATGTTTTCGAAAAGGCGGTGAAGGTGGTAGCCGAACGCTACCGAAAAGGGGGCAAGCTCTATATCGCCGGAAACGGAGGGTCCGCTGCGGATGCCCAACATCTGGCTGCGGAGTTCGTCAGCAAGCTGGCAAGAGACCGCGCGCCTCTCCCTGCCGAGGCGCTCACCGTAAATAGCTCTATCCTGACCGCGATCGGCAACGATTACGGTTATGAATGGATCTTTGCTCGCCAAATTGTCGGTAAAATGACCGAAAAGGACATTTTCCTCGGTATCACCACCTCCGGGCAATCGGAAAATATCCTCAAGGCGCTGGATGCCTGCCGAGAGAAAGGGATCCCAACCATCGTATTTACCGGCCGCGATGGTGGCCCGGCAAGAGAGAAGGCGGATTACTACATCATTGCACCGGGCACCGCAACGAGCACCATCCAGGAGGTCCATATCGTCTTAGCCCACACGCTGTGTGAATACGTGGAACAGATCATTTTTCAATCTTGAAATCCGACTTCGTCGTGTCTTCAGCATGTGGGCAATTTCTGGCGGTCCGTGCTTTCCTCTAAGGGTACAGGATTAACAGGATTTCCAGGGTTAACAGGATTGGTAGTGGATAAACTCTAAGTGGTGAAGTCTGCCGGCCCCGACCTCGTCATTCCGGCAGGGAGTGCCGGAATCCAGTGCCAAGGATGGCAAAGGCAGTGGGGCCCGAATCACTCGGTCGCGCACCATGTCACTTTGAATTCAACCACTACCACAGGATCTTTTCGTTGAACGTTCAGAACAACAAGAAAAAATCCTGTTAATCTTGAACATCCTGTCAATCCTGTCCGATTGGAGCGTGGGACGAGCGTTCAGATTTGGACTCACCTATCGGTTAAAACCACAAAGTTATCCCGATTCCGGATTTTATCTCATGGATTCAAGAACAAGTCATTAACCTATGCATGCCACAGATTTCAGGAGCAAGCAATGTCGTACAACATCCTTGTGACCGGCGGCGCCGGATATCTCGGATCCATCCTGGTACCGAACCTGCTTGCCGCGGGCCACAAGGTCACGGTACTCGACAACTTTATGTTCAATCAAACTAGCCTGAACCACTGCGCCTATCATCCCAACTTCTCGGTGGTCAAAGGGGATATCCGCGTCGAAAAAACCATGGCCTCTCTCATGCAAGAGGCCGATGTCGTCATTCCCCTGGCGGCACTGGTAGGTACTCCCCTATGCAACCTTGACCCGGTCGGCGCCACGACCGTCAACCACGATGCCATTACCTTGATGCTCAAGCTCCTCTCGCAGGACCAGATCGTGCTCATGCCCACGACCAACAGCGCCTACGGCACCGGGGATAAGAACAACTACTGCAACGAAGACTCCCCCCTGCGCCCGATCTCTCAATATGCCATTGAGAAGGTGGAAATTGAGAAACAATTGATGGATCACCCCAATGCCATCAGCTTCCGGCTGGCTACCGTATTCGGTATGTCACCCAGAATGCGTATCGACCTGTTGGTCAATGATTTTACCTACCGTGCGGTTTACGACCGCTTTGTAGTGCTCTTTGAGAGCCACTTCAAGCGCAATTACATCCATATACGCGATGTCTCCCGCGTCTTCCGGCATGCGTTGGACAACTACGACAGGATGAAGGGCGAAATCTACAATGTCGGCCTTTCCGATACCAATGTCTCCAAGAAAGAGCTCTGTGAGCATATCCAGAAACAAGTGCTGGAGTTTATCTTTATCGATGAGCAGGTGGGGAAAGACCCTGACCAGCGCAACTACATCGTCTCCAACGAGAAGATAGAAGCAACCGGCTTCAAGCCGGAATTCTCGCTGGATCGCGGTATCGGTGAATTGATCAAAGGCTACACCATGATCCGCAACACCCGCTATGGGAATGTTTGAGGCCGCGTTGAATGGCTGCGTTGTCATTTGACTATGTCATCGTTGGGGCCGGTATCGTCGGTCTCACGGTGGCGAATGAGCTACAGCGAAGACACCCCCATGCCCGCATCGCCATCCTGGACAAGGAGGCGATGCTGGGTATGCACGCCAGTGGCCGCAACAGCGGGGTGCTACACAGCGGTATCTATTACAGCAGCGATACTCTCAAGGCGCGCGTCTGCGCCGAAGGTGGCAGGCGCATGATCGAGTTTGCCGAAGAGGAGCAGATTCCCTATTCCCAATGTGGGAAGCTGATACTGGCTACTTCGGAAGAACAATTGCCGACCGTTGAAAAGCTGCTCAACAATGCCAAGGAGAACCGGATCCCTGCCGAGCGTATGGACCGGCAACAGTTACGCGAGATTGAGCCCTTCGCCGCTGATGGACCTGCCGCCATCTATTGCCCGACAACCGCAGTGATCGATGCCTTAGCCGTGGTAAAACGACTAAGAGAGAAACTTGAACAGCGAGGCGTGACCTTCCTGTTTGATACCAAGGTACTGAAACGAGCCGGAGAGTGCGGGATCGAAACCACCCAAGGGGTTATCCGTTTTTCTTTTCTCTACAACTGTGCCGGGGCCTATGCCGATACGGTTGCCAAGTGCTTTGAATTGGCGGATGGATACGCTCTGGTGCCCTTCAAAGGCATCTATTGGAAGCTCAATGAGGGAGCCAATCCCAAAATAAAGGCCAACATCTATCCGGTGCCTGATGTGTCACTCCCCTTTTTGGGTGTGCACCTCACACGGGTCATCAGCGGAGAAGTCTATGTGGGACCCACCGCCATACCGGCGTTTGGGCGCGAAAACTATGGTAAGTTAAACGGCATTAAAGCAGCGGAGACCCTGGAGATAGGCCTCCGGCTTGCAGGTATGTACCTAAAAAACAATAATAACTTCAGGACAATGGCCCATCTGGAGACGGCGAAGTACCGGAAACGGAACTTTCTGATCGCAACGCAAAGGTTGGTACCTTCACTCAAGGCGGAAGACATGGTGCCTACACCCAAAGTAGGAATACGGCCACAACTGGTCGATACGAAAACAGGCAAGTTGGAGATGGATTACATTATTGAAAAAAATGATAACTCGATACATGTACTAAATGCAATCTCTCCGGCATTTACTAGCTCATTTGCCTTCGCGGAACGGATTGTTGATGAAGGTGAGGAAAAGTTAAATGGTATGGCTGAATGAATGATAAAGACAGTAAACCACGGCAGGTCAAAACGGACAAGGCTGAGATAATGCTCAAGCGCAGACGGCCGGTCTTCGAAAATACGCTTTACTCAGTGTATGCCGATCACGTCTCGGATAAACAGGGAAACGAAGTTGAGCAATATCTGAGTGTGGTACCCAAGGATTTGGTTGGAGAGACTGTTGCCGGTGTGGCGGTCCTCCCTACGTATGGAAAAAATCGGACTGGTCCCTGACATATCCCCACAAAATCCGCCCTCGGCGTCAGTCGGTAAGGCAGGCGTCATGCGCATCAGCGACCCATTGATCAGGTGGCCCGATGATACCGATCAGTTCCGTGAGTACCTCGCGGCAACTGT
>Ga0209458_1000421_pt1 | contig 15511 bp, 15 predicted proteins | sample WorMetLIZAISLAND_FD_187411 | JGI IMG/M metagenome (GOLD analysis project Ga0209458, IMG submission 187411) | Marine gutless worms symbiont microbial communities from Max Planck institute for Marine Microbiology, Germany - Inanidrilus manae... ...
TTTAGTGCGCGAAGCGCATCATAGTTGAAACTATGGACTTTAAGTCCCTTCACTTTCAGTCCGTGGCTTGTCCACGGATGAGGACTTTAGTCCTCCAGACTATGGACTTTCAGTCCATAGTGGTTGGTTGCGGACAACTTTTCCCTGTTATTGGTCCTCGGGGGGCTCGTATAAGATCTGATCCCCGACATAGAGGGTCTTGACCGAGGCCGGTAGGCCCCTCAGTGATCTGATCCGGGTACCCCGGATGTCTAACGTGATCAGCTTGGGACAGATACGGTCGAGCCCGCGAATGTCCTTAATGCCCGTACGGGTAAGATCCAAGGATTCCAGCTCAGGCAGCTGCGGCCATCCCTCGAGAGAGGTCAAGCTATCGTTGCCGCTCAGGCTCAGTGACTGGAGATTGGAGAGGTCGCGGGGCAGGCCCTTGAGGGACTCAATGCCCGACAGGCTCAGCGACTGGAGGCTAGATAGATCGCCGGGCAGGCCTGTGAGGGAGGTAAGGTTGGTGCCCTCCAGGCGTAGTGATTGGAGGCGGGGGAGTTCACCGGGCAGGCCTGCGAGGGAGGTGAAGTTGATGTCCTCTAGGCGCAGTGATTGGAGGCAGGGGAGCTCGCGGGGCAGGCCTGCGAAGGAGGTGGAGTTCTGGTTGCCCGCCAGATCCAGTGACCGGAGGCGGGGGAGCTCGTCGGGCAGGCCTTTGAGGGACTCAATGCCCGCCAAGTTCAGTGAGCGGAGGCTGGGGAGTTCGTCAGGCAGGTCTGTCAGGGAGGTGAGGTTGTTGCTCTTCAAGTGCAGTGACTGGAGGCCGGGGATCTCGCCGGGCAGGCCTGTGAGGGGGGTCAGGCTATGGTTGTGCTCCAGGGTCAGTGATCGGAGGTCGGGGAGCGCGCCGGGCAGGCCCTGGAGGGAGGTGAGGCGGTCGTTATCCTCCAGATTCAGTGACTGGAGATCGGGAAGCTCGTCGGGCAGGCCCTGCAGTTTCTCCAGACCCGTTCCGACGAGACCGAGTGTCACCAGGGTGTCGGGCAGATTCGCGAGCTTGGTGAGGTCAGAGGTATAGAGCCGCAGGATTCGCAAAGACCGATTAGGCCGGGATCGGCGGGTCGGCATTAGGTTCGACAACCAGGGCAGGAGGTCTTGCTCCATCCAGTGCAGATGAGTCAGAGCGTTCGAGTCCAGCACTAGGGTCTCCAATTGGCGGTGATACAGATACAGATCCGTCGGTAACCTCCAGCGCTCCAGGTCGGTGGCGTGCTGGTTCCAGCGGCTCCACTGCCAACCCATGCCGGCGATCAGAAGCGGGACCAGGCCGGTGGCCGCCGGGCTACTGTAGCGTCGGCACCGGCGGCGGCGGGACAACCGCAGGAAGCGTCGCTTCTCCAGCTCATCGCGGCCCCAGTGGAAATCCCGGGCGTGACGGACCACCTGACGCAGCTCCTTTTCCGCCAGCAGATAACGCGGGATCTGGTCGTTGTTGCGCCAGGCCCGGTAGCCATTCTCCAGCGCCAGCCGCGCCTGCTCCACTGGGGCCATGATGGCCCCTGCGAGTCGGCGCAGGACCGGGACCATGCGTTCGTGGGGCAATCGGTAGCAGATCAGCGCCTTTGCTGTAGGGGGGAGTTTCTCCAATAGCCGATAGTTGGGAGAGGCCAGATAGTCCAGCGCGACGCCAAGGCTTCCTGAGACAGCCCGGCGGCGGTACTCAGGTCGGCTAGGGTCTGGCCCTCGGCGATGCGCTGCTCGGTATCCGGGTCCATCAGTGTCAGCATGGCCTTGAGCAGGGGGTCGCGCCGTGACTCCGGAAACCACTCCAGGCGACCGGCGATGTAGCCCGCCAGGAGTCCTTCGGCGCCGCCCCCGGCGCCCAGGTAGTCGTCTCGGGTGAGATGCCGGTTGTTCTGGCCGCGGGCCAACTCGTCGAGCATCATCATGCCGATGCCGATATCCACCGGCGACACCCGGCCGGCCGTCGCCATGTCCCGCACCATGGCATCCGCCAGGTCTTGCTTCAGCTGGATGTCGGCCTCCTCCGCCAGGGTGGCGATGACAACGCCGGCCTGGGCCGGTTGGAAACGATTGACGAAGAGAATCGGCGGCTGGATGGTGCGGGGCTCTAAAAACTCCAGCCAAGTCGCCGCGTATTCCCTCCGAAAGGCCACCAGCCAGGTGGCACGATGGGGTGGCAGCTCCTCGGCGATGTGCCGCAGCAGCTCGAAGATGGGGCGGTGAGCGTCCTGTTCCGGGTGGAGCTGCTCGAACTGGTCGAGCACCACCACCCGCCGCCCCGTCCCCAACGGAGGGATCGGCAGGTCGTCGAGGCTTTGGGGTGGGGCCGGGTAGCGGGCCGCCTGCCATCTGGATTGGACCGCCCGCAGCAATCCGGTAGCCGGATCGCCGGGCAGGGCCTCCCAGTAGACGCGCCCCAGATCCCGGTCCGCTGCCAGATTGGAAAGGCCCGCCCGCAGCAGGGAGGTCTTGCCCGCACCGGGTTCGCCCATGACCACCGCCAGCCCGGTTTGGTCGTCGTCCAGGAGGCCAACCAGCTGGGTCAATTCCACTTCCCGCCCCAGGCGACGGAAGAGTTTGCCGTCCTGCTCCGTGAAGGCCAGGGGTCCCTTGATCGCGGCCGCCTGTACCGGCTCGGTATCCGACGGTAGATTGGGGGTGGCCTGTTGCCACAGACGCCGCAGGGTCCAGATGAACAGCAGGCCCGCCAACAGGATGAGGAGGGCTTGCAGCCCTGCCTTGACCTGAGTCCAGTGCTCCTCGCCCAGAACTGGGGTCAGTAACTTGTCGAAGGGCTCCGTGATGGTGTCAAGCAGGGGGATCTGACCCGCCGCCAGCAGCACGGCCCCGAGTGCCACTACTACAAGACCCAGTTCGCGAGGACTGGTCTTGATGGTCCGAACCATGTCCCGCAGCCGCCCCAGCAATCTCTGGGCCAGGTCGACCAGCTGGGTCGGGTCGCTGGGTACCATGCCTTTTGTCTCCCGATGCCGCGGTTGGATGCCGCCCGATTTAGAATCTGTTGACATTCACCCTTTAAAGGCCTCATTTTAACTTGATTTCAGTGGGTAATGGCCTCCGTGGCATTCCTCCCAGGGCGAGCGCGTATAAATCTTGCTGAAAACATGATGTTGCCGAATTGGTTTTCCCGGCGCTGGAAGGCTCGTAGGCGCGGGCTTGCCCGCGCTGTCCTGAGGTTCGACTTGCCAGCTTGGTTGCCTTCCAGCCCAGCACCGGCAAGCCGGCGCCTACCGGTCATGGCGAACCACCGCGGTTGCAGCTGACGACCGCAAGCTGGCAGCAACCTGTTAATCGCCAACAAATTTATACGCGCCCGCCCTGGCGTTCCTCCGATGAGATTGCGGCGTTTGACCATGGAACATCCCAGATCAGGTTGAGTATGGGAAAAACGGTCTGTCAGCTTCCGGGAATCATTTCTTGGCTTTTTATGGATTCCGGACTGCTAACGATCATGCAGGGTACAACCGGACGCTTTGGAGTACGGCGGCGACCTTGTTTCGGTATCGACAGAAGTCCGCGGCATCTGGGTAACCAAGGTGCTGTCAGGTGGCACAAGCCTGCCGCCGCTTTGAATTTGGTAAAGCAGTCCGGGATCCATAAAGAGCCCATTTTCTACCGTATATGAACGCAAATCGTCGCAATCGGCTACGAGCGACGCGCAGCGCAGCGGAAAATCCGGGGGGGGGGATAATGACTGGCGAATCGGCTCACCAGGGTATGAACCGATTCATGAAGGTCATAGGACGGCCGATGCTGCGATTCATGTCCGCCATATCACCCTGCATGTTCGCGGTGGTGAAGGTTATGGACTGAACGCCCTGTTCTACGCCTTCCATGCTCGCTAGCATGGGTTTGAGAACGTCGATGTCCTGGGAGATGGATTCGACGCCGACCGCCATGGCCTGGACGTCGGTGCTCATCTGGCTGATGTTGTCCGAGATGGCTTGCATGTTGCTGGCCATGACGGCCATGTTGGAATCGACGCTGACGGCCAGATAGTGCACGTCCTGGGCCAGGCTGAAGACCAGATAGAAGCCGTAAGCGGCCAGGATGATGAAGGCAAACAGGGAAGGGTAAACGATGAGTTCCCAACGCCGGGCGCTGGTCTCGAACGCCTGGGCGAGCCGATCGATAGCGTAGGCATTGAGTTCGACGTCCCGCGCGTGCTGGTCCTCACCCGGCCCCTCTGGCTGCGAGTGTTCCACTGTATCCGGTTGATTTTCTTTGCCTTGCATAGAAGCCACAGGGAAATTCAGATTGCCGCTTCCCGATGCTCAAAGGCTAACATAGATCGCCCTCAACACAAGTCGGCACTACGGGCCAAGAAAGCGCTCCCCATCGGGATGCGGTTCTGCTCGCGCTCCTTGGCATAGCGGGCGACCAGCGTTTCACGCTTGGCCAGATAGATCGTCAGCGCTTTATGCCAGGCAGGTGTACCGAAGGTACGCAACAGAGCCAAGGCGGCGGGTTCGATTTGGTAGACCGCCTTGGGACTATTCACCGGGCGATCCGGCTGATCCGGATTATAAAGCACGATTCCCGCATCACAGAACTGGTGCATATTCCTTGTCATAGTGCTCCCGCCCCCAATCCATGATGGGCTTGATACCCATGAGGGGGTTTTCGGCATCGGCCCACGCCTTGCCCGACGTGAGGTTCAGCAGGGCCAGCAGGCATAGGGCAGAGCGTTCGTTCTGCTGTGCCCGCGGTAGCCCCAAGGAAGTGATGATCCGGTGCGCGGCTTCAATGTACTCGTTTTTGTCACTCGTTCGGCCAAGGTTGCCAGCTTGGCATCAAGCATGGCCTGCGTGAGTTCTCGGTAGCCGGCAGCCCATTCGCCAAGCTCGATGAGAGTGTCACGGCTCGGGTATCTCATCAGCCTGAGATCGGTTGCATTGACCTGAGTATGGCCGTTGAAGCGTCGGAAGTTCTCATCGACCGCGGTCGTGTTCAGGAACGCAGCCAGCCCATGGGCCAATGCTTGCGGCAAACCTCTTCTTTTTCGCCTCGGTATGCTTTGATACCTGCAATCTGGTTTGTTCGACTATTGACAACAATGGATAGGTACCCCCCAGCCGGCAGGCGACATGCCCAACCCGGAACAACGAATGTTGGGCTACACTCAACGCAGAGGCCCGTGCGGGCAGGCCACGCGGGGGTAATGCGGGTGTAGGTTGCGTTAAGGCGATTGCCGGAAAATGATAGACTAGGATGCGTCGGCTATTCGTTCGTCTTCAAGGAGCGACAACAGGCGCATAGTTGTGCTATGTAACCGTTGTCGCGACCCAGAAGACGGACGAAAAGACAAGCAGGCTGGTCTGTCATTTGACAGAAATCGCCTAAGACGCCGGCACCGACCCGGCGGACGATCAGCGAGTCTTGGTGCGTCGAACGCAACACGTCAAACTTGTCCCGACGCAGGAGGGATCTTTTCCTTCAGACAACGCCGAATAATCCAGAATCGCACCCGCAACACATCCGGTCCCCCAAACAGCGCTGTCCGGCGTTATTTGGTGCTGCCCGAGAAGGCGCCTATTCCGGCCAATAGCGCGCCGTATGCATTACCCGTAAAATCTCCACCCGGCTCCCGTTCACTTGGTATACCAAAATATAAGGGTATCTGGTAATTACCAGCTTTCGGGTTCCTTTTAGTCTTCCCATTCGACCAATGAGAGGATTTTCGCCTAGCCGTTTCGATGATGCTTTAATATGTGAAGCTACCTGCCTTGCGGCTTCAGGGTTGTTTTTGCCAATATACTGTCTGATTCCGATAAGCTCACGACCGGCTGGATGTGTCCATTTTACTTTCATTGCTTCAATAACTTTAGTGCGCGAAGCGCATCATAGTTGAAACTATGGACTTTAAGTCCCTTCACTTTCAGTCCGTGGCTTGTCCACGGATGAGGACTTTAGTCCTCCAGACTATGGACTTTCAGTCCATAGTGGTTGATTTCCGTGCCCCACGAAGATAACCATTCATCAATCTCCTCATCGTCAATCATTTCCCCGCGATTCGCCGCCTCGATGCCTTCCTGCACTTGGTGTATGTATTCTTTTTCCCACGCGAGATAGGCGGCGAGGGCTTTTTCCGTGTAATAGGATTGCGAGCGGTGAGTGCGCCTGCAAACCTCGAGTAGATCGTCCTTGACGGATTTTTCGATTTGGGTGCTCAACTGAACCGACGGCATGGCAAACCTCCTCCTTTCGTCGAGTTGATGGGTACCACAAGTATAAGACGCTGTCCGGTTAGGACGAATCCGAGCATCGGGTTGCGTTACGCCGCGTTCGACGGTGTTTGTGTTCTTCAGGATCGAGCGGCGCGCCTAACCCAACCTACACGCAACGCGAGGTCCGCGCGGGCCGGACGCGCGGGGGATCATGTGGGTGTAGGTTGCATTGAAACGCCGGCACGGGTCTGGCCACAGATCAACGAGCCCTTGTGCGTCGAAACGCAACACGTCACCCCCCGGACAACACCGAATAATTCAGGATCGCTAATCCAAAGCCTCGACCAGGAGACGGTCTTGCGGGACGCCGAATCCCGTCAGGCCGTCGGCGAAGGGCCGGACCTGGGCCGTGGGGCCCGCTACATAATACCGTGAGGCATCCGGCTCGGACCGGTCCGAGGCGACGACGGCGAGCACGTCCGCGGTTTGGGCATCTACCAGGGGGGTGTAGGAAAAGTTGTCCAGCGACTCGCGCATGGCCCGACACCACTGGGCCTGGTATTGACCCTCCAATCCGGGTACCGCCCAATAGAGGTGGAAGGACTCGATGACATCGATGGAAACGGCGTGTTCGAGTAGGCTCTTGATAGGAGCGATGCCGTCGCCGAAGGCGACAAAGACGGCAGGCTCCGGGGATTCCTCTTCGAGCACGAAGCGACCGCTGGGGCCGGTGATGGTGACCGTTTGCCCCTGAAGCAGATCGCGGAAGACGGTCTGCGAGAAGCGATCGCCGGGTATCAGACGCACCAGAAAGTGGAGGTTACGCCCGTTGCAGGGACAGCTGGCGATGGGCAGCTCCGCGCCGGCACCGTCTTCCAGGGTCAGGTGCGCCCGCTGGCCGGCCATGAAGCGCAGCGTCTGGGTACGGGGCGTTTGGAGCTCGAGCTGGATCATATCCTCGCCGAGCCGCTCGACCTTGCGCACGCCGGCGCGGATCTCCTGTTGCGGCAGGTCGTCCACCGAGAGGGTCTCCACCGCCTCGAGCACCAGGTCGGTTACGGCCGTGTTGGAGCAGGTAAGGATATAGCCCAGTTGCTTCTCGTGCCCGCTCAGCACATAGTCGTGCTCCTGGATCTTGTGGACCTCGCCGCTGACGACCCGCGCCTTGCAGGCCCCGCAGTTGCCGCTGGAGCAGCCATAGGCCAGCTTCAGGCCCGCCCGCACCGAGGCGTCGAGAATGGATTCGGTGCCCTCGACGAAGAAGTCGTGACCGCTGGGGACGAGCTTGACATTGGCCGCCATAATGCGCAGAAAGGTGTCCTTGGCGAAGAGCCGGGCCTGATTGTCGGCAGCGGAGCGCCGCGCGAGCCGGTGGCGCTCGGCGGCGAGCCAGGCCCGGATCTCCCTGGTACAGACGGCCGTGTCCGGATCGGCAGACTCGGCCATGGCGGCGAGCCGGGCGTCGAGCTCCGCCAGCATGGCCTCCGCGGTCTCTAGGGCCGCGGCCTTTTGGACCAGGACCTGGCTCAGGGATTTGAGCCGCGCGATCAGCACCTGGGCGCTGGGCAGGGTACCCTCCCCCTGATGGCCCCTGGGCAGGGCGTTGGCCTTGATGCGTTCCACCCGTTCCAGGTCGCCGCTTTGCTCCAGCTTTACCTCCGGGTAGATCCGCAGCAGGTCGGTGGCGGCAATCTCGCCCTCGAAAGTGGTGAGTTCGCCGTGCCGGATGCGCTTCTGCAGCTCGGAGCGGGTGACACCGGCCAAGCGGGCGGCGCGTGAGAGACTGAGCAGCTGAGTCATGCGGCATATTCTCCCAAAGCGCAAAGTCGTTCGACGAAATAGCGGGCGCTTGGACAATCGGGATGCTTGGCAGCACGCCTGACATCGAACCCTTGATGATGTATGAATTTTCTCGCGAATAGGATCTTGTTTGCTCCCGGACCACGCCCGGTATGACGGCCAATCTCTTTTAATCGGTTCCAAGACATCCCAGGTAGTGTCTCCGGCCGATCTTCATAAAATCCTTGTCTCCGGTCCAGCGGCGCATTGCCTCCGTATCGGCCAGAAACCAAGATTCTATCGCCCTGCTCGCGATTACAATCAAATCAATGCCGGTATTGCCGATAATCTCTTTTCGCTTTGAAATACAGGGCGCACAGGAATCAGGATCCAGGTCCGCCAACACGACCACCTTATCCGGGTTCGCCTCGATCCTCAGCTCCTCGATATAGGCAATGATCTTGCGGCTACACATCCGACCATTGCCGCCCGCATCCACGACGGGCGGTACCAGGTCCAGTCCACACTCTTCCCCCAACCAGGCCTGAAACGACTCGCTTTCCACCAGCTTCTTGTCGGATGGACCCTCGACCACAAATCCGACAGTCACCATGGCAGACCTCCGCCTAGCAGATTGGAAAGCCAGACCTCATCGAGACCGAGCGGCGCGAGATCGACCTGGGTCAGTCTGCCCGAATCAGCGGATTTCATGCTGGTTCTTCCGTCCACCTTGTCCACGAGTATCAGCTCTTCAAGGCCGAGTGCACGTACTACCGATTCGCTGTGGGTGGTCAACCAAATGGGATTTCGGGGCGTTGCCTGCTCCCGCATCAGGCCGATCAGCTCGCGGATTGCCGCCGGGTGCAGCCCCTGCTCCGGCTCTTCGATCAGCGTCAGCCCATAGGGGTAGGGAAGATCGAGCGTCGCCACCAACAGATTCAGCGCATACACCGTACCGTCCGAGACCATGTGGGCGGGGAAGCGTCGTCCGGTTCCCTCCTCCTTGAACAGAATAGCGGTCTTAGTCTCCAGTTGCTGCTGCTCGGTCCGGATCTCCTCCACCCCGGGGACGACCATCTCCATCCAGTCCATGATGGTCTCGCGTCTTCGCTCATCCCGTTCTAATTTGGGTCAGAACACTGGCCAGATTGTGCCCGTTTTTCGCGAGTTTCATTGCTTCAATAACTTTAGTGCGCGAAGCGCATCATAGTTGAAGCTATGGACTTTAAGTCCCTTCACTTTCAGTCCGTGGCTTGTCCACGGATGAGGACTTTAGTCCTCCAGACTATGGACTTTCAGTCCATAGTGGTTGATTAGATCGCTATCCGATTGATCGGGCGTCTTCGCGCCGATGGGATCGATACGATATAATCCCATGTTGCACAACAATTGCGCAAGCGGCATCTCCAACAAGAACAGCAGCGCCGAATGGGTCTTGGAGAACCCTCCGAGATCCTTTTCTCCTCCGGCCTGGATGACCCGCACGTCGTCTTTCTTGCGTGCCAGTAATAGAGCGCCATTCACGTACACGCGCTCTTCGATGTTCGGGGGGTTCTGATCGAGATCCCGGATCCTGAGCAGATAGTGGAACCTGACCAGCTCCTCCTCACCGGCCAGTTCCGGCTCCGGTAGGTCGCATTCGAGCTCGAAGCCGAACTCTCCGGAATGTTCGGCCCGGCGTTTTTCCGAATGGATGCTGGCGAATCCCCCATGCGCACGGAGCGCCGTTTCGATACCACTGAGTATGAAAAGCCTGACGAAATCCAAGGCATCGAAAAAATTGGTCTTTCCCGAACCATTCGGCCCCGCGAATACCGAGAAGGGCGTCAACCCCTTGAGCTCCAGGGAATCGATGCTCTTGTAGTGGGTAATTTTCAGCGTGCGGATGGCCTTTGTTGTCATATCCGAATCCCCACGATCGTCATGGTATTATTGCCTAAAAGTCCGCATAGAAACTAAAGTGCTGTTGGGGTTCGTCCCTCACCCCAACCTACGGGCTATGTCATTCGGTATACTCCGAGTGGGGTCCGGCGCGGCCTGGTCCGGGATCGCTCAACCCCAGAGGTCGGCCAGATGGATAGCTATGGTGTCGAAAGGGGCGACCCGGACGCGATCGTCGCCCCGGAAGATTCCGAGCGGCCGCCAGCTCCCCTGGGCTGCGGCATAGGCCTCGAGGGTGTGGGTCTCGGGATCCACGAGCCAGGCGTAGTTGACCCCGAAGCTCGCGTATACCGACATCTTCTCCTCACGATCGGTACGCTTGGTGGACGGCGACAGGACCTCGCACACCCAGTCCGGAACCACTTCGAAATCTGTGCCCCTCGGGTAGCCGTGGCATGCGTGTTTTCCGCCACCCGGCGAGGTCCGGGACCTCGACCTCACGGTCGCGGATGAAGTGGATCTCCGGCTCGTCGATGATCCACCAGCCGCCCGGACCTCCCCACCCGCGGCTGTAAGGGCCCTCGATATCGCTTCCGAGACGTGAGCTGGCCAGGGCATGGGGCCGGTCGGCCGCGGCTGGGTGTGGAGTCGCCCGTTGACGATCTCTCCGCGGATGCCTTCCAGTAGGGCGCAGAGCGCTTCATAGAGGCTGGGCTTGGGGATGGCCTGGGCAGTCATCTTCGGCTTTTGGAGTCCTGTTATCGCTATCGGATTACTGAGCAATTTTAGAAAAGGTGTAACCGTGCGGTGAACGTTCGGAACGCACAAAAAATAATCCGGTTAATCCTGAAAATCCTGTTAATCCTGTCCTATTAGAAGATTGCGACGAGCGTTCAGACGCAACCCAAGGATTGCCGTGGGAGGGCGAACCCAAGGTTCGCCCCTACGGATGCGAATGCCGGGCACGGGCTGTCCTGTGTTCGATCCACAAGCGGTAGAATAGTGTTATCAATCACGCGGCGCCAACTGTCATGACCAGCCTGTACTATGATTGTTTTGCCGGTATCAGTGGGGACATGAACCTGGGGGCCTTGCTCGACCTCGGGGTCGAGGAGGCCGTGCTGCGCAAGGGGCTCGACCGGCTTACCGTGGAAGGTTTCGAGTTGCGCATCGCACCGGACCGCCGGGGCGGCATCGCCGGCACCCGGGTGGAGGTGGCGACCACTGCCGATGCCGAGAGCCCGGCACGCTCGCCGGCGGTGGTCCGGGAGCTGATCGGTCGCTCCGGGCTCGGCCGCCGGGTGGAGACCTTCAGCCTGCGGGTGTTCGAGCGGCTGGCGGCAGCGGAGGCCAAGGTCCATGGTATTCCGATCGAGGCGGTGCACTTCCATGAGGTCGGGGCCGTCGATGCCCTGGTGGACGTGATCGGCGCGGCCATCTGCCTGGAGCAGCTGGGCTGGCCCGCGGTGATCGGCTCGGTGGTAGAGCTCGGCTCCGATGTCGTGGACTGTGCCCATGGGCGCCTGCCGGTGCCCGCACCCGCGACCCTGGAGCTGCTGCAGGGCGTTCCCACCCATCGCGGCGGCGTGCCCTTCGAGGCCACGACGCCCACCGGAGCCGCCATCCTGACCACCGCGGCCGAGCGTTTCGAGTCACAAGGGAGTATGGTTTCTCAGCGCGTCGGCTATGGCATCGGCCGCCGCGACGGACCGCTGCCCAATGTGCTGCGGCTAGTGGTCATGGCTCCCGACCCCGCGCGGCGCGAGGCGCTCTCGCTGCTGGAGTGCAACATCGACGATATGAGTCCGGAATTCTATCCGTACCTGTTGGAGCGACTGCTGACCAAGGGTGCGAAGGATGCCTGGATCGCACCCCTGGTGATGAAAAAGGGGCGACCGGGTATCCTGGTAAGCGTTTTGTGCGAGGATCGCTACGAACCGACACTAACCAGGCTCCTGTTCGCGGAGACCACCACCCTGGGTGTGCGCCGCGGTTCGGTATCCCGAACCGCCCTGGAGCGGACCCTGCGCAGTCTCGATACCCCCTTTGGTCCGGTGCCCATCAAGGTGGCCGTGCGGCCGGACGGAAGCCGGCAGACCAAGCCGGAGTATGAGGTTTGCCAATCCATCGCGTTGGAGCGGGAGCTGCCGTTACGGGAGGTCTACCGCGAGCTGGAGCGGCTCCTGGAGGCGAATGATGGAACCTGACATCTATAAACGGTTGCTCGCTCGGTTGCGGGGGATGAAGGCGGCGGCTGTCGGCTTTTCCGGGGGTGCGGACAGCACCTTCCTGCTGATGGCGGCCAAAGAGGCCTTGGGCGAGCGGGTGTTGGCGCTCACGGCCGTAACACCCTATACGGAACGGCAAGAGGTGACCGATGCGCTGGCCTTGGGTACCCAGCTGGGGGTGCGTCATGAGCTAGTGGAGCTCGAGATGCCGGAGGGCGTGGAGGCCAATCCCCCGGACCGTTGTTATATCTGCAAGCGCGCCCTGTTCGGCAAGCTGCTCGAAGTGGCGCAGAACGCCGGCTTCGGGCGGGTGCTCGAAGGCGGCAACCTGGACGACCTGGGGGACTTCCGCCCCGGTATGCGCGCCCTGCGGGAGCTGGAGATCGAGAGCCCCCTGCTCGAGTGCAAGATCTCCAAGGCGGACGTGCATCGATTGTCGGAATCCCTGGGCCTGTCCACCTGGAACAAACCGACCAACGCCTGTCTGCTCACCCGATTGCCGATCGGTCAGCGCGTTACCATGGAGGACCTCAACCGCCTGGAGGAGGCGGAGCGTTTTCTCAGGACCCGCGGCTTTGTCTGCGTCCGGGTGCGCATGCATGGCGATCTGGCACGGATCGAAGTAACCCCGGAGCAGCGCCGACGGTTGCTCGAAGAATTCGAGGCCATTACCGAGACCCTACAAGAGCTCGGTTTCCGCTATATTACCATGGACTTGTTGGGCTATCGCCTCGGCAGCATGGATCCGCTCGGCTCGGGTTGCGATCGTGTCGCTGCGGACGCTGCATCGGAGTCGGGTAGGGAGGGAACGGACCAACCCCCGCAATCCGGCGTGAAGGCCGGACCGGCGTGACCCCGAACCGTCTCACCGAGCTGCTGCAGGCAGTGCGTCGCGGCGAGCTCCCGGTGGAGGAGGCGGTGGATCTGCTCAGGGATCTGCCTTACGGCGAGCTGGGCACGGCCAAGGTCGACAACCATCGGGAGCTGCGCCAGGGCAACCCGGAGGTGGTCTTCTGTCAGGGTAAGACCAAGGGCCAGGTGCGCGAGATCTTAGGTTACATGATCCGCGAGCGCACTCACAATGTGCTGGCCACCCGGGCCGAGGCCGACCTCTTTGCAGCGGTCTCCGACCTGCATCCGGACCTGCGTTACAACCCCCTCGGCCGCACCATCGTGTTACAGCGCGAGCCGCCGGAGACCCCGGAGGGCACCCTGGCGATCGTCACGGCCGGTACCGCCGACCTGCCGGTAGCGGAAGAGGCGTATGAGACCGCCTGCCTATTCGGTGCCGATGTCGAGCGCATCCAGGATGTGGGGGTAGCCGGTGTGCACCGGCTGGTGCTCCAGCTGCCGGTACTGCGGCGGGCGCGGGTGCTGATCGTGGTCGCGGGTATGGAAGGGGCGCTGGTCAGTGTCGTGGCCGGCTTGGTGAACCGCCCCGTCGTCGCCGTCCCCACCAGCGTCGGTTACGGGGCCAGCTTCGGGGGCCTGGCCGCCCTGCTCACCATGCTCAACAGCTGCGCCGGAGGTGTAGGCGTGGTCAATATCGACAACGGCTACGGGGCCGCCTGCCTCGCAGGATCGATCCTGCGTTCATGAGCCGGTAATGTAGGTTGGGCAAAGCCGCCACGGACGGCGGCGTGCCCAACATCCACATCTCGAACCACAGAGACATGGAGGACACAAAGTAAGGTGTTTTTGATGCGGGTGGGAGAACCCAAAAATCGGCGTCACGCAACCGGGAGTCGAATTGAGTATGAGAAAAGATCCGGTCGCTTCCATGGACAGGCAGACAGTGGAGATCGTCCCGCGGCATTGTCTGTCGGGTTACGGCACGTCGGACTCACTCGGTATACTGCAACATCGAATGACGCGCCTGTCCCGACCTACCTTTCAGCGGAAAGGGTAGGGCAGGTACGGTGCCTGATCCATTATCGAACCCGTGAACTATAGCTAGGATCAATGAGAACGGCATTCCTTCATAAAATCAATGCGTTGCATAAAAGTGCCAACCTGGCCCATCTAGTTGCGTCGGTGCAAGGGGCCTCCGCGCCTGATGCTATCGACCTGGCAGTGCTTGCCGATAACCTCGAAAACGAGCAGCTGATATGGCTTGCAAGGAAAAATGCCGTGCTGGCCGAAATTCGGGAGGGGCTGGCGACCATGGAACCGCCGGAAGCCCACGGAACGGCCATTGTGAAACTGCTTGATGGACTCGATGCACTCGTTGAAAAAGATTGCCGAAACGCCGAGATACTACGTCGCCATTTCAGACGCGCTGAGAAGAAAGCCAAGCCGGTTTCCCGCCCCGAGGCCAAACGGATACGTGAGCTTGGCCGGCGTTTCGATGCCTTGGCAATGCGTCAGATCGAGACGTTCGCCGATGTGGACGACCAGCTGCGTGCGCTGATGCATCACTATGACAAGACAGCGGAAAAACGACGAACTACACGAATCGGCGCGAATCAATCTTCGCGTGGATTCGCGCGTTTCGTCGTTTTCTTTTTCTAAAACAGTTGAACTTTCAGTGACCGTCCCTATCTTAGCTAACGTAGACGCTCGTATGAGGCCTGCAACCAACGCGGTTCGTAAGAACGCATTTCAGTCATATTGCTCATGTGGAGGATATGTCTATGACTGCTCTCGACTTTACCCCTCTGTTCCGTTCCGCCATCGGCTTCGACCGTTTGTTCTCCGCCCTGGAGTCCACCCAGCGGTCCGATACCGGCGGTTATCCGCCCTATGACATCGAGGTCACCGGCGACGACACCTATCGCATCTCCATGGCGGTGGGCGGCTTCTCCGAGCAGGAACTCAATGTCCAGGTCAAGGAAAGCGTCCTGACGGTTTCCGGTGCCCACAAGGAGGACGCCAAGGAGCAGGAGCGCCGCTTCCTGTACCGCGGTATCGCTACCCGCAACTTCGAGCGCCGGTTCCATCTGGCCGACTATGTGAAGGTGGTGGATGCCCGTATCGAGGACGGTTTGCTGCACATCGACCTGGTGCGTGAGATCCCCGAGGCCATGAAGCCGCGTAAGATCGACATCCGCACCGGTGGCAACAGCCTGCTCGAAGGCAAGGCCGAAAAGGCGGCGTAACACCGCGCCCTAAGGCGGAACCAAAGGCCGGGCACAGGCCGGCCTTTTACGTTTTTTGTAGGAGCGGGCTTGCCCGCGAAGAGAGAGCCATCCGGTAGCGCCGTTCGCAGGCAAGCCTGCTCCTACGCAGACCCGGGTTCGGGTGGAAAAAAACGGAAAATTGGCATAAGGCGGGTATATTTATTCGGAATGATAAGTTACGGGCTTAACATTTCCGCTTGACGGGTGCACAATGCTCTCAAGTCGAGAGGAAATGCCATGAACCTGCAAACCGTCTTCCAACGCTTCCCCGATCAAGAAGCCTGTATCGAGCATCTTGAACACATTC
>Ga0209458_1000422_pt1 | contig 15493 bp, 17 predicted proteins | sample WorMetLIZAISLAND_FD_187411 | JGI IMG/M metagenome (GOLD analysis project Ga0209458, IMG submission 187411) | Marine gutless worms symbiont microbial communities from Max Planck institute for Marine Microbiology, Germany - Inanidrilus manae... ...
ACGCTCAAGCGCTTCGTCTACCTGTATAATCACCAGATCCCACAGAAAAATCTACACCACAAAACGCCTCTCCAAACGCTCCAGGAATGGTACACACGCCAACCCCGGCTGTTCAAAAAAATTCCACGTAATCATCCGGGACCCGACAACTAAATCAGGGATCTGAACGGAGAATCCGGATTCCGTTTCTTCAAGTGTAATCAGAAATTGCATTGAGACGCTCGTCAGTCATTGGCCCCGGTCCCGGAGGGCACTGCGAAGACTGTCGGGAAAATGCCGCAACGAAGGATCCGCGCTCGCGGCACGGTCGAGGTCCATCGCCTGGATAATGTCTTCCGCGAATTCGATGCCTCCCAGGCTGGGAGTGATGTCGGCTTCCAAAATAGCATTGATGAGCGCTTGTTTGTACCGATCGCGGGCGCATTTCCGATCCGGTGCCTGACAGCCATGCCCCAGTGCTGATTTGAATGCGGCCCCGTCCAGCAGGAGCCAGCGCTCGATGTGAGGATCGGGGATTGCGAGCACGGTCGGAACCGGGCTGTCGGTTACCGGGACTTCCCGTGTACGTTCTGACAATCCCCTGCAATTGGCGTCGGTACCGATTACCAGCAGGTCCGGTGGATTGCCTTGGCGCTTGAGGTCACGGAGGTATTCTTTCAGCTCGCGCATAACCTGCCCATGACCGCGCCGTACGTTTCGCCACTCCAAACGGACTTCGATACCCTGTTCCACGGCAACCCGCTCGATGAGGGTCCCGATTACCTTCTGGTGTGCGGAGTCCTCGACGAAGGCCACGATGGTCTTAACCATCGAAGTCCCCCCGCAGCAGACGCTCGGAAACGGAGAGGGTCTCCTCGCCGCGGTCTTCGCCTTGGTCCATCACGGCCTGGTCGATGTCATCACTGCGCCCCAAGGGACCCCAGGTCGAGAACGGCTCGATACTGGTTCCCCGATCCGATTTTCGGGTCACGAACAGGGACTCGTTCGGGACCAGATCCGGCAGGATGGGGGAGTGAGTCGTGACGATATACTGGGTATTACCGATACCGGCTCGGGTTTTCAGAAGCTCGGCAATCAATTGGACTCGGCGCGGATGAATGCCGTTCTCCGGCTCCTCGAAGCCGACCAGGGACGGTGGCTCCTTGGCGCCGGTCAGGGCAAGCATTCCCAGGATCCGTAGCGTCCCCTCGGACAACACGCGGGCGGGAACGGGTATGCCGGCCTCCCGGAGCCGTGGCTCTACCTCGCCTAGGTCGTTGATGTCGACGTCGATGCCGTCGATTTGCGGCAGGACGGTCTTCAGGGCCTTTTCTACCGCGGTGAATTGCCGCGGCTCCAGTGCCTTCAAGGTATTGAGGTAGACCGGCAGTTCTTCGCCCATCAACCCGATGTGCCGTACCTCCTTGACCGGATTGACGGCCCGCATACGTTCGCGCGGCTCGAAATAGAAGCAGAGCCAACGGCTGATCTCCTGACGGGCCGCGACCAGGTGCGGGTAATGTGGCGGGTGGTGCGGCAGCGACAGGATGCTGTGATCAAGGTAGCGGTCCAGATAGGTGGGATGGGCCTGTCCTTCGAGACACAGATGCAGCCGGTCGTCATGGTGGGACAGGAAGGGCTCGCACTTGCTAGTGGGTTCACCTTTGCTGTTCAGCGCAGCCAGGTACTCGTCGGCGACCCGCAGAATCCCCGATCGCGGCAGCATTTCGATTTCGATGCAATAACGGAGAAAACGCTCTCGCACAGGGGGCTGTCGCGCTTCCTTTCCCTCTTGTTCCCGCTTTGCCTCGGGGGGTCGCTTCAATTCCCGGACCTGCCGGTTGACCGCGTTGACGATCGTATCCGACAGGGTGAAATCCACCTCTACGCGAAAAGATAGGCTTTCTTCGTCCAACAGCCCCTTCAATCCCTTCTCGTGGAACGAAAACGACTCCAGGGGCTTGCCCCGATACGGCGGCTCGAACGCATCTTTCAGGGTATGGCACGAGACGACCCTGGAAAGCAGCTGCAAGACATCCAGAAAGTTGCTCTTACCGGCGGCGTTGGGGCCGAACAGCACGGACAGCGGCTTCAACTCCACGTCGATATCGCGCAGCGATTTGTAGCCCTGAATTCTGATCCGGTTGAGCGTGGAGGTTACCTCGACGAATCTTGTCTATCCGTAGCTTACACAGATTGCCGCAGATACCTTCGTTTGTTTTCACTCCGCACCCGTGGAATCCGCGGAGAAGATGGGGAAGTCGCCCCGCTTACCACAACGGCTTGGTGTGACCTAGGTGTTCCACTGCACCGGGTCAGGCCGGTTCACGGTCTACCCTGCCCAAATCCCCATGGCGCGTATCTTGCATTTCCCCTGTACTTCTCAAGTTAACATGGGATTCCAGACGATGAGGAGGGCACTGGCATTCATCGAACCGGCGCTCGCGCCGGCCCGGATCGTCAACCACGCTATCATGGGTTGCACCGCGGAAGGCATCGAATGCAATCCCCGCTTCAATGGGGCCTCTTACTCTACCGTCGTCGCCCACAAGCTCGGACTCGAATCCTGGGTAGCGCGGGTCTTTCCCACCCGCCACCGCACCCGCCACCGCTCACTCACTTTTCTGCAATTGGCCGGAATCGAGTACAATCCCTACCATAGCGAAGGGGTAGTCCTGGTCAATTGGGCTCCCATCCTCTTTTGTAGCCCGCGAAGAGGGCCATCCGGTAGCGTCGTTCGCAGGCAAGCCTGCTCCTACGCAGACCCGGGTTCGGGCGGAAAAAAACGGAAAATTGGCATAAGGCGGGTATAACTAGTAGCCTTATCGCGCGGGAGATATGACCGGCATTCGCGGTTTTGCAGTAAGACTACCGTAAGTCGGACAGGCCCCCGGGAACAAAGCATGTCCAAACCCTTTTCTCTCATGATCCACGGCGGTGCCGGGGCCCTGGATAACATTAAGGACGACCGACTTGCCGTTCGCTACATAGAGAGTCTCCGGGTGATCCTCGAACACGGACGCGAGATCCTCTCCCACGGCGCCAGGGCCGTGGAAGCGGTGGAGACCTGCGCCTCCCAGCTGGAGGATGATCCCCTGTTCAACGCCGGGTGCGGATCGGTGCTTACCGAGCACGGCCAGGTGGAGATGGACGCCGGCATCATGGATGGCCGCGATCTGGCCGCAGGCGCCGTGGCCGCCGTCTCCAATATCGCCAACCCGGTCCAGCTCGCTCGCTTGGTCATGGACGGCAGCGAGCACCTGATGCTTATCGGCGAAGGGGCGCTCCGCTTCGCCGAACACTGCGGGATGAAACGGACGCCGGACCACTACTTCATTACCCCCGAGCGCGTGGCCCAGCTGGATGAGGCCCGGCTGAAGCGCCGTATCATGCTGGATCACGACGATGCCGAGGACGCGGGTGAAGAACAGAAATACGGCACTGTGGGCGCCGTCGCCCGCGATCTGGAGGGTAATCTCGCCGCTGCCACCTCCACCGGTGGAATCGTCAACAAGCGCATGGGTCGGGTCGGCGACTCACCCATCATCGGCGCAGGTCTGTATGCGGATAACAAGACCTGCGCCGTCTCGACTACCGGTTATGGAGAAGATTTCATGCGCACCCTGATCGCCAAGACCCTCTCTGACATCATTCTGTTTAAAGGCGGGGGCGCCCAGGATGCCGTAACCGAGGGCATCACCTACCTGCAACGCAAGGTCGCCGGTCGCGGCGGCGTCATCGTGATCGACAAGGCAGGCTACTGTGCCAGCGGCCACACGACCAAGAAGATGATCCACGGCTGGATCGAACACGGCGGGGAGACCATCTGTCGGTTTTAAGGCCCCGCGGTCTGCGTAGATACAGCAGCCTTGAGAGGCTATTGTGGTATCAGCTATTTGATAGCGAGAATTTTATGGAAAATACCGATAACTACCGCGCCGATGTAGACATCGCACGAACTCTACCTTATTTTTGTCAACAGCCAGACCGATCCGATAATCGCCAATCCGTATTCGGTAGAAACCGCTCATTCTGCTGAGCTTTTTTACCCCACTAACCTTTCTCAGACTAGCCACTGTCTCCGTCGCCTCGATGACTTGCTTGACCTGTGCCAGAATAGTTTGGTCTTTTACTTTCTTCAGGTCTTGTTCAAAGCTCTTGCGGAATACTATCCTCACTCTTTGACCTCAAGGACGTGGAAAATGGTCTCTCTTGTAGCTTCTTCCGTTTGCTGTCCTTCTTGAATAGCTTTGATAAGCATCATATCTTCCACGACATCGGCAAACACCTCATGCAATAGCTCGCGCTCCTCCCGGAGCGTTTCAGTAAGAGCTTCTTTGAATAATTTTTTATGGCGTCCTGGCCTAATTCAGTTTGCATAACAATCACTGCTCAATCATACGATTCGTTGGCGGTGGCAGGTTTCAAATCCTTCACCCTGAAACAGATCGTGAAAAGCTTAGTTCAAGATTGGAAAAGAAAAAAAGCAGCTGCTTAGAAAAATCACCGACCATAATAACTTATCATTCCTAATGTAACTATTCAAGCATTTATCTACAGTTCCTTAGATGTTAGGTCTGACAGATTGCGACCTCCCTACTATAGGCACGGGCTCAGTGGGATTGATTTGCGCATATTCCGTCTGCATGGATTCGTAGTACGCCGCCCGTTCCACATGTCCGCGCTTGCGGGCCCCGGCAGCAAGGGTCCCCGCCTTCAGGATAAGCATGGCGCACGCGGCGGCCCGATCCCCTGCCTTCAGCCGACCCGAGCCGATGATCTTCTCCAGGGCCCGAACACGAAAGCGGTCCATCCCCCAGTGTTTGCGCGACAGCTGATCGGCGTGACCGCCATACTTGCGGATCTGGGGTGCCGGGACAAAGGCGACCGGCTCCGTCGCACAGATGCGTAGCCAGAGGTCGTAGTCCTCGCAGGCGGGCAGCTCCTCATCGAAGGCGCCCAGCTCGTCGAAGAGGGAGCGGTGCAGGGATGCGGCGGAAGGGGAGATAACGCACCGGGGCAGACACGCCCGAAAGATGTAGCCGCCGGATTTGGCGTGCTTATCCATCTGGTTCACCCGGCGTCCGTGGCGGATCCAGATCTCCTGGGTATGGCAGAGCCGGCTGTTCGGGTATTCACTAAGGGCCGCGCATTGCGCCGCCAGCTTGTCGGGTAGCCAGGCATCGTCGGAGTCGAGGAAAGCGATCCAGTCCCCGCTCGCTGCGCTGATACCTCGGTTGCGGGCGCTGCTCACACCAGTGTTCGGCTGTCGTAGGTAACGAACCTGCGGGTAGCAACGCCGGATCAGATCCCCGGTATCGTCTTGGGAGCCGTCGTCCACGATGATGATTTCAGTCGCAGGCAGGCTCTGGCAGAGGATCGAATCCAGCGCCCGCGGGAGGGTGTGGGCGCGGTTGAAAGTGGGTACGACAACCGAGATATGCATCAGGTCGGTCCGAGAGGTTTTTCAAGATCTAAAGAAGCTGTTTGGTTAAAACGGATTCCAGCGTCGTGTTACGTTAAGATGCCGGTACTGACCTGGCAGGTGATCAGCGAGCCTTTGTGCGTCGAACGCAACACGTCAAATCCTTCAGACGACGCCAAATAATTCAGGATTGCTCATGGCGGCGCGAGAGCGGTTGTGAATACGCTTGGTTCCGCGATCCCCAGCGGGGCATATGTGGGCTAGCGGCGGCGGAAGATCAGATCCCGCACCTGATGCCCAAGGTGCGCCCCGCGTTGCTCGAATCTGGTCAGGGGTCGCGTTTGCGGACGCGGGTGGAAGGCCCCGGGACCGGCAAGGTTCACGAACAGGTCGTCTGCGTCGGTGAGCAGCGCCAGCATTTGCCGGGCGTAGGGCTCCCAATCGGTGGCAGCGTGGAATATGCCGTCGGGTCGGATGACTCGAGCCAGCGAGGCCACGAGCCGGGACTGAAGGATACGCCGCTTGTGGTGCCGCCGCTTGGGCCAGGGGTCCGGGAAAAAGAGATAGACGCCAGCCAGACTGGCCCGCGCGAGGCCCTGCTCCAGGACCTCGACGGCATCGTGACGGCAGGCGCGCAGGTTGGTAAGTCCGCGCCGTTCGATCTCAAGCAGCAGATGCCCCACACCCGGACGGTGGACCTCGATGCCGAGGTAATTGTGTTGCGGATGACGTGTCGCCAGCTCGGCCAGGGGCTCGCCGTTGCCGAAGCCGATCTCCAGATAGACCGGGTTCGAGTTGCCGAATAGTGCCGGGAGGTCGAGGAGCTCGCCCGGATTCCAATTGATCCCGAAGCGGGGCCAGAGCGCGTCGTAGGCACGTGCCTGAGCCGGCGTGAGACGGCCCTCACGCAGCACGAAACTGCGGATGGGACGATGCCGGGACCGAGGTTCCTTCATGCCGCTTGGGGTGTAAAGCGCCGTCGCATCCTGATTCCGGTAGTGGTTGAATTTAAAGTGGCATGGTTGCGCGACCTAATGACCCGAACCCCCACTGCTTTTGCCATCCCTGGCACTGGATTCCGGCACTCCCTGCCGGAATGACGAGGTCGGGGTTGATAGACCTCACCACTTAAAATTTATCCACTATCCTGATCCTATCCACCACCGGAATTGGTGGTGCGACAAGACCCTGACCTCTGCATGGAACGACGCAATACTCAGAAGGCCTGTTCTATCGTTCCCGCAGTCCGTCGCGTCAGAAAAACAGTCCTTCCAGCGGCGATGAGGCGGAGGCGAAGCGTTTCGGCGCCATGCGCCCGGCCAGAAAGGCCTCGCGCCCGGCCTCGATGGCCTTGCGCATGGCACTGGCCATCAGCACCGGGTCCCTGGCGGCGGCGATGGCCGTATTCATGAGCACACCGTCGCAGCCTAGCTCCATGGCTACCGCGGCATCCGAGGCCGTCCCCACACCCGCATCCACCAGGATGGGCACCTGGGCATTCTCCACAATGGTCAGGATATTGAGCCGGTTACGGATTCCAAGCCCGGAGCCGATGGGGGCGGCGAGCGGCATCACGGCCACGCAACCCAATGCCTCCAGGCGTTTGGCCATAATAGGGTCGTCGTTGGTGTAGACCATGACGTCGAAGCCGTCCTTGACTAGTACTTCCGTGGCCTGGAGGGTGGCGACTATGTCCGGGAACAGGGTCTTCTCGTCCCCCAGTACCTCCAGCTTGCACAGGTTGTGGCCGTCCAGCAGCTCCCGCGCCAGGCGACAGGTGCGTATCGCCGTCTCGGCGTCGAAGCAGCCGGCGGTGTTCGGCAGGATGGTATAACGCTCCGGCGGCAGCACCTCGAGGATGTTCGGCTCGCCGGGGGTTTGGCCGATATTGGTGCGACGGACGGCGACGGTGACGATCTCGGCCCCGCTGGCCTCGACGGCGCGGCGTGTTTCGTTCAGGTCCTTGTACTTGCCGGTTCCGAGCAGCAGACGCGAGCTGTAGGTCTCGCCGGCTACGGTGAAACTGTCGGTTGCAGCGGTCTGAGTAGGCATAGTGCGGAAAAATCGATGTTGGAAAACGAAAGCATAAACGATTTGTCCGCCGGAGACATACCCGGACCGACTGTCAAGGGGCAGTTGTTGGCCGCGACCCGCGACAGCAGGTAAGCGACGTGCCGATAAGACAAACTGCAAGGGCGAAGCTATAATTGAGAATATAGTCGGTGCCTGTTGTGTGGATTGGAATTCCGTTTCAACTTCTCGCATTTCGCGTAGAGACCAAGCAAAGTCGGTTGCTCTTCGATCGGTCCTGATCCTCCAGTCCCCAAGCCGAGACAACTCCCACAACCGTTGAACAGTTATGGATACCAGAACCATACGTTCGAAGCATTTTCTCACCGGGTTTGGCAGTGCTCTAAACCTTTACACGCCTGATCTCGAGAACCTGTCGAGACTTCGCAAGACGCGCTTTCCCGTGCGTCACCGCCTCACCTCGCTGGCAAACGCCAAAGCTAGAAGGGCGAATGCAAGGACGATTCGAAATGCTGTAGAGCGTATGGTGCGCTCGTCCGCCGAGTTGGACAAAAGTATCCATGCCTTTGTCAAAAGCTCCAAGTCAGGTGATGGGCACGCTCGCGGCGAAGGTTATGGCGACATGGATTCACAACGGACATTGAAGGTCAGGCTCTACCGTACTGAAAACCCATTCGGGTCATCCGAGGAATTTTCCATTTATCCCGATCGTGTGGGGGCACTGGCTGACTTGCTCGCCATTCATGAGGATGGCAGGAAAGTATACGGCGATTTGGTTGCCGCTGAAGAGGTGTCGGCCGATGAATGAGCTTTCCTCGCCTTTTTATCCCGGAGTCTGATTCCATGTCAGAGGGCACGAACAATGATGATTGTCATGAGGCGATAGCGGGGGAGCTCGTCACGCAGATAGAGGAAACCGCGGAAGAGATAAAAGAAGAGCTTGCCGAGGTTCGGGCCACGTTCGTCGGGCCGATACCTCCGCCTGACATACTCCAAGGATATGATAATGTTCTACCCGGCTTGGCAGACAGGATTGTGAGCATGGCCGAAGCGGAAGGCAACCATCGACGGGACCAGGAACGGCTTGCCCTTGATGCCGAAATAGAAAACGACCGCAACCTGATCGGGGCTTACGTAAAGGAAGTCCGAATCGGACAGGTACTTGCCTTCTTCATTGCAATTGTCGCTCTCTGTCTTGGTTCTTACGTAGCAACAAACGGCTATCAGTTTGCCGGGGCAGTTATCGGTACCGGTGGGTTGATCGGCATCGTTACTGCCTTCATCCAGGGGAGACGCAAGGACAACCCCACTGACGAACGTAAGGACAGCAATGGTGCCGGCGAAGTGTGAGAGCCTGTCCGGCTTACGGCTGTTCTGCTGCGGAATCGAGGTGGCCGGTCAGATTTCCCGCTCGATTTCGTCAAATCAGGCCCGCTATTGCCTCAATCGGGTAGAAAATCCGACTCAACCCCTCGACCCCTCGCTACGAACGCAAGTCAGACAGGCTCTGAGCGTTTTATTCCAACTAAGAGGCTGTATAAAAAACTAACCAAACTGTAGGGTGGGCTGTGCCCACCACATACGACGCCTGAGAGGTGGGCACAGCCCACTACGGGCACGATTCTATTAAAATCAATGGATTAGTTTTTAGACAGCCTCTAAGCAAACGAGATCACCCCTCTCTGGCTGGACTCGATGAAACGCACGATTTGTCGGGTCTGGGGGGAAGGATAATCACGCTCGACCCTTGCAAGAGCCTCGGCCCGAGGTAGGCCCGAACGAAAGATAAGGCGGTAGACGGCCTTGATGGTATTACGCTGCGCTTGGGTGTAGCCGTTGCGGCGGAGTCCGACCAGGTTCAGACCGACGATCCTGGCCCGATGGCCGTCGGCGATTACGAAGGGAGGTACGTCCTGGGGGACGCCGGTTACGCCGGCGATCATGGAGACGGCGCCGATGCGGCAAAACTGGTGGACGGCCGTTTGACCGGACAGGAACACCTGATCCTCGACCTCCGCGTGGCCGGCCAGGGTGGCGGTATTTGCGAAGATATTCCGGTCACCGACCGTGCAGTCATGCCCGATGTGGGCGTAGGCCATTAAGAAATTGTGGTCTCCGATCTGGGTGCCCCGAGCGGTCTTGATGCCGCGGCTGATGTTTACGCCTTCCTTGAAGTGATTGAAATCCCCGATGGTGAGGGGTTTGCTCAGTTCCGGCCTGTATCCGAGGTCCTGAGGTTCCGCACCGATGGTGGCACCGTGACCGACGCGGTTGCCGCGTCCCATGCGGGTGGCACCATAGATGCGCACGCAGGTCTCGATGACACAGCCTGGCCCGATGACGGCCCCATCCTCGATGATAGAGTAGGCTCCTACCTGGACGGACGGGTGGAGCTGGGCGCCGCTCTCGATGATGGCGGTGGGATGGATGCTCATAATCTACTGACCGCTCCAACATCCAAAACCTATCAATAAGAAAAGATTTTGTTCTCGCCTCTCCAATAGAGCCGTTTTCCATGCACACAGGCCATGGTGGTCGCTGTTCTTTTGAGTCTTTTTTCATATTTCTTGTCTAATATTTGATGTTCCGTGTTGGGTACGCCGTTTACCTGGAGGTGCCTATCTGATGATGGGCACGCTTCGCTTTGTGCATCCTACCGAACAGCCGGGGATTCAAAAGACTGAAGTGGAAAATCTGACCTTAAAATCATCCTGACAAGCGCTCGCTTTGCCCATCCTACGCGCTTATGCAACGATTAATACCAACAACGAAGAAATCCTGAAAATCCTGTCAATCCTGTACCATTGGCGGAAAGCACGAATCACCGAGGATTGCTCATAGGCTGACTTCTGTCTGGATTTTATCCCACGGATTCAGGTTACTGGCCGGCGGACGTCAGTGCCGGAAATGGCGCATACCGGTGAAGACCATGGCCATACCGTGCGCGTCCGCGGCGGCGATGATTTCTTCGTCGCGCACGGAGCCGCCGGGCTGGATGACGGCACTAATGCCCACTGCCGCAGCTTGGTCGATACTGTCGCGGAAGGGAAAGAAAGCGTCGGAGGCCATCACCGAGCCGGCCACCGCGAGGCCTGCCTGCTCGGCCTTGATGGTGGCGATGCGCGCCGAGTTCACGCGGCTCATCTGGCCCGCCCCGATGCCGATGGTCATGCCCCCGCGCCCGTAGACGATGGCGTTCGACTTGACGTATTTAGCGACGCGCCAGGTAAAGAGCAAGTCTTCCAGCTCCCAGTCCCTGGGTTCACGCTTGGTGACGACCTCGAGCTTGTGGGTCAGGGACAGATCCGCTTCCTGGACCAACAACCCACCGTTGACACGCTTGAATTCGGTGCGTTGGTCGTCCCCGCTGGTCCAGCTCCCGCATGTGAGCAGACGTATGTTCTGTTTCGCACCGACGGCCGCGGCGGCGGCGGGCTCGACCCCCGGCGCGATGATGACCTCGACGAACTGGCGCTCTACGATGGCCTGCGCCGTCGACTCGTCCAGCTCACGGTTGCAGGCGATGATGCCGCCGAACGCGGATTCCGGGTCGGTGGTAAAGGCCCGTTCGTAGGCCTCCGACAGGTTGGTCCCCAGGGCGACACCACAGGGATTGGCATGCTTGACGATGACGCATGCCGGCCGCTCGTCGAACTGCTTGACGCATTCCAGGGCCGCGTCCGTATCGGCGATGTTGTTGTAGGACAGTGCCTTGCCCTGGAGCTGGCGCGCCGTGGCAACGCTCACCCCGCCCAAGTTCCGCTCGACGAAGAAGGCCGCCTTCTGGTGTGGATTCTCGCCGTAGCGCAAGGCCTGCCGGTGTTGGAACTGCAAGTTCAGGGTACGCTGGGAGTCGGCTCCGTCCGTCGCGCCGACCAGCCGCCCCAGGTAATTGGCGATGGCACCGTCATAGCGGGCCGTGTGTTCGAAGGCCTTGACCGCCAGATCAAAGCGGGTGGCGTCGCTCACGGCGCCGCCGTGCTCCTCCATCTCTGCTAATACCAGCGGGTAGTCGGCCGCATCCACGACCACGGTCACTGCGATGTGGTTCTTGGCCGCGGCGCGGAGTAGGGTAGGGCCACCGATATCGATGTTCTCGATGGCCGTAGGCAGGTCGCAATCCGGGTCGGCCACCGCCTGCTCGAAGGGATAGAGATTGACCACCACCAGATCGATGGGGTTGATCTCGTTCTCCCGCATCACCAGGTCGTCGACACCCCGCCAGCCCAGGATGCCGCCGTGGATCCGCGGGTGCAGGGTCTTCACACGCCCCCCCATCAGCTCCGGGAATCCGGTGTAGGCCGCTATCTCCAGCACCGGAATTGCGTTGTCGGTCAGGAGGCGGGCGGTCCCGCCGGTCGACAGGAGCTGGATACCCCGCGCCGCCAGGTTGCGGGCCAAGTCCAAGACACCGGTCTTGTCGGATACGCTGATCAGCGCGCGTCGTATGGGGTGCATAGCGTAAAGCCGCTTGAAACCGTCCAGCGTTGGCCGGAGACCCTGAGGGCCGTTTTTATGTGTCCCGACGTATCCCGTGATACATCATTTTCTTGCGCAAGGTGCTGCGGCTCATGCCGAGCAACCGTGCGGTCCGGGTTTGATTGTCCTGGGTGTAGTCGAGCAAGGTTTCGATCAGGGGAAGCTCGACCTCGCCCATGACCATCCGGTGCAAATCCTTGACCTCGTGTCCGTCGAGGTTCGCGAGGTAATGTACCAGAGCATCCTGTACACACTCCCTCAGGGTCTCCGCGCGGCTTTCCTGTAGCGCGGTAAGCCGTTCCTCGGGGCCTTCCATTTGCTGAGAGTCGATTTTCCGTCCCGCCAGCCCGATAACCATACCACTTGGTCCATGAGTCGACAGTCCGTTGAAGAAAAAAAACTTTATCTTAGGAGCTTGTTATTCTCGATATTCTCTCGGGATATTGGGACCCGAGACAAACCGCCCCTTAAGAGACTTACCCGCATTATGCCGGTTCTCGGCGACACCCCGGACCAGCCGCTTGTAGACTGTCCGAATGCTTAAGAGTAGCCGCAGCGCGGACGGAACACCTACAAGCGCCTAGGTCGGATGCCTCTATCCGGGTCCGGCCTATGATAGCACTCACGCCCTCCTAGTCCAGCCGAATCCGCTTATCCTCGAGGGCGAGCGCGTATAAATTTGTTGGCGATTGAGGTTGCTGTCGGCTTCCGGTCTTCAGCCGCACCTGCGGGGGTTCGCCATCAATGGTAGGCGCCGGCTTGCCGGCGCTGGGTTGGAAGGCAACCAAGCCGGCGGGTCGAACCTCAGGAAAGCGCGGGCAAGCCCGCGCCTACGAGACTGGGAGTACGCACGTGAATACAGTTTTTGACGGGGATAAAGTGGTGACTGTGGTATGGTTTATACGCTAAATAATGTCGCTGTTGCAGCCCACACAGCACGACGGCCGCACAACTCCGTAGCCTGCCACAAGGTCTGCATAAGCTATCGCAAACAAGACTCGCCTCGTCGCACGTGTCGGTATCGGACGCCCGAGCGCGGATCTTAAGGAGAGGCAGAAGATGATCAAACCAGTCGGCTCCGACGAGCTGCAACCATTGTTCGTTTACGATCCGGACCAGCACCATGAGCTGATGCGTGAGGCGAGGGAGTTACCCTCGGTAATGATCAGTTCCCAGGCTGCGGGTAACGCGGTCATGATGGGTGGCGGCTATTTCAGTCCGCTCAAGGGCTATATGAGGGTGGAAGACGCCGTGAGCGTGGCCCGGACCATGCAGACGACCGATGGTCTGTTTTTTCCCGTGCCTGTGCTGTGTCTGCTCCACAGGGTCGATACCATCGAGGGGGCCCGCCGCATCGCCTTGCGCGACCCGAACATGGAGGGCAATCCGATTCTCGCGGTCATGGACGTGGAGGACATCGAGACCGTCAGTGACGAACAGATGGCCCTGATGACCGGGAAAGTCTACCGTACGGACGACATGGAACATCCGGGCGTCGCCGCCTTTAATCGTCAGGGTCGATTTGCGGTCTCCGGCCCCATCCAGGTATTGCACTTTTCTTATTTCCAGGACGATTTCCCGGATACCTTCCGCACCGCGGTGGAGATTCGCCACGAGATCGCCGAGCGCGGATGGAACCAGGTCGTCGCCTTTCAGACCCGCAACCCGATGCACCTGGCCCACGAGGAGTTGTGCCATATGGCCATGGACCGCCTCGGGTGCGACGGCCTGGTCATCCACATGTTGCTGGGTAAGCTCAAAGCCGGTGATATTCCTGCGCCGGTGCGGGATGCGGCTATCCGCAAGATGGTCGAGCTTTATTTCCAACCGAACAGCGCCATGGTCACCGGCTACGGCTTCGATATGCTCTACGCCGGCCCGCGGGAGGCGGTTCTGCACGCTTACTTCCGCCAGAACATGGGCGCGACCCACTTTATCATCGGTCGCGATCACGCCGGGGTGGGTGACTACTACGGGGCCTTCGACGCCCAGACCATCTTCGACGAGGAGGTCCCGCAGGGGGGGGCGCTGGAAATCGGGATTTTCAAGGCCGACCACACCGCCTGGTCCAAGAAGCTCGGCAAGGTGGTAATGATGCGCGAGGCGCCGGATCACACCAAGGAGGATTTCGTACTCCTGTCCGGTACCAAGGTGCGGCAGATGTTGTCCGAAGGCATTGCCCCGCCCGAGGAGTTCTCGCGTCCCGAGGTGGCCCGGATTCTGATGGATTATTATCGATCGTCGAAGTGATCTCGCCGATCCCCCCTCCGGAGCTGAGGGTGTCGCAAAAGTCCGCATCTGGCTCCCACGCTCTGGCGTGGGAGCAAGTCTTGACGCTCCAGCGTCATCAAGCCCGGCCGCTGGAGCGGCTAAGGTGGTGTTCCCACGCTGGAGCGTGGGAACAAGCAAAATCGATAAGTTAGTTCTTAGACAGTCTCTAAAGATGGCTGATCCGGGGGACCTCTTTCCCCTCCAAGTGGCCCGTACCCACGGATGCCGGCGCTCCCAGGGGGATTGCCGGTTTAAATCATCCTCTCCCCAAGCCCCCTCGCTATATCCTGCATTAACTGTCAAAAACCACATTGACAAAGAGGAGAAGATCCTTCAACCTCACTTGGGCGAGCTGGAATCCCATAGTCACCGGACGCCCGCGAACGGGCGATCTTGGTGAAATTGAGCATAACCGGAGAATTAAGATGAAGCTAACCGCAAAATCATCCTTCCTGAGCTGCGCAGCATTGGCATTAGTTTTAAGTGCCGTGCCTGCAATGGCTGCGCAGGAGAAGCTGACTATCTGTCACAGCAGGAGAAGCTGACTATCTGTCACAAAGGCGAAACCATGCAAGTGCCGGAATCGGCTTTGGACGAACATTTGGGCCACGGAGACAGCATGGGTCCGTGCGGACCGGGTACTGGTTTTCGGATTAACACGCAGTTTCGGGCCGCCACCGGAGACAGTGCTTTCGATGACTTCCTAAGGAAGCTCAATATTGTCGCTGGCGGCAAACTTACGGTTTTTATTTCAGACCTTTCCTCCTCTTACAGTGCTCCGGAGAAAGATGTCAAGTTTTTGATGTATAGTAAAAAAATGCAGCCAGCGGATGCATTTATGACATTCCAGCTGGTCAAAATAAGCGGCAAGCCTTTTAAAGAAGTCGTCACCCGGTTTAAGACGCACAGAACAAAAGGGTGGGGGGCAATTGCTCTATCTTGTGGGGTTAAACCGGGTTCCAAGACATTCGTTCTGTTAAAAGAAGACATTCCGCCAACCATACGGAAATATGAAGAGGTGGAGACTACAGGATTGAAGGGCTCGAAGAAGAAAGGCTCGAAAGGGAAGAAAAATAAGAAAGAGTAAGAAAGGTTAGAAAGGAAAGAAGCATAAGGAAGACTAGTACAGCAGTACCGAAATACCGATAACATCGGTTCGGTTCTTCCACTGGGAATTCTTGTTTGCCGCAATCAACCACTATGGACTGAAAGTCCATAGTCTGGAGGACTAAAGTCCTCATCCGTGGACAAGCCACGGACTGAAAGTGAAGGGACTTAAAGTCCATAGTTTCAACTATGATGCGCTTC
>Ga0209458_1000423_pt1 | contig 15474 bp, 14 predicted proteins | sample WorMetLIZAISLAND_FD_187411 | JGI IMG/M metagenome (GOLD analysis project Ga0209458, IMG submission 187411) | Marine gutless worms symbiont microbial communities from Max Planck institute for Marine Microbiology, Germany - Inanidrilus manae... ...
TTCATCCAAACCGCGAAGGAAAACACTGCTCACCGGGGTTAGCAAGGAGACACAGCTAGCCGTGGCTAGTCAGGTATATAGGTCCCCAAATTTGTGGCTCGCCATGGAGGGCGACCAACGGAGAAACCGCCAGAGTTATGCCTCAAGTTAAGCCTATAACTTATCATTCCGTAGTCATTTTCCGGGTGATGTCGATCTGGGCACCGGTCAGGGTGATGGTGCCTAAACCCTCGGCGATGGTGATGGTATGGGGCCCGGAGCCGGCGGCGTTGGCGTCGCTGACCGCCTGGCGCAGGCTGCCGGGGCCGGAATCGGCATTGTTGCGGACGGTGAACTCCGCCGCCTGGGCAACGCCGCTGCCTAGGGTCGATACGACCATCAGGGCCAAAGTGACTACCAGGGCTAGGGGCGCGCAGGGTAGGGTAACCGGCAGGCATCGGGCGAGCTCGCTGAAGGCGCGCCGGGGCACCCACTGGCTGGGGTTGGGGATAGGGGGGCGGTCGACGGCTGCATCTGCGACCTTATGAGGGACGGGAAAGTAGATCATGGACATGACTCACCGGATAGCGCTCGGGCTTGATATGACCAAATTATTATGTTGCATCGAAGAAGCAACCGGTGCGATTCAAAAATAGCCGGAGGGAGACCGGCGGCCGGAATTGCTTGCCCCGGAGCCTAGTACATAGTTTCGGTCGATATTGCGAATGCATAGGGGATGTTCGCATCAAACTCAAGCGACTCAACCTGCAATATCGAGAGAAATGAGGTACTAGAGGCTGTCTAAAAACCTGAGTACCTGCCAATCGCTTGAACCTGAAGATTTCTCGCTGCGCTCGAAATGACAAGGACGCGCGTTGGGTCATCCCGAAGCGCAGCGAGGGATCGTTGTGACTCTTTCTTAACATTTAAAATCAATGGGTTAGTTTTTAGACAGCCTCTTAGATACGGAATTATGCCAGTCGGGATGATAGACTGGTATGGTTCTGGAATAACTCCAAGAGGCGGCGTTCTACGTGGTGCGGATCGAGATCCTGCTGCAGCATGGATGCCTATCCACCGCAATCCGCGCGGCAGCTTCGATTCGGACGGGGCATAACCATGACACCGGAAGCAGTTTTCCTGCTCATCAGCCTTCTTCTCGGCCTGTTCGGGATATTGGCCATTGCCATCGGTGTAGTGGTAGCGGTCCTGATCGGAGAGGGGGAGATAAGACTCATCGACACGCCGACCCTGCTCAAGGATACAAAGGTCCCGTTCGGGAGGGAGCGAAGCTATGAGTAGGCTCAGGTCTACGCTGCCTTGCGCGGGGATCTTGCGTTTTCCAGAGTACCCCTGAGCCGGATCTTCTCCGTACCGGTCGGCCCGAATGCGAGGGGGTAGTGGTAAATTTATAAGTGGTTGGAGTGGAGAGATTCATTTCGATCCCCTCTCCCCAGTCCTCTCCCGGAGGGAGAGGGGGCGCTCGTAGCGTGCCAAACATACTGCTATTGGCTATGTTCACACTTAGAACTTAACCACTACCTGCGAGGGATTTTTCTGCCATGTCGCTGCAACCCGTGATTCTTTCCGGTGGCTCCGGGACCCGTCTCTGGCCCCTCTCCCGGGAGGCCTACCCCAAGCAGTTCCTCCCCCTGACCGGCAAGCACACCATGTTCCAGGAAACCGTCAGGCGACTCGATGGGATCGAGCCGGAGCATCCCCGCCAAGCCATCGGTCTGCTCGATCCTATCGTCGTCTGCAACGAGGCCCACCGCTTCCTCGTCGCCGAGCAGCTCCGCCTGCTGGACCGCCGGCCGGCCGCCATTATCCTCGAGCCCGAGGGCCACAACACGGCGCCCGCCCTCGGCCTCGCGGCCGCGGCGGCGGTGGACGACGGCCAGGACCCGGTCCTGCTGGTGATGCCTGCCGACCATGATATCCGCGACGGACACGGCTTCCGACAAGCGGTAGCGGACGGCTATGTCCTGGCACGGCAGGGGGCGGTGATTACCTTCGGGATCGTCCCCGATAAGCCGGAAACGGGCTACGGCTACATCCACCGGGGCGATCCCTTTCCGGTCCAGGGGACCGTGGGTGAGGCCTATGTCCTCGCCGCCTTCGTCGAGAAGCCGGATGCGGCGACCGCCGAGGGTTACTTACGCAGCGGTGACTACCTTTGGAACAGCGGCATCTTCATGCTGAAGGCCTCGCTCTGGCAACGGCTGCTGGAGCGTTTCCGACCCGATATCGCCGCGGCCAGCGAAAAGGCCTACCGTGGGGGCGCACCGGACGGGGATTTCCGACGCCTGGACGCGGATGCCTTCCACATCTGCCCCAGCGATTCCATCGACTATGCGGTCATGGAACAGCTGGCCGGGGATACGCCGGAGGGGGACACATCGGCCCTCGTGCTGCCGCTAGACGTGGGTTGGTCGGACGTGGGTGCCTGGTCCGCCCTGTGGGAGGTCAGCGCACGGGACGGCGCCGGCAATGTGCTCGACGGCGATGCCTTCGTCCATGACGCGCGCGACAATCTACTGATGGCCCAGCACCGCATGGTAGCGGCCGTGGGCGTGAACAACCTGATTGTGGTGGAGACGCCGGACGCGGTCCTGGTGGCGAGCAAGGAATCGGCCCAGGACGTCAAGGCCGTGACCCAGTTCCTACAACGCGAGCAACGCAGTGAGTATCGGCACCACCAGCGCATGCACCGACCCTGGGGCAACTTCGACTCTATCGGCTCCGGCGCCCGCTATCAGGTCAAGCGCCTGACGATCAATCCGGGCGAATCCCAAGCCCTGCAGATGCACCACCATCGGGCCGAGCATTGGATCGTGGTCTCGGGCACGGCGCGGGTCACCAACGGCGAAAAGGTCTTTCTGCTCACGGAAAACGAGTCCACGTACATTCCTGTCGGTACGATCCACCGCCTGGAGAATCCAGGGGCGATACCCTTGGAGATCATCGAGGTCCGGTCCGGGAGCTATCTCGGCGAAGACGACATCGTTCGTCTCGAGGACGCCTACAACCGCATGGAAGGCGAGCTCTGACATGGGCTTCAAATGCGGCATCGTCGGCCTGCCGAACGTCGGTAAGTCAACCCTCTTCAATGCCCTGACCAAGGCCACCGTCGCCGCGGAGAACTACCCCTTCTGCACCATTGATCCGAACGTGGGGGTAGTCCCCCTGCCCGACGCCCGGCTCGATGCCATCGCCCGCATCGTAAGGCCCGCCAACGTCATCCCCACCAGCATGCAATTCCTGGATATCGCCGGCCTGGTGGCCGGCGCCTCCCAGGGTGAGGGACTGGGTAACCGGTTCCTGGCCCACATCCGGGAGACGGACGCCATCGCCCATGTGGTGCGCTGCTTCGAAGACGACGGCCTGGTACATGTCGCGGGCACAGTGGACCCGATACGGGACATCGAAACCATCAACATGGAGCTGGTCCTGGCGGATCTGGAGTCGGTGGAGAAGGCCCTGGACCGATCCACTCGTCAGGCCAAGACCGGAGACAAAAAGGTCCTGCCCCGCAAGGCCCTGTTGGAGCGACTGCGCGACCATTTGGACGCCGGCGGCGCGGCGCGTTCTCTGGTGCAGAGTGATGATGAACGCCGGGAGCTAGGCGACCTGTTCCTGCTTACCGCCAAGCCCGCCATGTACATCGCCAATGTGGACGAGGGCGGTTTCGAGGACAATCCCCTGCTGGATGCGGTACGCGGGCTGGCGCGGGACGAGGGTGCCGAGACGGTGCCCGTGTGCGCCGCCATCGAGGCGGAGATCCTGGAGCTTGAGGCCGATGAACGCGCGAGCTTCCTCGCCGACCTGGGGCTCGAAGAGCCGGGTCTGAACCGGGTGGTACGCGCGGGCTATCGCCTGTTGGGCCTGGAGACCTTCTTTACCGCGGGACCCAAGGAGATACGGGCCTGGACCATTCCCCGGAATACCGGTGCGTCTCAGGCCGCCGGCGTCATTCACACCGACTTCGAGCGCGGTTTCATCCGCGCCGAAGTCATCACTCACCAGGATTTCGTCGCCTGCCAAGGCGAGCAGGGGGCCCGTGAGGCGGGCAAGCTACGCTCCGAGGGCAAGGACTATATCGTCCGGGACGGGGATGTGATCCATTTTCGGTTCAACGTCTGACTTGACGCTATGCTCCCCTGATCGCTAGTATTTCGTTTCCATCTCGGCTACGTAGCTCAGCAGGTCAGAGCGCGGCACTCATAATGCCGATGTCGGTAGTTCGAGTCTACCCGTAGCCACCAGATACCACAGCACCCGTAGGATGCTGGTGAGCGTGGTAGTTCCGGGCTTACTGGCCGGTGCACCTTCTCCCCGGGCGAACCGCCAATGGATGGCCTGTGCCCGACACCTGCCCGATCCCGAAGCACACAAATAGCGTCGAACGCGCTATAATCCGACACGATGCTCACCAAGAGCCACGAAAAACACGAACGAACACGAACAGATCTCTCCTACGTTAGGATGGCAATTTCGTGTCTTTTCGTGCTTTTCGTGGTCAAGAGATACCTTCTCGGATCACGCCAAATAACACCGAATAGCTCCGGACACTCGGGTGAGTCGTCGGTGGGCACAGTCCACCCTACCTACCGGCGGTTCAGCATGCGGTATCCGGCAACCGGAAGCCGGCAGCACCCAGGGCCGCCAATGCTTCCAGGCCGCATGGTGGATCACCGCGGTAGATCCGGGTCTGAGGGGTAGCGGGAAAGGCAGCTTGGAAGGCTTCGACAAGGGTCTTGTCGTATCCTGCCTGGGCGACACACAGTGGGCATTCTCTATTCGGTGTCAGCAGGTTGAGGAAGAGGTACTGGAGTTGCAATCCCGGCGCCCGGCAGGCGTCGACCAGATCCCGACTCTCCTCCAGGGCCAGATCCGTAGGGATGGCGACCAGTACCAGGCCGGTCTGGTCCCGATTTCCGAGCAGTCCTCGCAAGAATTTGAGATCCCTCGACAATTGCACCAACCGCCGGCCGAAACGCGGCACGCCCAGGGTGTCCTTGTATTTAAGCAACAGCTCGAACATGGCCTGCAACCAATCATCGAGCAATCCCGGTAGCTCCAGCAATCGGATCAGATGGCCGCTCGGCGCCGCGTCGAGCACGAAGCGATCATAATCGCCTTCTCGCAGGAACACCAGGGCGCGTGCCAGGGCCGTGATCTCGTCGATGCCGGGTGGGGCGAAATCCAACAGCTGTTCCATAACCCGCCGGTCGAAGCTGAAATCCAGGTTGGACGAGAGCCCGGCGAAAAACCCCCGCAGCTCTTCGCCGTATACCGAGCGCATGGCCGCGAGCTCAGCCCGCGCATCGACCTCCATCGCGGCCAAGCCCTGGGAGACAGCAACCGGCTCGGGTCCGATAGGAACACCCAAGCAATCACCCAGGGAATGGGCCGGGTCACTGGAGAACAGCAGGGTACGCCGATGGGGCTCGGTGGCGGCGATATGCAGGGCGGTGGCACAGGCCAGGGTCGTTTTGCCCACGCCGCCCTTGCCACAGAAGATCAACAGGCGCTGGTCCGATCCTGGATAGGGGCCGGGCGCCTCGACCCGGACCGGCAAGGGCGCCGTTGCGGCAGAGCTGACAGCTTGATCGATAGGCATCACCCCGTCCCAAAACGCGGCCAGGGCCTCGATGCCGCGGGGTTCCTCCGGTTGCACGGGGAGGCCCCAAAGGCGTCCGATGTCCTGAAGCGCCGATGCGTATCGGGCCAAGCACTCCGATTGCTCGGCCCGCACCGTCCGGCAGGTGGGACACGGGTGGTTGGGATACAAGCGGTTGATCACCAGCTCCGGGGTGGCGATGCCGGCGGCGTGCAGGGTGTGGGCCAGATCTAGGGTCTCTTCCAGGACCAGGGGCTCGGCCAGGGCGACCGGCACGAATCGGCAGCGGCCCGGGTCTCGCAGCAGCCGGTCCAGGGCCTCGAGCTCGGCGGCCAAATCCAGGATGAAACGGTCCAGCGCGTCGGGTGCGTAGCTACCGCGAAACACCTCCTTCATGTAACGGTGTTTCGCCAGTAGGGTATCCAACAGATCCAGCCATTGGCGCAGGGCCGACGGCAAGGCCAGCAGGCGCAGAGTGTGGCCGCTGGGGGCGGTGTCCACCAGGACCGTCCGGTAGCGGCCCGTGGAGACCTGACGGCTGAGCACCAGCACGGCCATGAACTCGTCCAGACCGGGGAGGGAAAGGGACAGGAAGCGGTCGATGTCACGATCATCGAGGAAGGTGCCGCGCCGCGCGATCTCGTGCAATTGGTCGCCATGCCGGGCCCGAAACGCCGCCAGGTCGACGGCGGCATTCAGTTCTTCGACATGCAGGTTGCGCGGCGGTGACCCGCCTGCTAGGCAGTCTGCCAGGGAGTGGGCCGGATCGGTGGAGACCAACAGCAAGGGGGCATCGGGGTCCTCCCAGGCCCAGCGTAGCGCCGCCGCCATGGCGCAGGTGGTCTTGCCGACGCCGCCCTTGCCGCCGAAAAACACCAGACGTGACTTGCCGGGGCGGAGTAGCGCGGGGCCCTTCACTCCCCGTCCTAGGGCGGCTCTTGAAGCCGGTCCAGGGTATCGAGCAGCTCGGCCTCACGGGCGTCGAACTCCGCCTCGTCGATGCGGCCCGTCTCCAGCTCCATATAGAGCTCGGACAGGGCTGTGGTAATGGCCTCGCGTTGGGATACCTGTTCGGTCAGCACGGCTTTATGGATTTCCTTGCCGATCCAATAGAGCCCTTTGAAGGGTGCCAACAGCAAGTCGTCGATTACCAACATCAGGTATCAGAGGGTAATGGACACGTCCACGAAGCTGTACGGCGCCCATGGACCATTGAAGTCGAAGGCGTGATGGTCGTCGAAGACCTGGGCCGCCTTGAACACGGCCGCCTCGAAAGCGGCCTGGTCGGTGCACCCTACCAGACAGGACAGGCGCATGATCTCCGCCTCCTTACGGGGCTCCCCGCGTCGGATCTCGGCACAACACCCTTGCAGGACCGCTTCCACCTGGACGGTGTAACGCTCCCGGTCCTCCTCCAGGAGTTGACTGAACAACCGGCCCAGCTCGATCTTCCGGTCCCGGGGGGGCTCCCGGTCCCCGGCATACAGGGTGTCCCGCAGGGCCTTCAGGGGCGGGTGGCGGTCGACGAAATACTCGAAGATGTTCGCCAGATCCCAGCGTACATTGAGTCCCATCTCCACCTTACCCCGGACCCGTTCCAGCGCCTCCATGAGATCCGCATGGCTGTGGCGGAGGGCAGTATGGATGGCCTGGGCGTCCTCGGCGAGGGTCCCGAAGCTGATGGGCAGTGGTGTCGTCACCGCCAGCAGTGTGCTCAGTACCCTCTGGTGGGCGGCGAGGTTGGTCCGCTGTGGCCGTACCGAGGCGCCCTGGTAGGCGGAGACCACGGCGGCGATGCCGTCTGCGGCCAGGGTCTCGACCTTGGTATCGCCGATGCCGGTCTCTCCGAGCCCGGCCAAGACATCCCCGACGGCAGCGTCGGTAATGATCGCGTACAGGTAGCGTGCGCTCATGGATCTTGCCGGCCCCTGGTACAGCAGTACCGAAATGCCGATTCGCTTCATCCCAACCTGCGTGGGTTGCACGCCGCCAACCGTTGCGCTGGCGGCGCGCAACCACGCAAATGCTTTTAAAGCGTGTCGACCAATGCGCCTGCCTTTACCATTGCGTCGTACACATCAGAAGGCGTTTTGCCGGATTGCGGACCGGCAAATTCGGTTTTAGCGCTGGAACCTACAGCCACTTTTACGGCGCCGACTTCAGCCAGAATGTTATTGAGAAGATCAATGACATCTGCCGGCGTAATACGGCCGCTTACCTTATTGGGCATTATCACGCCACCTGGTATGCCGTAGCCTTTTTTCTCCGTTAAGGCTTTGATTTTTCCAAGCAGTTTATAAGCAACCGCATAGACATCTTTTGGCGTTTTGCCTTTGGAATCAGCCGGTTCTGCCACCGCAGTAGTTACTCCTTTAGCCGCACGCACTTTTTCGATGTCGCTGATGATCGTCAGCGCCACCTGATAGACGTCATTCGGCACGATCACCGGAACCCCCAGTTCACCGATGGAGGCTTTGACCTGAACCAGGTTGCCGTATACATCCGTCGGGGTTTTTCCGCTGGGAAGGGCTGCCGGAGCCGGCGCCGGTGTCTTGGTTTTTTTGCGCACATCCTGCACGTCGGCCAGTATCTTGTCTGCCAGCTCACGCACGTCGGCCGGCGTTACCTTACGCACCGGGAATGTCGGCAGTGGTTTTCCATCAAGCCCATTGACGTTACGCAATTTTTGAACATCACCATAGACTTCACGCGCTTTTTGCAGTACGTGACGCGGCTGGCGCTCGGTCAGGTTTACCTTTACCTGATGTGGATCACTAAGGTTGGCCTTGTGCATCTCCGCCAGCTCGGCCTTCACGTTATCCACCACCTGATAAACGTGATCTGGTGTCGTTTGCGCCATGGCGGAACTCATAGAAATGAAAGCCCCCGCCGCAGCGATCACCGTCGTTTTAGTCAGATGTTTAAACATAGCGCTTTCTTCTGGTTTTAACAGTCAATCGACGGAATGCTGACCTATAAGGCCTACACTCCACACCCCGTTATGATACTACACTCTTGAAGTTCACGTCAAGCGTAAACTATACTTTTTCGGCGTCATTTACCGTAGACGTGCCTACAGCACTAGTATCCGCGTCTCCTAGCCTAACGGCTTGGCTCAGGCACCCAATGCCGCGTGGCACTGAGCTTAAAGGTTGCTGAGGAGCCGGACCGCGGCAGTGGGTCGCTTGCAGCCGAATGTTAGGCGAATGAGCTGTGAAAAACGAGCCATTAATTGAGTCTGCCCCCTTTCCTCCTGTGAGCCGCAGAAACGAGGGTGTCCGCGGAAAGAGAAAGATAGGAAGCCACAGGGCGGACTTGGGCAACATGGTTTGTTCCCGTTTAGTCTTTTTGATGTGCGGAATCATACGCCATGAAAGCAAAGATACCCACAACAACGACCATAACGAGTATTGATAAGATTTCCATCGCTATAGATCTTTTGAAAGTCCTGTTTTATTGCTGGCCGCTAGTAAAAACTATGGACTTTAGTCCAAGGGCTTTAGTATTCTCTTGGCGATGAGACCGAAGAAGCACGCAACCCATGCGGTCTACGATCTGAAGGTTCATCTGGTATGGATCACAAAATACCGCTATAAGGTACTAACCAAGGATGTCGGGAAGCGAGTGCGGACGTTGGTTCGCCAAACTTGTGATGCGAAAGGTATCGAAATCATCTCGGGGGTAGTCAGCAAGGATCATGTGCATCTCTCCATCTCCTATCCCCCGAGGTTATCGGTTAGTGAGATTGTGAAGTCACTCAAAGAAAGAACCTCTCGTAAGATCCAACAAGAATTCCCACATTTGAGGAAGCAGTATTGGGGGCGTCACTTTTGGGCCATCGGGTATGGTGCATTCAGTTCGGGACATGTTACAGATGATATTATCAAAGAGTATATCAGGAAACACCGAGAGCATATGAATCATCATGATGATGACTTTCCAGTCGAATCAACCACTATGGACTGAAAGTCCATAGTCTGGAGGACTAAAGTCCTCATCCGTGGACAAGCTACGGACTGAAAGTGAAGGGACTTAAAATCCATAGTTTCAACTATGATGCGCTTCGCGCACTAAAGTTATTGAAGCAATGAAACCTGACTTTTAGTCATCGTGGACTGACTTTTAGTCTGAGGCGTTCAGTCGGCTTTAGCCGAAACAACGACTTTCAGTCGCACCCCAGACTATGGACTTTCAGTCCATAGTGGTTGATGGTTTTATGACAAACTCGCCGACACTTTGAGTAACAGCACTTCACCCCATTTCTCGACAGTTTGCTGCAATGCAAGACCATGTTGAGGCCAGTCATGCAGGGTTTCCGGATCGAAGTCTGCGCCATTTGGCCACACAAGTGTATGAATCTCTGGATCGAGTATGACTCGATTAAACATATCATGCTCACGAAGTGCTCCATAGACTTCGCCATATAAGATCGGCTCAAAATTAATTCGTTGCGTGGTGTGATCTCTAAACGTCACATCCAAAGTATAGGGAGCTACGATTGCATAGTCGATGACCTGATAAATAGCATGCCTCATCGTCTTGCTCTTACTGTAAGGGTGCGATGGAACGTGGGAGTTTTCCAGCCTGAAGCAAAGCCCAATCCTCCAACAACTCCTTTTGATGGAGTTCTGCCCACGCTTCGACTAGCCGTCGCTGACGTTTCGGGAACGCTCCAGCGATGAGTTCAACGGGTTCAATACTGAAGACGGCCGTCTCATGCTGGTAATACGCATGAAGACGTTCAGAATAGCCGATAAATCGCTCCTCATCGATGCCCAGTCGCGCAAGGATCTTGGGTTCTCGAGCTTCGATGTATCTGGGCTTATCCGCGCGTAACGCCCGTCCTGTCCAATCGACCAGCCCGCGTAGGTTGGGGTGAGGGACGAACCCCAACAGCTTTAGCTTATACATGGTGATTTGTTGGGGTTCGCAAGCTCACCCCAACCTACGGACTAACGCTAGCCTCAGCCGCCCGCGGGCAGGATTAATGAGCCTACCAGCGGCACCGGCCAGGCATAAACCACCCAACTTAAAGCGACACCGGAGCTAGCGGGTCGGCTGGAGGCTTTCGTTAGGCGACTCCCAACTTTTCAGCTGGTGGACGTGGCGGAAGCCGAATAAACTTCTTGGAAGACTCTTTCTGCCTGCGCAGAATGTCTTGAAAGATGGCATCCATGTCGTGCGCATGTTCCTCAGCATATGATTCTCGTAGCCGTCAGGTCTCTTCTACAATGGGATCATTCCACATGGTGCTAGCCCTCCAGCAGCTCAGACGGTGTGCAGATGATCGGTGACTCATAGCCCTGCAAACGACACACCGCTTCAATTTTCGGTCTCATCACCGCGTTCGCAATATGGGTGCAGTTCCACGTAAGCAAATAGTTAATTCCATTTGCTACTGTGATCGCAACATGATAGGCGTCCAACTCCGCTTTCCGAGGCAGAGATCCATGGTTCAGCAGAGCTTGCGCCACTAATTTGACGTCCTCTGTCGCTTCAAGCTCGGGAATATCTGCTATGGCAGACATCCGACGGGCTGCGGCTTGTAAGTTCCCTCGAGACGCTTCCGCGACGACAAATTCTGATATATACAAATCAAAGGCTGCCCGCCGATTATCCCATCAGTCTGCAGTGATGTTTTGCCACGCCACTGCACGTATGTCGTTGCTTGCACGAGCAGTAAGTAACTAATTACTGAAGTCTCGATGTATACAGTTGGCTTCATGATTCCTAGTTTACGCTCACCGCTTGACCGTTTTACGCCTAACAGGTAGTCGACGGCGAGTCGCCGTGTTTAAATACACCGAAACGGTTCATATACCACAAGGATTGCTTCTTTATCAAATTCATGACTGTCTCCATCAATGCACCTGGAAACAACGCGTTAAAATCTGCGGACAAGTTGTTGCCTCGGTCTCTCCCAGCGAACAACTACGGCGAACTTCCATTGAGTCCTTGATCCCTCCTATGGCTACCGCGTCTATGCTGGTCGGACGATACAATATCGAGGCAAACAATGACTAACAAGGCTTTGCCTCAGACCGACAAGCCCGCGTAGGTTGGGGTGAGGCACGAACCCCAACGGCTTTGGTTGGCATGGCGATTTGTTGGGGTTCGCAAGCTCACTCTGACCTACGGGGTAACCGTTCAGCCCCCTCTACGGATTTTGGCTCGATTCGGACATAATCGCTTGATTTCTCGTCCTCGAGATCAGAATCGAGAGAGGGGGTCTGAATGGTTACTTATCGCTAGGCATCAGCCGCCTCTGCGGAGCGTAGCGAAGCAGAGGTCGGCTGGATGCCCAAGTTAGGCAATTCAACATAGTTAAGACGGAATCCATGCAATTTCGCAACTTCTTCAGCAGTACGGTGAGCATTGAGTAAATACTCATGAACTGATGTGCTTTCTTTTGATAAAAGAGCCTGAACTTGATATTTTTCTTTCAATAGTTCTGATTGAAACATTATTTTTCCTCCTCATTAAATAACTCAAGAGGTGTGATGATTTGTGGTGTTGATAAACCGAGGCGACCGTTAATTACCTGAATATGCTTTCGCTTATTTTCGTTTGCTTCCCACGATCTCTCTGTGCTTGATCGTATTGACGATTCGTATCTGAAAAACCTTTATTTGGATTTTGCTGGTTTACACAATTATCACCTGGTTCAATTTTGCTATATGATTAAAACAAGCTAGACGCTGGGCACGTGAACGCCTAACGGGGAGCTAACCAGCAACATCCATTGCCCCCATGGACGGGGATAATGGATGTTTATCTGCGTTCAGCGTCTTGATAGGCGGCGCGTCTCATGTTGCACTGACGTTTTTGTCAGGCGATTTCCTGACAGGATTACACAAGGTTTACAGGATTTTTGTCGTTCCTGAATTTCCTACGCTCCCTCACACGCTTATCAAACCAACAAGCGCTCTTCACAACAAAAAATCCTGTTAATCCTGTACGATTAGCTAGCGAGACTAGACTTTGCCTTAAGCTCACGAGGCATGAATTTTTTGTGCCGTGCACAAACTTGACTCATTCTGCCCATCGAATCATCCACTCAATAGCGTAACCTGAATCCCTGCCGCGGCTGCCGCGGTCCGCGCTTGCGGGCGGCCTCGGTCTCGCGCCGACGCTGTTCTTCGGCACCGGCGGTCCGGCGCTGCTGTCCATCGGCCTTGCGCTTGGCCGCCGCGGCTTTGCGGCGCGCGATCCGCTGCGCAGCTGCGACCCGCGCTTGGTGAGCCGGGCGCAGCTCATTGAGGGAGGTATCCTGCATGCTCATGGCCTCGAACAGCCGGCGTTTCTCGGCGTCGATCTCGCGGAAGCGTTTTTCGAGGAGTTGCCCCCGCTGTAGGATATGGAGGTGCTCGACACTCCGGCGCGCCTTTTCCATCTCCAGAATGGCAATCCGCAGGTATATCTTATGGCTCTCGGCGAGGTGGTCCGTGCGTCCCGCCATGGTGCGGAGGTCCGCCAGGCCCCTGACCTTCTGATTCCTGACATTCGAAGGCATATGAATTTACTCCTTGCCGGCGGCCGGGGCCTGGTGCCGGTTGCTTGTCTGGAGCCGGTGGGGCTTACGGCACACGCGGTCGATGATCTCGTCCACCACCTCGGGTATCAGGGATTGCCCCTCGCAGGTCACCTTCACCGTGTCCATGTTGAACACGTCGTGGCAGACGGTGCGGAAGAATTTCTGGGCCGGGTTCGCCGGGATGCCCCGGTAGGCCAGTATCTTACCGATGGCGATAGCGGCCCGGATGGTGGGCCGGTGATTGTTCACCCCGACCGTCCGTAGCTCCCGGATGATGTCGACGATGAGGGTCGCCTCCCGCACCTTGACCCCGGTCTTGCCCTGGACGATGGCGATCTCGGTAGCACGCTCGTAGTGGTCTACGTTCAGGGTGATGACCCGATCCAGGAGCGCGTCCTGGGTCTTGTGCACCCCGGCATACTCTTCCGGGTTGGAGGTGAAGATGGCACGGAAATCCGGGTGGACGTCCAGATAGCCCGCTCCGTCGCGCCGCACATTGGGCAGGTTGAGTATGCGCTCGCCGAGCACGCTCAGCAGGGCGTTGTTGGTCTCCGGGCGGGAACGGGTGAACTCGTCGTAGATCAGAATGTGGCCCAGCTCGCAGGCGGTGGTGAGGCGATTGTCCACCCATAGGGTACTCATCTGTTCTTCGGTCTTCATCACCTGATGGACATAGTTATCGACCACTTTGAACTTGTGAAAACCGGCGTCGCGGCCGACCAGATCGGAGCTTCCGAACTCGTCGTCGCCATGGATCAAGGATACCGGCCGGCCCAACTGGGCGGCCACGTGGAAGGCGAGGGTGGTCTTGCCCGTCCCTGCGGGGCCCGAGAAGTGGATCGAGTAACCCGCACCGAGATAGGTCAAGGCCCGTTCGGTGAGATCGTTCACCATCGGGGTCAGCACGAAGCCGGCACTGGGCTCCGGAACCACCTCGGCGTGCTTGGCGGCGGCGGGGTCGGTATACGACGGGACGGATTGCAACAGGGATTCGCTCATGCCGGAAAATCTGCTCCGGGGCCTATCCGGCCCTTATGCTGGGTGGATGCTTTCAGTTACCGATAACATTGAGCGAGCGGATTTTCACGGAAGAATTAGCCGCAAATCAACGCAAATGGACGCAAATCAACACGATGGAATGAAAAACCGTCAATGATGGCGAGCCGATTCCGACCGCTTTGCGTTCATTTACCATCCGTGTTCATTGATAGTTTCCAAAGCGCGGGAACGCCGGCAGGTTCGCCGCGCAGTACCTGCAATTTCAAGCGAAATGATGGACTAGGGATCTTGCCCGTCCACCGCCTCCGCATCCACCAGCTTGCGGGCCTGGGTGATCCACTCCTCCGTGTTTGGCACCTTGCGCTTGAGTGCCTGGGTCAGATCCTCCGGCGTGGCGGGCGGCCGTCAGCTTTGCATAGCTATCAATCCCTGCTTCGACGAGAACTTTCCGCCACCCGTGGGCCTATACCTTAGGGATTGCTGTGAGGTCATCCGGTAACGGCGCAGTCTCGGTCGGGACCTCCGGTAGCTCGGGAGTGGGGACCGACGTGGCTTCAGCGAGGGTATCGGTTGCTCCCTCAAGTGCTTCCTCAGCGACACCGGTTGCCTCCCCCAAGGCATCGGTTGCTTCCTCAAGTGCTTCTTCGACGGCGCCAGTTGCCTTCCCGAGGGTATCGGTTGCTCCCTCAGGTGTTTCCTCGACGGCGCCGGTTGTCCCCCCAAGGGCATCGGCTGCTTTCTCAAGGGCATCGGCTGCTTGCTCAAGGACATCGGCTGCTCCCTCAAGGGCGTCGGTTACTCCCCCAAGGACACCTGTAGTAGCAGCACCGGTTACTCCTCCCAGCACTCCCCCGAGCGCATCGGTTACTCCCCCGACTGCACCGGTTGCGCCCTCGACGACACCTCCGACGGTATCGGTCACTCCCCCAAGGGCGCCGGTCACTCCTCCGAGCACTCCCCCTAGTGCACCGGTCACTCCGCCGAGGGCGCCGGTTGTGCCCTGGACAACACCGCCGACGGTATCGGTCACTCCTCCGAGGGCACCAGTTGCGCCCTCGACGACACCTCTGACGGTATCGGTTACTCCCCCGACCGCACCGGTTGCTCCCTTGACGACACCTCCGACGGTATCGGTCACTCCCCCAAGGGCGCCGGTTGCTCCCCCGACCGCGCCGGTTGCTCCCCCGACGACACCTCCGACGGTATCGGTCACTCCCCCGAGGGTGCCGGTTGCCCCCCCGACGACACCGCCGACGGTATCGGTCACTCCCCCAAGGGCACCGGTCACTCCTCCGAGCACTCCCCCTAGTGCACCGGTCACTCCGCCGAGGGCGCCGGT
>Ga0209458_1000424_pt1 | contig 15448 bp, 14 predicted proteins | sample WorMetLIZAISLAND_FD_187411 | JGI IMG/M metagenome (GOLD analysis project Ga0209458, IMG submission 187411) | Marine gutless worms symbiont microbial communities from Max Planck institute for Marine Microbiology, Germany - Inanidrilus manae... ...
GTATATACACAGATGAATCATAATATGACTGTTTCTACACCCTAAAAAGAGAAAACATGTATCCGTTTTTTGTAGATTCACGTTTTTGTCCCAAAAATTTAAACGTTTTACTGACCACATGTATGTCGAGGAAACATGTGTTGCCTAAGGCAAAAAAACGTTTCCTATAAATCGGTATCACGTTGTATATAAAACGTTTAATAAGAAACGTTTGCAGTGAAGAAATAATACATGTGTGGTCAAAACATGTGTTTATTAATTCACGAAACATGTATCCCGTTTAGAATTTTGGGACAAGCTCCCGTTTCAAACATCATGTATGTTTACGAAACATGTATCAAGTAACAAATATGCACAATTTTTAAACGTTTCATGCAAATTTTAAGCAAACTGTTATGCAAACATAACTAACTGCAGTCCAGCAGATGTTAATGAATGAGTCAACGCAGCATACCAAATGTGACAGCAATAGCTAAAAGTTAACAATTACACTTCAGATTATCTATAAAGAATCTGTGGAATCTAGGCCTGAGAATGCCAAGGCCGTAGCCAAAAATCGAAAAACGAGAAGGCAGAAAAATGGCTAGTGCAGTACAGCACGAGCCTGTAATGGGATCTGGGGTGGATCCACCATCGGGGTTCAGGGGCAGAGTGCCCGGTCACAGGGCCAGGGATGCAAAGCCCCCCACCTTATGCTGAAATTTTTTAAACTTTGGACATACAATGGAAGTGACAAATTTGCTGTCTTATGTTGTTGCATAGTTCGCAGTGGCAGTTCTGGAGAAACTGGAGGTTCTATGGCACCCATGGGTGGGATAAATTAGACAAGTCAATAAAATGTATTACTTTATTTGTCGGCAACAAATAAAGTAGTACATTTTATTGCTCCAGTTCTTTGCAAAGTTTCATTTTTGGGGATAACCGAACAAGACACATAAGACTTTGGGGCAGGGTTGCCAAATAAGGGAATGGGAGCATAACACCCCCAGTATTTCGGCTAAAACTGCCCCTGTATGTTTGAATGAATACTAATATCCATTATCAAAAAAATGATTTTTTATTTTGTAAATTAAATATTTCTGTTTTAATTGCACATTCTTGCTAATAAACATTCGGTAAATCAACTGGTCTCAGTCAATTAACAAAGACAGTGAATACAATAAAGCAGAGGTTTGATTTGAGTCTGACAATTATTCTACTACAATCAGCTTCTGGTTGAATTTTGAAAGCATCACTTCTCTCCATGTGGCAGGCTACTGTTATCATTCCGAATGCAAAAAAAACAGAAATACAGACAGAGACTTTCAGCTACTGCCAGCGCCATTCTTTTGCCTTCACGGTATATAGCACTGGTGAAAAGCTGGTAACCTGAATTAAGTTATTGAATCACAGTTGCAACATGTAGGCCTAATTATTTCGTTACAAGTCGAATTTGAAAGATGCATGTATGCATAAATGAATACTGAAACAGAAACCATAAGCATTGCTGAGAAGCTGAAAAACTGGCAGCATAAGCAAACTCCGTCAGGGTAAATCTGGCATGTGAGAGTAGGCCGGTGGCTTATGCTAAATTTCACCTGGGTTCGTGTACTGTGTCGCCCATGCAGGACAAAAACCGCCAAAATATCACAATTTCAATCAAATTTTCACATTCTGGGGCATTGTGGGCTTGTGTCCACCTCTTTCTCCATCTGGGACAAATCTGGCTAGAGACAGTAGACCCACAGTCTACGCTTACGTGCCAAATTTCATTTGAATCCATTTATTTTGTCACCTTCCAGGGACGAAAGACAGCAATTGTGGGCCAAATACTTTTCCACGCCAAATTTCACCCCCCCCCCCTGGTGCAACATGTTATCCCTGTGTGGTGAAAAACCTCAAAATCATCCTCTGAATAGGCCTAACTTAAACATAGTCTATTTGTGCTGTGCACAAGGCTGCAGGAAATCAGCAACAACGTGACATCAGATGTTAGTTTAACAACAGACAGTGAGTGGAAGTGGCATCAGCTGTGCCATATGCAGATCTGACACCTCGCATCAGACACATAATCATACCATCACCTCATCACTCAGTTTTTTACAGGCCAAATGCCCTTCCTGCCGTCCAACCAACATCATCAAAGCACTGAAGGCACGAATTGGAACATATCAAATTAAATATTGAATTAAAAATATCAAATTAAGTGACAAATTAACTGACAAATGGTTCCTTAAAGCCATAATTCCTTGAGACATGCACAGTCTTTCTATACACACAAATAAAACATAAAACCAAACATAATGTCACCACACTAAATTGAATATCATACAAAAACTACTACTATTACTACAGCCATTTTACGAATACGAAAAATCGTATACGGCTCTTCTGGATTATGTCCGGCACTACCCGGGTGAGCTGGTACCAAAAAGGTACAACCAATCTGGATTTGCTGAAGCAAGAGACAGTGAATGGCAGTGGCATCAGTTATAGGACATATGCAAAATAGCACCTTGCCCAGACAAATTATCACGCCAGTACCTCACCACACAGTTTTTACAGGCCAGATGCTCTTCCTGACACCCAACCAACAGTGTCAAAGCACTGAAGGCTCATACGAAAACATCAGATAATAAGTCATATAAATCTTCAATGTCCTTTCAGGAACAATTAAACTCTTTCTAAAATTATTACAGAATGTCAATTACCGAAAAATGGAGTATCAGGTGAAATTAAATATTACAAACTAATGAACATTTCACCAAACCACACAAGCAGGTTGCTTACAAATTTGGCAAAATGAAATTCCCTGAGTTTTCCAGTCCCATTAATCAGTCTTTTCCATACAATCATAAAGTGAAGACCTGACATAACAAATCACCTTGCAGTGAATTCGGGAGCTTTCTTGCGTAACTACAAAATATTTCATTTCAGGAGCATGGTAACATGTCATGCCAGTCACTGTGTCATCCAAACAATTTAGGGCACTGTTAGTGAAAGTTATTCCCCCCAAAAAACAACATATAATAAATTCCCTGAATAAATTTTACATTCCGTAAGTTTTCCCTCAGTTCTACAGAATTAACAATTTTCCAGAGACTTCTAGGTTTTCAAAGTTGTAAGCACCCTGACAAGACTTTCTTTCAACTCAGTGAAAGTAGAATAAACTTCCTACCAAATTCAAACTCAAACAAATCACAGTCAAGTCAAATACACTTTCTTTCAGCTCAGTGAAGGTAAAATAAGCATTTTACCAACAAATTCAAACTCAAACATATCTCAGTCAAGTCACAGCTAACTTCAAGTCACAGAAGACTTTCCTTCAGTTCAGTGAATGCAGATGAACGAAGACTTGGAGGAAAGTCAATATCCGAGCAAAGTAACTGGATGAAACCAAGAAGCTGTGCATATTCATCTGGATAGTCTAGGTTAATCGTAAAATACAGCGCAATCAGCAGCAGAACTCCTCGAGACAGTGATGCAGCATTGCAGACCGATATGCCATCTCCATGCACAACAACTGAAGCAACATCATCCTTGTCATTCAGCACTACAACCAGACGAGGTTCCTCTTTGACTGTAGTGCTCTTTGTTAAAGCAGAGCGGTTCTTCTATATAAATAAAAACATTTCTTTATTCATTTCAAATATCACAGCAGTAAACGGGCAGCCTCATATCAGACAAGATAACATACGATCGGGAGTGTGCGGTCAGTTCGATCCCGTACATTTCGGTGCTTCGTTACTTCGGTCCTTGTGCATGGCTAGTATGTAAAATACTAGCCGGTGGTTGTAGTGGAGTTAGTAGGGTAAGTCGGGTTAGGGTTAGTTTTAGGGTGAAGGTTAGAGTTATGGACGGATGTGTCAAGGGCCTAAAGTGTGCGAGAACCGAAGTGATTGTTGGGTGTGGAATGTGATGCTCATGCGGCTGTGGAGGCCAGAATTTGAATTGGCTGGAGCAGGTTGTGGTGGTTGGTGCCACTGCTTATGCTGGGTTACACAGGGGGACTGTCAGGCACGTGGATTGGGCAGGGGGATGCCGTGGATCACAGTGGTTGGAGGAAGCAGATGGGGGATAATTGGTGGTTGGGATGGGTAATGTTTCTTCTGGGACTGGCTCACCTGGGTTGGCCCGGACAAAGTCCAGTGAGCCGTAAAATGGTTGTGTGTATGTGTGTGTGTGTGTGTGCATGTGAGTGTGAGTAAATGTATACAGCTGACCTTAAACTCCAGTTCAGATTCAGAAAGTCAGTCAAATGGTGAATATGAAGCACACATTCTCACATAACTGTACACACTAGAATAAACAAGAAAACCTGCATCCCTAAAAAAGCAAAGCACCAGGCTTGCATACAGATGTGGGTGGGTGTCTTATGCGGGTCAGACAGACAGACGACAGAAAGATGCGGCGACTGTTGCATAAGGCTCTGACAATGTAAATGTGTGCACTTAATAACAGCCCATTTAATTCAGGTCTCAATGCATTAGAATTAGCTACAACTATTTTGTTCTAAAATTGATAGCATGTTAATTGGCTGATATAAAATGACTTTTATGCCAGCTTTCGCATTTCAGATCTTCCGGTATTAGCAGAAGATAGAGTGGCCTACTGTACTTTTCATTTGACATAAACCTACTTCAACATTGGACGTGGCGGTCCAACCGGCCCACCTGGCAAGTGCCAGGATGCCAGGCGGCCCAGTTTGCCCCTGAGCATTAGACAAACATAAACCCTAGCTTCCATACAATTCACCTGGCTGTGTTCTGCAGTGCTTTTCGGCTAGTTAAGAAAAATACGGTCATGTTTACAATGATTATAGCAGAATGATTAATAAGCTAACCAAAAGCAACTAGTGATGTTATGGACATGCAGGAGTCTATTTAAGAGTAAAATTTGCCAACACATTTGTGTTCATGCTACTTTTTTTCTGCCGGGCAAAATTAGCATAATTTTCGCATTTTCAATGGAGGGAGGGTGCTACTGACTTGAGTACCAGCATATAATCTAAATAGCACTTAGAGAGATGCCACTTACTGTATTTCATTATCCAATAAAAAGTAAAATTGACTAAATGCTTCTAATGACAAGGTTCTAAAGAATTTTGTAGCATACCCATTCCAGGACAGTTATGGCCGACTTGATCTGTGACTTAATTTTCTTCTTGCCTTTCCCACGACCTCTGACTGGCCTCAGACGTGCTTCAGTGTACTTGAGTATTTCAAGAGCATCCTTCTCCGAGCTAACAGTCATCTCGTGGAGCTTTGCCAAACCATCTACCATGGAGGTCCATTTCTCTAAAAGCATACATAATGCATAATATTTAAAATGGACAGCAGAAAACTTGAAAAAATGCATTGCTGGTCCATAATAATGTATCAGTATTAAACTAAATGTATCACAAGACTTTCTAATAGAGTTGCTATTGTCTATATGAATAAATAGTACCAGTTAACAAGAAAGGAGAAATATACATTACCAAGGAAACTACTAGTACTACTACTACTACTACTACTATGACCTTTTTATGGGTCTTCCGAATTATGTCCAGGACTACGCAGGTGAGCCGGTATCAGAAAGGTACAACCAAACTGGATTTGCTAAAGAAAACTGCATCTTGCTCAAGACAGATTACCACGCCAGTGCCTCACCACTCAGTTTTTTACAGGCCGGATGCTCTTCCTGATGCCAAACCAAGAGTGTCAAAGCACTGAAGGGAATACATCACCAAGGAAACTGACTATAAAATCTTTATTATGTAACACAGTGCTGCAAAAATAGAAATACAGACAAAAGAGTACAAAAATGCAATGCTACAAATCATTATAAATATTCTGATTCAGAATTAAACTGTTTATAAACTGCATAAATTCAAATTTATTCAGTGACCAACAAATATTTTTCGTTTAAATGTTATCAGTGAGCTTAAATTCATTTTCAACACAATACAAGAAAATCCTGAGCAGCAAACAAAGTCTAAAACATTAAACAAAGTAAGCCAAAACATACCATCAAATCCAGACACGGATTCCTGTCCCTTTATCAAAGTCAATTCCTCCAGAAGCATTGTTGGTATTTTGAAACATGGAAACACCTCAAGTATGGAAGACATGGTGAGCTTGTCAGAAGGTGTATTATCGATCCAAGTACGTCGGTGTTGGAATGTTGATATCAGCAGCTCCTTGGAATGTTCCAGATCAGGTGAGCGCTTTGTAGCTTCTGCTTTTAGTTCAGTCACAAACTGCGAGTACTCGCTTTCGGTTATTGCTTGATATTTAGCTGGTCTGCTCATTTTCACCATCTTCATGGCACGTGGAGATGACATCTCAAGTTTGTGTTTAATGCGACTGCGTGCATTTCTCAAATAAGATGAAAGTTTGTCATTGAAATGGCTCCATGGCTGGGATCGATCGGATACTGACAAAACTGGGTAACGTTCGATCATGGACCGTCCAATATTTGCCATGGAAAGTTTAGCGCGAGCAGTTTCCACTGGAATGATGTTTGCATAGAACATCATTGACTCCTTCACTATGTCACTGTATATCAGCATCACTTTGCTCTTGTTACCACTGCTAAGAACCTTCTCGATGGTTTCCGTAAATTTTGGCAATGGTGCAGGATAACCAATTATGTCTCGTTCTGGCTGCTCTTCAGAGGATGACTGTTGCGATGTCGAAGCTCTAAGGTCATGTGCAGATGCTGATGCACTGGACCCACTGTCCGACTGTGTTTCGACGTGACCATGCTCAGAATTCTGTAGTAAAAGAACAAAAACAACAAGAAAACCTCAGCTAACGCTAACAATCCCGTGCGACGTCATGTTTGCGAGATATTTGCCTTCTGAATATAGTGTGACCTTGAAACTGGGGGCTGGGGTCACTCAAGGTCATCGACAGTGCCACCATTTGGTAGCTCGAGTATGGTTTCCTATTCGACTTCTATAGCAACTATGGCCATATCTTGCACCGTTGCTGAGATACAGTGAGTTATTGGTCAAAGACGCCCAATTTTTCTCACTCCCCCTTGTATTTGGCGCCCCCGTTAGGAATGAAGCTGTTAGAGTCAAGCAACAACCCTCGGTGATGAGAAACTAGGATGATGGGGCTATCAGGCGGTGATAAAAGTTCGACAAAATGTTCAGCCGTTTTGCCACAAAGCACGCATGTGACACACAGACGGACAGAATTGCCATGGCATATACCTGCGCTTCTAAGCGTCGCACGGGTTAAAATAACACATCAAGGATGAGAAATAATGTTATCACTAACAACAAAATATATAAAGTATGTCATATAAAGAATACATGATAATTATTATTACTATTGATTAATTTTGCCAAATGGCAACCACGAATAAAATTAATGTCGAAATTTAACAAAAGAATGTTACTTAAGGAAGGACCATTTCCTTTGCAGCTTGCCAATAATAAGCTGTTACATATGCATAACTTTCTCCTCATTTTATAATAAACGGGAACATCACAATTAGACTTAAACATCTTAGTACAGTATATTTTTTTCTTAGAAAGAAATGCCATCATAAATTCACTCATATGTAATTCAGTTAGATTTAGTCATTACCTGTGCTAGAGTAATTCATCCACATCTGGTAAACTGATTGGACAAATAATGAACTGGGATGCGTTCAATGTATTTTGCTTATACAGAAGCACGGGCCATGGGATATGCAAATCTTCTGGTTTAAATGCAATGATTTCTTCCAGTTGCTGAACTGCATATCCATTGAAATGGCTGTCGTAATGAAGAGTTCTGAACAACTGACCAATGCAGATCACACAGTGATGCAGGACAACAATATCACAGATTCTAGCAAAACCCTTCTGAAAACAATCGATAATGACAAAATCTGATTTTGTATATTGGATCCCACTGTCTGTGGCACTTGGTACTGTCAGTACGTCAGAAATTCCATCAAGACTTGTGCAATGTGAAAGTGCGTCTAGATAGGGGTAAGTGTTGAGTGCCTGACGAATTCCACACTTGCTTGAAGGTGGAATTTTCAAGAAAACACTGCAAGGTTTACCGCTATTATCATGCTGCAGGCAACACATCCACTGTTGGTGAGCAAAAGCCACAGACTTGGGCACATTCTTTGTATTTTTCAATTTCTTGCGTTTGAAAAAACCATTTTTTGCTTCCATTCGCATACACCAGTGGTTACGAGCTGGCCCAAACTGCAGAATTTGATTGGGCAAATGAATGAGATAATGCATTTTTGGAATATAACTTGCATCAGGATACAGGACTTGGAACATGCTGTTATGTTTGGCAATGACAATCTCAAGACTACGAACAGTACACAAAGTTGCTACTGGAGATGTACATAGCATTTGAATATGCAGAATTCTAAGGAAGTTCATCCATCTGTCATCGCCACAAGGAACAAGTGAACCGACTGCTAATGGAAGCATGTGTGCTAAGTACCACATCTGATGTGCAGTCTGCCTCAGCAGATCTTTTCCAAATATCTGGTTATGTTCAATACGGTTTGGCCTACAGTCTGCTGGCATGGATTCTGAAATAGCTGATAAAAAGCAATTCAGATCAGCAAGGCTGAAGTAGCTTGATTCTCTCACTGCATAAGCCAAAAGTAATTTCATTTCCATTGGAGTCACACCTTCAAAAAGAAGGTGCATTGGATCATGAATAAGACATGAAGTGACATCGAAGTCCTCAACTCCAAGAAGAACACTTTGCTTGTTAATGCCATACACACGAGACCAGTATTTCCTACCTTTGTCAGTCAGTGGACTCTGCAGTCGACTGCACCGACGAACATGCTCATTGTATTCTCTCAATATGCATTCATCATGACACAACCGCATAGGAGACTGCTCCGAAGTAATCTCACATGTACGACAAATTTTATGTGCAAAACCTACTCCTTCCTTGAAGCCGCCTATCACACTTGCTGCTAAGGTGTCTGCCGAAAATGCCACCAATCCACCTCTAAGTGTTACTTCCTGTCCCCCACTACTTAAAACTGTCACACCATCATTATATAGTCTGTTAATTCCAGCAATAAAATCATTCAGTAGCAAAGAAAGTCCAAACTCTTTACAGTCCCTTTCCTTAGCCACTGCTAACAGCTGAATACAAGAGAGTTTTGACCTATGTTTTGGAGGGATGTTGAGTAATGTCCAGTAAAATAAACTGATTTTGTGTTTTTTCGTATGAACTCCAATTGGGTTTACTACTTCTACGTCATCAAAGTAGCTTAAAATACGAATGTTCGAGTCATTTCCAAATACAGCATGTGTTTTACAGTAGTAACCATCATGAAAGTCTACCATAACATCGTGTGTGGGTCCAGTTGATTGACCATCACCACAAATGCATGCAGCCACATCTTCAATTTGCAACAATTGCTGTAAGCTGGTCAGAAAAGGGACACAATACCCAAATGCAGACACACATTCAACTGTACCAGATTTATGTTTTATTAACTGACGCTCACCCATCTTGATTTCTACAGGTTCAATAAGACCAAACTGCTCTCTAAAATACTTCTGTTGCATCCAATTGCTTTCAATGCCAGTAAAAACATCAACGGTACCGACTGAATTCCAATCCATCACTTTTTCATCTAATATACTTTTCATAGTTGTGTCTTGTTCAATTTCTCCCAAAAGTCGTTCTCTTGTAACAGCTGTGGCAGTTTCAGTAATTAATTTCGTATTATGCATAATATCATCAATACAGCTCTGCGGCAGGCCATAAACTGATTTTAATTTTAAAACATAACTTGCACTCTGCTGCATTAGCTGACTTTCTAACCTTTCAGCATTTTCAAAATGGCTCACAGACCCAGAAATATCATGAATTTCTGTAATGCTACCTTGGAAAGCTGCTGGAACACCTGAACTTGTGTCAGCTTTTGGGTGTTTACGCTGTATATGTTTTCTAAATGACTCATATTTTTTGTAAGTAGCACCACATACATCACAAGAGAGGAAGAATGAAGGATGATTGCTGTGTTCTGCAACTGAGTGCTTAATAATTTCTGATGGAACACCAACATAGTCACAGTAGCTACACGTTGTTGTCATACCAGAGATTTCAATACAGTCATGAAACGATGACGAAGACCAATCTGTGGAATGAGCTCTTTGATTTCACCTTCTGACAAAGCAGTGAGTGCTGTACCATCGATGTAATTATCTACAATAACAACATTACAGCTGTATTCTACCACAGACAAAAGCTTGAAATCAAGACTGGACGCATAGGTGCCAACTTGTGCAAATATTGGAGGCCACCCCAATCCACTCCTCTCCACCCTACTTTACCTCTCCCTACTCCACCCCACCCTTCCTTTCTGCACTCCTCCTCTTCCCACCTCACCTCTCTCCTACTCAGTCCATCCCTCCCCTCCTCACCCTACTCTTCCCCTTCCATAATCCATTCCCTCCCCATCCTCAGAATCAACTCACCAAATTTTGTGCATTTTATGATTACAAAACATTCCAAAAAACCAAAGCCACTTTAAATTACAGTTTTACAGAGTGCATGATTTACAGTTACCCTATTAACAATAGGGTAACTTAAAAGTTCAAATCATGTTTGGTATTTCAGGTATGATAGCTATGAACGACTGAACGACTGACTCAGTTGCTCTTAAGTCAAAGTTCTACAAGCAAACAGCCAAAATTTAGGACAATATGGCCACATTGACCTGTCAGTTTAACTTCCAACATGGGGTTTCCTATTAGTGTTCTATAATGACCAACTGGCCATAGTTATAAAATGCACCATTTTTGACCTGGGGGCTGGGGCATGGGACAGAACAGACAGAATGGTCAGATGGACAGATCATTCAGTGCACTGCTTAGCTTACTGCCCCCTACCGTATAAGTGGCAGGGCATAATAACGTAGCAGAATAAGCCGCCTGCCGACCTCAAAAGACAGGACAATCGTTGGCGGCTGACAGTCCGTCCCAGACCCCACTGGGAGCTTACAGCATTCCCAAACCTCCTTGCTGGTGGGAAGAGGGCTGGCTGCCCCTCCTAAAAATTACACCCACTATAGCAAAGTCATCTTAGCCCCCCCCCCTTGCTCTTTTTCTACAACTCCCATCCACACTGGCCATAGGCTAACTGGATTAAATTATACAAAACATTCATAAAATTTATAGTTTTGAAGGCAAATTCCAGCAGTATGCATAGAAATACTGGGTACAGTAGAATACCAATAGGGGGGAGTTACGGGGTTAGAACCATCACTGGCATGTCAAATGCATCAAAATGCAGTATTTTAAACAGAAAATACCAAACATTTCTGGGAGGAGGCACAACAATCTCCCAGATCCTTCTGCAGTGGGGAGGGCAATACCCCCTCCCCACTCAGTGCCTCGACTCCCTCCTTTCTAAAATCCTGGATATGCCACTGGATATTGACCCTTAGCAAAAATTCAGCTTTTACTTCCCAGATAACACAGAGATTTGTCATCAGTATGAAAACATTCCAAACAGCTACAATACACAGTCCACCGTGGAACCAGGGTGTCTACAAATCCAGCATAACAAATTTCCAGATTTCCATGACTCATAAAAATAACAGACTGACAGTACAAGCTAGCCTGGACATTTTAAGATATTTTGATGTCCAGTATGGATACACATGACACTTTCTCGTTAGTTCATTAACAGTATTCCATAGGAATGCAAATGTCAAGCAAATATGCAGTTAGCATACCGGCTGATGGACAGTATGTCCCTGGGCCTAAAAATGTCCATGCCCAGCACCATCTTGATTCCTTCACTAGAGCGTTCAATATTGAAATTTGTGGGGGGATTATTCCATAATAAATAACGTTAAAAATCATTTCTCATGCAATGTTAACTTTACTAAACACTATACTTTTACAAATCATATATACTCAGTTCAAACCTTGAAACTTGTCAGCAATTACTTCCAAGTTGTTTTCACGCAGCCAGTCACAAACTTGCTTTGTATCCCAATCTTGATAAACATCCATTGTCACTAGTAAATAGTCAGCATAAACCAAGAAAATTCCTAAAAAGCAGAAATGAGACAACAGTTTTTAATCAAATATAAACATGGTCCCTAAATTTGGAGGTCACAGCAAGATATGGCACCTCGAATTTTCATAACATTTTTTGTATAAATTGTAGTATTTGGACAAAGAAACCTTGGACTATATTAACTTTACTTACAAAAATTTTTGTTCCCTGTGAAAATCACATATTCCTCTGCCACAACTATTCTGTTATCTTTGGAAGCAATAATGTTATCAATGATGACAACCTTTCCTGTATCCAACAATGCATAGGTTTTTGGAAGCACTGCCATGTATAGAATATGAGAAGCAACCATATTTGACACATATATGTACTGCATCCCTTCAATTCCTAAACAGGGTCCATTCCAGTGTGGTCCTGATAGTCGGAAAAAATCTTTAAGGCTTATTTTACATTTTACATCGACTGACTGTGACAATTACTTGCTTTACATGTCATTCATTCATCCATTGTCAATTGTAAGCAAACATTTAGCCTTCTGGTACATCTGAGGCCCAAGGGCCTCCATGGCTGGGTCCCAGGGCCTCGTCGGCACAAGGGGCCACCTGTTAAATCTGCCCCTGCCTAATCATAACCCTACTTACCCTACTAACCCTAACACTAACCCTGTGATGTCGCCAATCTCACTTTGGCCAGCGCCACACCACCACCAATACAGTAGTATAGTGACTGACGTCCAATGCACGTGATGTGTTAAACGTGTGATGTGTTCAATGCGGTGTTTTGTAAGACTGCTCTTGCTTCAGTAAAATCCAGATCTGTTCTGGTACCGGCTCACCGGGGTAATTCCAGAAAAAGTCCAGAGGGCTGTAAAACAAATGTGTGTGTGTAACTGAATTCATAAATTTACGGAATGTGACATACATGCTGATAATCTTACATAAAAGATGGAATTATGTATCCGACATTTAAAAAAAATTTTACAATCGCCACCATACCAGTAGCACACGCGACCAGGCAAGAACAACCAGAATACCTTCACAAAGTATGGTTAACTCGTGACAACTCTGTTTAACAGGACGGTTAACTTGTTACACGATTATAGGGTGTAACAAGTTGGCTGTGACGACATGACTGGTGCACAATGCAACTACCACTATTATTGCTACCACAAGTGGGAAATCACATATAACACAGGACGGTCACTGAAAGTTTTACCAACTCACTGACTGAGCCACCGGCACACCCACCCACCGACCATCAACTACTAACCCACCATGGATGGTGTCCCTAACCCTAACACTAACCATGAACAGTGTTCGCGGCAGTCATTCAGACATTATCGATTACGGAATTAGGCTCCACATTGCCCTGCCCGCTTACGTCCTTACAGTTCACTGCATCAACCCAACAGTTGTCACCCTGCACCGGCCGCACCTGCATGTGGCTCAATCAGCGAAACGTTTAGTAATACTGATAACAATAAATTCTAGCCGTAGATCACCGATCTACCTCTATCGTTTTTGTAACAAAATTGCAAGTGGTAAATCGACGATTTCCATACCACACAAATTTCATCCTAATCCTAACCCTAGTGGTAGATTGGGCAGTTATTGTCTTTTATTTTCCCCCAAAATATTAAACCCCTCTTTATATCTACCCCAACATAATCCCCTTACACTAATTATGCTTGACTGATAACTAACATCAGTCATTTAAGTCTAATTTATCAGCAGTTCGGTACAAAGTTCCACACCCCACTATGCCCTGCAAAACATCTTACTTCTTCGGTTTGAACCATTTTTGTTAATGGTGTTTAAAATGATTCGGCTAGAATGCAGTATACTGGGCACACACTATGTAAGCCTACAGTATAAATTAGGGTTAGTAGAGTAAGTTAGGGTTACGGTTAGCCAACCATGATCCCATATGGGGGTAACATAAACTGTCTAATAACCGTCTGCGTAATGCACAGTTTGAATACTGCCCAACTATCTGCAAGTGTCCCAATGATTCTACAAATTTCATCATAGAGTCGTGGGTCCCAGGGTTAGGAGGGGCCTCCTGGGTACTTAGAGTTAGGACATAAGGTTATGATCAGTGTTATTTAGTTAATTAGTCAATTAAATAAAAAATCTGTAGTTGTTTTAGTTAATAGGTTTTTGGCACTGGCCAATGGTAATCTGCGGACCTGCGGACTTGCGGACCTGCGGACAGAACCATCCAATGGGTATTTTGTGGACCAGAGATTTGCAGACCATGAGTGCAGACCAGTGGGTAATTTGCGGACCACTAACTTGTGGACCAACCAGGCTTTATTAACTCTTTCGGTTTGGACTTAACTTTTAAAACTACGCATCGGTGCGGACATAATTTTAAAAACTACGTTCGTGTGCGGGATTTCCAATTAATGTTATTGGTAACGATGTCTTTTTTTTCCTGAAACTTAACCAGGCGATATCGGTCGACTGCCGCACTGAGTGCGTCATGGCGACTATAGTCGACTGCCGCACTGAGCGTGGGGGTCGACTATAGTCGCCGGCCGCACCGAAGCCAGTGGTCAACTGCGGTCGCCGGCCGCACCGAAAGAGTTAATATTTCTCATGCAATCGACAGACGGCGCCATTGGGTTAGGGTTTAGGGTAGGGCTACAGGTTAGGTAGGGTTAGTAGTGTAGTTAGAGTTAGGTTAGTGTTATAGATATATTATGTAGGGTTAGGGCCACATTTTAGGGTTAGGGTTACTGGGTTAGTGATTGTCTATGTTCTTTACCTATACTGAAATTGCATTAGACACCCATATCTAATTTCACCAGTATATGTAGGCCTAAGTATTGGACCGATTGCCGGGTCTGGCATAATTTATCCTCCAGCACTGCTACTGGATAGTACAACATGCGGTGTCTGCCGCCAAGGCAGACACCGCACGCTGTACTATCCAGCAGCAGCACTGGAGGTCATGAGGTGAGTAGGTATTTTGCGGACCTGGGGCCGAATTCTCGAAACTTCCTATGATATCTTCATATGTTCTTCCTAAGTTTGGCAACTTAAGATTTCCAAAGAAAACTTTTTATCCGAATTCTCGACGGCGTTCTTATCATTTCTTAAGAATTTTTTCTTTTCTCGAGTTCGTAAACGAAGGTCAACCAGTCAGATGCGTTCATATAGGCCACGTGACATCCGATAGTTGTTTGTTTCTGTTACTTTCTTAAGATCTTCCTAAGTCAAGGCTTAATAGTCCGCACAGTTCTGCAACAGCTGATTGTGGAAATCGCATTGTAGCGATTACTTCCTCGTCGCTATCGTCTCTCAGATGCACTTTAGTGTTACTTTAATTTACTTACTCTAACGTGATTAACTAACCTACTAACCCTAACCCTACTAACCCTAACCCTAACCCTATGGCGCCATCTCATTCGAATATGGTATAAAGATCGCCGATTTACCGCTAGCATCTACTGATAA
>Ga0209458_1000425_pt1 | contig 15448 bp, 14 predicted proteins | sample WorMetLIZAISLAND_FD_187411 | JGI IMG/M metagenome (GOLD analysis project Ga0209458, IMG submission 187411) | Marine gutless worms symbiont microbial communities from Max Planck institute for Marine Microbiology, Germany - Inanidrilus manae... ...
TAGTGCGCGAAGCGCATCATAGTTGAAACTATGGACTTTAAGTCCCTTCACTTTCAGTCCGTGGCTTGTCCACGGATGAGGACTTTAGTCCTCCAGACTATGGACTTTCAGTCCATAGTGGTTGATCCTCATTTCTCCAACATTTTTCATGAGTTAAAGGGCGCTCAGCATCCTATTGGTCCTGAAGATCCTGTTTTTCCAGTACTATTGGTTACGAATACCAGCCCGGTTACCAACCCAGGCCGAGCGGGTCTTGGAGATCCACGCCGTCCATGAAGGGGATACGGCGGTCGTTGTCGGTGAGTTGGTAGATCTTGCCGACCCAGTTGCCTACCACACCTTCGGCGGTGTCATGCCAGGTGTTGTCCAGGCCGGCGACGATGTGCGCCTCGGGAAACGCCGGTGGTTCACTGCCGCTCTTGCGGGCGGCTAGGACCCGTTCCCGATGCTCATTGAGGATGGCGCGGTCTCTGATCCCGATGTAATGCTCCGGAACGGGGGGATAGTCGTCCCGGTGCGCGGCGGCGAAACGATTGACCTCGCGCTTGTATTCCTTGAGCAGGGAGACGGTGTCATACTCCGGGTGGCCCTGGAAGAAGACGATTCGGAACCCGTCTTCACTCACCGCGAGATGGACGCCGGCCTCGTCGCTCTCCACCAGTACGCGCAGTCCCGCGGCATCGAACTGGTCACGGTCGATCTCGTTGAAGCGTGAGTGGGGGACGTCGAACAGGGTGTTGACGTCATTAACCAATGGATGCCGCCGCTCGACCACGCGGTGCGGATAGACCCCCCAACGCTTGTCGGGCAAGGGGTGGCGACGTTGGCCGTAACGAAATTGCAGCACGGCATGGGTGGCGAGGCAGGAGCAGAGGGTCGATGTGACATGCCCGAAGGCCCAGTCGATGACCTCGATCAAGGGTTTCCAGAAGGGCTCGTCCGCCAGATTGGGATGGCTCACGTTGGCGCCGGTGATGATGAGCGCGTCCAGCCCCTCCGCCCGGATGCGATCGAAATCCTGGTAATAACGGTCGATGTGCGCCTGGGTCGCGGGGGACCGCTTCAACTCCCGGAGGGTGAAGGGGTAGACATAGAACTGGGCAATCTGGTTGCTCTCGTTGATGAGGCGCAGGAACTGCCGCTCCGTGGCGGCCAGGACCGCATCCGGCATCATGTTCAGGAGCCCGATGTGCAGCTCGCGGATATCCTGCTGCAGCGCCCGGTCCGGCTCCAGGATGGACTGGCCCTCGCGGCGCAGACGCTCGAACGTAGGGAGCTCGGTATTGGCGACGATCGGCATATCAGGCCCCCTTGCGGGCGATGGCCTGCTCGAGCAGGCCCAGGAAGTCCTGTTCGTCACGCACCTGCATCGCCTCCGTGGCGCCCACCGTGTACCCGTGGGGTCCGGCGATAGCCTCGTATCTGGGGACCCGGGTATGGAAGAGCCGAGGAAAGACCCAGCGCGTGAAGTCGTCCGGATCGATCTGGGCCGCGAACTCCAGGCAGCGCAGCGCCAGATAGTCCTCGACCGCGGTCTTCAGGAACTCCGGCCGATAGTAGAGCGGCTTGGGATCGGCCTGGGCGCGCTCGATGAGCATGGTCTCGTCCTGAGCCGGGACTCGGATGTAAAGGATCAGGCTGTGGCGGGCGAGCAGCTCGATCACCGCCGGCTCGTCGAGCTCGCACAGGCTGCCGCCGACGTCGTTGACCAGGTGGCGGTAACCGTAAATCTCCTGTGCCTTGCGCACGAACTCGGGTAGGTCCTGCATGGCCCGTATCTCTGCGTCCCGGTACAGGGCCTGGCGGCGGTTGAACTCACCCAGCGGGAGTCCACCGTGCTCCGGATTCCCGAGCTTGCCGATGAAGCTCAGCACCGGACCTAAGTCGTCTACCTTGATGTTGTTACGCACGAAGATCCAATCGCGCCGCAACAGGTCCCTGAGGAAGGGGACCTGCATGGCCTGGCTCTTGATCAGATCGAGGATGGGCTCGTCCAGGTATCGGGTCCCGATCCGGTAGTCGCCCGAGTAGTGAAACCAGTCCTGGCGCCGCAGCAGGGTCGAGAGGTAGGTCTTCCCCACGCCGGACATGCCGAGCAGGGTGACGCACTTATTCTCCCAGGCGCGGAACTCATCGATGGTGAACTTCAAGCCAGGTCCTCCTTGGCAACCAGGGGCTAGTCGAATTTAATGATAACACTCGAGGACCCGTAGGATGTGGTGAGCCGAGCAGACGCTGGCGTGAAAACTACGAATCACGCGAATCCGCGCGAAATTGTCATCCGTGGCACAATATGCTACTTCAAATTTAACCACTACCCTTACCCACGAGTGCCCGGTTTCAGAACATTCTGCTGGTAGCGGCATGGTTTGAACCGCAGAGACGCAGAGAACGCAGAGTCAGTAAATTTGCAGTATCGGTCGAAACCAGGTATTAGGGGCTGTTGACGTAATCATCGTGCCGACCGCTAATAGGACAAGATTCACAGGATGACCGGGATTTTTTTGAATAATCAATTATAACATCCTGTTAATCCTGTACGATTAGCGGACGCAGCAGAGTGAAAATACCAAGACCGTTTCTAAATTGGGTCTGTACACGCAGGCTGTTGATTGCCTGATCCCGGGGTAATGGTTTCCGTATTTTCACTATGCGGCGCTAGGGGAATCTGATCTATCAACACCGATGCTGCCCACAGCAGGAGGACATCATGGCTTATCAAGAACCGGAATTCAAAAATCAGTACGAAAACTATATTGGAGGAGAATGGGTAGCCCCGGTCGACGGCGAATATTTTGACGATGTCTCGCCGGTTGACGGCAGTCTTGTTACCAGAATCCCGAAATCCAACCGTAAAGACATCGACCTTGCCGTTAAAGCGGCCTGGAAAGCGGCCGGGACCTGGGGTAAGACCTCGGTAACCGAGCGCAGTAATCTCCTGTTCAAGATCGCCGATCGCATAGAGGAGAACCTGGAACAGCTGGCCCTGGTAGAGACCTGGGATAATGGTAAAGCGATCAGAGAAACGCTGGCGGCGGATATCCCATTGACAGTCGATCACTTTCGTTATTTCGGTAGTGTCATTCGCGCCGAGGCAGGGGATGTGAGTGACCTCGATGCCGACACTGTTACCATGGAGATCCACGAGCCATTGGGTGTAGTGGGGGTCAGATTATCCCCTGGAATTTCCCAATCCTGATGGCGGCCTGGAAGCTGGCCCCGGCATTGGCGGCCGGCAACTGCGTGGTTCTGAAACCGGCGGAACAGATGCCAGTCTCTATCCTATTCGTGATCGAAGCGAGTGCCGATTTACCTCCTGCCGGTGTGGTGAATGTGGTTAACGGCTTCGGTCCGGAAGCGGGTAAGCCCTTGGCAACTCACCCGGATATCAAAAAGGTCGCATTTACGGGTGAGACCACGACCGGTCGGCTCATCATGCAATACGCGTCGGAAAATATCATCCCTGTGACCTTGGAGCTGGGCGGCAAATCACCGAACATTTTCCTCGAGAGCGTCATGGCGGAGGACGATAACTTCCTCGACAAAGCCGTCGAGGGGCTGGTCTTGTTTGCGTTTAATCAGGGTGAAGTCTGCACTTGCCCCTCTCGCGCCCTGATCCAAGAGAATATCTATGATGAATTCATGGATCGGTGTTTAAGGCGCATCGAGGCCATCACCATGGATGACCCGCTCGATACGAACACCATGATGGGCGCGCAGGCCTCGAACGATCAATATGAAAAGATCTTGAATTACATCGATATCGGTAAACAAGAAGGGGCGGAAGTCCTGATCGGTGGGGGGCTTATCCTAATCAGACTTACTCGAACGGCTACTATGTCATGCCTACCCTATTCAAGGGCAATAACAAGATGCGCGTTTTCCAGGAAGAAATCTTCGGCCCCGTCCTGTGTGTGACGACATTCAAGGGTGAGACCGAAGCATTGGAAATCGCCAACGATACCCTCTATGGACTGGGTGCCGGCGTCTGGACACGCGATGTGCATCAAATGCAGACACTTACCCGCGGTATCGCGGCAGGTCGCATCTGGTGTAATTGCTTCCATCTCTATCCTGCTAATGCTTCATTGCTTCAATAACTTTAGTGCGCGAAGCGCATCATAGTTGAAACTATGGACTTTAAGTCCCTTCACTTTCAGTCCGTGGCTTGTCCACGGATGAGGACTTTAGTCCTCCAGACTATGGACTTTCAGTCCATAGTGGTTGATCGGTGGGTATAAGAAATCCGGCATCGGCCGAGAGACCCACAAAATGATGCTCAATCATTACCGTCACACCAAGAATGTGCTGGTGTCTTACGATAAGAATCCGTTAGGGTTCTTCTGAGCACATAGCTGAGTTAGGGAGTAACCGTTCAGTCCCTGCCTCGTCGTTCCGGCAGGGATTGCCGGAATCCAGGGCCATGGATGGCAAAGAAGAGAAAAGGCTACAAATCACGCGAATCCGCGCGAAATTGTCATCCCGACTCCGAAGGGAGGGATCTTTTTCACACCGGTTCGTTGCTCGTTCCCACGCTCCAGCGTGGGAACGCCACCTTGGCCGCTCCAGCGGCCAGGCTCGGTGACGCTGGAGCGTCAAGATTTTGCTCCCACGCCGGAGCGTGGGAGCCAGAGGAAACCCCTCTCCCACCGGGAGAGGGGCTTTGAGGCTTTAACTTAACGGCATTGCCATTGGAAATAGGTCCATTATGTATGTAGAGCGGGTATCGGTTACGGATCGGGCGGCATATGAACATGATGCGTCCCCCCTGACCAAAGACGACATCGACCGGATCGTGCACCGTATTCGAGAAGAAGTCGCATGCGGGCAATCGAGCCGGGCTGAGGCAACCGGTGGAACGGCAGCGGAATCGGCTCCCGCACCGATACCGGAGGCCGGCGTTGGACCTTCTGCCGAGAGACGGGCCGGATTGTCGGGGAAGCGGGTGGAAGATTTCCTCCTCGCCGATGATGAGGCGTTTCTTGAAAACGCCTATCGACGCATCCTGAACCGGAATCTCGACCAGGGGGGGGCGGGAGCGATTCCTTACCAGGCTGAAGGCAAAGAAGATCTCTAAGCTGGAGGTGCTGGCGCGCTTGAGGTACTCCCCGGAAGGGAGGGCGAACGGGGTCCCGATTCGAGGTGGGCTCGCCGTTCGGGGTTTGATGAAGGCCGCCTTTCGAGTACCAGTTCTGGGCTACTTACCGGCGCTGTTGATTCATCTGATCAGGCTGCCGGTGGCTGTCGCCAATCAGGAGCGGACGACGGAGGATCTGTGGAAGGCGATCAATGAGAACAGGAAAGTCGTCAATAAGAAAGTCGACAATCAACCACTATGGACTGAAAGTCCATAGTCTGGAGGACTAAAGTCCTCATCCGTGGACAAGCCACGGACTGAAAGTGAAGGGACTTAAAGTCCATAGTTTCAACTATGATGCGCTTCGCGCACTAAAGTTATTGAAGCAATGAAAAATTCCGGGATGTCGTCAATGGGAAGGCCGATAACGAGCGGCTTGAGAGACTCGAATCGGAACAGGCGAGCTTACTCTATAAACATCAGGACCAGAAACAGACCTTGCTCGATTCCCAGCGCCGGCTGAATCTGCTCCTTGAGGAGGCCCGCAAACGGTTGCCCGAACCCTTCGACCGAGAACAGGTCGCCACGCTGACCGCCGCGGCGGATCATTGGCTGGATGCGCACTATGTCAGCTTCGAGGATACCTTCCGCGGGACGCGCGCGGAGATCAAGCAACGCGCCGAGGTCTACCTGGAGCTGATTCACGCGGCCGGTGCCGGGACCGAGGAGCGTCCCGTGATTGATCTGGGATGCGGCCGAGGCGAGCTCTTGGAGCTGCTGAAAGACCATGCCCTGGTCGCGCGTGGCATCGACCTGAATCAGCTGCTCATCAAGGAATGCCGGGATAGTGGATTCGAGGTCATCGAGGCGGATGCGATCGACTACCTACGCAAGCTGCATCCGGCATCGGTAGGGGCCATTACCGGCCTGCATCTCATCGAACACATTCCCTTCAACCAGCTCGTGCAGCTCCTGGATGAGTGTTTGCGGGTGCTCAAGCCCGGTGGCCTCGTGGCCTTCGAGACGCCGAATCCGGAGAATCTCCGGGTCGGGGCCTGTAACTTCTACTTTGATCCGACTCACCTGCATCCGCTGCCCCCACTCATGTCCCGGTTTCTGCTCGAAGCCAGGGGCTATGTTGCGGTCGAGATCAAGCGACTTTCCGAACACCGTGCGGTGGAATCCTTGCCGCTCTCGTCCGCGGAAACGCCCGATGCCCAAGCCCTGAACCGGGTCATCGAGTTTATCAATACAAACTTCGCAGCCGCCCCCGATTACGCCGTGATCGGATACAAGGCCTAGTGTGTGGCCGTTTTGACCATTTGGGTAAATGTCACCACCTCGGCGCACGGGCACTACCCACCGTTCGGCATCATGCGGGTCGAGCAGAACATCGCCCGCGCATTGCAAGCGGCCTTGGGTCGAGATCGAGTCGGCTTTTGCACCTGGGATAACCGAGGGCGTACCTTCCTCCCAAGGCCCGATGTAGAACTCGATCCGGTAGCGATCTAAGGGCATCGCGCATCCGGGTCTCAGGTCGCTTACCCAAGGGGAAGCGGGCGCTACTCGAGCATGTCGGACGGAAGGGAATGGGCGCACACGGCCCTGATGCCCTATTGCGGCGGCTTGCCGGAAGGACGCGGCGTGGAATCGCTGCATTCACGGGCCCCCTGACTTCCCGTATCGGCCAACGGCCCGGCAGTGAGCGACCGGACTCCGCTGGCCGGAAGGATAAGGGTCTACAGCCAGGGGATGTCCTGGTTACCCTGGGTCTTGAATGGGAGATCGGCTGCATGCCTTTGCTGCAGGCATTGAAGGACCGTGTCGGGATCCGAATTATCGGTTGTTGCCACGATCTGGTTCCGATCAAATACCCCCAGTATTGCATCCCTTATGTCGCCGAGCAGTTTCCGGAGTACCTACTGCAGCTGGTCCGGGCCTGCGATGCGATTGCCTGTGTGTCGGAATGCACATTGCAGGATTTGCGCGGGGAAATCGAAAATAGAAACCTGCCGCCACCGCGGCTCTTCACCATCCGCCTCGGAGCGGATCTGCCCGCTGCTGCCGGGTCGCCCTCCGAGCTGGTGTCGAGCCTGATGGAACGGCCCTACGTGCTGTTCGTCTCCACCATCGAACGACGCAAGAACCATGAAGTGCTCTATCGGGCCTTTCATCGCCTTGCCGAGATCCATGGCCGGGACAAGTTGCCGCGCATGGTCTTTGTCGGGGCGCGCGGCTGGGGCGTGAGCGATCTTCTCAACGATATCGAGCTGGACCCGATAACCGAGGGCCTCATCGTTCAGCTGCATCAGGTAGCGGACCATGACCTTCGCGTCCTGTACCAAAAGGCGCTGTTCTGCGTCTTTCCTTCACTCTACGAGGGGTGGGGCCTTCCGGTTACGGAGGCCCTGGGCTTCGGAACGCCGGTAGTCTGTTCGGATCGTGGCCCACTCCCGGAGGTGGGGGGCGATCTGGTCGAGTACCTGGATCCTTGGGATCTGCCCGCTTGGGTCCGCGCCATCGAGCGGCTTTGGCTCGATGGGGATTACAGAAGACGCTTGGCGGACCGCATTGCCCGGGAGTACCGAATCGACGCTGGGTCGATGGCCGGGGCAAAAATCGGACAGATTGCGCTGGGGCTCGAAACAGGGCTGCCGAATAATAATCACTGCTGAACCACCTCTGGCTCCCACGTTCCGGCGTGGGAGCAAGCTGGTCCCAACGGAGGAGGGATCTTGACGCTCCAGCGTCACCGAGCCTGGCCGCTGGAGCGGCCAAGGTGATGTTCCCACGCTGGAGCGTGGGAACGAGAAAATGGAACAGGTGCCAGGGATGGCAACAACGGATCGATGGGCACGCTGCGCTGTGTGCATTCTAACGAACAGCCGTGGTGCGGAAACCTTCGCGGCATGACCGAAGCTCCGGACCAACTTGCCGGGCGCTTGCTTTGCCCATCCTACGAAGAGCATCCTACGAAGAGCGGCCGACGGCCTGTCTCGTGCCCCCACCCCGTCGTTCCGGCTCCGGCCGGGAGTGCCGGAATCCAGCGCCGGGGATGGCAACAACAGGGGGGTTCCGAACCATTACCTAAGTCCGATCCGGGCGCTGTCCGGCGTTATTTGGCGCGATCTGAGAAGGCGTCATGTTGGGTTACGGCGCGTTCAACGCTGCTTGTGTTCTTCGGGACCGGGGAGCGCGCCTAACCCAACCTACGTCCAGGGCGAGGTCGGCGCAAACCGGCGGCACGTTAAATACAAACATCTTGTAAATCCTGTCCTGTTCGGAGCTCGCACCAAACCATCCAGGATTGCTTAGCGTCCATTGGCGTTCATTGCTTCAATAACTTTAGTGCGCGAAGCGCATCATAGTTGAAACTATGGACTTTAAGTCCCTTCACTTTCAGTCCGTGGCTTGTCCACGGATGAGGACTTTAGTCTTCCAGACTATGGACTTTCAGTCCATAGTGGTTGATCAGCATCACCGGCAGATCCAGATCATAGACGGTAGCCCCTTCAAACCTTAAGCGCCAAAAGCGGCTGTCATAACCGGCGCCGATATTGACCACATTGAAGCCTGCCCTTTCCCGCGCGAACTCCGTGACACTCCGATCCAGGTGCCGGGTCCGGCCCGCCACCAGATGTTGCAGCTGCGGCGTGTCCGTGCCGAAGCGCCGGGCCAGGGTAAATACCCTGCCTCCCCGCCAGCATAAAGGTATAGGGGTCGTCGAAGCGCCGCTCGGCCACCGGTCGCTCCTGCTCCAGGGCGCGCAGCCCTGCGATCAGCTTGGCGGTGGACTTGGTCTTGTGCTCATACAGCAGATCGATCCACCCCAGGTCGAAGGCGTTCCGCTTCATACCCGCGAGGTCTTGCATCCAATAGGTGAAAGTGGCCTCCGCGACCAACTGGTCGCCATTGAACATCTCCACCGGGACCGTGGCCACCAGCTTCCGGCTGTCGGTAAAGCGTTTTGCCAAGCCCTCCCACCTGGGCTTGTCGATGCGGGCCTGGCAGGTCAGGTTGTGGCAGCTGGGGGCGTGCCAGCGGATGCTGGCCTTCGCCCCCCACATATAGCCCGCATTGTCATCGACAGCCGGCCAAAACCCGAATGATGGGGACCAGATGCAACAGAGAGGCCAAGGCCAGGCCGCCGGTGTACTCGGCGGCAAGCAGCATTGAGGCCCCCTGGTGGGCAATATACTGATTCGAGGCATTGGGGGTCAGAGGGAGCAGAGTCTGGGCGTACCCGCGCTCGATGGCGGTAATCTTCCAGTCCAGGAAGTCCAGAGGGGGGACGGATTGGTGAAACGAGTCCGTTAGGGCGGCCAGGTCGAAGCGTCGATCCCGATCGTGCTCCCAGGCGTCGATGGAGTACAGCAGGAATTTGGTACTGAAATAGAGATCCCTGGCCGTGTCATTGGCGCTACCAATGGATGCGGCAGAATCCCTCTGGCCCGGCTGTTTATGCATGTTTTGAGGTATTAGGTCGTGTTGACATTTGACTAAGGAGTAAACCGCAACCTCCGAGCTTGTCTCCTAATGGTACAGGATTAACAGGATTTCCAGTATTAACATGATCTTATAATTGTTATTTAATAAAAATAATCCTGCTAATCCTGGAAATCCTGTCCGATTAGCGGTTGGCACGACGATTATATTAACAGCCCCTTAGTCAGGTCGGTTGGGCAGCGGCAGGCGTCAGTAAGGCGCTGATCCGAGGGTACCTCCTTCCCCTCCAGGTGGGCCCGTACCCACGGATGCCGGCAAGATGCCGGCGCTTCCAGGATGGCCCGTGCCCAACATGAAGATCCCTCCCTACGGTCGGGACAAGTGTTAGGCATGCCGCTGTCCAGAGATGCGGTTCGCGGTCGGGGCTGGTGTAGTTCTGCCAGGGCGTACCACGCTCACCGCATCCTACACCGACCGCTGAAGAAGGCCAGTGGGGAGAGGTCGGGCCTCCACAGGGCCGCGCCACGGACTCGCCAGCCCGCCTATCTCATTTGGGGTTTTTTCAACCATGGATATCAGATTTATCTGATGTCGATTCGATTATTCCAGGTCAATACTTTAAACATTCGCCCGGATCACGGGCGTCGTAATTTATTTTTCCGCTGTCGTTTTCAGCTTTTTATAACGGTGTTATCGATTAAAGCTCATGGCTGGAAGGGAAATTAAAACTCATAAAATGGATGGTAATTTCGTGGGATTGAATTCCGGGCAAAAATGGGTAGTAGTTAAATTCTAAGTGGCATGGTTGTGCGAGGTAATGATTTGAACTCCCACTGTTTTTGTCATCCTTGGCCCTGGATTTCGGCACTCCCTGCCGGAATGAAGAGGGAGGGGCTGGCAGACTTCACAACTTAGAATTTATCCACTACCCAAAAACGCAATAATCCTATATATAGTTTTATTAAAATTCTTTTTATCCTATTGACAATGCCCCTGAGGAGGCTAGACTCCTCATTATCAGAATGGATAAACGGATGACTGTTTGGTCCCTGAGGTCCATTAGGGAATGACCATTATCGACCCATTATCGACTAGGATATGTGGTTTGGAGATGTAGCGGAGTCGACCGTGAGACGGAGGGTCCGTGTGAATTACGGTCGTAGTTAATGCCCTGTGTCATTAACGTTTCGGGAAGAGGGAGGCAGTCGTGACATTGAATAGCTTTTATCAGGATTTGACGGTGACGGGCGCCGTGGTGGGCATCGATCTTGACCGGCCGTCGTTCTCCGTCAAGGCCCGTTCGGGTGATGTGTTCAAGGCCCTGGTGGGATCCACTACCTGGTACCAGATGCTCTCCAACCTGGACCAGCTGGGACGTGACCGGGTGCCCGAGCCGGCAGGTGAAGGGAGCGGGGACGGCGTTCGCGACAACCTGCAGCGCTACATCCAGGTCAATCGCCCGGTTACCGTAAGCGATGTGATTTACGAGGACGACGCGAAGCAGCGCTACGAGGCGCGGGCGGTCTATCTGTTCGGTTCCCGGCCCGACGCCTATGTGTATGAGGAGACCCACTGGTGGCTGTCGCAGCTGAGCCTGATGGCGGACCGCTGGTTGGATCTGTTGTTTGACCGCCGGCGTAGCTATGCGATCGACGATTTCTCTCGCCTATACCGCACCAATCTCAATATCACCGGTCAGCCGTTGAGCGAGGACCAGGAGTGCGCGACCCTCTCAAGGCTCATTTACAGCCTGTCTTTGGCCTATCTCCTGACCGGCCAGAATCGTTACTACCTGGCCGCCAAGGCGAGCGTCGCCTTATCAGCGCCAGGCCTTTCGCAGCCTCAGCCACGATGGTCGCCACTGCTTCTGGGCCTACGGACGCCGGCGCGATGCCACCGGGGAGCACCTCATCATCCCGTCGCAGAACGGGGACGACCATGACACCATCCCGCTCTACGAGCAGATCTATGCCCTGGCGGGCTTGGCCCAATACTACCGGATCACCCTGGACTGGGAGGTGCTGGAGGATATCCGCCGCACCGTCAATACCTTCCAGGATTTCTACTGGGACTCCGAGTCCGCGCGCAAGGACGCGGGTTTTGCCGGTACCGGCGGCTATTACTCGCACCTGGATTTCGCCACCATGCGCCCAGACAGTCCGGGGCTCGGGGACAACCGCTCGCAGAAGAACTGGAACTCGGTCGGCGACCATATCCCGGCCTACCTGATCAACCTGATCCTGTCCCTGGACCCCAAGCCACGTGGGGCCGCCCGCCGCGACCTGGGCAATTTCCTGAAGACCTGCCAGGGCATCCTGGACGAGACCTCGCGCATCATCGCCGAGCGCTTCGAGGACCCCAACTCGGACTTCGTGAACGAGCGCTTCACCGATGAGTGGGAGCCGATCCAGGACTGGCGTTGGCAACAGAACCGGGCCGTGGTCGGCCACGACCTCAAGATCGCCTGGAACCTCACCCGCTGCGCCTTCTATTGCCAGAAACGGGCTGAGGATCACGACTACTCCGCCGCGGAGCGGAGCCGGTTACGGCAGCAGGCCGATACCTTCCTGGCCTTTGCCCAGCGGTTAGGCGACCGCATGGCCGAGGTGGGTCTGGACAAGGTCCGCGGTGGTATCTTCGATCTCGTCGAGCGGCAGCCTACCAATGATATGCCAACCCAGTTCTCCTACGGCTGCACCAAGGATTTCTGGCAGCAGGAGCAAGGCATCCTGGCCTATCTCATCCTGCACGGTGCGACCCCTAACGACCGCAAGTATCTGGAGCTGGCCCGCGAGTGCATCGGCTTCTGGAACCTCTTTTTCCTCGACCGCGGTCGCCAGGGGGTCTATTTCCGCACTACGGCCGATGGCTTACCCGTCATCGAGGGCGGCTATGCCCACAAGGGCGGGCACTTGATCTCCGGCTATCACGCCTTCGATCTCAACTTCCTCGCCCACCTCTTCTACACCCGGGCCTTCGTGACGACGGGCAATGAGGCCGACAACAACTTCTGTGTCTATTTCAAGGTCACCAACAACAGTGACCAGGAATCGATCAATGTGCTGCCGGACTTCTTCCCGCCGGATCTGCTGGAGATCCGGAAGATCACCTTCAACGGCATCGACTATACCGATGATCGCAAGTCGGCCGCCCGCAACCACTATCAGATCCGCATCGACGATATTCACCCCGGCTGCGACGGGTGGTTGATCTACACCTTATAGAGGAGCCTATGGAGCGCAAGTGCCAGGACTGCCACAGTGAAATAGGAAGTCACAACATCACTCAGGAAGTGTCCCCCGGCAGCCATTCGCATCCATGAGACGGCGAGACTATACGCAATCGCAACGCCTAAGAGCCAAATTCGCCGCGGTGCGATCAGAAGCACAGCGATGATCCAGTACGCCGATGCGGCGGTATGTCCCGAGCTGAACGATCTGCCCTCCTGGTCGGACAGAACGAAAGCGGCCGTAAATCTGTCGTTACCCCCGAACTGTGCAAGATCGATCGGTCGGGCCCGCCCCCAGGTCCCCTTTAGCAATCCGTTGACGATCAAGCCAGGACCCAAGGTGAGGAGGAGGAGGAGGAACGCCAGCTCTTTGGCGGTGAACCGAATCCGCAACCGACTTATGAAGCGGGCGGACAACCACCATGCAATCAGGCCGATATTTCCGACCACGAGCAGGAAACCCACGGACCTGTAGATCACCCGTTCAATCCCGGTTCCTTTTGCCTCGAATCCGACATCTGGCGTAAAAAAGAACCGGGAAACCGCAAGATCGATTTCCGGAAAGCAAACAAACAGGACGCTAATCAGGGTAAACGCGATCCACACCCAAAAAGGGACCCCGAGAAACCACCCTTTCATGTTACTGCACGCTGTCCATGGTGTAAGTGAAGAGCTGCCAGCGGTGGAGGGGCTCCGGGCATGGCTGGGGGGCATCCGTCGGTACCTTCATCAGACCGCCCTTCATACAGTAATAGAGGCTACTTTGCGAGCGCAGACTAAAGCCCGGTATCTCCATGGGTAGGACCCGGTAGCTCAGGTACCGGAAACCACCGGCCAGCTCAATCTGTTCCCGGGTCATAGTGGGCGCAATCATGCCCCGTAGATACTCTGAAGGGCGCGATATACCTGGCCATTGGGTTATCTGCCGGTGCGGCGTATAAAACCGCGTCATGGCGACTAGCTGATACCGATCGGAAAACAGGGGTCCGGGCAGGGTTGCTAGGCTTTGCGCCAACTCCGAATAGCCGTTGGTTTCCCGCAGGATCCGGTTGTAGCTGTCAGGTAGGGGCAGGATACCCGTTGAGCCATGTAGCACATACAGGCCCGCAAGTAAGAGATTCCCCCCAGCCGCCGCCATTACCCACATCCGCAGTCCGGCCGTGGCAAGCGCGATGAGCGGCGCAACTGCCGATAAATACATGACTGGCCAGTTGGGCTCGACCTCGCTGGAGATTGCCACCAGTGCGAAGAAGGCGAGTGGGAACAGACTCCCGGCGATCAGGAGCGCCCGTGACGCTGGGTTGAGGACCGCTACCACCCGCTTGGGTCCGGCCCCACGCCTGCGAAACAAACCCGCGATCACGGGTAATGCCAGCAGCCCCCAAAGTGCGATCTGAGTGCCGAGGAAGTCTAGCAGGCCGCCAAGACCTTCGGCCACTGAGCGTTGCTCGGAGGATAGGGCAGTTGCAACCTGATGATTCCCAATGGGGACAGGCAATGGATTGGTCACTAGGGTGTCGGTCTCGGTAGAAAAACCATGACCGAACTGAAACCGAATAGTCAGCCAATCGTTCTGCGCGTTCCAGAGGAGATTCGGACCGAAGACCAAGAGCGCCAGTAAACCGCCCAGATAAGGCCATGGTGTCCGCAGGGCCCTGGGGTCTGCCCACAGGATTGCCCATAGAAACACCGGGCCGATGAGCACTATAGTGTACTTGCCGAGCAGGCCGAGACCGGTAGCAATCCCTGCGCTCAACCAACGCCGACGCTCGCCACGCAAGGCCGCCAGACCTTCATGCAGGGCGAGAACCCAGGCGAGCCCGAGCGCTGTATCCGGGGTAGCAAGCACCCCGGAGGCAAGACCCGGCAAGGTTGTACACACGATGAGCACGGCGACCACCAGCTCGTTGCCCCGCAGATTGCAGGCGCGATAGAAGCGAACCAGCACCACCAGCGAAAGCGTAGCGGCCAGGATAGTACCGAGGCGTCCGGCAAACGCCGACGTCGGGATGAGACGGCTGCCGATCCCGAGCAGGGCAACTGTGGGGGGGTGATCGAAGTAGCCCCATGCCAGGCTATGTGCCCAATCGAAATAATAGGCCTCGTCCTGAGTGACCGGGAGAATCCAGGCCGCCCAGACTCGCCAGAGTGTTACCAGGACCAGCGTCGCCCATAGCCAACCGGCAACGGCATCGGGCCTACCCTGTGGCCCCCTAGTACCCCATTTCGCCTTATTTTTCACTCTCAGAGCCCCTCCAGATGCGCCAAGGCACGGTGCGCAGGGAATAGCTCCCTCTATTGCCAAGCGCTGTAACGCCGCCTTGGCGCATTTGGGGGGCTCCCTCCGGGCAAGGCGAGAAGCGACCAGCTGCGTTGTTGCGCGAGCTTGAAAGAGGAGGAACTATTCCTGCGCTCGCGCGCCTCGCATCTGGCCGCTTCTCGCCGCGCTGAGAGCGAAAAATAAGGCGAAATGGGGTACCAGATTGCATGGAGATAAAACACTTGATCGATCGGCCCCTGCGAAGTCTGACTCCAGGCAGGATATACTAGGGGCTGTTGACATTCATCATTCATTGCTTCAATAACTTTAGTGCGCGAAGCGCATCATAGTTGAAACTATGGACTTTAAGTCCCTTCACTTTCAGTCCGTGGCTTGTCCACGGATGAGGACTTTAGTCCTCCAGACTATGGACTTT
>Ga0209458_1000426_pt1 | contig 15416 bp, 15 predicted proteins | sample WorMetLIZAISLAND_FD_187411 | JGI IMG/M metagenome (GOLD analysis project Ga0209458, IMG submission 187411) | Marine gutless worms symbiont microbial communities from Max Planck institute for Marine Microbiology, Germany - Inanidrilus manae... ...
TCGTCATCAATCCGAATGACGTTCGACAAGCCCGTGGTGCTATCCTCTTCCATGGTGGCTCCTGGTTCCTCCTCTGGCTCAAAGGTTTCGCGACTTCAAGCCTGAAGGGTTTCGGGGCCACCAACCCCATCCAAATGTGCGAAAGATCTTTTACGTTATCCTTCTTGCTTCAAGCCACATGCCGAAGCCAGCCACACTGCCAAGAAGATGGCGGGGCGGAAACTCAGCCGGCTTGAGCGCGTCCGACTTTTGCAGCGAAGAGGTAGCCGACCCCACGGACTGTTTTGATAATCTCGGGATTTGCCGGATCAGGCTCGATCTTTCTACGCAGCCGCCCGATCTGCGTGTCGATGCTGCGGTCAAAGGGCGCCCAGCTTCGACCTGAAACTGCGTCCAGCAGATGATCGCGCGTCAACGGGCGGTTCGGATGCCTGATGAAGGCAGCAAGCAGATTGAACTCGCCCGTGGTCAGGCGGATCGGCGTTCCATCCGGTTCGAACAGCTCGCGTTTGGTCAGGTCCAGCCGCCGGCCGTCAAAACATACGACGTCGTCTGCCGGCCGCGGCTCGGCCCGCTCCGGAGAGCCTGGACTCTGCCCCGGCGCACAACGCCTCAGCACGCTGCGGATTCGGGCAAGCACCTCACGCAGATGAAACGGCTTGGTGACGTAGTCGTCGGCCCCGACCTCGAGGCCCACCACGCGATCTATCAGGTCGCCTTTTCCACTCAGCATGATCACCGGTAGGTCACGCGTCGCGCGGAGCTCACGGGCTAGATCGAGGCCGCTTTCGCCTGGAATCACAAGATCGAGGATAACAAGATCGAATCCGTTCCCGGCGAGGTACCGGCGCATCGCATCGCCATTTTCGGCGCAATCTACGTGAAATCCTTCGCCGGTCAGATAGCGGTCCAGCATTGACCGCACCCGCGGATCATCATCTACCACCAGGATGCGCGCGCCCTCGCTCAACGACAGCTCCGATAACGACTTAAAGCCTTCAACTGTAGTGGAAAAGTAAATCTAGCATGACCCATTCATGCCGAATCTACGCTACGGCAATAACAGGATTTTGTCACAGGGCGCGACAAATCGTTACCCGGTGATTCCAAATTCCAGTCATTCGGCCAACTTTGCGCGACATTCATGAGCTTAGCTTTGGTGAGAAACATGCACGGAAACCTCGCGCCACGATTCTCCACAAAGGGGATGACCATGGCTGAAAAAGATCAAAATGAAGTGTTCGCTCAGCCGCTTGCGCTCTTCCTTGCCAATCAGCGGCGAGCCAGCACCGAGGCCGATCGTGGCCTGCATCCCATAGGGTCGCTCCGCAGTCTACGAGCAAGAGATTCCCTTTTTCACGAAGGGGAACCCAATGAACACCTGTTTGTCGTTTTGGATGGCGTGCTGAAGCTCTACAAGCTGACAGTAGACGGGCGCCAGCAGATTACTCGATTCTTCTTCCCCGGCCAGATTCTGGGGCTGGAGGCGTCAGCCGGTTTCTCCGGCAGTGCCAAGGCCGTCACGGATGCAACCCTGATCCGTTACCCCCGCCGAGCTGCCGAGGATTGGGCGCAGCTCGACCCAGATCTTGGAACACAGCTGCTGAGGGTCACCTACGACAATCTTCAGAGCGCCTCTTATGGAATTGCTCAGTGATCGTTGCGGCGAAGGCTTCGGCCACCTCATGACGCAGTCGGTCCTCCTCACCGGCATAGCGGGGCGAGAAGTGAAAGGGCTCGAGGCGGCGGACGCCTGCCAGGCGAGCCAAAGTGCCGGCCTGATGGGTTGTCAGATGATAGCGGTCCGCTGCCTTTTCTGTATCCGCACGTGAGAACGCTGCTTCGATGAACAGGATGTCCGAGGCCCAAGCCAACGCGACGATCCGCTTGGCGTTTTCCTCACTGTAGAGACTGTCCACCACATAGCTGATCTTCTGCCCCGGCACGACGCGAAGAACCTGCTTTTTGAGCGTGCCCAGCGGCAGGTATCGCTCCCGCACCTGCTCGCCTTCCCGCCACCACACGCGGACCTTGCTGTCGTCCGGTTCCCCTTGAACCACGGCCCGCTTAAGCTCGCGCAGCCAAGGCCCGACCGGGAGGCCGAGGGTCTCGAGCCGGTTCTTCCAGACATTGACGTGCGCCTTCTCCTCGACGGCGAAGCCAAGGCAGGGGATTATGTGTTCCAACACGGCGGCGCGCACGCACAAAGTCTCATCGTCGAGCAGGACTCCTTCGGCGAGCCGGCGCTGTACGCCTGCCTCGCGGCGAAATGCGTTGCGCAGCTGGAAGGCCGCCGTCGTTGCCTCCGCCGGCGTGCTCATCTCGGTCACGGATATGATGAGATCGCTCTTGTAGCGGTGAGCCAAGTTCCAGGTGTAGCCGGCCAGCTTGTGCTCCACGCGATCGATGATACCGGCCGGACCATAGAGTCGGATCCGCTTGTCACGCCCCACCAAGGTCCTCAAGAGCTGATCGAAGCCGATGAAATGATCGATGTGCGCATGGGAGACGAAAACGTCGGTCAGCCGCAGGAACTTGCGCGGGTCGAGGGCATGCAGGTCGCCTAGATCGAACAGCAGCGCCCGTTTCTCGAACTTGATGTCGACGTAGAGCGCCGGATCGCCGAAGGGGTCGTTGACCAGGAAGGGGTGCAGCAAGGGTGTCATCGAGGTCTCGCAAAGGCTGCCTGCATGATTGCCGTGCAATCGAAGGGTAGATCTTGGCGCCCAATCGAGATGGCCGAGCCAACTTCAGCGCTCTGGACGGGAGCCCACCTTGACCTAGATCAGTGCAGCTTGCAGAGGTTCCGGCAGGCTGTTCGGACAGCCTCGCGGGACGTTATCATGCCGATCATAGGAATCGACCTCGGAACCTCAAATTCCGCTGCGGCCGTGCTGCGCGGCGGACGGCCGGTCATCATCCCCAGCACCGAGGGCGTCACCCTCGGGGGCAAGTCGTTTCCCAGCTATGTTGCGATTACGGCCGACGGGCAGCTGCTGGTGGGTGAGCCGGCCCGGCGCCAGGCGGCCGCCAACGCCGAGGGCACGGCCACGGGCTTCAAGCGGAAGATGGGCCAGCGCGAGAAGATCCGGCTGCGCGATCGCGAATTCTCACCGGAGGAGCTTTCGGCCTTTCTGCTCCAGAAGATCAAGCGTGATGCCGAGACTTTCCTCGGCGAGCCGGTGCAAAAGGCGGTCGTGACGGTCCCCGCCTATTTCAACGACAGCCAGCGCAACGCCACAAAGGATGCCGGCCGGATCGCCGGGCTCGAGGTGGAGCGTCTGGTCAACGAGCCGACGGCGGCGTCTCTCGCTTACGGCCTAGACCGGGCGGGGGAGGAGCTGCGGATCGCCGTCGTGGACTTCGGCGGCGGGACGCTCGACGTCACGATCATGGACTTCGGGAAGGGCGTCTTCGAGGTCAAGGCAACGTCCGGCGATACCCAGCTCGGCGGCAGCGACATGGACGGGCTGGTCTTCGAGCATCTGGCGGGGCGCTTCCTGGAGCAGGCCGGGATCGACGCCCGCGGCGATCGGACGGCAGCCGCCCGGCTGCGGGAAGCGGCCGAGATCGCCAAGATCGAGCTTTCCTCGGCGACCACGGCCCATGTCAGCCTGCCGTTCCTCGCGGTCGACGCGCAGGGCCCGAAGAACCTCGATCTAGACCTGACGCGAACCGAGCTGGAGCGATTGGTGCGGCCGGTCATCGACCGCTGTCGCGGCTCCGTCCTACAGGCGCTGCATGATGCCCAGATGCAGACGGGTGATATAGATCGCCTGGTCTTCGTCGGCGGGCCGACCCGCATGCCCTGCGTCCGCACCTTCTTCCAGGACCTGCTGGGCAAAACGGCGGAAACGGGTGTCGATCCCATGGAGTGCGTGGCTCAAGGCGCCGCAATCCAGGCCGGCGTACTCGCCGGGGAGCTCGGCGAGATCCTTCTGGTCGACGTCACACCGCTGACCCTCGGCATCGAAACCCTGGGCGGCGTGGCGACACCGCTAATCGCCCGCAATACGCCGATTCCGGCGAGGCGCTCCGAGATTTTCACCACGGCCGCCGACATGCAAACAAGTGTCACGGTGCAGGTGTTCCAAGGCGAACGGCCGATGGCGGCGGACAACAGCAGCCTCGGCCAGTTCAACCTCGATGGCCTCGCCCCGGCGCCGCGCGGCGTACCCAAGATCGAAGTCATGTTCGACATCGACGCGGACGGCATTCTCAACGTCTCGGCCAAGGACACCGCGACCCAACGATCACAGTCGATCCGTATCACCGGCTCTACGCGGCTGCCCCAGGAGGAGAAGGAGCGCATGATGCGCCAGGCCGAGCAGTAATGCCGAGGAGGATAAGAAGCGGCGCGAGGAGGCCGACAAGCTTAACGCAGCGGACAGTGTCTGCTACCAGGCCGAGCGGACCCTGGCCGATTTCGGCGACAAATTTGCCGAGGACCTGCGCATGCGCATCAACGTGGCGCTTGGCGAGACCCGCGAGGCGCTCGGTAAGCGCGATGCTGCTCTCGCGAACGAGCGGGCGGAAAGACTGAAGATGGTATTGCAGGAGGCCGGTAAAACGATCTACGCCCAGGCGCCAGAGGCGGCGCCTCAACCCAAGCCGGACGTCGGCACGCCGTCCGCTGAGGCGCGGCCCACGGGCGCCGCTCCCGGCGGACGCGTGGTCGACGCCGAATATCGAGAAGCCCAGGAGGGCAACCGCTGACGGGGTGATCGGGAGCCGTGGCTGAACGGCGCGACTACTACGATGTGCTCGGCGTACCCGCCGATGCCGACCAGAAGGCGATCAAGGACGCCTTTCGCAAACTCGCCCTGAAATACCACCCGGACAGGAACAAGGAGCCGGGGGCCGAAGAACGGTTCAAGGAGATCGCCGAGGCCTACGCCGTCCTCTCCGACCCCAAGAAGCGGCAGGACTACGACGCCCGGGGCCACGCCGGCGTCGCCGGCTTTTCGCCCGAGGATCTCTTTGGGGGCATTGATTTCGACGACCTCCTGGGCGGCTTCGGGCTCGGTTTCGACCTTGGCCGAGGCGGCCTCTTCGAGCGGTTGTTTCGCCGTCACACCGGGCCGCAGCGTGGTGCGAACATCGAGGCCGAGCTCGTTCTGCCCCTTGAGCGCGTTCTTACCGGCGGCGAGGAGACCGTTCACGTCAGCCGACCCGTCACCTGTCAAGCCTGCAAGGGCTCCGGTGCCAAGCCGGGAACCGAGCCACGCCTTTGCAGTGACTGCGGTGGCAGTGGTCAGGAGGTGAAGAGCGAGCAGCGAAGCGGGGTCAGCATTCAGCATATCACGACTTGCCCGGCCTGTGGTGGGCAGGGCCGTTTCATCGACGCGCCCTGTGCCGATTGCGGCGGCAGCGGGGAGAAGCAAGATCGGGAAGCTCTCACGGTGCGGATCCCGGTTGGCGTCGAGGAAGGAACGGCACTCAGGATTCCCGGACATGGCATGCCGCGGCCGGAAGCGGGCGGCCTGCCGGGGGATCTATTCGTGATCGTGCGAACCGCGCCCGACGCTCGCTTCGAGCGGCACGGCGCCAACCTCTGGCGTTACGAGACGGTGGAACTGCCCGACGCCGTGCTGGGGACGTCCAAAACCGCGCCCACGCTGGACGGCGATGTCACCGTAGAAATCCCACCGGGAACTCAGCCTGATGCGGTCTTGAGACTACGCGGCAAAGGGCTTCCGGAGTTTGGCGGCGGCAAACGCGGAGACCTTTTTCTCCGCATTGGCCTGCATGTGCCGGAAAAGCTGTCGGCAAAGGAGAAGCAGCTTTATCGGCAGCTTCGGGACCTCGCGCGCGGAAGCAGGCTCGATCGCGCATGACATAGCCGACGAAGGCCAATGGCGTCGATTCCTTCGTCATCGCGAGAAGGTGCCGATCAATTCGGCCTGCGCTACGGCATGCTGTACTGCGGCGGCTTCCACATCGACACAGGTGGCTGTTGCTCCGAGACCTAGGTCTTCGGTGTCCAGAGCTAGCAGCCTAAAGTGATAGTGATGCGTGCCGTGGCCCGGAGGTGGAGCGGGTCCGCCGTAGCCAACATTCTTGAAATCGTTGATCGCTTGCTGCGCGCGACCAGGAAAGGGCGTACTCGCAAAATCCGCCGGAAGAATACCCACGTCGGACGGCAGATTGTAGAGCGCCCAGTGATGCCAGGTGCCTTTTGGGGCGTCCGGATCGTCGCAGAGGATGACAAGGCTCTTTGCCGTCTCCGGCACGCCTGTCCACGAGAGCGGCGGCGATAGGTTTTCGCCCTCGCAGGTGTAGCGATCTGGGATACGCGCGCCGTCGTCAAAAGCCGGGCTGGTCAAGCTCATGGACATGGCAAACCCTCGCAAAGATCGATACAGCCAGCATAGCTCTCTGGCTCCCAGGGCCCCTTTACCTAGATCAAAGCACCTCAGCATCAGGGAGCTATAGTTCCCTAACGATCCCAAGAACCCGCCAACGAAGGGCGTGCGGAGACGGAAATCCGCACCAACCCCTAAAAGAGGGAGGTCCCAATGCAATCTTTCGTCATGTTGACCCGCCTCGCACCGGGCACGCTTACTGCTCCGAGGGCGCTGGAGGACATCGAGCACAACGTCATGGAGCGCGTCCGCGCTGAATGTCCCGATGTCGAGTGGGGTGAGAGCTACGCGGTGCTCGGGCCTTATGACTACCTTGATATCTTCAAGGCAAAGGACATCGAGACGGCAACCAAGGTCTCTACCATCGTGCGCACATTCGGCCACGCCCATACCGAAGTATGGGGCGCCACCGAATGGCAGCGCTTTAAAGGTGTGATCCGCGATCTCGCAGCCGCCTGAGTGGGGCTTCGAGAGCGGGATAGCAGCTGGCTTGGCGGTGCGGCCAGAGCCTCAATCGCGCGCCGCGGCCTCGGGTGGTCGGGCCTGAGCGGCTTCGGTTACCTCTTGCGGTGCCTTGGCCTGCCCCAGCAGCTTGACCACCTCTTCATCCGTCACCTGCTGAAAATCAAAGTAGAAATAGCCAATCGCCCCAAACTCCAACGGCGTCTCGAGGCAGATTAGCTCATCGACTTCCGCTTTCAGCACCTCCAGCGTGTCAGGCGGCGCTACCGGAACCGCCAGGACTAGGCGCCTTGGCTTGCGGCGACGCACAGCCTGTAGAACGGCCCGGGTGGTCGCCCCGGTGGCGATCCCATCATCGACGACGATCGCGGTAGCGCCCGCAATCCGCGCCCGCGGCCGGCCCGCAAGGTAAAGCTGCCGACGCTGCTCGATCTCCTTGAGCTTCTCCTTGCGCCTCTCCTCAATGTAATCCTCCGGCAGTCCAATCAGTGTAATGGCCTCCTCGTTGACGACTGTAATCGGCTCCCCACCGTCGACCACAGCAGCAACGGCCAACTCAGGCTGGAAGGGGGCACCGATCTTGCGGACCAGAACAAGGTCCAGCGGCGCATCGAGGGCCCGGGCGATTTCCAATCCCACCGGCACACCGCCGCGCGGCAGGGCTAGTACCACCGGATTATCGAGCTTCCGGGCCTTTAGCTCTTCTGCCAAGCGCTGGCCTGCATCGATACGGTCGACAAACACCATTAGGCTCACCCAGTGGTCGCTTTCACTAGATGGCGCGTGAACCAGTCGCGGGCCAATTCAATCACCGCGTCGAGAGCGCCGGGCTCTTCGAAGAGATGCCCTGCGCCGGGTACGATCTCGAGCGCCTTCTCACATCTCAACTGGTCCAGAGCTTCCCGATTGAGGGCCAGCACCTGAGTATCCTGACCGCCAACGATAAGCAGCGTCGGCACCGAGATCATTGGCAGTGCCGCGCCCGCGAGATCGGGGCGGCCGCCCCGCGAAACGATGGCGGCAACGCCACATTCCTCTTCGGCGGCTGCAGCGAGAGCAGCCGCCGCCCCCGTGCTAGCGCCGAAGTAACCGATGGCGAGATCGGCAGTATCTTCATGACTGCCCAGCCAACCGGTGGTGACGAGCAGACGCTCGGCCAGAAGCTCGATATCGAACACCTTGGCGCGATCAGTCTCTTCATCTGGCCTCAGCAGGTCGAACAGAAGCGTGCCAAGGCCGCGCTCCTCGAAGGCCGACGCGACATAGTTATTGCGCGGGCTAAAGCGGCTGCTACCGCTCCCGTGGGCGAAGACGACCAGCGCACAGCATTCTCTCGGCAGGCAAAGCCGGCCTTCCAGGCCCGGCGGTGTGATCTGCACCTCCTGGCCTGCGAATCCGACGCTCTCGCCGCCGCTCCCTGCCACTCTTGCAGGCATGGCATCGATCTCCCCGCAGTGCCCCTCTCGAGCCATCCGTGGGAACGGAGGTTAAGACCCTGCCTTGCGCCTCGCATTAACCCAGATCATCTTGGGATCGAATAGGCAAGCCATGGCGAGGACAGATGGCCGAACCGGGAGAGGCCCTGACGTCGCGAGTACCGCAGCAATCGGAGCCCTAAAAATGCGGCGTCAAGAACCTACGCTTGAGCAGAAGGTTTCCTTCCTCAGGCTTTCGGCGAGCTATCCCCAGACCACACGGCGCGTGGAAGCCGTCGAGACCCACATGTCCTGGATCTTCCTCACCGACGACCATGCCTACAAGCTGAAGAAGCCGGTCCACTATCCCTTCCTCGACTTCAGCACGGTCGAGGCCAGACATCAGGATTGCCGGGAGGAGGTCAGGCTAAACCGCCGCCTGGCACCGGAGGTCTATCTGGGCACCGTGCCACTCGGATTCACGGCAGGCGGCAAAATACAGCTGGAGGACGGCACAAAACCGGTCGACTGGCTCGTCAAAATGCGCCGCCTGCCCGCCGATCGCATGCTCGACCAACTGATACGCGCAGGGACGCTGCAGCGGAACGAGGTGCACGAGGCCGCTCTTCGCCTCGCCAAGTTCTATCGTGCCTGCCCCGCAGTCGACATCAGCGGCGCGGACAATCGGAAGCACTTCGAGCGCGAAGTTCGTGAAAGCCGGCGCGAGCTGCTCGAACCCTCCCATGGTGTTTCAGTTAGTCTGGTAGAAACGCTTGCCAAAGATCTACTGGCCTTCCTCGATTGCGAATCCGAGGTGCTCGACGATCGCGTGCGCGACCATCGCATCGTTGAAGGGCACGGCGATCTCCGCCCGGAACACATCTGCCTCACCGCCGAACCGGCCGTAATCGACTGCCTTGAGTTCAATCGCGCCTTCCGTATTGTCGACCCGGTCGATGAGCTCTGTTTCCTGTCCATGGAATGCGAGTTCCTCGGAGCGCCCCAAGTCGGTCCCTGGTTCCTTGATGTCTATGGCGAGGTCAGCGGCGACCATCCATCTCCCAGACTTCAAGCCTTCTACAAGGGTTACAGGGCATTTCTTCGAGCGAGACTGTCGATCTGGCACCTGGCCGATCCGGACGTTCAGACGCCTTCGAAGTGGCGCTCAAAGACCCAGCAGTATCTCGCCCTGGCAACGAACTACGCAGGCAGGATGGCCACGGCGACCGTTTCGGACAAAGATGACGCGGGCGGCACGGAAGCCCTCTAGACCTCGAGCAGGTCGACGATCGAGCCGCCCACCTGAATGCGCTTGATGGCGTCGGCGAACAACGCCGAGGCGTCGAGAACCGTGACCTTTCGCCGCACCAGTTCAGGGTCGAGGCAAAACGGCGGTACCGAGTCGGTAACGATAATCCGATCGAACACCGGATCGGCGAGCACATCGCTGGCCTGACCGACAAAGAGGCCGTGGGTGGCGACAGCATAGACCTTTTCCGCACCCAGCTTTTGGCAAGCCTCGGCTGTGCGCTTCATGGTCGTGCCCGTGCTGATCAAATCGTCGATAATAACTGCCACCTTACCGCTCACATCACCCACGATCGTCTCGCCCGAGACGACCCCGGCGCTTCGCTTCTTTTCCATAAAGGCGGTCGAAACAGGCCGATTCAGAGTGGAGCTTAAGACCCCACGGAAATGCTCTGCCCGTTTGACTCCGCCGATATCAGGCGAGATCACCGCCATGTCCGTGGACCCAAGCAGTGGGCCCAGATGCGAGGCGAACAGCTTCGCCGCCTCGAGGTGATCGGTGCGGCATCGGAAGGCATTCTGAAAGGCCGCCAGGTTGTGAACATCCAGGGTGACGACGCGGTCGATGCCGACCGCTTCCAGCAGACTGGCGACATAGCGCGTCGTCACAGGATCGCGCGGTTTGGTCTTCCGATCCTTTCTGGCAAAGCACAGATACGGGATGACCGCCGTGATGCTGGCCGCCGAGGCATCCGCCAAGGCACCGATAAAGAACAGTAGGCGGCAGAGCTTGTCTGACACGCTGTATTCCCTGTCGCCGTGCAGCGACTGAACGACGAAGACATCCCTTCCGCGGACGTTCTCCAAGGATCTGATCTTGAACTCGCCATCCTCGAAGTCTCGCTCCTCATGAGCTGCCAGGGCGACGCCGAGGTGGCGGGCGACCTTCTCCGCGTAGTCCCGTCCGCATTCGAAAGAGAAAAGGCTTATCCCCTCGACCATCCTGCTCCGCTCTCCAGCTTTGTTCATTGGGACCGCAAAGCGCCGCAACCCAGAGGATCCGCCGCCAAACCTGCCCTTAAAGCATACAGTGCAGCGGTATCTTAATCTGCGTCAAAGCCCAATGCGCAATTCGTGCCTAGTCTGCCAAAGTCCAGGGAAGGAGCTCAAACGGCCGCCAACCTTGTCTAGGTGGCCGCCAAACATTGCCCCAACCGGACCCGACATCGATGGCCGGGAAGCGTGGTTGCGTTATCGGCTCACCCGCTGGCTGACCCAATAGCCTCGGCGCCGCGACATCTGCGCCGCAAGGATAACCAGTTGCAGGGAGAGAAAAGAAACCATGAGAATTGCTCAAGTCGCCCCCCTGGTAGAAAGCGTCCCCCCACAGTTCTATGGCGGAACCGAACGCGTCGTTGGCTACCTCACCGAAGAACTGGTGCGGCGCGGCCATGAGGTTACGCTGTTTGCGAGTGGCGATTCCGTGACCTCCGCACGGCTGCGCCCAATGTGCGGGAGTGCACTGCGTCTCGACCCCGGCTGCAGCCATGTCGAACCGCATCATCTGCTGACCGTGGAGAAGGTGCGTCAGGCGGCGTCCAGTTTCGATATCATCCATTTTCACACGGATCTCCTGCACTTCTCCTGCATGCGCCAGCAGTCAACTTCGTTTCTGACGACACTGCACGGCCGACTCGATTTGCAGGACGTCTATCCGCTTTACCGGGAGTTCGCCGATCTCCCCTTTGTCTCGATCTCGGATGCTCAACGTGCCCCCCTGCCCTGGTTGAACTGGAACCGAACTGTCCATCACGGGCTGCCCGAAGATCTTCTTTCCTTCGGTACGGGCGCAGGGGGCTATCTTGCATTCCTCGGCCGAATAGCGCCCGAAAAGAGGCCGGATCGCGCGATTCGAATTGCCAAGGCCGCAGGCATGAAGCTGAAGATCGCCGCCAAGATTGATCGCGTTGATCAGCAATACTTCAATCAGGCGATAAGACCGCTTTTATGCGATCCCCTGGTGGATTTCGTTGGGGAAATCAGGGATTCGGAGAAGAGCGAGTTTCTTGGCAATGCCAGTGCCCTGCTTTTCCCCATAGATTGGCCCGAGCCGTTCGGTTTGGTGATGATCGAAGCCATGGCTTGTGGCACGCCTACCATCGCGTTTCGCTGCGGCTCTGTAGCGGAGGTTCTCAGTGACGGCATCTCTGGTATTGTCGTAGATAGCGAGCAGGAGGCGGTGCGGGCTTGCCATCGCATCGGCGTATTTGATCGCGCCGCAATACGACGCGTCTTCTTGAAGCGCTTTTCGGCATCCCGCATGGCACAAGACTATCTCGCGGTCTACAGGGATATTATGGAAGAGAGCAAGCCTCCGCTTCGTGCGGCATGAACTCACGATCCGACAAAGCATCGGCAGAAGAGAAGACGGACCGCGGACCGCGGGCGATCGCGCGGCACAAAGAAGGGGCATTCTATATTCCCCTCGCATCTTCGCACTTGGAGTGGCGGCCGCGGGTCTTGAAACAAGGCGATACTTTCGCCGTCTTTGATCCCTATGGGGACTTCCTGACCTACGAGCGCGGAGAGGAAGGGCTCTATTTCCAGGATACGCGCTTCCTGTCTCACTTCCTTTTGCGGATCGGGGATGTTCGGGCGCTGCTTCTTAGCTCAACGATCAAGCACGACAACACGGTCTTCACCGTCGACTTAACCAATCCCGACTTTGCCGACGTGAAAAATCGGAACGGCTTGCCTCGCGACACGCTGCACCTTTGCCGTTCCAAGATATTGTCGGACGGCGGCTACTACGAGCGCGTGAGAATACGTAACTACGGTGAGGAGCGAGCCGTGGTCCCCCTCCAGTTCACCTACGACGCTGACTTCGTCGATATCTTTGAAGTGCGTGGCCAGCGACGAGGACGGCGCGGTGAAAACCTGGCAGCTTCGCTCGATGAGCGGAGCGTGACGCTGAAATACCGTGGCCTCGATGATGTATTGAGGACAACCCGTATCGCCTTCGATCCCAAGCCAAACAGCCTTACACCTACGTCCGCCAACCTGACTTTTCATCTGGAACCCGGGCAGCAGGCCAGGATGCGGATCTTCGTTAGCTGTGAGATCGGCTCTCATACCGAGCCGCAAAGCAGCCCCAGCAAGCTGATCCGGCGCCTCCACAGAGCGCGTCAAGAGCTGCGAATGGGGGCGCCGCAGATCACGACCTCAAACGAGCTCTTCGACAAGTGGCTCGATCGCTCACTCTCCGATCTCTATATGTTGATATCGGAGACGCCCTTTGGTCCCTATCCCTATGCCGGAATTCCCTGGTTTAGCACACCTTTCGGCCGCGATGGATTGATTACCGCCCTGCAAAGCCTATGGTTCGACCCTTCGATCGCCCGGGGTGTGCTCGGCTATCTGGCGGCGACCCAATCCAGGATGGTCGACCCAAAGCGCGAGGCCGAACCCGGAAAGATCCTTCACGAAACCCGAAGCGGCGAAATGGCGGCGCTCGGTGAAGTCCCGTTTGGCCAATACTACGGCAGTGTCGATGCCACGCCGCTGTTCGTTCTGCTGGCGGGGCATTATCTGTATCGCACTTCTGATCGGGCCTTTATCGAAAGCATCTGGCCCAACATTGAAGCGGCGGTCAAATGGATCGACGACTACGGCGACGGTGATGGCGACAGATTCGTCGAATACCAGCAGCAATCGCCAGAAGGTCTCTCCAATCAGGGCTGCAAAGATTCTGCGGATGCCGTGTTCCACGAGGATGGAGTCCTGGCCGAAGGGGCCATCGCACTGGCCGAAGTCCAGGGCTACGTTTTCGCCGCCAAGCTCGCCGCGGACAGGATGGCAAAGCTGCTGGGCAAGGAAGCAGTCGGTGCCACTCTCGCGCGGGACGCTGGGCGCCTGCAGGAACAGTTTGACGAAAGCTTTTGGCTAGAGGACCTCGGAACCTACGCTATTGCCCTTGATGGCGAGAAGCGACCGTGTCGCGTGCGCACTTCGAACGCGGGACACGCGATGTTCACGGGCATAGGCCGGCGCGATCGCATGACGCGCTTGGTGGCGGGCCTGATGCATCCCACGTCCTTTTCGGGCTGGGGAATCCGGACATTGGGAACGGGGGAGCCGCGCTACAATCCGATGGCCTATCACAATGGCTCGGTCTGGCCCCACGACAATGGCCTTATCGCCCTCGGTCTCTCCCACTACGGCTTCAAGCAGGAAGTTCTGATGCTGCTGCAAGGTCTCTTCGACGCGGCCATCTTCATGGATCTATTTCGGCTGCCTGAGCTTTTCTGCGGCTTTCCACACCGTCCCGGCGAAGGGCCTATCCTCTATCCGGTCGCCTGCGCCCCTCAGGCTTGGTCGAGCGCTACGGCGCTTGCGCTGCTGAGCGCATGCCTCGGCATATCATTCAATATGGCGGGGCGGCAGATCCGCCTCGATCGACCGACACTCCCGCCGTTCCTCGATGAGGTTGAGGTCTGTAATCTCAGCTTTGCCGGTGCCACAGTCGATCTGCTCTTCCGGCGCCACAACGAAGACGTCGCCGTGAACGTAACGCGCCGCGACGGAGATCTTGAGGTCGTTGCCATCAGCTGACAGCGACCAGGTGAACGCGGCGCCTATGGCGCGCAGCACAACGCTGCGCGTGCAAGGCTCCGGAGGCAAGGCGCCCCGGGGGCCGTTTCGCCCGCGACACGAACGTTAACGCAGATCAATGTCGATCCTATTGCGGTCTCCTAGGGTGATGCATCCCTGTGGCGACCCCACTGCGTCGAAGGGCGCTGGTCATTGTGTGAGGTGCTGAACGGTGTTCGGTGCCATAAAGCTCCTCAGACAGTGGACGCAATGATGAATGTCTTTAAAGCAGCTAGCCTTGACGATCTGCCTCGTACTGCTGGGCTCAGTCTCCCGATCCGAGGAGCAGCGCATTGCCGTGCTGCTCGACATCAGGGGGCCGATCGGCCCTGCGGCAAGTGACTATGTCGATCGTAGCCTGGAACGTGCCCGCGAGAATGCTGCGGTTCTGGTGATCCTGCGGATCGACACGCCGGGTGGCCTCGACACTTCGATGCGAGAAATCGTTCGCAACATCCTGTCATCGCCGCTCCCTGTGGTGAGCTTTGTCGCGCCCAGCGGCGCACGCGCCGCCAGTGCCGGTACTTACATCGTCTACGCCAGCCATGTTGCAGCGATGGCACCAGGCACGAATCTCGGTGCTGCAACGCCGGTGTCCATCGGTCTACCCAGATCGCCGCTACCTGTCGGTGACCGCGATGAACCGGCCCCCGAACCGAGTGCTGACGAGGAAGAGGAAGCCGAGGAAAGGCGTCCACCGCCAGCCTTGGAAGAAAAGGCCGTGAGCGACGCGGTGGCTTACATCCGGAGCCTGGCACAGCTGCGCGGGCGCAACGCCGATTGGGCCGAGAAGGCCGTTCGGGAAGCCGCAAGCCTGTCCGCGGAGGAGGCGCTGGCGGAGTCCGTGATCGACTTGATCAGCGGCGACCTCGACGACCTGCTCAGAGAACTCGATGGACGCACGGTGAACTTGCTCGGCACAACGAAAGTCCTGGAGACGAATGGGATCAAGGTGGTCCCGATCGAGCCCGACTGGCGAACCAAGTTTCTCAGCATCATCACCAATCCAAATGTTGCCTACATCTTGATGCTGGTGGGGATCTACGGCCTGATTATCGAGTTCTATACTCCCGGGTTGATTTTTCCCGGCGTTGTTGGCGCCATCAGTCTTTTGGTCGCCCTTTACGCCTTCCATGTCCTGCCGATCAACTAGGGCCTGTTGAGATTCATCTTGAATTGATGATGGCGGCGGCGAGATGGATGCAGGCGGCGAAGCTCTGGTCGGTTTTGTCGGCGCGCAGGGCGATGCGTTTGAATTCTTTGAGTTTGCAGAAGA
>Ga0209458_1000427_pt1 | contig 15390 bp, 17 predicted proteins | sample WorMetLIZAISLAND_FD_187411 | JGI IMG/M metagenome (GOLD analysis project Ga0209458, IMG submission 187411) | Marine gutless worms symbiont microbial communities from Max Planck institute for Marine Microbiology, Germany - Inanidrilus manae... ...
TCCTTCAGGCCGTCACAGACCAGGCGCCGGAGATCGTCGGCCGCGCGGGCTTGCATGCGCGCCGGGATCTCTTCGGACAGCAGTTCGAGCAGCACCTCGGCCATCGCTCAAGCTCCCGGCGTCGGGGGGGATACCCGCTGCCCAAAAAAGTTCGGCATGGCATCCATCATCCGGCTCCGTGGCCGCGGCTTTTGAGCCATGCCTCGCAGCAGCCCCGCGCCAGCGCGCGGACGCGGGCGATGTAGGCGGCGCGCTCGGTGACGCTGATGACGCCCCGCGCGTCCAGCAGATTGAACCGGTGGCTAGCCTTGATGCACTGGTCGTAGGCCGGCAGCGCCAGGCCGGCGTCCAGCAGAGCCTTGCACTCGGTCTCGGCGTCGGCGAAGTGGCGGAACAGGATGGCGGTGTCGGCGGTCTCGAAGTTGTGCTTCGAGTACTCGACCTCGGCCTGGTGGAAGACATCGCCGTAGGTCGTGCCGACGCCGTCCCAATCGAGGTCGTAGACGTTCTCCACATCCTGGATGTACATGGCCAGCCGCTCGATGCCGTAGGTGAGCTCGACGGAGACCGGATCGCACTCGATGCCGCCGACCTGCTGGAAATAGGTGAACTGGGTCACCTCCATGCCGTCGCACCAGACCTCCCAGCCGAGCCCCCAGGCGCCGAGGGTCGGGCTCTCCCAGTCGTCCTCGACGAAACGGATGTCGTGCAGCGTGGGATCGATGCCGAGGTGATAGAGGCTTTCGAGATAAAGCCCTTGCGAGTCCGCCGGCGACGGCTTCAACAGCACCTGGAACTGGTAGTAGTGCTGCAGCCGGTTGGGGTTCTTGCCGTAGCGGCCGTCGGTGGGCCGGCGCGACGGCTGCACGTAGGCGCAGTTCCAGGGTTCCGGCCCGAGAGCACGCAGGGTCGTCGCCGGATGGAAGGTGCCGGCGCCGACCTCCATGTCGAAGGGCTGCAGGACGACGCAGCCGCGCTCGGCCCAGAAGGTCTGCAGCCGCAGGATCAGGTTTTGAAATGTCGGCTGGTCCGCGGCCATCACCGCACCCCCGGAAGGCCTCGGGTTTTCGAACGTGAACCGCCGCGGAACGCGGCGGCGCGCGACCATACTTCCGGCCCGGTGGCCAGTCAAGCGGGGGAAAGGCAGCGGACTCAGCCGGGATAGGGACAGTCGGAACGGCCGCAGTTCCGCGCCCCGTTGGCGGTAACGTAGTCGCCGCAGGTGGGACAGGCGGTCATGTCCTCGACGCTCTTGCGCCGCTGGGTGGATGCGGCGCCCGCGCCGCTGTCGGTGCGCATACGGCGTTCCGCCTCGATCCGGTTGCGGGCCTGGACCCGGCCGATCCAGCGAAAGCCGTACCAGACGATCAGGATCGCGGCGACGGTGAACAGCAGCTTGGTCAGGCTGAAGCCGAACATGGATCCTTGTACGGCTGGCCTCGCGCCCCGGTCAAGGCGGGCCGGCGCGGGTCCGGTTGCCGCCTCGGCCGCTTGCCGCCATCCCGATACCGGCCACGGCCAACATCAATCCGGCCGCGACCGCCGGCCACAAATCGAGGTTGTAGCGCGCAACAAGCTGGAAGAACGCGTCGGCGGTGAACGAGATCATCGGCACCCCGACGACTTCAGAGCGCTTCGACGTCGCGGATCATGCGCCGGCGGAGGGCGGCGTCGGGGAGCGGGCCGCGGAGGGCGCCCATGTTCTCCTCCATGTGGTCGACCCGCGAGGTTGCCGGGATGGCGCAGGTGACCGCCGGATGGGAGACGATGAACTTGAGCAGCACCTGGGCCCAGTTGGCGCAGTCGATGTCCGCCGCCCAGCCCGGCAGCGGGTGCCGCGTCAGCCGGTCGACCAGCGCCCCGCGCTGGAATGGGCGGTTGATGATCACCGCCAATCCGCGGTCGACGGCCAAGGGCAACAGCCGGCGTTCGGCCTCGCGGTCGACAACGTTGTAGGTGAACTGGACGAAGTCGATGGGCTTTTCCGCCATCACCTGCGCAAGTTCCTCGTGGCGGCGTCCGTGCGAGGTGGTGATACCAACATACCGCACCCGCCCTTCGGCCTTCCAGGCGATGAGCGTTTCCAGGTGCGCCTCCCAGTCGAGCAGGTTGTGGATCTGCATCAGGTCGAAGCGGCGGACGCCCCAAAGCCGCTCCGATTCCGCCATCTGACGGACCCCCATCCACTTGGTCCAGGTCCATACCTTGGTTGCCGAGAACAGACCCGCAGTGTCGTCGATGTTGGCAAGGCAATGGCCGATCACCGCTTCGGACGAGCCGTACATGGGCGACGAATCGACCAGCCCGCCGCCGCGGTCGAAAAACCGCTCCAGCACCCGCACGCGCTGGGCGCGCAGCCCGGCGTCTTCGCCGACGTTGAAGGTGATCCAAGAGCCCATGCCGATCACCGGCAGCGGCTCGCCGGTCTTGGGGATCGGGCGGGTGCGGGGCGCCGCCGGCGGAGCCGAAGAAACCGCCGCCGCCGCGCCGCCTGAGAGCCGGCTGGCGAGGCCCAAGGCACTCATCGCCGACACTCCAGCCAGGAACGCCCGACGGCCGGATTTCGAAGCTGTCACGGCTGACCTGCACCTTCGGAAAGCACGGTGTCCGTGACCAGCAACATGGTCACGATGGGTGCGGAGTGCAAACGGCGGTTGGCGCCCGCCGTCACCCTTTGTCGGTGATGCCTTCCTTGTGGAACAGGTCGATCATCTCCTCGTCGGAGGTGAACAACTCCTCGATGATCCGCTCGAGAACGGCCCGGAACATGGTCCGCGTGCGCTCCGCCTTCAAATTCTTGGCCAGTTCTGTATAGGCGTGGCGGAGCGTCCCGACCATGAAGTTATGAAGCTGGCAATGCTGCCGCCGATGAGCAATGCCGTCGTTCGATGTGAGCTTGTCCAGGTAGGCCTCTTCGCGGCCGATGTGGTCTTCGAGCACCGATATCATCTCGGTGAACGCCCGATACACCGAGCCGCTCGATGGCGCGGAATCCAGCGCCGCTTCCATCTCGCGCACGCGAGCGATGATCGCCTGGTGATCGGCGTCGAGCACATCGATTCCGATGACCGGCGGAGATGTCCAAGCTACGCGGCGTATCGATCGCTGTTCCATCCGCCCCCGCACGCTCGTGTCCGCGATCGAAGCGTCGTCGAGACAGCAAGCGTGCCCGTTTCGGGCGGACGATGCAACAAGCCCCTACAACATTTCCGGATTTAATCCGCCCGAAAGGCGGGAGGGGCGGCCGGCGAACACCCTGTGTCCGCCGGCGCGCAAAAAAGCCCCTAGGCCTGGGCCAGGGATTTGCCCGTCGATCCGAGGTCCGCGAAGGCCTCGTCGAGCCGCTCGGCCATGCCGGTCTCGGCCGCCCGCAGCCACTTGCGCGGGTCGTAGAACTTCTTGAACGGCGTGCCGTCGTCGGGATCGAGCTGGTACTTGAAAGCCTTGGGGTGCTCGTCGACGAAGGCGCCGACCGCCTCGGAGAAGGCGAACTGGGTGTCGGTGTCGATGTTCATCTTGAACACGCCGTAGCTCACCGCCTCGGTGATCTGGCCCTTGTCGGAGCCCGATCCGCCGTGGAACACCAGGTTCAGGGGATTCGGGCCGGCGTTGTGTTGGCGGGTGATGAGGTCCTGAGAGTTCTTGAGAATCTCGGGACGCAGCTTGACGTTGCCGGGCTTGTAGACGCCGTGGACGTTGCCGAACGAGGCGGCCACCGAGAACGAACCAATGGGCGACAGCTTCTCGTAAGCCTGCAGCACGTCCTGGGGCTGGGTGTAGAGCTTCGAGTTGTCGGCGCTCTCGTCGAATTCGCCGCCGATGCCGTCCTCTTCGCCGCCGGTCACGCCCAGCTCGATCTCCAGGCTCATGCCCATCTTCGACATGCGGTCGAGGACGCGGGCACACTCGTCCAGGTTCCAGTCGATCGGCTCTTCCGACAGGTCCAGCATGTGGGAGCTGTAGAGAGGCTTGCCGGTCTCTTTGTAGAACTGCTCGCCGTGGTCGAGCAGGGCCTCGACCCAGGGAATCAGCTTCTTGTTGGCGTGATCGGTATGCAGAATGACGCAGACGCCGTAGTGCTCGGCCATCATATGGACGTGGCGGGCCGCCGATACGGCGCCCAGGACTTTGGCCAGGCTGCCATCCGGAAAGCCCTGCCCGGCATAGAACTGCGCGCCGCCGTTGGACAGCTGGATGATGACGTCCGACTTGTTCTTTGCCGCGGCTTCGAGCACCGAGTTGATGGTGTTGGTGCCGGTAATGTTCACCGCCGGCAGCGCGTAGCTTCCGGCCTTGCAGGCGGCGACCAGCGTATCGTAGTCCTGGCCTGTGACGACGCCCGGTTTAAGAGCGGCTGCGCCCATGATGCACTCCTCCGTGGTTGTCCGTTCAATCTTTTGATGATGGCGCGTCCCCAGGGCCGCGCCGTGCCCCGCCGGTGGCCGGTGCTCGACCGCGCCCGCGCGCTCCGACGGTTGGGGTATCCGCGTTGCCCGAGCGGACGGCCCCCTCCCCAAGACCGGCACCATAGAGCACAATCTTCGCGAATGCCACAAAGACCGGTTCTCACAACCCAAATCGGTTCCAGGTCAATCGCTCTTCCACGGCGGCGATCGCGCCGGCCGCCCAATCCGCCGGTGAGGGTGCCGCGGAAGCGATGCTGGGAAGCCGAAGCCGGCGCCGCCACCATGGACGGCCGTCGCCGATCAGCCGCAGCTGAACGCGCTCGCCGTAGCAGTCGCGCATGACCGAGCGCAGGTCGCCGAGGCCATCGATCAGCCCCAGCTCCACCGCCCGGATTCCGGTCCAGAACCGACCGCCGAACAACTCCTCTTCGGCGGCCTTGAGGCGGCCGTTCCTCCGCGTGCGCACCTGCGCGCAGAAGGCCTCGTGGATGTCCGCCTGGATCGTCTTCAGGTGCTCCACGTCCTCGGTCCGCTCGCGCTGGAACGGGTCGAGCGCGCCCTTCCCCTCGCCCGAGGTATGCAGCCGGCGCTCGACGCCGATGCGCTTCAGGAGCTCGGCAAACCCGAAGCCGGCGGAGACGACGCCGATGGAGCCGATGATGGAGCTGGCGTCGGCGAAGATCTCGTCCGCCGCGGTGGCCAGCCAGTAGCCGCCCGACGCCGCGACATCCTCGGCAAAGGCGGTGACCGGCACGTCGTGCTCCTCGGCCAGCGCGCGGATGCGCCGGGCGATCAGCGCCGACTGGACGGGCGAGCCGCCGGGCGAGTTCACCGCCAGCGCCACGGCCTTGACGTCGGGCATCTTGAAGGCGTGCTCCAGCGGTGCGGCGACGCTCGCCAGCGTCAATCCTCGCTGCAGCGGGACCATGCGGCCGATGACCCCGCTCAGCCGCACGACGGACACCACGGGCGCGGGATCGCGATAGCGCCGAAACGGCAACAAATGGCGCATCCGCCGCAGAATCATCGTCTTCCCTCGTTTGCGCTCATGGCCAGAGTCATGGGGTCCATCGCCGCCCAGGTCAAGATTTCGTCAAATATCCAGGGCGGTGCCGTGGCGCAGGATGGCTTCGGCTTCGTCAGTAAAGCCGCCCGACGCATGGTGCAGGACCAGTCCGCGGGCGAGCCGCGTCGGCGTCGCCGAGCCTTTGCGGGCGGTGACGATCACCCGCTTGGCGTCGGCGCCGTCGGACGGCCACAGCGGAAAGACGACGATGCCGCCGGCCCGCACGGCGAACGCGGCCAGCAGCGCCTCCAGCCGGTCGGCGCGATGCACCACGGTGACGCTGCCCCGGGCGCGGACCGCGGACAGGCAGACGTCGATCCAGGACACCAGATCGGCGCCGCCCTCGACCGTCGCCGCCGCCTTGCGGCCATCCGCCGAGGCCCGTCCGGCCCCGGCAGCGAGGTAAGGGGGATTGGCCATCGCATGGTCGAATGTCCCCCGCGGCAGGACGGACCACGGCGATGCGATGTCGCCGGAATGGAACGAGACCCGGTCGGTGACGCCGTTCTCCTCGGCGTTGGCCGCGGCGATGCGGACGAGGTCGGTGTCGGCGTCCAGGCCCGTCACCGTGACGCCGGGCACGCGCGCGGCCAGACACAGCGCCGCGCCACCGACCCCGCAGCCGGCGTCGAGCACCCGCTCGCCGGCGCGGGCCGGCACCGCCGCCGCGAGCAGGACGGTGTCAATGGCGACGCGATAGCCTCGCGCCGGCTGGGCCAGACGCACACGACCTCCGAGCAGGCGGTCGTCGGTCAGCGCCTCAGTCACCCGCGGCGATCCCGCGGCCCTCCGCGACGATGACCCGCGCGCGCTTCGTCCTCCTCGGCCACCATCACCCGGCGGGTGAGCGTATCGAGGGCGCCGCCGTAGATGGTGCTGGTGTGGGCATCGAAAACCACCGCCTCGATGCCCTCGCCGGCGAGGCGCGCCATCAGCCAGGAAATGAACACCGGGTCGTCGGTCCGCAGCAGTTCGAACATGGACACCCTTAAGCTGAAGAAGGCCCGGCCGGGTTCGGCCGCGGCGGCGCCGGCCGATGTCTGCGCACTTGACCGCCGAGCGGCGCCGTTCCTATGCTCGGAAAGCCCGGCGCGAGCGTCAAGCGCCATGCATTCGGATCGGGGGAATCTGGATTGGGCGTAACCGTCTCGCTGGAGGGTCGGCGCGGACGCAAACCGTCGTTGGACGCGCTGACCGCCCTGGTCGCCGACGACCTGAAGGCGGTCAACGAGCTGATCATCGCGCGCATGCACAGCCCGGTTGCGCTGATCCCGCAGCTTGCCGGCTACATCGTCGCCGCCGGCGGCAAGCGCATCCGGCCGATGCTGACCCTCGCCGCCGCCCGCATGTGCGGCCACACCGGGCGGCGCCACATCGGCCTCGCCACCTGCGTCGAGTTCATCCATACCGCGACCCTGCTGCACGACGACGTGGTCGACAGCAGCGACCTGCGCCGCGGCCTCGCCTCGGCCAACGCCGTGTGGGGCAACAAGTCCAGCGTGCTGGTCGGCGACTTCCTGTTCAGCCGCTCGTTCGAGCTGATGGTCGAGGACGGCTCGCTGGAGATCCTGGCGATCCTGTCCAGGGCGTCGTCGGTGATCGCCGAGGGCGAGGTGATGCAGCTCGTCACCACCAACGACACCGAGACCGGCGAGACCGCCTATCTCGACGTCATCCGCGCCAAGACCGCGCAGCTGTTCGCCGCCGCCTGCCGCATCGGCGCCGTCGCCGCCGACCGGCCCAAGGTCGAGGAGGACGCGCTGGAGACCTTCGGCATGAACGTCGGCATCGCCTTCCAGCTCATCGACGACGTGCTCGACTATTCGGCCCGCCAGGCGACGCTGGGCAAAACCGTCGGCGACGACTTCGCCGAGGGCAAGATCACGCTTCCGGTGATCCTCGCCTTCCGCCGCGGCGACGACGACGAGCGCGCCTTCTGGCGCCGCACCCTCGAAACGCTCGAGCAGGAGGACGGCGACCTGGAGCGCGCCATCTCGATCCTGGATCAGCGCGGCGCCCTGGTCGACACCATCGAGCGCGCCCGCCATTACGGCGCCATCGCCCGCGACGCGCTCGGCATCTTCCCCGACGGCGCCGAGAAGCGGGCGTTCATCGAACTCATCGATTTCTGCATCGAGCGCGCGTACTAGCGGGCGCGTTGCCGGAGCCACCGCAGATTAGAGCATTGTCGGCGCACCATGGGCGGCGCTATAAAGCCGCCATCGCAGGATCGGAGTGTAGCTCAGCCTGGTAGAGCACCGTCTTCGGGAGGCGGGGGTCGGTGGTTCGAATCCACTCACTCCGACCAGTTCTTCTTCTTATAGCATTGGAATCTTAGCGCACGACCGCAGCGTCGGCATGGCCGCTTGCGCGTGGACGTGGGTGCGGTGCCCGTGACGGCCCGTGTCGATCAAGAAAAGGGATGGGGAGAGAGTGCCCGGATGGGCAGGAGAAAGTGCTGGGGCGGACGCCTCGGCGGGGAGGAAATAAAGTCTGGTCGTGCTGGATCGCGAAAAAAGGTGGCTTGGCCTGACATCCTTCGACACGCGGCTCCGCCGCTGCTCAGGATGAGGAGGGTGGTCTGATAAGAGTCAAAACCCTCATGCTGAGCAAGCGCGGCAGCGCCGTGTCGAAGCATGTTGATGGGTGTGCTGCCGGAGCGTCTTGGCCGCGGGCACCAACGCCTGTGCCCAGCGCGTTTCGATCTACGTCCGCCACGCCCGACCGCCGAAGACGACCACGGCGAGATACATGAGGGTGCGCTTCCAGCGGTCGACGGCCTTGGCCTTCATGCCTTCGAGGAACAGGAGGTCGGCGAAGGCCTTGCCGTTGGCCGAGTCCTCCAGCCAGCGGTTGGCGTAGCACCAGTCGTGGACGATGTCGGCCGAGGCGTGGCGGCCGATCTTGCGGAGCGGCCACGGCGTCGAGGCGAAATCGTGGCGGAAGCCTTCGGGCACGGTGATGCGGTAGCGGTTGCCCGGCCTGAGCGGAAACCCGGCGGGCGTGTCATGGAGAAGGAACGCGCACGTCAGCGGCTGGGTCATCTCGAAGGTGATGCCGCGAACCTGCCTGACCTCGACCGGTCCGGAGAACGAGACGTTTTCGATCCTCATGGCAGCACCGCAGCCTGGGGGCCAAGAAGAGCGGCGCGCACCGCTTCGACGATGGCCGGGGTCATGGCAACGCCGAGATCCTTGAGCTGCCCGACGATGCGGACCTCGGCGGCGGCGCGTTCGGCGATGGCCATGGAGCCGACCACGTCCGAGGCCACGTAGTGCACATCGACCGTGCCGTCAGGCCGAATGGTGCCGCGGAACTCGACGTGACCCTTGTCCTTGCCGTCGGTCACCTCGACCTCGCAGACGTAGGGCGCGCCGGCCTCGGCCGTGCAGACCTCCACCTGCCAGTGCGAGATGCCGGCGGTGCCCTGCTCGGAAATCCCAGGCAGCGAGCCGGCACAGGCGCCGAGCAGCACCGCCAGAACGGCGAGCAACGAGATCGCATGGGTTCGGCGCATGGTCACTTCTCCTGATTGCGGGCGTCGCACCCGGCGGTGGAATGGGTAGCGGAACACAAAAAACAACAGCCCTTGGTTGAGTAAACGGACTCGGGCACCTTGTGAGACGGGAGAAGTGCGGCGCTTGCAGAGGGGACGGACGATGCACAGTCCGGGTTCACGTGCGGGGCGGCGCAGGTCCTGCTCGGCGTTTCCGCGCTGATGGCCGCGGGTCTGTCGGCGTGCGCCACCGCCCCCGAATGGACCGCCCCCACGAGGCACAGCACATGGCGCGGTTCGCTGATGTCGTCGAATAGGTGGCGGTGATCGTTCGCCCCGCCTCGCCGCTTTTCAGGTTCTGCGAGGCGCCCGTGTACCGGGAGGTGGTTGTCTCCAGGGTGGTCTCGACGTCCTCCTTAGCACCGGCCCACGTCGTGGTCGCCGAACTGCCTGCGAACGACACCGCGATGCAGGTCCCGCCGGTCGGCACGTCGAGGGTGGTTGTGGCGGGGGAGCCGTTGTCGGAACCGGTGTCGTGGGCGCTCGTCTCGGCCCCGATCAGCCGATAGACGCAGATGGCGCAGTTGGACATCCCGGCGTCCCACGTGACCTCGACCGTGCCGTCCACGCCGTTCAGGACCTCGGCTGCCCAGAGCTCCACGGTATGGTTGTCCTCGTTGGCACTGGCCGACTTCACCACGAAGGACGCCGACACGCCGCCCACGGTCAACGTGTTGACCTTCCGCGCATTGCTGCCGCCGTGGGTGCCGATGACCGCAACGACGATCTGGCGGTCGGAAGTCGGAAACCCGAGGCGCGTGCTTTGAAACGAGTACACGTTCGTATCGGTGTTAATCGACGCGTCATCGACGAGGTGTGCCGTCGCCCGGCTGTCCGGCACCCACGAGGCGAGCAGCATTGCCCGATCGGGGGGGGCTGGACGCGGACGGATCGCAGGTCCGCGTCAGCGTGCCGTCGCTGGTGGCGTCGGCACCGGTGTGGACGGTGGCGGAGCCTGTTTCGACGATTTCATCGTACCGTTTCGCCATGTTGGTCCAGTCGAACGTGCCATTGCTGTTGTGGCCGGCGATGCCGATGCCGACGCCGCCGATCGGAACGTCCAGCGCCGCGGCCATGGGATCGTCGGTGTTGCGGGCCACGTCGAACGGGGCCGTCTGCGCGGCATAGACGGCCCACACGCCGATCCCGCACCGGTTCGCCTCCCCGCCGAGTGTGACGACAATGTCGCCGGTCGCGTTGCTCGGCACGTCCGCCGCCCAGAAGTCCAGACCCACTTCGCCGTTGACAAGCGAGGTGACCCGCCCGGCCGCGACGCCATCGATGGTCAGGGCGGTGACATCCTGGGGACTGCTGGCGTCATGGTTGATCACGCCGACGACGACCTGGCGGTCCGATGCCGAGGTACCGAGGCTCGCATCCGCGAACGTGTAGGTGGTCTTATTGCTCCCATCGACGACGTTGTCGCCCAAGGCAATGGATGCCCGGTGAACGCCGCCGGCGCCGAAGCCCGATAACTGGTTGACCATGAACATCAGGCGTCGTCCCGTGCGTCGATGGTGTAGAACAGCTTCACGCCGATCAGCCGCGCGTCTTCCGCCATGTCGTCGTTGACGTCGTTGACGTCGTCGGTGTCGCGGAAGACGCGGAAGAAGCAGAGATCGCCTGCGGCCGGCGTGCCATCGATGGTAACGGCAGCGCTTTCGACCGTGACCAGCACGTCCTCGGCGGCGCTTTGGGCATCGTCCGTGACAACGACGGCGGTGCCAAAGTTGACGTCCGCCGTATCGCCGTCGGAGACCGCGACGCACTGGAGGCCCCAGGCGACGCCGGTGGTCCCCGTCGCAGTGGTTGTCCAGAACGCCTGGAAGGTGACGGTACCCTCGTCCCACGAGTCCGGAAATGCGACCTGGAACTGGGCGGCCTCTTCCGTAGCGCCGGCGTCGAAGTCCAGCACCTGCAGGTCCGGTTTGCCGGCGGTGGTCTCGACGTCGGTCAGCGCGGCGCATCCGTCCGTCACCGTCGGCCGCATCGCCGCCGCTGGAATCCAGATGGTGTGCTTGCCCTGCTTGATGCCGCCGACCGTGTCCAGCGCGGCATCGGCGTTGGCCGCGGCGAAGACATCCTTGCCGATCGTCGTTGCTTCGAGATGATCGAGCACAGCATCGGCGCCGCCGAGGTTGAGCATATCATTCATGAACGACGAAACTGGCGCCAGATCGGCAGACGTTCCCGCAGCCGCGATGGGGTTGCCGTTGGTATCGAAGGCCAGGAACATGTTGGCCCGCGTCGTCGAGGCCGGCAGGTCGGCGGCGCCGCTTTCCGTGACCGGATACTTGGGCGCTCGGTCCAACTCCTCCAGCGCCCGCTGAACCACCATGATGTTGCGGTCGTAGGTCTGTTCGAGCACCGTCGTCGACAGGTTGCCGCCGAGCGACAGGTCGGTGTCCTGGGTAGCGCTCGGCGCGCGGAGGATGGTCAGCTTCGTGTCCGAGGCCGGCGTGTAGTCGGTTGGTGTGGTGATCACCGTCAGCGTGCCCGCTTCACCGGTGCCGGCGTCGCTGAGGGTGTATTGGGTGCCCTCGGTCCACGTCGTCTCGGTGCCGTTGGCGTCGGTGAATGTCACCGTGACATCGGCCTTGGCGAGGTACTCGAACTCGGTCGAGAACTCCGTCGTCTGGTCGTCGCCGTTGTAGACGACCTTTGAGGTCGTGGAAGAAACCGTCATCGGCAATTTCCTTTCCAGTGATCCCAGGCGAGGCGCCGGCCCAGGACGGGCCGCGCCGGCGGACCGGACAGCCCGGCCCGAAGCCAAATTGCGTTGCCCGCGGCTGGAGAGCGTGACCTCATGTAGTCGCTCATGGCGATGCCGCCTGCACCGACCACGTGAAGTCGACGTCGGCGCCGGGATTGGCGGTGCGATCGGAGTTGTCACCGATCGAGCGTCTGGACCGTCTCATCCGTCGTACCCACGCTTGAGGACGTGCATACGGACTTCGCAAACGATGACCTCATCGCGCTCGATGTCACGAACGCGCCAGATGGAGCCGATCTCCTGGGGCACCTCATGGGGGCCGGAGAACCATTCGACGAGAATGGCCGGGACGGCGCCCCGCTGCGCAACCCAACAGCCAGAGCCGGACCGTACGTAGCCGCCCTCATCGAGATCGAGAAGCGGGACCGGCGTGGGGCAGCCGAAGTGGAACGCCGCGGGATCGCCGGCCCGCCATGTGGTCGTGTGCTCGGAAGCTCCCGCTTCTCCCGTCGCGCAGGCCGAGGCACCTAGCAGGAGCAAGACGACGGCTAGCGCGCCACCAGCGACAGGGGCACGGCGTCTCATCGCTTGCGCACCCACACGGTCCAGGTGCCGGACGCCAGATCGATGGCGCCGCCCGTTTCATTCTGGATGCGAATCTTCACCGCGTTGGCCACCGAGACGTACGCCGTAGCGGCGATTCCCTGCAGATCGTAGGGCGCCGCGACCTCGACGGTATCGCCGAACGCCGCGCCGTCGACGGTGATCGCCGAAGACGTTTCCCCGGCACCGTCGGCGAGGTTGGCCGGATCCCAGACGAGGGTACCGCTAAGCGGACGTGGATACGGCTTCGGAGCATTGGCCCGATAGACGGACGGACGGCCGATGATCAGCTTATTGGTCGAGGCCGAGTAGAAATTGCCCGCCGCAATCTTGATTTCTGCCGATGTCGGTGCCGCCGACGCAGTGAACGGAATGCGAATGCGCTGCGCCTGGCTCGTGACCGTGACGACCTTTTCGGCCAGGATATGGGTGCCTCCACCCTCTTGGATCATTATCAAAGCCCGCAGTAGGGAACTCGAGGTGCCGGCTTTGATGTCGAATTCGGCGAAGTGCAGTGCACCGCCAATCATATTGCTCTCGGTCAGTCCCGACTTGATATTGCCGAGGCCGTCCGCGAACGTGACCTCGGCAGCAAGGGAGCCGCCAAGTGCGTCCGCCGTCGGTACTTTCGTCGGGGCCGTGCCACCGCCCGCAGCGAGCGCCCAGTTATTTGGGTCGAGGTTCGTCAGTGCCTCGGTGAAGTTGACGTCGTCGGCGCCGGCCACGTCGAATTGATCAAGGCCGCCGAGAAAAGCGAAATCATCGTGGAACTGCCTGACTATGCCAGCAACGTTGCACGGCTCGGGCGGGTTGAGTGAGCGATCGGAATAGCAGCCATGGATGATGTTGAGGTTTTGGACGCCAACATTGGTAAACGGCGTCACGCCCGAAGCAAATTCCAGCCAGTACGGGAACCAACCGCCGGTGTGATAGCAGTCGATGAACTTCATCGCCGCGACCCGCGACAGGTACGAGAACACGACGCCCCTGTTGCTGGGCTCTGACGAGGCGTTGCCCGTTGCGCCGAACACGCAGTCCACGATACGCACACCGTTCAGCCAGTGGCCGCTAGCGTCGGTCGTGGCGTGACTGCGGGACATGAAGTCGGCGCCCGAACCGGTGTCTTCTTCAGCGACTAGGATCGTGAAGTCGCCTTCCTGGAAGTTCTCGTTCGAGAACTGCTCGGCGAACAGCGTCAGGCCCTCGCCGGCATTGTTGTCAGAATTTTTGGTGCCGACCAGCCAGACCTTGGCGACGACTTCGCCGGCGCCGAGCGAGATATAGGAATTGTTTGGCCCAACAAGTTGGGCGTTCGTGTCGAGCGGTATCTTTAAGTGATATTTGTTCTTACGAAAGACGTTGAAACGGATATCGACCTCACGGGCTTGTACGGGCACCGCGAGACCGATTGACGTCGTCGTGCCCTGAAACAGGCAATTTCGAACACCCCAACGCGGCATATTCGACGACAACGAGCCGATCGCGCACTCGCTGTAGCCGATCATGTCGAGGTTTTCGAAGATGTGGTGACCGGCAACGTTTTCGCTCGTGCGGGCGTGACGGAATAGACCCTTGCCGCCGTCGATGGTCAAGTTGGCGATATGAGTCGCTTGTGCGAACCGGTCAAAATCGATGAGATATCCGGCGCCAGTCAGCTGGATGCGCGTCGCGCGCCGGCCGGCTCCCATCACGATGAGTGGCATCTCACCGCCCGGATCGAGCGCCCCCGAAGCTGTCGGGTCAAACACGTAGTCCCCGGGCGGGAAGTAGAGTGCGGCCTTCTTGATGTCTTGCCAGGTCGAGCCCGACACCTCGGCGAACGCTGTTGCGTTCTTGTACGCCGTCCACGCCGCATTGACGGCCGCAGTGTCGTCGGTCAAGCCGTCGCCGACGGCGCCGTAGTCCTTGACGTTGACCACATCGGCGAAGCGGTCGGCGTGGGAGCGTGCCGTGGTGCCGCCGGTGGCGGTCGCCGTATTGGTGGAGTCGTCGTCGGCGGTCAGCGCCGTCCAGTCACCGCTGGAGTCCCAGCCCGCCAGTTTGCCGCTGCGGCTGCCGATGCTCGGCAGCGTGCCGGCGCCACTTTCGGCCACGGGCAGCTTGATGGCGCGGTCGAGCTCTTCGAGGGTTCTCTGGGTGAGCATGACGCCCCGGTCGAGGGCCTGCTCGAGCACCTCCGCCGACAGGCTGTCGCCGACAGGCAGGTCGGTGTTTTGGGTCGCCTCGGGCACCCGGCGGATGGTCAGTGTCTCACCCAGTTTCGGGATGTTGCTTGACGGCGGCGAGATCACCGTGAGGGTACCGGCGCTGCCGCTTCCGGCGCCGCTCAGCGTGTAGTGGGTACCTTCGATCCATGTCGTCTCGACGCCGTTGGCATCAGTCAGGGTTGCCGTCACGTCGGCATTGGCGAGGAAGGCGAATTCGGTAGGAAACGTCATCTCGTTGCCGTCGCCGTTGTAGACCTTCTTGGAGAGGGTCGAGGAAACCGTCATCACGTGTCTCTAAACAAAAAGGGGCCGGCCGGCTGGGAAGATGATTCGCCGACGGATGGGCCCGTGGGTGGTCGGTCGGATTCGGTCAGGCAGAAAGGGCCTGTGGGTACTTACCCCGCTTAACGGGCGACAGCCCTCGGATTGGCGTGCGGAACGGTTCGAGGAGAGCATCCCCAATCTCGCCGAACCAGTGCGGCCAGCCGCCCTCTGGGGCGAAATCGGTTGGTTCGCCGGGTGGTCCGACGTTGATGTCGATCGGAACCTCCACATGCTCCCTGTCGCTCAGTGCCGGATCGAAGGCTTCGACGGGCGGTTTCGTCTTTTCCGTTCCCGGCGTTATGCCGAAGTGCCCACCACCAGCGGACAGTGTGGCGTTCGCCTGTTCAGCGTGGGCGCCCCGGTTGATCAAGTCATCGAAGCTGGGCCCTTGGGGCCCCGGTATTTCGCCGGGCGGTCCGACCGGGATGTTGATCGGGACTTCCGGATGCGCCCTGTCGCTCAATGCCGGGTCGAGAGCTTCGACACCGATCCTCGGCTTCGTCGACTCCATGCCG
>Ga0209458_1000428_pt1 | contig 15377 bp, 18 predicted proteins | sample WorMetLIZAISLAND_FD_187411 | JGI IMG/M metagenome (GOLD analysis project Ga0209458, IMG submission 187411) | Marine gutless worms symbiont microbial communities from Max Planck institute for Marine Microbiology, Germany - Inanidrilus manae... ...
ACATAGTCCCCTGCCGGTATGGAACCGGGCAGAGCCGCCCAGTCCCAGAGCCCTGGCGCTTCCGGCAGGCAGAACAGGACCCGGTCGCGTCCCCCGTCTGCCGCCGGCAGCCACGCCGTTTTCCCGGCTTTCGCCTCGAATCCGGTTTTCCGCAGCCAAGAACGCTCGGCCTCCGGCCGCGCCTCGAGCCAAGTTTCCATGGCCTCCACTGGCAGCGCCGTCACCGGTGTCGCTTCGTCTTCCGACCCGTCGATCAGTGTGTCGCTCATACCCCCTCCCTTCCGCTATCTTCCGGCGTTTCCCACCTTGCCTTGAAATGCCCGCTAAGGCAGCATCATGGGCGCCCACTTTGCAAGAGATAGAGCGTTTCATGAGCGAATACACCCTGGTCATCGGCAACAAGAATTATTCGTCGTGGTCGATGCGGCCGTGGCTGGTACTCCGGCAGGCGGGCGCCGATTTCGACGAGATCGTCATCCCGCTGCGCCATCCCGACACCAAGGAGCAGATCTTCGCCCACTCGCCGGCCGGCAAGGTGCCAATCCTCAAGCACGGCGAGCGGGTCATCTGGGATTCGCTGGCCATCTTCGAGTATCTCGCCGAACAGTTCCCCGCCAAGGGCCTGTGGCCCGAGGACGCCGAAGCCCGGGCGCTCGCCCGCTCGGTCGCGGCCGAGATGCACTCGGGCTTTCCAGCGCTCAGAAACCACATGCCCATGGACCTGCGGTCCGAACATCCGGGCCGGGGTTTCGGCGAAGGCGTCGTCGACGATATCCGGCGCATCTCGGACCTGTGGTCCGCCTGCCGGGTCCGCTTCGGCGACGGCGGTCCGTTCCTGTTCGGACGCTTCTCCATGGCTGATGCCATGTACGCCCCGGTCGTCGGCCGCTTCGTCACCTACGGCGTCAACCTGCCGCCCAACGCCAAGGACTACGTCGAGGCCGTCTGGGAGCATCCGCATGTCTGGGAATGGCGGGACGCGGCGGAGAAGGAACCGTGGACGATCGAGTTCGACTTGGTTTAAGCCGCCGTCACACTGCTACCAGGCGCTTAGTCAATCCATTCCACCTCTGGCAGGCCCATGCGCTCGCCTGGCAGATTCCCCTCCTTCGTCTGAGCGTTGATCGCCTCTTCGGCGGCGATCTTGTCCAAGGACGCGGCGAGGATTTCTGCCTGGCGTTCCAAGGGCACGACGGCGACGCCGTCATCGTCGCCGAGGACGATGTCGCCGGGCCTGACCGGGCAGCCGGCGCAGGAGATGACGCCGTCGATGATGCCGCCGAACCCCTTGTGCGGGCCGGCCGGGACGATGGCACTGGCGAAGCAGGGGAAACCGAGTTCGCGGATCTCGGCGCCGTCGCGCACAGCGCCGTCGACGACGATGCCGGCAATGCCGCGCTCCTGGGCCGCCCGGATCATGATGCCGCCCCAGACCGCGGTATCGACGTAACCGCCGGCATCGGCGACCAGCACCTCGCCGGGACGCAAAAGTCCGATGGCCACGTGCAGGGCCGAATTGTCGCCGACCATCGAGGTCACCGTGCGCGCCTGGCCGACCAGCTGAGTGCCCGGCGCCAAGGGTTTGATGCGCGCCGCCATGACGTTGGTGCGGTTCATGCAGTCGCCGGCGATAGCCGGCGCGATCGTTCGCCACGCCTCAAGTGTTTCCGCCGGCAGGCTCTCGAAATCGACGCGGTGGCGTTGAATGGGCATGGTTCCTTCCCCGGTTCTCGTTCCCCCATTAACAATTGAAGCGAACCGTATCGGAACTACCGTGCCAAGCCAAGGCAGGGCGCGTGCAAGAGAAACCCGGGCGTCAGGAAAGGGTGCGATCGCCGGCGAGTTCGCGCTTGAGCCATTGGCGGAATGCGCCGATCGGCCCGTCCGCCGACGACGGTTCACGGGAAACCAGGAAGTAGGCATCCTCCGGAACTGCGTCCGCGATGGGCCCGAGGGCCGGCACCAACGTGCCCTCGGCCAGGTCGTCGGCGGCCAGAAAATCACTTTCCAGGATAACGCCCAGTCCCTTGACGGCGGCGTCGATGGCGGCGCTCGAACGGTCGACCCACATTTCGCGGCGCACGCTCAGGTCGGCGAGTCCATGCGCGGCCAGCCAGGCCGGCCACTGCAGGCGGTTGCGGGCGTGGATGAGAACGTGTCCGGCCAAATCCTCCGGTTTCCTGAGCGGGATGGAACCGCCGAGCAACGACGGTGCGCAAAAGGGCAGTACGCGCTCGGCGACGATGGGCTCGGCATTAAGCGAGGGATCGACCGGTGTGCCGTAGAGGATACCGACGTCAGCATCACCCAAGGTGCGCCGGGCCTCCGTCGCCTCGACCCGGACCCTGAGATCGGGGTGTTCCTGCAGGAATCTCTCGAGCCTGGGCATCAGCCAACGTCCGGCGAAACTGGGTGCGGCGACGATCGCGAGCGTCACCGTGGCCGAACCCTGGCGGATATCGGCGGTGGCCTGTGCAAGTCGGGCCAGCGCCTCGTGGATACGGTGGCGATAGGCATCGCCGGATCCGGTCAGGGTCAGGCCGCGGCCGTCGCGCCGGAACAGGGAAACGCCGAGATGGTCCTCTAGGTTTTTCACCTGATGGCTAACCGCCGATGCGGTGACGTGCAGTTCCTCGGCCGCCGCCTTGAAGCTGCCGAGGCGCGCCGCCGCCTCGAAGCCGCGAAGCGCATTCAGGGGCGGAAGGCGGAAGCTCATGGCTAACCTCATGCGGGAGGATGCACCGTACATAGATGAAAATAATCCACTCGGCGAATGAATTAAAGGCGTTTGCCTCATGAGCCTATAAGGCGTAAACGAAAAATCACGTTCAACGCGGCGATTTCACACTGAGAGTTCGAGGAAAATTTCTCATGTCTGTAGACAGATTCGGGAACGCTTTCGCCGACGGCCTGCCCTATGCCCGGGGTGCCATCCTGCCAACCACGGCCGACGACATCGCCAAGCTGAAGGTGGCCTGGGGCCACATTCGTCAACGCCGTGACCAATTGGGCACCGACGCGGTCTACCTGTTGAGCGGCCTCGAGCGCAACCTGCAACTGGACGAGGTCGACCTCTCGATCATGGACGACGAAATCGCCTCGGCGCTGTTCACGGAAGAATTGACCGAACGGGGCCTCGACCACTTGGGGGGCGATCCGGCACGCCACGACATTTTTGTCTTTAACCGCCTGACGGCGGCGCTCTTGACCGCCGCCGACGTGATGGTCGAAGACAGCGGCACCGTCATCGGCGTATCGCCGCGCTATTCCCATCCGGCCGTCCGCCGCGCCGTCGACACCGTGTTCCTGACGCGCCTCTCGGTCAGTTACGAGAACCTGAGCGAAGACGACCTCCGCGAGATCGTCTCCACGGCCAAGGACCTGGGCGCCAAGACCATCGTCGACGACGCCGGTGGGGCCCGGGTCGGCCCGGCCTGTTTCGGCCAGCCGCGTCTTTTGGAACTCGGCGTCGACGTCGGCGCCACGGGCCTCGACAAATACGGCACCACCGGGCCACGCTTAGGCCTGCTCGGCGGCGAGAAAGGCCTGGTCAAACAAATCCGCGCGCGCGCCTACGAGATGGGCGTCGAGGCCCGCCAGATGCTCTATCCCGCCGTCGCCCAGAGTCTTCGTGACTACAGCCCGGACAAGGTCCGCGAGCGCGTCGCCGTCACCAAGGAAGCCGGTGAGGCCCTGAAGAAGACGCTCGGCGGCAACCGCGTAACCGAGACGCCGGTCATCGTTCAATTGATGGGCGACGATGTCCTGGAAATGGCCATGGAACGGGCCGGACTGGAACGCCCCCCCCTGCGTCCCCATCGAGGCGACGGCCGGTCTTGCCATGCTGTTGCTCCGCGAATACGGCATCATCACCGTCCATTTCGCCGGGCTGCCGCCGGGAACAGCGGCCCTGATGATCAAGTTCCTACCGCCGGACGTGATGGCGCGGCTCGGCGGGGCCCAAGCTTTGGCCCAGGCGATCGACGATTGCCTGGAGAAACTGGCAGACCTGTTGCAGACACCCGGCGCCCTCAAGACCCTGCTCCTCGGCAACGGGGCCGCTTGAGAACCGGACAAGCCTTGGCGGCAGCGGCGGAGGCAGTATGATTGCCTCCCGGTGGTGGAGAGGCAGCATGCTGGATTGGTTGTTCGGTGACAAAACGGAACGCGAGGCGCGCCGCCTCAACGAGGACGCCCGTGTCATCGTCGAGCAAACCCATCAGATCTTTTCGGAAAAGGGCTGCAACCAGATCGCGGAACGCATCTCTGGCTACCTGACGGAGGCACGGACACGTTACGGAATGGAGATTGTGGACCTCAAGCGCGCCCACCACGACTATCGACGCCTGCACCGGGAAGCGCGCCGGCGCGGCGACCAGCGCGAACTGAGCGCGCTGACGCTGGTCATCATCCACCTCCGTGCCGGTATCGCCGGCACCGCTGCCCGGCCAGCGCAACAGGCGATCGAGGATTTCCTCGGCGCTCACGGTCAAATCCCCAACACCTGAACGAAACGCGAAGACCTGGCGGTTCACCGATGCCGACTGGCCGCGCCAACGAAAGAATCTGACCGCTTCCGACAGTTAACCGACAGGATATGTCGGATAACTTCTAAGATATTGAAATTTAACTGTTTTCTTTGTGATTCACTCGGAATTAACAAGTAGATATGGTATCATTATAGGTAAATACAGGAACGGAACCGGCAACGCCCGGACGCGAGGGAGGGTCGATAGAGACTCGATGGTCTGGGAGTACAATGATGCCTGTTTTTTCCTCGAACGATTTCGACAGCCATGAGGCGGTCGTCTTCCACAACGACCCGACGAGCGGCTTGAAAGCCATCGTCGGCATCCACAACACCAACCTGGGCCCGGCGCTGGGCGGTTGCCGGATGTGGCCCTACGAGAACGAAGATGAGGCCATCACCGACGTGCTGCGCCTGTCCAAGGGCATGACCTATAAGGCAGCGCTCGCCGGCCTCGACTACGGCGGCGGCAAGGCGGTGATCATCGGAGATCCCCGCACCGAAAAGACGGACGCCCTTCTCCGGGCCATGGGCCGCTTCGTCCATACGTTTGCCGGTCGTTATCAGACGGCGGAGGACGTCGGCATGACCGTCAGCGACATGGATGTTTTGAGGACGGAAACGCCCTATGCCCACGGCATCTCTAACGGTAGCGGCAACCCGTCGCCAGCCACCGCCTTCGGCGTGTTCCGTGGCATCGTCGCCGCCATGCGCCACCGGTTCGGAAAACCGGATCTCGCCGGCCGCATCGTCGCCGTTCAGGGGATGGGCAGTGTCGGCACCACGCTTTGCCGGTACCTCGCCGACGCCGGCGCCAAGCTGGTCGTCGCCGACATCGATCCGGACCGCGTACGCGCCGCCCAGGAATCCTATGGCGCCACCGCCGTCGCCACCGATGATATCCACCGTGTCGAGGCCGATGTCTTCGCACCCTGCGCCCTGGGTGCCGCCGTCAACGACCGAACCTTGGGAGAGATCCAGGCTATGATCGTCGCCGGTTCCGCCAACAATCAACTGGCTGAACCCCGCCATGGCATCGAACTGGCCGAACGCGGCATACTTTATGCGCCCGACTATGTCATCAACGCCGGCGGTCTCATCGACGTCGCGGCCGAAGGGTCCGATTATAATTCGGAGGCCGTGCTCGAGCGGGTCGCCGGCATCGAGGAGACGCTGGTCCGGATCTTCGCCCGCGCCGAGAAGGATGGGGCAGCGCCGGAGACGATCGCCGACCGCATGGCAGAGGAGCGGTTTCTCGGCACGATCCGCGAAGCCGCCTGAGCGAGTTCCTGAAGGCCCTGGTCCGGACCGAGGGCCTCAGGGAAAAAGGTTGTATCTGACGATGCAATAGATGGCCCGCACGCCATCCGTCCAGCCGATCTTCTTGCCTTCCGAATACGTACGGCCGCGGTAGCTGACACCGACTTCGTAGATCCGCGGCAGGGGCTTCAATCGGCAAATCTTGGCGCAAATCTCCGGTTCAACACCGAACCGTTTCTCCTTGATGTCGATCTGTTGAAGGATCTCGCGACGGAACACCTTGTAGCAACACTCAATGTCGGTCAGGTTGACATTTGTGAACATGTTCGAGAACGTCGTGATTGCCGCGTTAACGACCCGGTGCCAGTAATAGAGGACGCGCACCGCTTCTCCGCTTCGAAATCGTGTACCGATTACGACGTCGGCGTCGTCCTCGAGTATAGGCTTGAGCAGGCGCGGATAATCGCTCGGGCTATATTCGAGATCGGCGTCCTGGACGATGATGATATCGCCGTCGGCCGCCGCGAAACCCGTTTTCAGGGCCGCCCCTTTGCCGGCGTTTGCAGCGTGCTCGATCAGACGAACCCGATCTTCCCGCTCAGCAATACCGCGCGCGATCTCAACCGATCCATCCGTCGAGCCGTCGTCAACGATGACGACGTCGATGGCGAGACCTCTCGTATCGGCTTCGAGGACGGAATGGACCAGGCGATCCAATGTCTTCATTTCGTTGAAACACGGAATGGTGACAGAGAGTTTGCTGGCGGGCATGCGGCCGGTCTCCATTTTGTCTACTGAGACGGGTCGCCTGGATTTGACGTCATTCATTGGGGTTTGGCAAGACGGTGGCCGCCACCGGCAGGGTTGAGACGAGATCTTCGCGCAACAGATCACGCCCTACCACTGTGAGGTCGAGGGTCACACTGAGGCGCTCGCCGGCGGCGCTGATTTTTCGTACGAGGCCTCTGTGCTCCGACGGGTTCCGGGTTTGCGAAACAGTGCCCTTGGTGATGCCGAAATAACCAGTTACCGCCGAAGGGATCCTCGAAATCGAGTTGGCCTGGGCAAGATAGCGAGGGGCTTCCCACTGCACGGGTTTACGGCCCGCGGCGTGTGTCTCGTTCTCAAGGAATCTTGACAGGCGATCTGGGACTGCAGGAAATCACCGATTGCCCAAATGTCGCTCTTTGTCGAGAACACCGACAGCGCGGAGTCGGACTCGTACTGAGTCGATCTGTTTGAGGACAAGGGCTGCGTCGCCCGAACCGGAGACTGGCCGGATCTAGTCTCCCGGTTCGGTCACCGTTTCCGCTACGGCCGATTGGCTCGGCGAGGCATGTCGCGGCAATACCGACAAGCCGGCGGCGACCAAGGAGAGCCCACCGGCAAATAAAAAGGCCAGACTCAAATCCCGCTCGCCAATCCAGCCAGCCAGTACGGCGCCAAACGCCCCGATGCCGTCCAAGAAGACGAAAGCGAGACCGAGGTTGGTGCCTTCCCGATCACCCCCATGATCCAAGGCCACGGCGAGGACAACCGCGCGGATGGCAACCAGCGTCGTCAAAACCAAGCCAAGCGCTATCAACACCACAAGAAGAGACGGTGCCAGCCAGGCCGCGATGGCGCCGGCCGCGGCCAGTGCGTTGCCGGCAATCAACAAGGGCCGGCGTCCGATCGCATCCGAGATGCGGCCCATCGATGGCTGCGCTAGGGCCCCCAACGCCATCATCGCCGCCATAGCGAGCGCCGTTTCCTGCCAGTCGAGGCTGTGCACCGATTTCAGGAACACTGGCGTCATCGTCGACGTGGCGAACAATGCCATGTTGTAGGCGCTGAACAAGAGGATGACCCGCAATGCCATCGGGCTCGACCAGATGCGCCAAACGCGGGAGAATTCTGACCCTTTCGGGCGCACCGCCTCGATCCTGGGCACTCGTCTGGCAATACCGATGAAGACGAACCCCATGACCAACCCCGGCAGGACCAGGGCCTGCAACGCAACACGCCAATCGGCGATACTGATTAGGTAACCGGCGACCAACAAGGCGACGACCTCAGAAAAATGACCGCCAAGCGCATGAACACCAAGGGCATAGGCCTTACGGTCTTTGTGAACCCGCGCCAGGATTCCGGTCGCCATCGGGTGCCAGGCCGCATCGCCGGCGCCGGCGACGGCGATCAGAAGGGCGAAGGTCCAATAATCGCTAACCAGCGAGGCCCCGAAGTATCCGAGGGCCACCCAAAAGAAGGTCACGACCAGCGGTAAGCCACGGTTGGCCACGTGGTCGATCAGGACGCCAGCCGGCACGTGGGCCATGGCCGAACCAAAACTGTGGATGGTGAACAAAAGGCCGATCTCGACGGGCGACAGGCCCATCGCCACCCCAAATGCGGGGATGATCAGATACATGCCGACCGGCGCAATGTCGTTGGCGAAGTGCCCGAGGGCGAACGGGACCAGAAGTTTCGGTTTCATGGGATCACCGTTTGTTCGAGGTGCCGGTGCCGTTCGACGGGTCGGTGGAAACAAAGCCCACAAATCGCCTGCTGTACAAATGGACTTTTGCGGCGACGTAGGCAAGGTTGCGTCCCTCTTCATTATACACGATCGCTGCGTTTCGCTTCGGTCATCATCGCGCTGACCTCGCGGTCCGGAATGGCATCCGACGCGTAGGTGAACGTGCCGTTGTCCCTCGCCTCCACGGCGGCCCGGATCATCGCGTCGAGCGCCGCGCGCGCGAAAGACCCGCCGACGCTGATGCGGTTGACACCGGCTCCCGCCAGAGCCTCGACCGTATGATTCGCTCCTTGCAGGCCAACGACCACGTTGACCGGCTTGTCGACTTCCCGGCAAACCGTGTGGATGGTCTCGAGATCCGGCAGCCCCGGCGCGTAGAGGACGTCGGCACCAGCCTCCGAAAATGCCTGAAGACGCTTGATCGTATCGTCTATGTTCGGCCGCCCCCAAAGATAGTTCTCGGCCCGTGCCGTCAGCATAAATGGTCTGTTCTTGGCGACCTCGGCCGCAGCCAGAATCCGCTCGACGGCAAAACCGAATTCGTGTATTAGATCGTCGGAGTCACCGGTCGCGTCCTCGATCGAACCGCCGACGAGGCCGGCACCCGACGCCAGTTCGATGGTGTGCGCGCATTCCTCTGGCGATGCGTCGAAACCGTCCTCAAGGTCGGCGGAAACGGGAAGCTCCGTCGCCTCGACGATGGACCGCGCATTGGCCAGGATCTCGCTCCGCGCCAGGGCGGCACAGGAGTCGCGCTTGCCGACAGAAAAGGCATAGCCGGCGCTGGTCGTCGCCAGGGCCTCGAACCCAAGCGCCCCCAGTATACGTGCCGTTCCCGCATCCCAGGGATTGGCCATGACGAACGCGTGGTCCATGAAGTGGAGCGCCCTGAAACGCTTGTACTTTTCCTCTATCGATGCGGGCATGGTATTTTACGCTCCCCGTTTGCGGCTTTTCCCAAGAATTTGACCGGCTATTCCGCTGGCACTATGTGAAGCCGGTTCTCCGTATCTCGATTAAGCCACTGTTGGAGGGTTTTCTCGGCATCCCTTGTCGTCATCAAACCGTGGACAACCTTTTCGATATCCTGACGCTCGATCCCGATATCACGCAAGAAGTGGTCGTCCAATTGCTTGAGATGGCGAACGGATTCGCGTTCAGCCTGCCAATCCCGGAGTTTCTCGATCTGATGCCTGATAAAGATAAGTAACTGCATTTTCGTCCTCCTGATGTTGGCTGCCGGGGCCGTACGCGTCCGACAGGCACCAACATAGGGATGGGCTCCTGACAGCGTGGTGTCAGGAGGCCTCTGTTAGTCTCGGGTCTCATGACAAATAGTGTCAGGAAGTCGGAAATGAACCGAAGCCATCAGAGGAATCAGCATGCGGCGCGCCGATCGTTTGTTCGACATCATCCAGATCCTCAGGCGCAAAAAGCTGGTCCGCGCCCAGGACCTGGCGGAGAAACTGGAGGTCTCGGAGCGGACCATCTACCGCGACATCAGCGACCTCATGGCGAGCGGTGTGCCGATCGAAGGCGAGGCCGGCGTCGGTTACATTTTACGGGGCTACGACCTGCCGCCGATCATGTTTAACGAACAGGAAATCGAAGCCCTGGTTCTCGGCGTGCGAATCGTCGAGTCATGGGCGGACCCGAAGCTCGCCGAAGCGGCAGGTGGTGTCATCGCCAAGATCGAAGCGGTGGTCCCGGACCGCTTGCGCCGGCATATGGAGGAGACGGCCTTGTTGGCGCCCGCCGACCATTTGGCCGAGCCGATCTTAATCGATCCGGGGGAGCTCCGCCTCGCCGTTCGCAACCGGCAAAAGGTGCGCATCGCCTACCGCGACGCCAACGACCAGCGAAGCCGGCGGATCGTTTGGCCGCTGGCCGTGGCCTTTTTCGGTCCTGTATGGATCCTGGCTTCCTGGTGCGAACTGCGCCGGGATTTCCGGTCATTCCGTCTCGACCGTATGTCCGAACTATCGGTCTTGGACGACATTTTCGAGCCGGAACCGGACCGAACTATGGAGGATTTCCTGAACAGCGGCTGGGTCAAACGCGGCTGACGGTGTATCGCGGCCGATGGCCATCGACGGCCGATCCGCGTTAGAGTGCCGATCCGCACCCTCGCCTTACCGGGAGCCAACCATGACCCCCACACCGAGACGCTTGGTCGAACGCTTCTATCACGAGGTCTGAAACCAGGCCGACGAATCTGTCGCCCGTGAGATCCTGGCCGCCGATTTCCGCTTCCGTGGTTCGCTCGGCCCTGAACGGCGGGGACCGCAGGGCTTCATCGACTACATGCGGGCCGTTCATGCGGCGCTCGCCGATTACGTCTGCATCATCGAAGACCTGGTAACGACTGAGGACCGGGCCTGCGCGCGCATGCGCTTCGAGGGCCGTCATCAGGGCGAGTTTTTCGGCGTGCCGGCCACCGACCGCCAAATCACCTGGGCGGGTGCCGCTTTCTTCACGGTCGCCGACGGCCGGATCGCCGCACTCTGGGTGCTCGGCGACATCGACAGCGTCAAGCAGCAACTGGGCAGCGACCGCGAGGCAATATTCCCGTGAACGGCCTGGCCCGGAAGTATGCGCTTTTCGTTGCCAACCCCGGACGAAACCGAGAAAGTAACCGCTTGCGCGAATTTCGGGTAAGGACGCGATGTCCGGCAAAAGAGGACTCAATTCGAGGGCGGCGAAGCGGCGTTCACGTAAGCCTGTAAATGACATTGATCCGCTGCTCGGCCGAGCCTCGGCCGCCGCGGCGCAAGGCGCGTGGACCGAGGCCGACCACATTCTCGGGCAGGCCATCGCGCTTAACCCGGACAACGCCGATCTCCATCACAACCGCGCCGAAATCCAATTGGCGGCTGGTGACACCGCCAGTGCCCTTTTCGGTTTTTGCCGCGCGCTTTCGTTGAACCATGGACTCACCGCCTCCGCCGAACGCCTGGCCAACCTGCTTGGGCGGGTGACGCCTGCCGAAACGGACGTCCTCGAACCAGCCGGCCTGGCCGCTGCCTTCCGCCATGAAGGCATCGATCACGACGCCATCGCCAGGGCCGCTTTTGCCCGACTCGTCGACACCGAGCCCCTGCGGGATTTACTCGCCGCGGGCCGCGGCGGCGATTGGCAGAGGGCGGCGGATAATCTGCTCGGACCGAGAGGTCGCGAGGCTGTCCGCGATCCCTTGTTTCTTGGCGCTCTAAGGCACGGAATCTGTCGTCAACCGAGCCTCGAACGTCTGTTGACGGCCGTGCGCCGGCAGCTACTGGTCTCGGGCGCCGGTGAACTGATGCGGGATAAACCGCTTTCCGCCTTCGCCTGTGCGCTGGCCCATCAATGCCTCAACAACGAGTATGTGTTCAGTGTTTCCGACACGGAGCGCCGTGCACTGTCCGAGTTGCGCGGCGATGAAGCTTCTCTGCTTCTCAGCCTCTATATGGACCCGGAAACGCTGCTTTCGGCGCCCGGCGTTCCCGAGGTCGAACGTCTACGGCCACGGGCACTGCGTGACCTTGTCCGCGACCGCGTCGAAACACGGGCGGAAGAACGCGCCCTCGCCGGTACCGTAGCGATCCTCGATCCGATCACGGACCCGGTGTCGAAAGACGTGGCCGACCAATATGAGAGCAACCCCTACCCCCGCTGGCTGACGGTCACCGCGCCGGCGGCCGGATCCAAGCGCAACCATATCGCCAAAGTCCTCGACGGGCTCCCGGCCGTTGCAAACGGGACCGATACACTCGCCTTTTTCGACCGCCCGTTCGATGTGCTCGTCGCCGGTTGCGGTACGGGTCGGCACGCCATTCAGGCGGCACTGGCCTACCGCCCCTACGGCCGGGTCACGGCCATCGATCTCAGCCGGGCGAGCCTTGCCTACGGGATGCGAATGGTGCGTCGGCTCGGCGTCACGAACGTTGATTTCCTGCAAGCCGATATCCTTTCGATCGGCGGCTGTGGAAGACGGTTCGCCATTATCGAATCCGCCGGTGCATTGCACCATATGGCCGAGCCGTTGAAAGGCTGGCGGTCGCTGGCAGACGCACTTGAACCGGGCGGCCTCATGTTCATCGGGCTCTACAGCGAACGGGGTCGTGATCACATCAAACGGCTGCGCGGAAAAACCGGTTTTTCCCGCCCTGTGACCGACGACGACATTCGATCGTTTCGAGCCCACCTGCTGAAGGGCGCTTTCGGCAAAGATGGTGAGCGGGTCCTCAACGGCACTGATTTCTACACCCTGAGCGCCTGTCGAGACCTGTTGTTTCACGTTCAGGAACACCGCTTCACCATGGAAGGCTTGGAATCAGCCATGAATTCTCTGGGGCACGAACACACCAGGTATTATATTCAAGAGTACGGTCGCGGACTCAGCGATCAATGACGGGCGTGATGCAGGTGGCGGAGGAAGAGCAACCGGGATCGAACCGTCTCTGATTAATTCTTATAACACAATGTGTTATCCCAACCGCAACCTTGTTCGGCCGAAACGGAACTCAAGAGTTGGGTCCTCCTTGTGCTATGACCCGTAGAGTGGTACATTGGCTCAATCGTGAGCGGTGGAATGATCGTTGGGTTTCGAGATACGTGGCTGTGCGCCTTTTTCGTCGAGGATGTCCGGTCGCGCAACATTCCGCCCGATCTTGAAACCCGGTTGTTCCGCAAGCTCCAGATGATCGACGACGCGACGACCGATCAGGACTTGCGCGTGCCGCCCAGCAATCATTTCGAAAAGCTGCGCGGACACCTCGACGGGTTCCATTCGATTCGCGTCAACAAGCAGTGGCGGCTAATCTTCCGATGGGACGGTCGCCGGGGCGAGGCGTCGGAACTGCACCTCGACGCCCACGGTTATAGGTGAGGTGACCTCATGCTGACGACCAAGCGCAAGCCCGCCACAGTCGGCGAGATCCTGGTGGAGGAATTCATTCGGCCCTTGGGCCTGACGCAAAGCGAACTTGCCGAGGCCATGGGCGTTTCGCGCAAGCATGTCAACGAGCTGTGCAACGACCGCCGGATCGTGACCGCCCCGACTGCGCTCATCCTCGCGCGTGTGTTCGGCAACAGCCCGGATTTTTGGCTGAACGTGCAGCGGCGCAGCGACCTGTGGGAGGCGATGCATTCTCCCCGCAGTTTGGCGCGGATCGAACGCGCGAAACCCGTGTCGAGCGCGACGTGAACTCGGCATGGCGAAGCCCAGAAAGGCAATGCAATCACCCTGTTCCCAGCACCTCTCGGACTTGACTGGGCGCGCCTCGACAAATACCACCCCATGGGTATCTGCTGGGCAAAACTCCGCCAAGGCAACGAAGTTTAAGGAGGGCCCTATGCGCCGGACCTTGTTTGCCGTACCCATTGTCGCTGCTGCACTTATCGCTGTTTCGTTGGGAGACGCGGCCGCGCTTTCCATGAAGGATTGCCGGCTCGACGAATCCCAAGCTGCAGACAGTGTCGATGAACACCTCTACGGCGGACGGCCGGACAATGGCAAGAGCCGTCTCTATGCACGCCGTGGATACGTTATCACCTACGATGAGGTGTTGAAGGCGCCTGTCTGGGCAGCGTGGCACGCCATGAAGGCATACAGGGACACACCCACGCGAAAGAAACGCTGGTCGTCCTTCCGAAAGGACGCCGAAGCCGAAACCGCGACCACGGGCGACTACGTGGGCTGGTTCGATGCGGACGACAATTTCGCACGCGGCCACATCGTTCCGTTCTACATCTCCGGCGGCGACCGGGACGGCGACGGGAAGGATGCCGAGTTCGAGATCACGCTGAGGGTAGAGGACCCGGACGACGCCTGCACGGTGTATGAAATCAACTCCATGATCAACATCACTCCGCAGTATCACGCGCGGTTCAATGGCGAGACAGGCGTCTGGTACAGCCTCGAAACCGATATCCGGGGCATGATCGACGACGGCTAGGCGTTTTCACTTTTCGCCGGCACCGTGTTCAAATCCGATCGCACCATTCAGAAAATCGGCGACCGCGACCAACCGGAGGCCACCTGGGACATCGGCGTCCCCCACGGGCTTTGGAAACTGGTCATTCACCCGGAGCGCGACGAGGCCGTGGCTTTCCTCTTCGATCATCAAGGCGATCTGGAAAAAGGGTGTCCATTGACAACAAAGTGGCCCTCCGCCTGCATCGTCGATCTCAACGTCCTTGAGGAAGAAACGGGGTTGCGGTTTTTCAACCTTGTCGACGGTCGTAAACGGGCGTTGCTCCGTTCAACAAGCACGAAGGAGACGTGGCTGAACTGGCTGGGCAACTGACCATGCGCCCACTTTTCGCTATCGCCGCCGCGGCGGCGGCCATCGCAGCGACGGCATCGACCCGCACAGCCGATGGCGACTCTGACCCTATGGCGCTCCATTGGCGAGCCATACGAGGTCGTGTTTCCTGAAGGCGAGACGTGCGAACCGAGGCCATCTTCGCGTATGGACGTATCCGCAGAGGATGGCTTCGGCATTCCCCTCGGATATCCACGGGGACCTATCGGTCCGATTTGCGACTGCCCGGAAACCATGGTCGCGTCAATGAAACAGCGCCGCCTGGCCTTGCAGGCCGAACGCGCTGAAGCCATCGCGGCCATCGTCAACGCTCTATCGGGAGAAGATCGCGCCCTCCGTTGGGGCGTCGAAAGCATGGACGACGTCATCCTGCTCGAGCGCGCAACGGGAACCACCATCAATTTGGATGGGATCCGGACTCTCTATGGACCCGCCTTCAACCAAGGCTTCGGATAATAGATCGGACGCTTTGCCTGGCCATTTCCGCCGCATCTACGATTGGCTAAAGCACTTTTAATCTGTTCGCTGTTAAGAAGCCCACCCGAGCCCTGATCGAGCGATCATTGCAGCGCATATTGCGGAGATGATTTTGCACAAACCGCTTATGCACATGGTTCCGGTTTGATCAACATCTTGTGATCAACATCTTGTAGGTGAGGGGGTTTGCTTTGACGGCGAGGCCGAAGAGCGAGCGGAAAGCGGCGTGGCGGGTTTTGCGTCGGTTGAAGCGAAAGACGAACTCGTCGAGGTAGGCCCGGAGATGCTT
>Ga0209458_1000429_pt1 | contig 15377 bp, 15 predicted proteins | sample WorMetLIZAISLAND_FD_187411 | JGI IMG/M metagenome (GOLD analysis project Ga0209458, IMG submission 187411) | Marine gutless worms symbiont microbial communities from Max Planck institute for Marine Microbiology, Germany - Inanidrilus manae... ...
ACGAAGGCCTGGCGGTCCCGGTTCCAGCCCTTGGCCATGATCTCCTCGTAGATCTCGTCGCGGACCTCCAGCCAACGCTCGCGCGGCGCCGGAAACGACCGTTTGTCGGCCAGACGGATGGCGCGGTCGAGCGCCACCCAACACATCAGCTTCGAATAGACGAATTCCTGCTGGCCGCTGCGCACCTCCCACACGCCCTCGTCCTTGCGGTGCCAGTTGTCGCAGACCCAGTCGGTCATCGCGCGGAGCGACACCCAGAGATCGTAGGAGATGGGCGAGCCGTACTTGTTGTAGAGATACACGGCGTCCATCAGCTCGCCGTAGATGTCGAGCTGCAGCTGATCATAGGCGCCATTGCCGATACGCACCGGCTTGGAACCCATGTAACCGTCGAGGTGGTCGAGGGTCTCCTCGGTCAGGGTCTTACGGCCGTCGATGCCGTACATGATCTGCAGCGAGCCACCCGGACCCGGGTCCTGGCAGAGCTGGGACAGGAACCGCATGAAGCGTTCGGCCTCGGCGGTGAAACCGAGGCGCAGGAATGCATAGACGGTGAACGCGGAATCGCGGATCCAGGTGTAGCGGTAGTCCCAGTTGCGCTCGCCGCCGACGCCCTCCGGCAACGAACACGTCGGCGCCGCGACGATGGCGCCGGTCGGCTCGTAGGTCATCAGCTTGAGCGCCAGGGCCGAGCGGTGGGCCGTCTCGCGCCAGCGCCCGGTGTAGCGACAGTGCCCGATCCAGGCCCGCCAGTAGTCGACGGTGCGGCGGAAGAGATCCTCCGCCTCGTCGACGTCGATGGCGATGCCGCACCCGAGCTCGGCCGAGAGCTGGCGCAGAACGAAGACTGCGGTTTCGCGTTCCTCGAGCTTGAACGCGGCCGTGACGCCCCTTTCGCTGGGCTCCAACGGCGTGTGCGTAGCGAGGCCGAGCATCAGGCCGCGCGAGACGAAGCTGGCCCCTTCGTTGGTGATCTGGGTTTCGTGCGGATCGCGGGCGTAGTTGAATGCCGGTTCGCAGACCATGCGGAAGCGGAGCGCGCCGCGGACCGCGGTCACCCGGCGGATGATCTGGTGGCGGTGCGGTCCATCGGCGACCGCCCGGCCGGCCGGCATGAAATCAGTCAGTTCGGCGGCACCGTCAGGCGCCAGGAACCGGGTCACCAGCACGTTCGTCTCGGGCCAGTAGAACTGCTTGCAGGTGACGTGGTCGTCGGCCGGCGAGATGACGAACCGCCCGCCCTTGTCGTCGTCGAGGATCGCGGCAAACACGCTCGGCGAATCGAAATCGGGGACACACAGCCAGTCGATGGATCCCTGGGTGCTGACCAGGACCACAGTGTGCATGTCGCCGATCAGACCATAGTTCTCGATGGGCTGATAGGTCATCCCGCCACTCCCCGTTTCGCTTCCGCTTCCGCCTGTTTCAAGGGATGTCGCGACCGATCGCGATGTCGCGCACCCGCTTGGATGTCGGGACGCCGATGCGGGTTACAAGAACGCAGGGGGAATTATCGCGGAGCCGGGAAGCCGCCGCAATTCGTGCGGGCTAATCGGCCTTTCGGGCCGCGTCGTCGGTATCGGCTGCGGCGCCCGCGGCACCGGGGCCGCGGCCCGGAGCATCGTGCGGCTGATCCACGCTTTCGCCCTGCAACCCGATGGCCCCGCCCGGCATCTGTTCAACGAGTCCGGCCGCTCTGGGCCCCGTCGGCTCCTTCGCGGGGCGGGATATTTGCACGTCCTCATGAGGCGATTCAATCGCACGCCCCGTGTGGGTAATGGGATATGCTTCATTACCCGTAGGCCGTACGGGATGAGGGACGGTAACTGACGCCCATGACCACGAACAGCGACGCCGATATGCCCCCATGCACCGTACCGGTGCAGGGTCCGGACTGGACGCGGATCGTGGGCCTGATCTACACGGCAGTCGTCAGCGCCGCGCTGTTCTCGTTGTTCGTCTTCGCCGAGGGGTCGTTGGCATGGCTCGGCGTCTTCGGTGTCGTGCCCATCGCCCTCCGCGTCCTCGGCTGTCCGGGGTGCGGCGGCACGGGTCCCGCTCCGCCCCCGTCCGCCTGAGCCGACCCGCATCCCATCCGGCCGTGAAGGCGACGTTCAGAGGCTGCTGAAAAGTGCCCCTCCATGAGGGCGTTCAAGTTAGATTCCGCCGCCGTCGGCGTCAGGGTCGGTGGCCTCGTTCCAATAGGACCCCTCCTTGCGGCCGATGTGGCCTTCGAGGACGGATGCCGCAGTTTCGAGATCGCCGTTCTCCACGGCGCGGGCGATGTTTTGGTGGCCCTCGAACGACCGGGTCATGTGCTCGGCGTCGGTGCCCAGGCGATTGCGCAACGCCGCCATCTTGCCGGCGACCAGGTCATAGGCGGCGCTGAGGTAGCTGTTCTGGCAGTGCTCGAAGAACGCCGCGTGGAACTTCGTATCCAACGCCAGGTAATCCTGGACGTCTTCGGCTTTGCGCGCGGAGGTCATCTTTTCGACGATCTCGCCCAACGTGGCCGCCAGACCTTCGCGGTCCCGCGCCATGGCGTAGCGCAGCGCTGCCATTTCGAGGACGGTCCTGAGATCGCAGACGTCGGCCAGCTCCTTGTGGTCGACCTCGAAAACCAGCGTCCCCTTCTGTGGAATGACCTCGACCAGGCCTTCGCGGGTCAGGTGCATCAGCGCCTCGCGGATCGGCGTGCGGCTGATCCCCAGCATTTCGGCCAGCAGATTCACCGAAAGCGCCTCGCCGGCCTCGAACCGGCCGCTGATGATCTCTTCGCGCACCCGCTCGGTGGCCAGTTCGGTCAGCGATTCCGGGCGGGAAATCTTTTGCACCTTCGTGCTTTGCTCCAAGATGTCTCCCCCCTTTCGCTGGTCCGCGACGAAGGTGTCACAGGGGCCGCCGCGCCACAAGGGGAATAAAATATGCTTGACACGACATCTTACATCTAATATGTCAATTGTCAACGACAACGGTGCCACCAGCAACCACGGCCTGAAAGTAACGCCGGGCACCACGCTCGGCCGGTTCAAGACCATCGCCGCCAACGTCGAAGTCGAAGTGGGCGACGTGTTGGTCTTGCCGGGTGACATCGTCGTCGCCGACATCGACGGAGGCGTCGTCGTGCCGCGCGACCACGCCGAAGACGTGTTGGCCGCGGCCCGCGAGATCGACGAACGCGAGGCCGAGCAGGCCAAACTGATCATCGACTGCGGCTCGCTCCGGGACGGCCTCGCCAAGTACGGCCGCATCTGAGGCCGAGATGACCACCCAACCGAACATCGTCTGCTTCGGCGAGCCGCTTCTGGAGTTCACCGAGACCCAAGACACGACGAACGGCACCGTGTATTTGCGAGGTTTCGGCGGCGATACCTCGAACACCGCCGTCGCCGCGGCCCGCCAGGAGGCGTCGGTCGGCTACCTCACCGCGGTCAGCGCCGACGACTTCGGCGAGGCGTTCATGACGCTCTGGGCCGGTGAAGGCGTCGATACCTCGCGGGTGATCCGCAACGCCCACGCCAACACCGGCGTCTACTATGTGTTCCCCACACCGTCGGGCCGCAACTTCGCCTACTTCCGGGCCGGTTCGGCGGCCAGCCTGATGGGGCCGGACGATGTCCCCGCCGACTACGTCTGTGGCGCCAAGGCGCTGCACGTCTCGGGCATCAGCCAGGCGATCAGCACCAGTGCCTGCGATGCCGTGTTCCATGCCATGGCCATCGCCCGCGAGGCCGGCACGCTGGTTTCCTATGATTCCAACCTGCGGCTCAAGCTGTGGCCGCTGGCCCGCGCCCGGGCGGTGATCACCGAGGCCATGCGCCAATGCGATCTGGCGTTCCCCAGCGTCGACGACACGGCCGAGCTCACCGGCCTGAGTGATCCCGACGTCATCGCCGATCAGCATCTCGAATACGGCGCGCGTGTCGTGGCGCTGAAGCTGGGCGAGAAGGGCTCCCTCGTCGCCACCCCCGACGAGCGCCGGGTTCTGCCGCCCAATCCCGTCGAGCTCATCGACGCCACCGGTGCCGGCGACACCTTCGCCGGGGCCTTCCTCGCCGAGTATGTCGCCCACGGCGATCCGTTCAGGGCGGCGCGCTACGCCAACGTCGCCGCCTCGCTGACCACGACGGGCATGGGTGCCGTCGGTCCGATCCCCAACCGCGCGCGTGTGGAGGCCGTTTTAAAGACCTCGTCTTAGAGCGCTTTCCGCTCGGCGAGCCGGAGTGTCCGGTGCAGCGTGCCGTCGCAAATCCCGAGTTCGTCGAGGTGGCAGACGACGTTGCGAAGGTAGTCGAGGGCTGAGCCCTTCGGCCCGTGGCCCTGGGCGACAAGCGCGGCGGCGCTTTCCGGATCCTTCTTTCCGGCGTACTGCGGGTGGTCGTGGCGGGCAACGAACGTCAGCGCCCGGACCCGCTCTCCGCCGTCGAGGCGGACCTGACTCATGGTCGGGCGATAGGCGGCACTGACCATCTCGCGATCCCAGAGATAGTCGCGGACGGCCTCGACGTCGGCGGCCTCGACCCGATAGGCCCGGCCGTGACAACACCCGCCGCGGTCGAGACCCAGAACCAGCCCCGGCCGCTCCTGGGTTCCCCGGTAGCGGATCGAGAACACGCAGAGCGCCCGGTGCCAGCCGTAGACGACGGCTGGCCGGATCTCCGCATAGCGGAAACCCGGGTCCCACATCAGGGAACCGTAGCCGAACACCCAGAGATCGGTCGCCGGTCCCGTCATGGCCTACGATTTGGTCACCAGCGCGACGCCGACGACGGCGGCCGCCATGCCGACGATCGCCCATGGGCCGAGGGTCTCGCCGAAAAAGAAGTAGGCGATCAACGCCGTCACCGGCGGCACCAAGTAGAACAGGCTCGCGACTTTCGCCGCCGCGCCGCGCCGGATCAGCATATACAAGAGCGTGATCGCACCCACCGACAGCACGAGAACAAGCCAGCCGAGAGCGAACACGAACTCGCCCACCCACTCGACCTCCATGGTCTCGAAGATCAGCGCGATCACAAACGTCGGCACCAGGGCGGCGAAGAACTGGATCGCCGAGCCGGTACGCAGGTCCATCGTGCCGCCGTGGCGCTTCTGATAGAGGGTGCCGACCGTGATGCCGATCAGCGCCGCCAGGGCGAACACGACGCCGATGAGATGATGGCTCTGGAAGCTCAGCTTGTCACTCACGACCAGCGCGACGCCACCGAGGCCGATGAGCAGACCCAGCCATTGCCGCCCTGTCACCCGTTCCCCGAGGTAGGGGCCGGCCGCGACGGCGGTCAGCAAGGGCTGCACGCCGACGATCAGCGAGGCCACGCCCGCCGGCACGCCTTTGTCGATGGCCGCGAACATACCGCCCAGATAGATGCCATGGACGAGGACGCCGACGACGGCGATATGGCCGGTTTCGGCCCAGTTTCGGCCACGGCGCGCCCATGAGCAGGGCGGCGACGGTGAGGATGACGACGAGCACGCCGAACCGTAGAGACAGAAAGGTGAAGGGCTCCGCGTGCGGCATTCCGAGCTTGGCACCGATGAAGCCCGTGCTCCACAGGACAACGAACACGGCCGGCATGGCCGCGATCAGCGGCGACGGCCGATCGGCTTCAGCGCTCGGTTGCGGATCGGATGGCGGCGTCATCGGGTCCGTTCGTCCTTGAAAACCCAGGTAGTAGAGTATTCTCCGGTCGATTTGAACCGATTCCGAACGCGGGCCTCGATTGCCCGGCGGCAACGCCCTATAAAGGGCGCCGATTCTGGAAGCTGAGACGCAGCACACCCTTCGTCATGCGCATGCCCCGCCCGCGCCGCGTCCGTCCGGACGCCGGCTCGCATCCCGCGATGAACTACCGGCTGCCCCCGACGCTCGCAGCGTTTCGCCGGGCCGCCATCGTCGCGATCGTGATCGCAGTCGCCGCGGGAGGATGGTCCCTCTACTGGCTCGTCCTGGCGACCGGATTGCGCGACGGCGTCGTCGCCTGGGCGGAGCAGAGTCGCGGCGAGGGTTTGGACGTCCGGTTCGACACCCTCGATCTCGCCGGCTACCCCAGTTCGGTGCGCGTCGTCATCGGCCGTCCGACGGTCTCGGTCTCGGATGGAACTTGGTCGTGGTCCGGCGACGGCGCCGAACTCGCCGTCAGCCCACTGGCGCCGAGACATGTGACGGTCTCGGTCGCCGGCGCCCAGGCGGCTTCGTTTGGGGCGGACTCGCGTCGTATGGCCTTCAGGGGAACGGTGCGGGCGCTGACGGTCGAGATCATTGACGATGCGGACGAGCCTGCGGGTTCGCTCACCCTCCGCGACCTGGTGATGAACGAGGTCGGCGGATCGGGCACGCTCGCCGTCGGCCGCTTCGATGCGGACGCCAAGGGGGCCGTGGCGCCCGAAGACGCGGCCGGGGCACCGACTGTCGAGATCGAGGCCTCGTTCGGCGATGTCCGGCTGCCCTGGCAATGGGCCCTTCCGCTGGGTGAACGGATCACCGGCGGCGCCCTCGAGGCCAGGCTGATGGGAACCCTCGAACCGGGACCCTGGCCCGACGCGCTTGCCCGCTGGCGCGACGCCGGCGGCACGGTCGAGATTGCGCGTCTGGAGATCGAATACGGCCCCCTCGACCTCAACGCCAATGGCACGCTGGCCCTCGACGGCGACAACCAGCCGATCGGCGCCTTCACCACACGCATCCAGGGGTTTTTTCAGGCGATCGATGCGCTTCGCCGGCGCCGTCTGGTCGACGATCGGGCCGCCATCACCGCCAAACTCGTGCTTGGCGCCCTGGCCCGCAAGGGTGCCGACGGCGAGCGGCCGATCCTGAGCATCCCGCTGACCTTGCAGGACCGGCTTCTCTATGCCGGTCCGGTGCCGCTGTTCGAAGTACCGCCGATCCGCTGGGAAGAAGCCCCCTGATACCGGCTGGAGCGTGATTCGCGGGCGCGGTTTCTGGTACGATGGCGAATGGTCCGGCGTTCCCTGAACCTCGTCTTGGCGGCGGTTCTTGTCGTCGCGTTCTCGGTATCGGCCGCGCGCGCCGACGACGCGCTGCCGGCTGACGACGGTTTCCTGCGCGGGAAGCTGCTGGTCGCGACGGCGCGGATCGGCGATCCCCGCTTTTCACGAACGGTGATCTACATGATCCGGCACGACGCCGAGGGCGCCATGGGGCTCGTGGTCAACCGCGTCTACGGTGCCGGTCCGCTGAACACACTGCTCAAGGGTTTCGGTATCGATGCAGACGATGCCCATGAAACCGTACGCCTGCACTACGGCGGACCGGCACCGTAGACGCGGTGCTTCGTTCTTCATTCGGACGACTACGAGGGGCCGGACACTCGGCTCGTCGATACAGGCGTCGCGCTGAGCACGGGCGCCGACGTGTTCGAAGCCATGGCCGACGGTGCCGGTCCCCAACGGCGCCTGTTCATCCTCGGCTACGCCGGCTGGGGACCGGGCCAACTGGAAGGCGAGCTTGCCCGCGACGACTGGGTCACGGCGCCCGCCGATGCGTCACTCATCTTCAGCGACGACCTGGAGTCCTTGTGGGAGGAAGCGATCAGCCGGGCCGGGCTGGCGCTGTAGGGACCGTCAGTCCAGGTGCTCTTTGAGCCGCGGCATCAGCTCGACGAAATTGCACGGCTTGTGCCGGGCGTCGAGCTGGTGGACGAGGATCTCGTCCCAGGCGTCCTTGCAGGCTCCGGTGGAACCGGGCACGGCGAACAGGTAGGTCCCGCCGGCGACTGCGCCCATCGCCCGTGACTGGATGGTCGATGTCTTGATCTTCTGATAACTGATCCAGCGGAACAGCTCGCCGAAGCCGGAGATCTCCTTCTCCATGACCGCGGCAAAGGCTTCGGGCGTGACGTCGCGTCCGGTGACGCCGGTGCCGCCCGTGGCGATCACGGCATCGACCTCGGGATCGGCGATCCAGGTGCGGAGCTGGCCGACGATCGCGTCGCTTTCGTCCTTGACGATGCGCCGGTCGGCGACCCGGTGCCCGGCCGACTCGATGCGCTCGACCAGCAGGCGTCCCGACGTGTCATCCTCCAAGGTGCGCGAGTCCGAAACCGTCATCACGGCGATGTTGACGGGCAGGAACGCCCGTTCGCCCTCAATCTTCGCCATGGCGGGCGATCTCGACGGCATCGGCATCCAACCCCGTATAGACGGGCCAGGCGCCGGCGGCGAGCGCATCCAGAGACGGCGACGGCTGGTCGAGGCGGTCGCGGTAGATCCACAGGTTGGCGAGGACCCGCTCGATGAAGATGCGAGTCTCGCGGGACGGCAGGCACTCGATGAAGAACAGCGGGTCATCCAGGTGGTCGGAGCGCCGGCGCCATTTGCTGAGGTTGCCGGGACCACCGTTCCACGCCGCCGCCAGCATGAACAGGTCGCCGCCGATGGCCGCGTCGGACAGCAGGATGCGGATATAACGCTGGCCCAGGTCCAGGTTCGTCGACGGATCGAACAGCCGGTTGCGTTCGGCGCCACGCAGCCGGCGGTCGCGGGCAACGAAACTCGCCGTCCGCGGCATCAACTGCATCAGGCCACGCGCGCCCGCCGGGCTCTTGGCCTTCGGGTTGAACCGGGATTCCTGGCGGACGAGGGCATAGATCAGCGCCCGGTCGACATCGAATCCGCCCTCCGGCTGCCATCGCGGCAAGGGATAGGCGGCGCCGTCGAAGCCGCCGCCGTCGGGATAGAATAGGGCATCGAGGCGGACGGCCAGTTCCGGCAGCCCGGCCCGTCCGGCAAACGCCATGATGCCGCGGGCGAGCACGGGATCGGCACCGCCGGCGAGCCGCATCAGCTCGCGTTCGGCACGGCGGTACTGGCCGACCTCGACCAAAGCCAGCGCCCTCCGCCCGGCGGGCGAGCCGGTCAGGGCCGTCATCGCCGCGCGCTCGGGGGGCGGCGCCTCCCAGCGCAGTGCGGTCGGCAATCCGAGGACCCGGCGGGCGAGAAGCCCATAGAAGGTCCGCGGGTGGGCGGCGGCGGCAGCCAGCCACGTGTTGACGCGCTCCGGGCGACGGGCAACGAGATTCGCGCGGGCGGCCCAGAAGGCCGCGGCAGAGACCATCCACGATGAGATGTCCGTCCGTTCGGCGACGGCCTCGAAGTGGCCCGCCGCGTCAACGTAACGACCGAGACGCCAGGCGGCGAGCCCGGACGTCCAGTGCGCTTCCGGCAGATATCGGGCCGAGCGCTCCAAGGCCTTGGCGGCCCAGTCGATGGCCCACTCGTCCCGGCCATCGACGAAATAGCCGAAGGCGAGCCGGGCACGGGCCTCGTCGAGCTCGGCGCGGCTCAGCATGCGCTCTGTCCGCTCGGCGCGGATCACCTGCTTGGCGGCCTTCGTCCAGCCGTTGCGCAGATGGCGGCGGATTTGCCAGCGTATCTGCCGAGCGGCCGTGCGGTCTTCGGCGCTGCGCTTTTTGCCCGGAATGACCAGCATCCGGCGCGGCGCGATTTCGCGCTGGAGGAGCGTATTGCCGACGGACACCGGCCGCTGCGGAGCCCGCCAGTTCCGGGGCTTGCGCCGCAGCGCCAGCTTGTAGATCCGCCGGGCGTCGGGATGATCGGCGTACGCCGCCATCCAGGCTTTCAGCTCCTTGTAGCGCGACCGATACTTGGTGGGGTGGAGATAGCGCTGCGCCAGTGCGTGGCCGACGAGGATCGGATCCTCGAGCTGGGCGATCAGGGACTCGACGGCCTGCCAATCGCCCGGGCCGCCGAGCGCGAAAATGCGCCGGTACCGTTCCGCATCGGCTGTCGACAGAACCCGCGGCAAATCAACCGTTTCCTCGGACGAGGGCGTGGGTGCGGGTTCGAAGGTGGCGTAAGCCGGCGGGCCACTAACGGCCGATAACAGAAAGACGGCGCAAAGAAAAACCGCCGATGCCGCAAACCTAAGCAAGTATTGACTCTCCATTGATGACGCCCACGGCCAACCTATAAAGCGGAACGCCGCGGCCGGCAACCATTTCCCGCCTCAAGATCAGAACCGAGGATCAGATGTCCCCGAGTTTTTCCTGGATCGCCAGCAGGTCGCGCCATGCCATCCGTTTCTGCCCTGGAGTCCGCAGCAAATAGGCCGGATGGAAGATGGCCGTCGCCTGGACCGGGCGCGCCATCCTGGGCGTCTGGTACGGGAACCAGCGACCGCGGAGCTTGCCGACCCCCTCGCCCATGCCCAACAGCGCCGTCGCCGCCGGCCCGCCGACGGCGACGAGGACCTGCGGGTCGATCAGTTCGAGCATGCGCTCCAGAAACGGCATGCAGGTGGCGATCTCGCCGGTCGTCGGGCTGCGGTTGCCGGGTGGCCTCCAGAACACGGTGTTGGAAATGAACACCTGCGTGCGGTCCAGTCCGATGGATGCCAGCATGCGGTCCAGCAACCGACCGCTGGGACCGACGAAGGGTAGTCCGCGACGGTCTTCCTCCGCGCCCGGCGCCTCGCCGATGAACACCAGCCGTGCCTCCGGGTTGCCGTCGCCGAACACCAGGTTGGTCGCGGTCTTGCTGAGCGGGCAGCCGTCGAACGCGGCAAGAGCGGCGCGAACCTCCTCCAGGGAGGTTGCCTCCCGGGCGAGGGCGACGGCGCTGCGGACCGCACCCTCGCCCCCCACCGGTCCCTTGGACGGACGCGCCGACGTCCCCGGCGCTTCCGAGGGCTCAACGGCCCCCGCCGGCTCCGCCGTTTCCGGTGGGGCCGCGGGCTGCGCGGCATCGGGCGCCGCACCGGTCTGCGGCTGACGGTAGCGGTCCACCGGTTGTTCGCCGATGCACTCGTCGACGCCGCTTTCCAGATAGAAGCGCAGCGCGCCGTCGGCCGACAGGGGCGGTTCGGGGGTCATCGGATGCAGTATAGCCTGCCCGCTGCCCGCGCCGAACCCGCGCGGTGATCGGCAGGCCGCTTTCCCTTTGCCGTCTGCGGATGCCGGCCTATGTTAGGTGTGGGCCGAGCGAAGGGGCAGGAGACCACAGACACAATGGAACGCGAATCGATGGAATTCGACGTCGTCATCGTCGGCGGCGGACCGTCCGGATTGTCGGCGGCGATCCGGATCATGCAGAAGGCTCAGGAGGCGGGACGCGAGACGACGGTGTGCGTCGTCGAAAAGGGATCTGAGATCGGCGCGCATACCCTTTCCGGTGCCGTCATCGAGACCCGCGCACTGGACGAACTGATCCCCGATTGGAAGGAGAAGGACGCGCCGCTGAAGACGCCGGCGGGCGACGATTCCTTCCTGTTTCTCACCGAGAGCAAGGCCTACAAGCTGCCGACCCCGCCGCAGATGCACAACCACGGCAACTATATCGTCAGCCTCGGCAACGTCTGCCGATGGCTGGGCGCCCAGGCCGAGGAACTGGGGGTCGAGATCTATCCGGGCTTCGCCGCGGCCGAGGTGCTCTATCACGACGACGGCCGGGTCAAGGGCATCGCCACGGGAAATATGGGGGTGGGGCGTGACGGCCAGCCGACCGAGAACTTCGAGCCGGGCGTGGAACTCCATGCGACATACACGATCTTCGCCGAGGGCTGCCGCGGTTCGCTGACCAAGGAATTGATGGAGAAGTTCTCGCTCCGCGACGGCATCGATCCGCAGGCCTACGGCATCGGAATCAAGGAGCTTTGGGAAGTCGACCCGTCGAAGCATCAGGCCGGAAAGGTGGTCCACACCATCGGCTGGCCGATGGACACCAAGACCTATGGCGGCTCGTTCCTCTATCACCTGGAGGACAACCAGGTCGCGGTCGGTTTCGTTATCGCGCTCGACTACGAGAACCCGCACCTCAGCCCTTTTGACGAGATGCAGCGGTTCAAGACCCACCCGGCGATCCGCCCGACGTTCGAAGGTGGCCGTCGGCTCGCCTACGGGGCGCGCGCGCTTGCGGAGGGCGGCTTTCAGTCCATCCCGAAACTGGTGTTCCCCGGCGGCTGCCTCATCGGCGATACCGCCGGGTTCCTCAATGTGCCGAAGATCAAGGGCACCCACACGGCGATGAAGTCGGGGATGGTCTGCGCCGACGCCGTGTTCGCGGCGCTGGCGTCCGACACGCCGCCGGCGGTGGTCGACCGCTACCCCGATGCGCTGAAGGCGTCGTGGCTGTGGGGCGAGCTGCACAAGGTGCGCAACATCCGCCCGTCGTTCCATCGGGGCATGTGGTTCGGGCTCGTCTACTCGGCCCTCGACACGTTTCTCTTCCGTGGCAAGGCGCCCTGGACGTTCCACCACCACGACGACCACGCGGCCCTGAAGAAGGCGGACGAGTGCCCGAAAATCGCCTATCCGAAGCCGGACGGCGAGTTCACCTTCGACAAGCTGTCGTCGGTGTACCTGTCCAACACCGCCCACGAGGAGAACCAGCCCATTCACCTGACGCTCATCGACGACTCGGTCCCGGTGAACGTCAACCTCGCCCTCTACGACGGACCGGAGGCACGGTTCTGTCCAGCCGGCGTCTACGAGTTCGTCGAGGAAAACGGCCAGCCGGCCTTGCAGATCAACGCCTCCAACTGCGTGCACTGCAAGACCTGCGACATCAAGGACCTGCGACAGAACATCAACTGGGTGGTTCCCGAGGGGGGAGGCGGTCCCAACTACCCGAACATGTAAGGAGGTCTCCTACGTGACTCCGCGGCTTGTCTTCGGCCGACCACGCGGCCTTCGCCGCATCGCCACCGCCGCGTTGGTATCGCTGCTGCCGGCGGCCTGCGCGTCCGGCCGCGTCGATACGGGAGACGGGGCGGCGGTCGCACCGCCGGTCACGCCCGGGTCGACGCTGGTCGGCAACTACCTTGCCGGGCGCCATGCCCAGGCCACGCGGGACGTCTCGGCGGCGGCGGATTTCCTGCTCTCGGCCCTGGAGAAATCGCCCGGCGACCGCATGCTGATGCAACGGGCGATGACCGCGCTGCTCCTCGATGGCCGGGTCGCCGAGGCGTTGCCGTTCGCCCGGCAACTGATCGAGTCCGAAGACAACTCGTTGACCGCCCGGATCACCCTCGCCGTGGACGCCCTCGTCGCGGGCCGTCATGGGGATGCCGAGGCTGAACTGGCCAATGTCTCCGACAGTGCTCTCGGCCGCCTGCTCGTGCCGTTGTTGTCGGCGTGGGCGATGACGAGCGAGGGGCGGACGGACGATGCCCTGGCGACCCTCGCGCCGATGTCGAAGAACCGTCGCACCAAGCAGATCCATGACATCCATGCAGGACTGATCAACGGGGCCGCCGGTCGCTCCGAGGCGGCGGTCGCCCTGTTCGAGGCGGCACTCGATGCGCAGACCGGGAAGCCCATGCGACTGACCACCCACGCCGGCGAAGCGCTTGAACGTGCCGGCAACGGCGACAAGGCGGCGGCGCTCTATCGCGCCTTCATCAGCGAAAACCGGGATACGCGGCTGTTCGATGCGGCCCTGGCACGCATCGAGGCGGGGACCTCGCCGCCCCTGGATGTGGCATCTGCCGCCGACGGCGCCGCCGAAGCGCTGTTCGACTTGGCCGGCGCGCTGGCACGCCAGAACGTCCACGAAACGTCGCTGATCATGGCCCGCCTGGGCCTTTATCTGCGGCCGAACTTCCCGGTTCTGCAGATTCTGGCCGGGGATCTGCTCGAGTCGCTCGAACGGCTGGACAGCGCCAACGAGGTCTACGCGACGGTCGATCGACGGTCGGCGCTGTCGCAACGGGTGCGGCTCAACATCGCCGTCAACCTCAATCAGATGAACAGTGTCGACGAAGCCGTCGCGGAACTGCGGGCGCTGGCCGCAGAAACTACCGACGACGCAAGCCCGCTCATCGAACTGGGCAACATCCTGCGCGGGCACGAACGGTTCGCCGAGGCGGTCGAGGCCTACGACGGGGCGGTCGATCGGGTCGGAGACCTGGAACGCCGGCACTGGTCCCTGCTCTATGTCCGCGGGATCGCGTTGGAACGCTCGAAGCAGTGGGACCGGGCCGAGGCCGATTTCCTCAAGGCGCTGGAGTTCGAGCCGGATCAGCCGTACGTCCTGAACTACCTCGGCTATTCGTGGGTCGAACTGCGCAAGAACCTCGACGATGCGTTGAACATGATCCGCAAGGCCGTGTCGCTGCGGCCCAACGACGGCTACATCGTCGACAGCCTGGGCTGGGTGTACTACCGGCTCGGACGGTACGAGGAAGGGGTGCGGGAACTGGAACGCGCCGTCGAGTTGCGCCCCGAAGACCCGATGATCAACGACCACCTCGGCGACGCGCTGTGGAAGGTGGATCGCCGCCGGGAAGCGCGTTTCCAATGGCGGCGCGCGCTGACGCTCGAACCGCCGGACGACATTCGGGCCAAGATCGAGGAAAAGCTCAAAAGCGGCCTGATCAAGGAGGCCAAAGCCGGCGCCGATGACTGACCCCGGCACCGGCGTCACCGTTGCCGCCCCGGCCAAGGTCAACCTCTATCTCCATGTCACCGGCCGGCGGGACGACGGGTACCACGAACTCGACAGCCTGATCGCGTTCGCCGGTACGGGCGACGAGATCACGGTCCGGGCCGCCGACAACCTGACGCTCGACGTCGCCGGCCCGTTCGCGAACGCTGTGCCGTCCGGCTTGGACAACCTGGTCCTGCGGGCGGCGCGGGCGTTGGCCGATGCTGCCGGGATCAAGGCACGGTCGGCCATCCGGTTCGATAAGCGGTTGCCCGTCGCGGCCGGTATCGGCGGCGGATCGGCCGATGCCGCGGCCGTGCTGCGGGCGCTGGACGGCTTGTGGGGCACCAGGGCGGGGGAGGCAGACCTCGCCCGCATCGGCCTGGCGCTGGGCGCCGACGTGCCGGTCTGCCTGTCCGGCCGCCCGGCCTTCGTCGGTGGCATCGGCGAGCGGATCGATCCGGCGCCGCCTCTGCCGCCCTGCTGGCTGGTCCTTGCCAATCCCGGCGTTGAAATGCCGACGCCCGCCGTTTTCGCCCGCCGAGATGGTGCGTTCTCGCGTCCGGCCCGGTTTGACGAATTCATCAGCGACGGTACGGAACTGGCGGCTCTTCTCGCGGGCCGACAGAACGACCTGGAGGTACCGGCGCGGTTCATCGCGCCGGTGATCGATGATGTCCTCGACGCGCTGAGCCGTCCATCCGGCGCCCTCCTCGCCCGCATGTCGGGGAGCGGGGCGACGTGTTTTGCGCTGTTCGCCGACGAGGCGCGGGCGACCGCCGCGGCCCGCGACCTAGCCGCCGCGTGGCCGGACTGGTGGGTCGAGGCCGCACCGCTCCTGGTTGCCGATTCGGGTCCCCGCAGGACGGGCTGACGCCCGCCCCGCCGGATGAACGGGGACTCGGGCCCGAAGGCTCAAGCCTCCGGTTGAAGGTCCACGGTGTAGAGCTGCTGGTCGGCGATGTCGCGGAGCGTCA
>Ga0209458_1000430_pt1 | contig 15324 bp, 12 predicted proteins | sample WorMetLIZAISLAND_FD_187411 | JGI IMG/M metagenome (GOLD analysis project Ga0209458, IMG submission 187411) | Marine gutless worms symbiont microbial communities from Max Planck institute for Marine Microbiology, Germany - Inanidrilus manae... ...
CGCCATTGCCGCTCGGACAGCTCGTAGCGCTTGGCCATGCCTCATCTCCAACTGCGATTCAGTTGGAGATCCATGAATCACACAATACCCTCAATGTGAAGCATGAATGTCGATTGAACCTAGTCCGTTCGGAGAGTTCCCGGACGAAACGTGTTGCGCAGGAGGTGCCTCCCCAGGCCATGACCGGGATATGGTCGTATTCCAGATGGCAGCTTTCGTCGCAATAAACGTTGAAGGTCCTGATCTCCTTCATGCCGCCGCCTCCCGTTTCTCGTCCGGCGTCAGCGCCTCGTGCAGCAGGGCTTTGAGGAGGCGTTGGCGGGTGATGTCGGCGGTGGCGAGGGAGGCTTCCAGCCGGTCCAGCAGCGCCATCAGTTCTTCGACCTTCGCCACGATGCGGTGTTGTTCAGCGAGGGGCGGAAGGGAAATCTTCATGTTGCCCAATGTCTTACCGTTGACGTTAGGCTGCGCCCCGCCTCGTGATCCCAATCGAAGCTGATCCCAATACACGTCCGATTCGCAGAAGAGCTTCAAGTAAGCTGCATAGAGCGAACGCGCTGGCTGAACACGAATGAGGTATGAAGCGAAGACGGATTTGACTGGAGCTTTGGACACAAGAAACGTCTTGCCAATCGTTCCCCCAGTTCTCGCAATAAGAAGATCGCCCGGCTCTAATGCATATTTGGAGAAGGTTCTGGCGTCGATCTCACAACCCGGAACGCTGGACCAGTCGACGCGATCATCTTATATGTCCGTAATTCGGAGTAGTCGCACATCCTTTTCGGTCTTGCTTGCCGAAGCAGTATAGCCGTAGTGCAATAACAGGCTGATCTCGCCCAGTTCGCCCCAAGCCCAAGTTTTGGGAACCGAAACGCTCAGATGTCTATCGGTGGTGGTACCCGCCTTACGCTTCCTGCGGGATGAAATCTGGTCTGACTTCTCCGCCGCGATCCGTTTCAACAACTCCGACGCCGGTTCGTCGCTTGGATCCTGCGGCACCAATTTTCCGCGCACTGCGAGTTTGAGGATGGTCCGGTGGAGTTGCTTGATCTGGTCAGAGCGGGCGGTGAGCGCAGGCAGCGCGTCGAGGGTGAAGTGTGCATGGGCGGGGAAGTCCTCGGCCTCCGTCTCGGGCGCGGTCAGGCGGGCGAGGCTGGCGGCGGTCAGCCGATCGCGGGTGGCCTTAGCAGCCGTACGGGCCGCTTCAAGCCGGTCCAGCAGCGCCATCAGCTCATCGACCTTCGCCACGATCCGCCGCTGCTCGGCGAGGGGTGGGAGCCCCACAGGGATGGTCGCCAATGTCCCCTGCCGAAGTGCCGGGACTGCCGTGCCCGCTTGGTAGAGCGTGAAATCGAGTGTGGTCATGAGTAGATATGCCCACTCGGCATCTATTAGAGATGAGAAGGTTAGCCCCAGGCAGTTGTTGTCGATAGCCGAACCGCGGGTGAGTATCCGTCGTTTGTTGGTCGCGATGGCTCCACCGATCTTTGGGAAGATGATTGTCCCAGGCGGATGGATGACCGTACGCATCCGCTTGGCGGCGTCATCGTCGATGAAGTTGTTAGCCGTCGTGATGTATTTTTCGTTTTCCGGAAGGTTCATGTCGCTCACCTTCAGGAATAAATACGGGCCATCAGCCTGACCTTGCTCACTCTTTGGGAAGCCTGATCCGATCCCCCACTCACCGAGTGCTATCAACGGCGCTGCGACCCAGTTTGTTGGGATTTCTCCCGAAATATCCTCGTCAATTTCTGGAAGGCTCTTCTGCCGTTTCTCACTAGCTGCCTTCTCCGCCGCGATCCGTTTCAACAACCCCGACGCCGGTTCGTCCGTCGGGTCTTGCGCCACCAGCTTCCCCCGCACGGCAAGATCGAGCGCGAAACGGCGCAGGCAGGAAATGGCGTCGGGGGCATCGGCGACGCGGTCATACAGGTCGAGCAGCCGTTCTGCGTTCATCGCGTCAACGCCTGTGCCAGGATCGTCCTCAACTCATCGCGGATAGCCAACGCCTCGGCCTCGGCTTGGCCCAAGTCAGCCAGCAGTTCCTCCGGGTCGCCATGATCGTCGTCCTCGGTGTGCGGGTTCTTGATGTCGAGGTTGTACCCGCGCGCCTTGACCTCCTCGGCCGTTACCTTCCAGGCGCGCCCGGTCTCCATGCGGCCGCCCCACCAGTCGATGCAGTCCTGCAAATGCTTCAGCCGGATCGGCTTGGTCATAGAGTAGGCCTTCTGGCCCTCCGGGACTCGGTGTTCCCAGAACCAGATGTCCCCGGTCGGTTCGCCCTTCTCGAAGAACAGCAGGTTGGTACCGATGGAGGCATAGGGACGGAACACGGAATTGGGCAGGCGCACGATGGTGTGGAGGTTGCACTCCTCCATCAGGTGTTCCTTGAGCCGGGTCTTGACGCCCTCGCCGAACAGCGAGCCGTCGGGCAGGACCACGGCGGCGCGCCCGCCGGGTTTCAGCAGGCGCACGATCAGGGCAAGGAACAGGTCGGCGGTCTCGCGGGTGCGGAAATGCTGCGGGAAGTTGGACTGGATTCCGTCCTCCTCCTTGCCGCCGAAAGGCGGGTTGGTGAGCACGATGTCCATCTGGTCCTTCTGCTTCCAGCCGATGTAGGGTCGCGCCAGGGTGTTGTCGTGGCGCACGAAACTCGGGTCGTCGATGCCGTGCAGCAGCATGTTGGTGACGCAGAGCATGTGCGGAAGCTGCTTTTTCTCCACCGCCCTGAGCGCCGTCTGCATGGTCTGTTCGTCTCCTGGCTTCTTGACGTAACGCTTGCGCATGTGACGCAACGAACAGGTCAGAAACCCGCCGGTGCCGCAGGCGGGATCGAACAGGGTCTCGCCCGGTTTCGGGTCGATCATCTGCACCATGAAGCCCGTTACCGCGCGGGGCGTGTAGTATTCGCCGGCGTTGCCCGCCGATTGCAGATCGTTGAGGATCTGTTCGTAGATGTCGCCGAAATGCTGGCGCTCAGTCAGGTCGTTGAAATCGACCTCGCTGATCTTGTTGACCACCTGGCGCATCAGCTGGCCGGACTTCATGTAGTTGTAGGCGTCCTCGAACACATCGCGCACCACGCGGCGACGGTCGCCGGGTTGACTGGAAACCGAAAGGTTCTTCAGGGCCGGGAACAGGCCGTCGTTGATGAAGGACAGCAGGGCGTCGCCGGTCATGCCCTCCGGGTCCGACGCCCAGGCGCGCCACTGGTAGGCTTCCGGGATCGGGGAGACATAGCCGTCGCGCATCAGTTCCAGTTCCTGATCCTGGTCGTCGATGATCTTGAGGAAGAACATCCAGCACAACTGGCTGATGCGCTGGATGCCGCCATCGACGCCGATGTCCTGGCGCATGATGTTCTGGATGGATTTGACGAGGGTGCGGACGGACATGGATCAGGCGGCCTCCTGGTAGAGCGCGGCTTGCATTTCGTGGACGGCATCGACGAAGCCGTCGCGTCCACCGAACGCCTTGATCAACTGAACCGGGGTGCCGAGTTCGGTGAAGGGCGGGGTGCCGAGTTCGGTGAAGGGCGGGGTGCGCAGCACGGTGACGTCGTCGAAATTGAGCACGCCTTCGTCGGCGTACTTGGCGAGCAGCGCGTCGAGCACGGCGCGGGCCTGGTCGCCGTACTTGGTGAACACGTCGTGTTTCTTGACGTTCTCCGCTCGCTCGCGCCGGGTCAGCGGCTTGGCGTCGAAGGCGATGTGGCAGATGAGGTCGAAGGGATCGAGGTCCTTGCCCAGTTCCTCGGCGATGGAGTCGAGCGGCAGTTCCTCGGCCTCCAGTTTCTCGACGATGGTCTGCCTGCGCTGGGCGCCCTTCCAACGCTTGAGGAAATCGTCGAGACTGGCGAAACGTTTGCGTAGTGCCTTCTTGGTGAAGTCGCGCAGCGACTCCGTCACCAGCTTGCCGTTCTCGTCGAGGTATTCCACCCGCTCGGCGATGATGGTCGCGCCGACACCGTCCACATAGACCTTGCGCATGCCGCCGCCGGTAAGCGGCAGGCCGATGTCGGGCAGACCGTCGACGATGGTTTCGTCCTCACCCGGCTCCGGGGAGATGCCGTCGCCGCCGGAGGGCGGCGCATTGTTGGGCGGCGTCATGGGATCGTCGTCCTCCGGCTGGTAGATCTGCACTGGCTCGCCGTCGAAATTCGGGTCGGCAAAGTGGCTGGTCGCGCCCCGGAAATCCATCAGCGTGAAATAGAACTTGCGGGTGTCATCGTGAACACGGGTGCCGCGCCCGACGATCTGCTTGAACTCGGTCATGGAGCCGACCTCGCGGTCGAGCACGATCAGTCGGCAGGTCTGCGCATCGACGCCGGTGGAGAGCAGTCGCGAAGTGGTGACGAGGACCGGGTACTTGGATTCCGGGTCAATGAAGTTGCCGAGTTGCGCCTGGCCCTCGTTATCGCTGCCGGTGATCCGCATGACGTAGCGGTGGTTTTCCTCCACCAGGTCGGCGTTCTCGTTGATCAACGCCTGGCGCATGCGGGCGGCGTGCTCCTGATCGACGCAGAAGATGATGGCTTTCTGGAAACGGTCGCCGCTTTCCTTCAGGAAGGCCGTGACTTTGTTCGCGACCAGCTTGGTGCGGTCGTCCAGCACCAGGGTGTGGTCGAAATCCTTGGTGTTATAGATGCGATCCTCGACCTCGTTGCCGTCGCGATCCAGTTGACCCTTCTCGGGGCGGTAGCCCTCGACGTCGCGGTCGACGTGAACCTTGATGACCTTGTAGGGGGCGAGGAAGCCGTCGTGGATGCCCTGTTTCAGGGAGTAGGTGTAAACCGGCTCCCCGAAATAATGGATGTTGGAAACGTATTCCGTTTCCTTCGGCGTGGCGGTGAGGCCGACCTGGGTGGCGGACGAGAAGTGGTCGAGGATTTCCCGCCAGGCCGAATCCTCGGCGGCGCTGCCGCGATGACACTCGTCGATGACGATCAGATCGAAGAAACCCGGCGAGAACTCCCGGAACAGCTTCTGCCGCTCCTCCGGCCCGGTGATCACCTGATAAAGGCCGAGATAGATTTCGTAGGCGGTGTCGATCCGCCGCTTGCCGTCGATGGCCGTGGTCAGGTCCTCCGACGTGCCGTCGAAGCGTTCGATGGTTTTGGATTTGGTCGACAGCTTGGCCATAGCCGGCCCGAACGGGCGGAAGTCGTTGACCATGGTTTGGTCGACCAGGACATTGCGGTCGGCCAGGAACAGGACGCGCTTCCTGCGGCCCGCCTTCCACAGCCGCCAGATGATCTGGAACGCGGTGTAGGTCTTGCCGGTGCCCGTCGCCATGACCAGCAGCACGCGGTCGCGGCCCCTGGCGATGGCCTCGATGGCGGCATTGATGGCGGTCACCTGGTAGTAGCGCGGGGTCTTGCCGCTGCCGTCGTCGAAGTAGTCCTGCAGCACGATCTCCTCGGCTTCCGGCGTCAGGCCCTTCCAGGCGCGGAACCGCGCCCACAGATTGGCGGGCGACGGAAACGATTCGTTGTCCAGGGTCGTTTCCTTCTCCGGCGCCGTGCCCGTTCGGTCGTGGAACACGAAGCCGTCGCCGTTCGACGCGAACACGAAGGGGATGTCCAGGATATCGGCATATTCCAGCCCCTGCTGCATGCCGTCGCCCATGGCGTGGGTGTTGTCCTTGGCCTCGATCAGCGCGATGGGGATGCTGGGCTTGTAGTAGAGGATGTAGTCGGCGCGCTTTCCCTTGCCCCGGCTGACCAGCTTGCCGCGAACGATGATGCGGCCCTTGGTGAAGTTCACCTCCTCCCTGATTTGGGTCATCTCGTCCCACCCGGCCTTCCTGACCGCCGGGGTGATGAACTTGGTGCAGATGTCGCGTTCAGAGAGGCTTTTTTTGTCCATCACGTCCCCCTCTCCATCCCGCCGGGCATCCGCAACCGTCGGCCTTCCTCCTCGGCGACGGCGGCGTCGATGAAGGCGTTGCAGTCCTCCAGTTCGCGCCGTGTCTCCTCGACCGAGCGCCAGTCGACGGCAGCGGTCCAGCGCTGGGCGTAGTCGAGCATGCGGATCAGCGGTTCCGGCCGCCTGCTTTGCGACAGGGCCTTCAGCGCCGAGAAGTAATTGGCGCGGTAGACCGTCGGAATGACGATGCGTTCCTCCCCGGCGGCGATCAGTTCGGCGTTCATCATGATCCGCGCCGTCCGCCCGTTGCCGTCGGTGAAGGGATGAACCTCGGAGACCAGGAACATACTAAACACGGCGCGCTGGAACGGCGCCTCCAGGCTGCGGCAGAGTGTGAACCCCTGCTCCAGGGTGCCCGCCACCAGGTCGGGGGCGACGAAAACGGTCGATCCCGCCCGGTTTTCGGCCAGCTTGAATATTCCCGGCCCCTTGTCCGGCCGGCTTTCCATGATGGCGGCGTGGCGGGCTTTGATAAGCCGGGTCAGGTCCTCGCGATCACCGGGTGTACGGCCCATTTCACCGGCGTCGGAAACAATGCGCCAAGTGCCAAGCACATCGTGGGCATCCTGGGGGCGCTCGTTGGGGATGACGCCGCGAAAGACGATGTCGGCGGCCTCCTCGACGGCGAACTCGGTGCCCTCGATGAAGTTGGAGAAATAGGCCTCGTAGAAGGCAAGGGTGGCATTGCCTTCGGGGCCTCGGTCCGGGGCGATGCGGGCCAGCGGCGGATGGTCGCGCAACGCCGCGTGCAGGGTCTGAAACAGCGCCATCCGGTCCGGGTCGAACGGGCCTGGCGGGCAATGGCGGCGGGCACGGTCAATTCCGCCTCGCGGGTACCCAGAAGGGAGCCGATCAAGGCGTCGAGATCGGCCGCCCGTTCCTCCATGTCGAGCGCTCGTCTAACCGTACGGATTTCGTCGCGCAGGCGGTTGGCGGCGTCCTCCCCGGATCGCCGGATCAGGGTGTCCAGCCGTTCCTCGATCTCCTTGCGCGGCAGGGTGCGGCCGACCAAGCTACCGCGCGTGCGCGACGGGCGCATGTTTTCCAAATAGACCCGAGCCGTCGAACTGAGGAATAGGCCGGCGATGAAGGGACGGTCTGTCGCGAGCGGAGCAACACCCCGCCGAGGTCGCAGGGTATACCCCGGCAGCTTGATGTCGCGCCCCGTGTCGGAAACCAGGCAGACGGAGCCGTCGCTCGCCGGGGCGTTCTCCAGCGCCGTGCGGTCGGCGATCAGCGCACCGGGAATAACCGGCGACGATGTTCCAGAGATTGCGTCGGACGACCGCTTCAGGCGGGTCAGTCAGGTTTCGGGTATAAAGCCGGGAGGCGAGCTTGCGCAGTCTGCCCGCCTTGACTGCGCGCGACACCTCACGGCTGATCGTCGTGTCCGACACGAACGCCTCGGGCATCTCGTCGATAGCCTTGGCAACGGAAATTTCCGGCATTAACGAACCTCCGGATGCGAGAATACGGAATATTTTTTGATTAAGGAAGAAATTTTGAGAAATAAAGTGATCGGATTCCGGATTCCCGGTGGATTTCCAAAGAATCCGGGCTGACGCTGACGATCCACAGCGCCACGCCCGCCCGCACGGGATGATCGCGAGGAAGAATCCGGACATTTTGCGAAACGGATCATTGTCCGTCTGTCTCCCTTCGCAGGTCCTGGAGGCGCAGTAGCATAGCCAGGGTGCGCTCAAGCTTGCGGTCCAGGTGCACCTCGTAGCGGGCAAGCCGCGACAGCTTGTGGGGATTGAGTGACTGGCCGAAGGCCTGCGCCCGGATGAGGGGGCGGTTTTCCAGCTCCTTGCGCCGCCGGACGTACCAGGGCCGCAGCTCTGTCTCGATGAACCGGCAAAGACCTTCCGCATCGGCCGTGAACGGTTGCTCGTCCTCGTCAAAATCCTCCGGATCGTGCGAGAGCATGTCCTCCCACCATTCGCGGGTATCGGCGCGGAGCGCCGCGACCGCTTGCTCGTAGGCTTTGGGTTTTCCCGCATCCAGGATGGCGACGGCTTTGGCTGTCATGCCCTCGTCCTTGTCCAGATCGGAGGATTCCTCTGCCGTTTCCTCTTGCGTGGCGCGGATCGCATCGACGACCCACTCTATCTGCTTGCCGCCGTCCAAATGCACCAGCGTGGCCTTGACCGTGCCCTGATAGGGTTCGGTGGCGTCCTCAAGGCCGTGTTGATGGGCGGCCGCTTCGGCGAGCCGCAGCCGGCGCTTGCGCCACAGGATGCCGGCCAGTTCTTCGACCAGGTGGCTCCTCGGTCGGCCCGTTCGGGCGATGCTCGGCAGCCAGGGACGCCACCAGGGCGGCGTATTCATCGGCGTTTTCCCAGGGCAGCACGGTGTAACGGGAAAGAACGCCGTGCTTGAGGGCGTTGAAGCGGGTGATCTCGGTTCCGGCGGTCTCCGCCGGCAGGATGTCTCGGGTCTCGTTCATGGTCAGAAGGTCCCTTTTCGTTTGGGGTTATCGATGCGGTTCAGCAGCTTTTTGGCGCGGATGCGAAAAGCGTCGGCGGCAATCCGTTCTGCTTCGTAGGCTTCCTCGCGCAGGCGTTCGTAGGTGCGCCGCCACATGCCCTTGGGACACGGCGGGAACGGCGACGCCATACCGGGTTCGCCACCGAGGCGCATGCGGATCTTGTTGGCCCGCCTCAATGCCCGGTTCCACGCGCCTTCGCTCTGGCTGGCGTGCGCCAGGCGATAACAATGCCGACAGAGGAAATAGCGCCCCAGCCCGTGCAGCTTGACGACGCGCCTGCCGCAAGGGATTCCGTTCACGACGCCGGGGCAGATGAAATAGGGCCGCGTGCCACCGAACCGACAGGGGACGCGGACGATGTGGACGGTCTCCTCCACGTCCTCCCAGTCGCCCCCGGCGATGCGTACCCGATAGGACAGGTGCAGCCGGTCTTCCTCGGTGCGCAGGTTGATCGACGCCACCTTTTCGCCGTCGCGGGTCCATTGCCAGCCGCCCCACCACCCGGGACGCAGACAACCCTCCCGGTGCAGTCGGTTCACGTCGATGGAACGGCAGGATTCCACCGTCTCGCGCCCCAGGCCCCAAGGCCGCCCCGATCCGATTCCACCCATCACGTGCTCCCGTTTTTTCCGAAATCGTTTGGAAAATCGGCCGGATTTTCGATCCCCATGGCAACAAGGGCGGTGACGGCTTCGGCCTGCCGGGCTTGGTGCCACCCGGCCCAGCAGCGGGAGTGCAACCAGGCATGGTCATGGGATTCCGTCCCGAACGGCAACAGGGGGTCGTTGGCGATGTCGCCGCCTCCGCAGGCGAGGCATCCGCTGGGTGAGGATGTCTGCAGGTGCCGGTTCATCCATTCGGCGACACAACAGGCAAAGGCCCGCGCTTCGGCCTCCGGGCGCGGGAGGCCACCGTCGAACCCGGCGATCCCGGCCCGCTCGTCGAAAAACTCCTGCCAGTCCTCCGCCGACCACCCGTCCTCACCAGGGCGACGATCCCGGCCTTCTTGCGAGACAGGGCGTCAAGAATGGCATCCGGCGGCGGAGACGAGGCTTCGAGAACCAAATCGTCGCCATGAAGGACAATGTCGACACCGGCTGCCCGCGCTGCGCGGAGGGCTTCAACCGCCGTCATAGCGTTGTTCTCCAGCCCTGACGCCCGTTTTTCTCCAGATCGGATTGAGGCGGATGGTCTGCGTCCGTTGCGTCCGCACCGTCCGTCCCATCGGATTTCAAGGGCTTGGCGCGGACGGACGGACACTTTCCACTGTTCTTTGTGTCCGCCCTACCGTCCGCAGCGCCCATGACCGTCCACATGGCGGTATCTCTGAAAGTGTCGGTTTCGTTGCCGTTCGGCGGGATCGCGGACGATGCGGACGGTGCGGACGGTGCGGACGGTTGGACCCCGCTATATTCTGAATCGGCAGAATTTCCTTTGGCCGTTATGTGAATGATCCGGGTGCGCGCCCGGCCTTCCTTGACGTAATCGATCTCGATGCCGACCTTGCGCAGGAAGGTCGCGGCCCGGCGCAGCCGCCCGGACAATGCCCGTGAGCTCGCCGGCCAGGTCTTGGACCTGGCGACGCGCTCCCCGGCCGATTCGGCAAGGGCGCCCAGAAGGTCCGTCGCCGTTCCCGCCCACTCCGTCCGCTCCGCCATCACTGCGCGCACCGCCGCCGCCACCGGGTCGGCCTCGATCACGTTCTCGACTGCCTCGTCCCGGTTGCCGCAATAGGCCGACCAGAAGGTGCCGGCGGGCCAGATGGCGGTCTCGCAGGCTGACGCCCACAGGGCGAAATCGGCCATGCGCGGGAGCCGTTCCAGCCGAGTGTCGGGCAGCAGTCGAAGGCCCTGTGCCACAGCGTCGAGCAGGACGCCGAGGATTTTCGGGCTTTCGGCCTCGAAGGCGGCCCAAAGGTCCGCCTCGGGGCGTCGGTCCTCCTCGGGGATAGCCTCCAGGGTCAGGAATACCGCCCGGTCGGCGAAGTCTGGCCGGGTCACGATGTCCTCGATGCCGTTCAGGATCACCGGACGAGTGGCGTCGAACAGCACCTCGTCCTGGTCGGTGTAAAGCTGGCGCACGGCGAAACCGCCACCGGTCGCCAGCCGGCAGAGGGTGTCCGAAATCCACGCCGGCAGGCCCGAGACGTTGTCGAAGGCGAGCACATGGCCGTTATTGGCGGCGATGAACAGGTCGCGGTCCTCGCGCGGCAGGGCGCGCAACGGGGCCGTGTTGGGATCGAGCAAGGCACGCAGGATGGCCGAGAAGGTAGACTTTGCCGAACCCTGCTCGCCCGACAGCACGATCACCGGATAGGGGCCGCGATGGCGCAGAACGGCCAGCGCCCAGGCGACAACGAGCACGAAGTCGGTGTCTGATTGTACGTTGAGGAAGGAGCGCAGCGTATCTATCGACCCGCCCGGCATCGGGACCGGCAAGGGCTGCATTCCGGCGGCACGGCGAAACCGGACCGGTGGGTTCTCGACCACGCGCCACCCGGTCGTCGCGATCTCGACAGCACGCCACGCTTCGTCGCCTAGGTCGAGATAGAGCTTATCGTCGACCCCGCCGACGCGAATGAATACCGGAATTTCCGGCGCGTCGAAATGAGCCTTCGCCTCGATCACGTTGAGCGCTGATTGTAGGGCCTCCGAACTCGGCGCGCCGCCGGTTGCTTCGAAAAACTGTCGCGCCAGCCAGCGCTTGAATCCCTTGGTGCGGACCGGCCAGGTTTCCCGGTGACCGTTGATGTCGAGGTCGGCGAAAGCGGTGCCGCCAGCGGAATGGAACAGATCGGCCGCCTCGGCAAGATCGATCAGGATGTCGGCCTGGGTCGGCCCCCGGCCGCCGTCGCCGCTTTCCTCCATGATTGCCTCGTCAAGCGCGGTGACACGGCATCCGGCTTTCTTCAGCTGTGCCCGCAGAGCCTCAAAGGCGGCACGGTCCTCCTTCTTCATCGAAGAGAGCCGTTCCAGGACCTCGGGCACGAACGGCGCGCCGGGATCGTCGGCTACCCGTTCGACAAGCCCGTCCAGGGGATCGAGGATTTCCTCGGCTGCGTCGATGGCGGCGGCTATCGGATTCTCGTCGCCGTCCGGCATTTCGTCCGGGACGATAATCGTAGCCTCGGTGTCGTTGATCTTGTCCCTCGTCACTGCCGGCCCTCCCCGTCGCCAAGCGCACGGCCGGTCAGCATGTCGTTGAAGTCCTGCCCGCGTGGCGGCCGGGCGATGCGCACGCGCCGCCCTTCCCGTTGCCAGCGCAGGGCGCAGTCGCGGGCGGCGGCTTCACCGGGATCGTCACCGTCGGCCAGGACAATCACCTCGCGCACGGTCCCGGGTAGGTCGAGCGCCCGTAAACCGGAAGTGGAGAGTGCCGCCCAGGCGGGATTTCCCGTCGCCTGCATGGCGGCGAGGCAGGTCTCGATGCCTTCGCCGACCATCAGAAGATCGGTGTGCACCGCAAGGCTGACCGCGCCGCCCCGGCAGGGACCGAACATCATCTTTGCGGGATCGACCGGCGCCTTGCCGCTGCCGTCGCGCCCCAGAAACGTGCGGTGGATGGCCAAGGGGACATCGTCCGGACCACGGGAGACAAGCGCCACCATGGCGGGCCATATGCCGCCCGAGGGGTGCCTCAATCTACCGTGGAACCGCAAAGTCGAGGAGAGCGGCAGACGCAGGCCACGCGACTGCAGGTAGCTTTCGGCCAGGGTGTCCGATGCCGGTACCGCCGCCCGCCAGATGCGGAGCGCGTATTCGGTCCTGTCCGCATCGTCGCGTTCCGATGGCGCGTTCTTTGGGCAGCCGGTCTTGGCGGCCCGGGACCTGCCGGGTTGCCGTCCGCGCTGTTCCCACAGGCCACGGGCGCGCAACGCGTCGATCACCTGGGTCTGGCCGCATCCGGCATGGCAGCGCAGGAGGACCTTGCCGTCCTTGCCCGTCGACAGGGACAGGCTGGGATTGCGGTCGTCATGGGCCGGACAACGCGCCACCCAACACATTCCGACCTTCCTGCCGCCAAGCACATCAGCAATGGTCTCAGCGGATGTCATTGGCTGGCTCTTCTTCGGTCCCGGCTTCAAGTGGGCCGAACGTATTGGCGTGGAGACGCGCCGCTTCGTACGCTTCCATCTCCGTTAGCGGATAAATGACCCGGCCACCGATCTTCAGATATCGTGGCCCGCAGCCCTGCCAGCGCCACTGTTCGAATGTGCGGGGCGAAATCAGCCAGCGCTTCGCAAGCTCCTTCTGATCCAGATTCTGCATTGTACAATTCTCTCCTGTGAGGTGGGCGTGCAGTCATTGCCGCGCGCTACTTCATGTGGGAGAACGTAGATCTTCTGGATCAGAAAATCTGTGGACGGCGGAACAGAAAGTTGTGACCTTGACGCGACCTTAAGTCATTGATTTCTCAATATCACCATCGAGAAGCGTGACCTTTTTTCCGGGAAGCGTGACCTAATTGGTCAGGCATAACTCCGAAAGCGCCACGATCCTGACCCGATCCGGGTTCAGCCGATAGCCGTGCCATTGATTGCTCTCGATGACGGCATCAACTGATGGCGGCACCACGCCTGTGTTGGATGCCAGCCGCTCGATGTGGTTACGACAGCGCAGGATACGCCGCCGGAGTGTTTCCTCCGAACTGCAATCGACACACCGCATGAGATCACGCGTCCTAACAAACGGAAAATGCTCTGGCGCTCGTTCGTCGCGCACCGCCTCTCGGAATGGTTCTGCAAGTGCGGTGATCAGCCCGGCCCCGACGCCCTTGAGCCGTCCCCAGCCGTTGAACGCGACCTGACCGGCTTCCTTGTCGATGGCTAGCCGAATCCACCCTTGTCCTGCGGATACCGGCTCACGAGGTCGATCACGTCCGGAATCATACGTGCTGCCAGCATGACGGCCGGCGACCAGCCGGATCAGGCTGTCCTCAGGAAGATCGCCGTGTCGCAATGCCTCCGCATGTTCGCGGATTGCTTGGCTGAAGACACGACCAACAGCTGTCGCATGGCGCTGGTGCAGATCAAAAATTCGGCCGGCGACGGTGTCCGTGCGTTCGGAAAAGTACCCGACGATCCGGCTCGTTTCGCCATATTGCTCGAAGAAGGCGACGTCGCTCATCCTTTCGATTGTGGCGGCTGAACAAACATAGGCCAGCGCCAGCTCACGGTCTGGCCCCGCCGGCCGCGCACCCTCAAACAGGTCGACCTTGTAGGCCTCGGCCGGGTCGGCATTGCCCTGCCCGGCGGCGAGAACCGCAAAGCGGCGGTCGAGGCACTGCGAACAATGTCCGCAATGCGTATGCAGCCGCGTCATGTCATGGACCCGTGTGCAACTGCGCGTGTCCCGAATCATGTTGGCGCAGTCATGCTTCGCGATGGTTTCCACGACCTCCGTCTTGGTCTTCCAGGCGAACTGGTTGTCAATAGAGACGTTGCAACCAAGGACGGCATTCATAATGCGCTGAAATCCGTCCAGTGCCTGCGGATGTGTCGTGCGCGTCGCCCTTGCGCCGACGACTTGAGTGGAGATCGGCAAGTTTAGGCTCACGACACCGTTTTCGTAGAAGTGCACCCGATCCTGACCGAACAGCCGCGCCGTGACCGTGCCGAGAGCGGCGAAAAGAAAAGATCGGGTTCGGTGCGTCGGCTCACGAGCGAGTCCGCCCATTACATTCGCCCAGACGGGCACGTGGCGGATCCGGTCAGCGCCAAAATGACGCCTCAGTCGCTCGACGAGTTTCTTCTGCGCACCAGCGATTTTGCCCGCCGAACGATGGCTGACCAGCGCCACCCGCTCTTGACCGGTCGCCAACGTCTGAACCGCTCCCGCAAGCGAATCGAGACCGCCGGAAAACAGGATCACCGAATCCGGCGAAAACGCCGCGGCATCGTCATCGGGGAACTCGAAATAGATCTCCCCCGCCGGGGGCGAATCAAGCGACCGGAACTCGAAGGCGTACGCGTCGTCGGACAAGAAACCGAGGGTGTCGACGAGTGCGGATGTCACCCCCGAGGACGACCATAATTCAGGCTGGCGTACCGGGATGACGAAACGCATCTGCCGTCGCCAGTTTCGGCCAAGCCCGGTATCGGCCTGGCCTCCACGCCCAATGGCACTGTCGGCAGCATAGATGTAGCCAGCGACCTCAAGGAGGTCGAGGTCGACGTCGGGGATCTGCGTCAGCAAGCGGTGACTTATATCTTCGATCTGAAGGCGAACGTTTGCCGACTGGCCGTGCAGGGCGAGTTCGAGCTGCGCTCCGCCGCCGCGGCGGGCTCCGGCGAGGCCCCCGCACAGTATGAGCTGCTCATGCGCCGGCATCTCGGCGCTTCATCAGTTCGGCGCGGATCTTGCGAAAGGCGACCGGCGCGAAACGACGGATGTCTTCCGACGTAAGCCCGTTGCCCTGGTAGACGTTCTTGCCATACCAGCCGCCGGCAAATTTCTCGACGATACGCGACGCTTCGCGACAATGCTGATCGAGTGCGCCATCAAACCGGGCGCGCATGGAATCGTCGTCGAATCGCTTGCCTGCGCCGACGTGCCGGTTGAGCTCACGGCTCAGGTAGTAGTCGAGAGTCCGCTGCGTCAGGCGCGAAAAGAATTCTCGCGCCAACGCGCTGAAGCGATCACCGCCGGCAAAACGACCGATTGCACGCTGGACCTCGTCGGGTTCCGGACTGAATAGCGATGGCAAATCGCGCCCGACCAAAGCCGTCAGGCTCTCGACCGCCGCCATCTGTGCCATCTCGCCCAGATCGGTGCGCCCGCCTGCATCGCGCACACAGCGGTCGACAGAGTAAGCGTCCGGTTTAGGCCGCCTTACTGGATTGGAGTTTATCTGCCATTGTCTGGGTGCGGGCGATAGATGTCCGTTAACATATAGATGGACACTTGG
>Ga0209458_1000431_pt1 | contig 15305 bp, 15 predicted proteins | sample WorMetLIZAISLAND_FD_187411 | JGI IMG/M metagenome (GOLD analysis project Ga0209458, IMG submission 187411) | Marine gutless worms symbiont microbial communities from Max Planck institute for Marine Microbiology, Germany - Inanidrilus manae... ...
ACCCCGAACCGATGCCATATTTCTCGGGCTCGTCGGAGACGACGCAGATGCGATTCACCCCCTCCGCCGCGACCTGCCGGGTAACCATCGGCACGTCGAGCGGCCCGTCGGTGGCGCCTTCCTAGGTCGCGGTCGCCTCGGCTTCGAGCCGTTCCATGAAGGCATCGTCATGGTCCGGCTTGTGGTGGAAGATCACCAACTGCTTGGCGTTCGCCATCTGACAGAGGCGCATGCCCTCGTTCCAGGTCGAATGTCCCCAACCGATGTGGTTCGGAAACTCCTCCTCGGTGTAGGTGCTGTCGTAGATGACCGCGTCGGCACCTTCGATCAGACCGAGGATGTTCTGGTCCGGCTCGCCCGGAACGTGTTCGGTGTCGGTGATGTAGCACACCGCCTTGCCGCCGTACTCGATGCGGTAGCCGGTGGCCTTGTTGGGATGGTTGAGCGGCGCCGTGCGGACGAAGACGTCGGGGTAGAGGGAGAAGGAATCGCCGGCGACGAAGTCCTCGAAGTTCATGTCCGCCTGCATCGCCTCCAGCGGCACCGGGAACATCGGGTTGTTCATCTGCGTCGACAGCACGCTGTGGATGCCGCCGCTGTTGTCCTTCAGATGGCCGGCCATGATCCGCATGCTGCGCTTGGGATCGTAGGCCGACGTGAAGAACGGAAATCCGTTGATGTGGTCCCAGTGGGTGTGGGTCAGCAAAAGGTTGATGTTCCGGACGTCGAGTTCGGTGAACACCTTGCCGACACCCCGGATGCCCGTCCCGGCATCGAGCACAAACCGGTGATCGCCGGTCGCGATTTCGATACAGCTTGTATTACCGCCGTATTTGACGTGATCCGGCGATGGGCAGGCGATGCTTCCGCGACCCCCCCCAGAACCGTATCCTGAACATCTCCCATCCCTTCAGCCACCCACGAGTTTTCAACGATTTAGGCGGTCAGGTCAAGAAACCGCCGGCTTTTTTTCCTCGTATCATTTCGGGACTTATGGTTGTTTGCTGTGATGGCCGTCACAGTTGCGCATTTTGTTTGCTGTGACGGCCATCACACCTGATCGGCGCCATTCGTCGTCTTTCCGTCGATGTCAGGGGGGACCGCGGCCCGCCCGCGGCGCTGGAACGGGGCCGGTGCGAGGGGTCAGGAACCGGCGATGCCGACCCCGTCACCGACCCGCAAGCCGAAATGGCGGTCGGCCCGCCCGAGGTTGACGGCGACCTCGACCAGCCCGTTGGAATTCTCGTACCAGAAGGCGGTGCCGGCCGGAACGTCGGAGAACGTGCGCGCGCGGCCGATCTCGACGCCGGCGACCAGCAACCGCGCCCCGTCGGCCATGGTCGAGGCGCGGATACCGGTGAGGGCGTTCCCGAAGGTGTCGATGTAGACGATCTCGGCGAGGTCGTCCGGCCACTGGAGACGGCGGACCTCATCGATGGGATGTTCGTCGCCGGGAGGCACCTGGTCGTGGGTCAGCCGCGCGGCGACCGGCGCGAACAGGTCGCGGCCGTGGAACGACGCCGACAGCCGTTCGGGACGCCAGGTGATTCGCCACCACGTCGGCGCCGTCTCGGCCCGGCGAATGATCGGTTCGAACAGACCGTTCTCGGGACCGACGAACCACCACCCGTCGGCGAACAGGACGCCGGGCAGACGCGGGCTGCCCACACCCGGATCGACGACGCAGAGGAACACGCTGCCGCGGGGGAACTCGGCCACGTAGGAGGCGAGCAGATAGGCACTGGCTCGCGGGTCATGGGCCGGGGCGTCGGCGAACAGGTCGATGATCTCGACGCTGGGGGCTTCGCGGCGGATGGCCGCCTTCATCTGGCCGACATAGGGACCGGCGGCGCCGAAGTCGGTGAACAGAACGATCATCGGCGCTCGACCGGCCGGTCCCCGGCGGCGGAGCGAACCGGCCTCAGGCCGGTTCGACGGCCTTTTTGCCGTCCAAGTTCCATGACCGCCTTCTGCACCGCATCGAAGGCGCGGACTTCGAGCTGGCGGACGCGCTCGCGGCTGATGCCGTAGACCTGCCCCAGCTCCTCCAGTGTCGCCGGCTCCTCCTTCAGGCGCCGCTCGACGAAGATGTGGCGCTCGCGCTCGGGCAGGACGTCCAGGGCCCGCGCCAGCAGGCCGCTGCGGTAGGCCCCCTCCTCCCGGTCGGCGGCGACGGTCTCGGGCGACGGCGCCTCGTCAACCAGCGTGTCCTGGAACTCCAGCGTCTCGTCCATGCCGCGCGAGACCGGCGCGTTGAGCGACAGGTCGCGGCCCGCAAGGCGCCGGTTCATGGCGACGATGTCGTCGGCGGAGACGTCCATCGCCTCGGACAGGGCGTTGGCCTGGTCGGCGTCGAGTTCGCCGCTGTCGACGATGTCGAGCTCGTTCTTGATCCGGCGCAGGCTGAAGAACAGCTTCTTCTGCGCCGCCAGCGTGCCCATCTTGACCAGCGACCACGACCGCAGGACGTACTCGGTGATCGCCGCGCGAATCCACCACATGGCATACGTGGCGAGGCGGAACCCCTTGTTGGGGTCGAACTTCTTCACCGCACGCATGAGCCCGATGTTGCCCTCGGCGACGAGATCCGACACCGGCAGCCCGTAGCCGCGGTATCCCATGGCGATCTTCGCGACCAGCCGCAGGTGGCTGGTGACCAGCGAGTGGGCGGCTTCCACGTCGCCGTGCTCGCCCCAGCGTACGGCAAGCATGTACTCGTCCTCCTTGGTGAGGACGGGGAACTTCCAGATCTCACGAAAGTATTTCGAAAGGCCTTCGTCGACCGGAACCGCAGGCAATGACAATCCAGTCATCTCGTTATTCTCCCTATTCACCGCCTCCGGGCAAAACCCGCGCGCACCCGCCAAGCCACGCCCGGTGCAAGGCCGCCGAAGCTCGAACAAACGCTGCGACACGCAGGCTTGCGATCGCTAAACGACAAACAACGATGGGGAACGCAGATAGCGACATTGCATCCGACATACCCTTCATATGAAGCAATATGCCATCTGGACCCACCACGATGGTCGAGCCGACAAGCCAGAACCCGGCCCCTTCCGGGCACCGGATTCACGCGCGGATATACGGGAAATACCCGAGGAGTGTCAAGGGTTTTGCGGTTTCTCAACCACACGTGGTTGATTTTGCTCGCCTTTCCGCGCGATCGGGCTCGCCGGCCATCGCCGTCCGTCGCTGAATCCGGGGCTGATGACGAACCGCCCCGGCGTCACGATCGCACCATATTTCGTCGATACCGTTTGTCATGGTCCCGGCAAGGCCGTACCTTTCGCCGCCCACTGTCGACGCGGACGCTCTCCGAGGATGATGCTGCCTGGTGCTCGCTCTCGACGGTCGATGCTCGTCGATGGTGTCGTTGGGTTTGCGGGGCCGGGTTCCGGCGCATGTGAGTGAACGGCGCGGCTCGTCGGCCCGGTGTTTCGGGAACGGAGGGCGGTTGATCGACGGGGTTGCCGATGAACGGGAAAGAGACGAAGCCTTGAAAAAGACCCTGATCGCCGTGCTGATCTGGCTCGCCGCCACCGCCTCCCCCGTTTCGGCGGCGAGCGGTCCGGCCCCGCGCGCGGTGGTCGATTCGTTCCATGCCGCGCTGTTGCACGTCATGCGCTCGGCGGATGCCCTGGGAGCCGTGGGCCGCTACCAGTTCCTCGAGCCCAGGGTCCGTGATGCCTTCGACCTCGAGCGCATGATCCGCGTGGCGTCCGGCGCCCACTGGCGCGGCGCCACCCCGGCCCAGAAGGCCAACCTGCTGGAGGCCTTCACCCAGCTCAGCGTCAGCACGTACGCGTCCCGGTTCGACGGCTATTCCGGCCAGACCTTCGAGATCGAGGGCGAACGGCCCGGACCGCGGAACTCGGTGCTGGTCGATACGCGCATCAACCGGCCGGGCGAGTCGGCGGTGCCCATCACCTACGTCCTGAACGAGAAGGGCGGCCACTGGCGGATCATCAACGTGATCCTCGACCGCTCGATCAGCGAGCTGGCGGTGCGCCGATCCGAATACAGCCGCGTCCTCGAACGCGGCGGTCCGACCTCCCTCGCCGCGGCCCTTCGCGCCAAGGCCGGCAGACTGCTCCCCGAGTAGCGTCGGCTCACGTCCTCCCGGCCGCCGGCCGCCACACGGCCATCATCGCCGGCAAAACGACGAGCGTGCACAGGAGCGTCAGCGAGATGGCGACGGTCAGCAGCACCCCCATGCTGGCCGTGCCGGGGTGGCTGGAGAGGGCGATCGAGCCGAACGAGCCGATGGTCGTGAGGGCACTGAACACCACCGCCCGCGGCGTGCTCGTGGCGAGCGCGGCGCCGCTGTCGCCCTCGGAGCGTTCGCGCATCACCAGATGCAGTCCCCCGGCGACACCCAGTCCGAACAGCAGCGGCAGCACGATCATGTTGGCGAAGTTGAACGGCGCCCCCATCAGCACTGAAGCCGCAACCGTCAGCGCCGCGGCCAGGGCGAGCGGCACAAAGACGAGGGCGATCTCGCGGGCGCCCCGCAGCAGCACGGCGAGCAGCACCGAGATCGCCACGACGGCGATGGCGGCGGCCTCGATGAACGCCCGCACGACGGCGTGCCCGGCTTCGAGAATGATCACCGGCGATCCGGTCGCCTGGGGGGCAACGGTGCGGACCTCCTCGACAAACCGGCCGAGGGCCCCGCGGTCCCGGTGGATGGGCCGGGACGCGAACACCTGCACCCGCGCCCGGCCATCGGCGGCGACCCATCGGTCGCGCAGGAACGCCGGGATGTCGTCGAGACTGACCGGCTCGGCGGCCAGGGAGTCCCGCAAGGCCGCGAGCCGACCTGGCAATCCGGCCAGCAGCCGTTCTTCGAGGTCTTCCAGCGCGGCGTCGCCGCCGCCCGTCCGAAGGCTCGACAGGGCGCCGCGCAATCTGGCGGCGGCCTGCGCCGTCTTACCCTCTCCGTCCTGTTCGACCCGGCCCAGGGTGCGGTCCAGGGCTTCGAGGGTGGCGCGGTTCTCGCCGGCCGCCGGCGCCGCATTCCGGGCCGACATCAGCGACGGTTCGAGGATCAAAGCCAGGGAGTCGATCACCTCCAGCTTCTCGTCCTGGTCCTCGGGCACGAACGTGGCGAGCGTCAGGGTCGAATCGACGCTCTCCAGGCCACCGGCCCGTTCGGCGATCCGGCGCGCCTCGTTCAGGTCCGTGGCCAGCACGCTGATGGCGTAGCCCGAGCGCGGTTCCTCGGCCAGCAACTCCAGCATGGTCGAGACGGATTCGGTTTCGGGGTCCTTGAGATTGAGGGGATCGAAATCGAAGCGCACGCCGGGCGCGACGGCGACGGCGGCGATCCCGAACACGATCGCGGCGGCCAGGACCGGCCGGGCGGAGCGCCGGACCCGCGCCGCCGACGCCGGCGCCATGCCATACGGCGACGGCCGGGGTCGGATGCGCATGAGGCTGAGCAGCGCCGGCAGCACCGTCACGTTGGCGAAGAGAGCAAAGAACATCCCGGTGCCGGCGATCAGCCCGAGCTCGGCGAGGCCGACGTAGGCGGTGGGCAGGAACGAGTAGAAGCCGATCGCCGCCGCCACGGCGGCCAGCGTCAGGCCGCCGCCGACCCCGAGGGCCGCCGCGCGGAGCGCATCGGCGTGGGCCTGGCCGGCATCCAGCGCCTCGCGGTAGCGCAGCCCGTAGTGGATTCCGAAGTCGACGCTGAGGCCGATGAACAGGACGGCGAAGGCCACCGAGATCAGGTTGAGGTGGCCGAGGGCGGCGATGGCGAAGGCCGCCGTCCACACCAGCCCGAAGACGAGGGTGACCAGGGTCGCCGCGGCGAGACGGGGGGAGCGAAAGCAGATCAGCAGGAGCCCGATGACGAGGCACAGCGACAGCATGGCGGCATAGCCCATGCCCTCCTTGACGCTGGCCAGTTCCTCGTGCTCCAGCGCGGCCGAACCCGTCAACCGGACCCGCAGGCCGTGGCCGGCGTCCGCGCCCGTCTCGGCGGCCAGGGCGCGGATCGTCGCGATCGCCGCCGAGGCGGGCTCCAGAGAGGAGAAATCCAACGCCGGGCGAACCACGAGGATGCGCCGCCCGTCGTCTTCGTCCGCGTCGGACATCAGGCGCCGCCACAACAGGGTCTTCTCCTCCCCGCGGGCCTGGGCTTTGGCGACCTCGGCGATGGCGTCGAACACGCGGGCCACCTCGATTGCCGCGCCGTCGGCCTTCAGGGACTCCGCCGCGGCGAGGTCCAGCATCTCGGCGAGACCGCGCAGGCTCGGATCGGTCCACAGGGCGCCGAGGAACGGCTGTGCCTCGGCCAGCCGGTCGCCGAGTGCGTAAAGCTCGTCGAGATCGAGGTACAAGAGACCGTTGCGGCGGAAGAAGGGATGACCGGCGGGATCGAACACGTCGCCGAACAGCGCCGGCCGGTCGCGAAGGCGCTCGGCCAAGGCCGAGGCGGCATCGTCGATGCGGTCCGGGTTGTCGCCGTCGATGACCACGACGATGGTATCGACGAACTGGGGAAAGGCCGCGTCGATTGCCCGGTCGTCGCGGCGAAACTGAAGCTCCGCCGACAGCATGTCGGTGGTGTCGGTGTCGATGGCCACCGAGTCGACGAAGTAGGCCGCCGCGGCGACGGTCAGCGCCCCGGACAGGGCGACGACGGCGAGGGCGGATCTGCCGACCAGGTCGGTCCAGGTCAGGAGAAGGCGCCGGCAGGCGGCAACGGCGGCGTCGATCATGGGCCTCCCACGGCCGGTGGCCCCGCCGCGCGGACGGCGGGTCCGGGAGAACGCTCTATAGATCATTTGCCGGCGATGCATCAAACATGACGGCCCGTCCGGCGCCGGCCCTTGACGCCGTCATGCAACTGCAACAATGCTGTCCGCCATGTCCGCGCCGCCATGGGACCAACAGATCGCCCGGGTGCTCGTCGGACCCCTGGTCCGCACGCCGGTGACGCCCAACCAGATGACGGCGCTGTTCGCCGCCGTGGCCTTGGCGGGCGCGGCGCTGTGCGCCTTCGGGGACCCGGTGCTGGCCAACTGGGGCGCCGGCGTGTTCGTCCTCGGGCGCTTCCTCGACCATCTCGACGGCGAGCTGGCGCGCCAGAAGAACATGCGGTCCCAGCTCGGCTACTACCTGGACTACCTCGCCGGCGCGGTCAGCTACGCCGCCCTGTTCATCTGCCTCGGCATCGGGTTTTCGGCAACGGTCCTGGGCGTCTGGTCCATCGTCCTCGGCCTGCTCGGCGCCTCGGCGGCGCTCGTTTCCATGGCGCTCAATCTCCGGATCGACCGCGCCCTGGGGACGGACGGCGGCGCCGAGGCCGACTTCGTCGGCTATCCCAGCATTGCCGGCTTCGAGCTGGAGGACGGCATCTATCTACTGGCGCCGATCACCTGGCTGGGATGGCTGCTGCCGTTCTTCATCGCCGCGGGCATCGGCGCCGGCCTCTACACCCTGTGGACCCTGGCGACGATGCTGAGGCTCCGCCGCTCAGGGACGCTGGCTCAGCCGCCACACGAAGTAGAGCGCGAACAGGGGCGCGCCGACCGCCGCGGCGACGAGCAGCTCCTGGGATAGGCCGAGCCACACCGCCACCGGTATGGCCAGCATCGCGTCGTCGGCGTCGAACACGCCGACACTGGGCGGGCCGGCGGCGCCCTGGCCCTCCGCGGCCTCGACCCGCAGCACCAGGAACAGCACCGCCGCGACGCCGCCGCCGGCCAGGGCGCCGAGGACGATCGCCCACCACCCGAGAGTGCCGCCGACGAAGCCGATGGCGAGGCCGACGAAGATGAGGGAGTTGCAGAGGCTGTCGGTGACCAGATCGAACACGTGACCGCCGGCGGAGGTCCGCCCCGTCATCCGCGCGAAGTCGCCGTCCGCCCGGTCGAGCAGCATCGAGACGACGAACAGGCCGCCGCCGACGGCGGTCCAGGGATGGGTGCCGAGGGCAAGCGCCGCCGCCGCGAGTCCGGTGACCAGGCGCAGCGCCGTCAGGTGGTTCGGCCGGATCGGCGTTTCCAGAAGCGGGCGGACGATGACCGCCCGGCTGACCCGATGAAGCAGCGTGTTGTGGCTAATGACCCACCCCCACGGCGTTACATGTCGGTGCCGGCGACGAAGGACTTGAACCGGCGGGCGACATCGGCCGGCGCGATGGTTGGCCGGCCGAGGCCGCTCATGGATCCCGGGGCGATCCGCATGTGGATGAGATAGGGGCCGGGTCCTGCCAGCGCCAGGGCCACGGCGCGCTCGAAGCCGTCGGTGTCGTCGCAGGAGGCGGCGCCGGCGTAGCCGCAGGCCACGGCGACGCCGGCGAAGTCCACCGAGGCGGAGACCGTCGCCTGCCCGCCGGTGGAATCGTAGGTGCCGTTGTCGAGGACGATGTGGACGAGGTTTTCGGGCGCGTAGGCACCGGCCGTGGCCAGGGCGCCCATCTTCATCAGCGCCGCACCGTCGCCATCGACGACCACGACGGGCCGCGCAACATGCAGGGCGACGCCGACGCCCATGGCCAGCGCACAGCCCATGGAACCCACTTGGTAGAGGTGCTGGGGCCGGTCGGCAATGGTGAACAGCTCCCGGCCGCACTTGCCGGTAGTAGCAATGACCGCCGCCTCGTCGGGAACCGCCGCGAGCAACCGCTCGAGGGTCGCCATCCGCGTCGGCGGCACTGCCGCCGCCCGCAGGTCGATCCGCTCACCGGCCCCGCGGGCCGCTGGTGCGGCGCCGTCCAGATCCTCGTCGGCCACGTCCCCTTTCTGCATGATCAGGGCGAAGGGCAGGCCGGTTTCGGCCATGGTTTCCTGCGCCTCGGCCAGAACCGGCCCGATGGCCTCCTGGTCGGCCGGAAACGGGCGATGGGGCACGCGGATGGTCTCCAGCAGCGACGGTGTCACCGCGCCCATCAGCTCGTGCTGCGGTTCGTCCTTGAGCCCCGGCGCCGCCCGCCAAGTGACGATGAGGAGTGTCGGGATTCGAAATGGAAAATTCAGCGATGTCAATGGATTGACGGCGTTTCCTAAACCGGAATTTTGACACATTACGACGGTCTCACGGCCCGCGAGCCAAGCGCCCGCGGCGATCGCCACGGCCTCGCCCTCGCTGGCCGCGGCGATGTACGACAGCCGCCCATCACCGATCACCCGGTTGATGATCGGCGTCAGGAACGAGCAGGGCACACCGGTGTAGAAGCCGAAGCCCGCCTCGCGGGCTGGCATCAGAAAGGCCTCGGCCGGGATCACGGGAACTCGCGGGCCTTGTCCAGGTCGGCGGCGTCGTCGACGTCGAGCCAGTGGCCGGTGACATAGACCACCGACAGCCGCTCGCCATCGCCGAGCAGACGGGTGAACAGGTCGGCCATGGTGGCCTTTTGCAGGGTCCCGTCGGCGCGCATCGCCTCGAGGATCGCGCGAACCACCTCCGAGCCGCGCGGGCTCAGCTTGGCGAGGCCGATCCATTCACCGTCGATGGTCTCGGCGTCGAGGCCGGGGCCGACGGCGCGCACGTCCACGGGATCGTCGTCGAGGTAGTCCACGGAGAAGCCGCGCGCGCAGGCGACGAAGTCGCGGACCGAGTAGTTGCTCGCCGCCTCGCGTTCGCGCCACAGGGCATCGACGGCGAGCACGATGTCGCTGGGCGTCTCGCGCAGGCGGTCGAGGATGTAGTGGCGGAACAGGGTGTCGCCGTAGGCGATCAGGCATTCGCCTGCGAGCCGGCCGATGGCGCAGGCCAGGCTCGCCGCCTCGCCCGTCGTCGCATAGAGATCGTTGTCGACCGTGGCCACGGAGGGCAGGTTGATCATCGCCTTGCGGTAGCCGCGGACGACGGTGATGTCGCGCACCCCACCCTCATGGAAGGTGCTGACCAGCCGCCGAAGCAAAGGCTGGCCGCGGATGTCGATCATGCACTTGGGCCGCTTGGTGGTGAGTTCGCCGAGCTTGGCGCCGCGCGACGCGGCGAGCAGGATCGCCCGCGCCTCGCGCCCCGTCGAGGGCAGGTAGCGGTTCTCGGCGTCGGCCAGTTCGTCGTTGCCGGCGAGCCGGAACACTTCCTGGACGCTGACGATCGACCCTTCGACGTTGACCAGGCTCTGGTCGCACTGGATCTGGCGGCAGGTCTCCTGCATGGCGGTGATCGCCGCGCGTAGCATGTGATTGGCCCAGATGGCGGCGGCGAAGCCGGCGCGGTGGAAGGTCCGGGTCGGCGTCGCGTAGTACTTGGTCGGCACGATGATCACCGGGCAGCGGTCACCCCACCGGGCCTTGAAGGCCAGCACCTCGTCCGCCGTCCGCTGCTTGGAGTGGATCAGGATGGCGTCGGCGCCGGCGGCGTGGTAGGCCTCGGCCCGCCTGAGCGCCTCGTCGAGGCCGCGTCCGGCGATCAACGCCTCGATGCGGGCGACCACTTGGAAGTCGGCATCGGTCTGGCTGTCCTTGCCGGCCTTGATCTTGCCGCAGAACTCGTCGATGTCGGCGAGCGGTTGAAGTTCGCCGATGAACGAGTTGGTCTTGGGGAACAGCTTGTCCTCGATGCAGATGCCGGCGATGTGGCGCTGGCAGAGTTTGCGGACGGCACGGCGGACGTTGTTGAAGTTGCCCCAGCCCGTATCGCCGTCGACGAGGATCGGCACGGTCGTCGCGTCGGCCATGAACTCCAGCACCTCGAGCACCTGGGTCCACGAGGCCTCGTTGCTGTCGCGCACGCCGAGGGCGGCCGAGATCGACAGCCCCGACGCCCAGATGGCCTCGAATCCGGCCTGCTCGACGATCTTCGCCGAGATGCCGTCGTGCGCCTCCATGAGGAATTCGAGGCGCGGCGAGTCGAGCAGCGCGCGCAGACGCGCCGCCTTCGTCTCGGGCACCGGCGATGGTACGGGCGCGAGCCGCGGCCGTGACGACATGATGAAACGGGTCCTCCCTCAAGGCACCTTCCGACAAGGCGCCCTTTGATTCGCGGCGGAGAATACCACAAAAATGAAACAATACGTTCACATTCCCGTTGCCCTACCGCCCAACGCGCGTATTGTTGGCACCAATCGCGAACACCCTTGCTGCACGAGCCCACCATGCTAACGACCCCGACCCTGACCGAAGCCCAGATCCAGGCCTTCCACGACGACGGATTCCTCGTCGTCCGCGGCGGCTTCGACGCCGCTGACACGGCCCGCATCGACGCCTGGGCGCGGGACGTCGAGGCCTTGCCCGAGGTCTCGGGCCGGCAGTGGGTCTATCACGAGAAGAGCCTCAAACAGCCGGACCGGCAGCTCATCTGCCGGATCGAGAACATCGCCCCCTTCCACGAGGGCTTCGCCGCGCTGACCGAGGCGTTGCGCGCGCCGGTGTCGCAGCTTCTCGGCGAGCCGGCCGTGCTGTTCAAGGAGAAGATCAACTTCAAGATGCCCGACGGCGACGGCTTCAAGCCGCACCAGGACTCCCAGGCCGGCTGGGACACGTATGCCGAACTCTTCATCAGCGCGCTGGTCTGCATCGACGAGGCGACGGTCGAGAACGGCTGCCTGAAGCTGGCCGCCGGCCACCACAATCGGGGGCTGTTCCGCTCCTGGGAGCCGCTGACCGAAGACGACATGGCGGGCATGGCCTTCGTCGACTGCCCGACCAAGCCGGGCGACCTGGTGTTCTTCGACTGCTACGCCCCGCACGCCTCCGAGCCCAACATGACGGATTCGACGCGGCGCATGTACTACGCCACCTACAACCGGCTGTCGGACGGCGACCACATGGCCCAGTACTACGCCGACAAGCACAAGAGCTACCCGCCCGACATCGACCGCGAGGCGGGCAAGGAGTACGTGTTCAGGGTGTAGGTTGAGGGCCGGTGTCGGCTTCGGCTTCGGCCGCATCCTTCCGCGTTTCCCCGACGATCCAGTTCCGGAACGCTACGACCTTTGGCCGGTCGGCCGTCTCCTCGGGTGCGACCATGTAGTAGCCGTAATCGGTCGGCAGCGTCAGCGCGAACGGCTGCACCAGGCGCTCCGCGGCCAAATCCGCCCTGGCCAGGGATGTCCGGCCGATGACCACGCCCAGGCCGTCGATGGCAGCCTGCAAGGCGTATTCGGCCTGGTTGAACCGCAGGCCCCAGTGCCAGTCCACCTCGTCCTCGACGCCGGCGACACGCAGCCACATCCGCCAGTCGGGGATGGGGCCGATGGCGTAGGCTGAATCGTCGTGCAACAGCGTGTGGTGGCGGAGGTCCGCCGGCGTATCCAGCGGCGCTTCGCCGGCCAGCAGCGCCGGCGCGCACAGGGGCGTCACGCTCTCGGCGAACAGCTTGTCCACCCGCAGGCCGGGATAGTTCCCGGAACCGAAGCGCAAGCCCACGTCGACGTCGTCGGTGCGGAAATCGACCAGCCCCATGCTTGCCGAGATGCGCACGTCGATGTCGGGGTGGCGGGCGCTGAACCCCTCGATCCGCGGCACCAGCCATTTGCCGGCGAAGGACGGCGCCACGCTCACCGTCAGCATGCCGCCGTCGTCGGAGGTGCCGACCGCCGCTGCGGCCCTGGCCAGCATGTCGAAGCCCTCGGTCAGCGGCGGCAGGCAGGCCTGCCCGGCATCGGTGAGCCGGACCGCCCGGTTGAGCCCCGGCGGAACAGGGGCACGCCGAACCAGTCCTCGAGCTGGCGCACCTGATGGCTGATGGCCACCGGCGTCACGCCGAGCTCGTCGGCAGCGCGGGAAAAGCTGAGGTGGCGGGCCGATGCTTCAAAGGCGCGCAGCGCATTGAGCGGGGGAAGCCGGCGCATTACGCCCTTCCGATGTTTAAGATTTTCTAAACCATCTCATGACGACTTCTCGTTTGTCAATCCTTGTTTTTCCCATAATTATAAGGATCAGAGCCTGTGAAAACCCGTCCTTTCGGAACAGGTTTTTCTAATTCCAGGCAGAGGAGTCAAGGACATGCGCACTCTCGAAATCACTCGCAGGGACATCGACCTCGCGGTCACCCGCGCCCACCGGGAACGCTCGCGCGTGGCGCACGCCCTGCTCGGCAGGGTCGGGCGGTGGATCGGAGAGACCCTGCGTCCGATCGCCGGTCGGTTCCGCCGCTGGAACGCCGAACGCCGCGCCGTCGCCGAGCTTCGCGGTCTCAGCAACCGCACCCTCGCCGACATGGGGCTGCACCGCTCACAGATCCGCGCCGCGGTCCGCGCCCTCCAGGACGAGGCCGCACTGACCCAGGCTGAGCGGCTCGTCGGAGCGACCACGCCGCAGGCTGAGAACCTCGTCCCCTTCCCGTCCGCGCGGCGGGCGCGTCGGAGCACGGTCCGTGGAAACGACGTCGAGCCGATCCGGGCGGCAGGCTGAAAGATGACGGAAATCGAGGACGCCAAGTGTCGGCGGCCGGGACTCGGACTCCCAGCCGTTCGGCGTGGCAGTCCCTACTTGGGCTCGAGGATCTGCTTGCCCCGGTACATCCCGGTGGCGAGGTCGATGTGGTGCGGCCGCCGCAGTTCGCCCGAGGACTGATCCTCGACATATGTGGCGCGTTTCAGCTTGTCGTGCGCCCGACGCATGCCCCGTTTCGATCGGGTGACTTTCTTTCTCGGTACCGCCATCGTCCTGATCCTCTGCGTGTCCGAGGCCGCCTTCGGTTCCGGCGGACCCTTGGAAGGCGGTTTGTATAGCGGTCGAGCCGCCGGACGGCCAACAAAAAAAGTTGCCCACCCTTGCCCGCGACACCCGCTTGTGACATATCAAGGTTGCCAACGAACCGACGCGGCGAGCAGAAGACATGTCAAAAAACTCTGAAAAATCAACGAATACAGAATCTATGTTCACGAAGCGGGTGAGCGTCGAGCAGGTCGAGGAAGGCGTCGACCTAGCACCCAAGTTTGACGAGCACGGCCTGATCCCCGTGGTCACCACCGACGCCGACACGGGCGAGGTGCTGATGCACGCCTACATGAACGCCGAGGCCTTCGCCCGCACCATCGAATTGGGCGAGGCCGTCTACTGGAGCCGCTCGCGCCAAGTGCTGTGGCACAAGGGCGCGACCAGCGGGCTGGTGCAGACCGTCGTCGAGATGCGCATCGACGACGACCAGGACGCCGTCTGGCTCAGGGTCAAGGTCGAGGGCGACGCCAGTTGCCACGTCGGCTACCGCTCGTGTTTCTACCGCTCGATCCCGACCGGGCCGGGGGCTGTGGACGGTCCCGTCACGCTGACCTTCGAGGAACACGAGAAGACCTTCGATCCGAAGGAGGTCTACGGCGACGCGCCCAACCCGACGCGTTTGTAAGCGCCCTCCGCCCTCCGCCGGGGCCACGATCTGCTGGGCCCAGGCGGCGGCGCCCTTGACGGTGGCGTCGTCGCCCAGCTCGGCGACGGCGACCTTGTAGGTACCCTTGAACGACGGCATCACCTGGGCCTCGAGCCCGGCGACCACCTCTTCGCGGTAGAGCTCCGGCATCTCCTCGACGAGTCCGCCGCCGAGCACAACCCGGTCGGGGGCCAGCGTGTTGACCACGCCGGCCATCGCCCAGCCGACCGTGCGGGCCGCCTCACGGACGATGGCCTCGACCGCGACGTCTCCTGCGGCAATGGACTTGGCCAGCGGCCCGCTGCGAATGGCGCCGCCGTCCGTTCCGGCCAGTTGGAGCAGGTTCGGGGCTTTGCCGCGATAGGCCGCGGCCGCCGCGGCGGCCGAAATCGCCAAGCGGCTGGCGACCGTTTCGAGGCAGCCCCGCCGGCCGCATCCGCAGAGCGCGCCGCCGCGCTCCACAGGGATATGGCCGATCTCCAGGGCCGAGCCCTTGCGGCCGCGGAGGATCGCACCCTCGTAGACCGCGCCGCCGCCGATCCCGGTGCCGGGGAACACGCCGAGCGCGCAGCGTGCACCCCGCGCCGCGCCGAAGCGGTATTCACCGTAGGTCCCGGCATCGACGTCGTTGGCGATCACCGTCGGGCAGCCGAAGGCGCCTTCCAGTTCGGCCCGGACCTTGGCGTTCTTCCAGCCGAGATTGGGGGTTTCGAGGACGATGCCCTTGTCGAGGTTCAGCGGACCGGGGCAGCCGACGCCAATACCGGCCAGCCGATCGGCCCCGACGCCGGCCGCATCGAGCGCCTCGGAGATGGTTGCGACCAAGCGTTTCAGGCCGCCCTTGACGCCCTCGTGGCCGCGCGTCCGTTTACGCTGGCGGGCAAGGGGCCGGAAGCGGCCGTCGTAGACCACCGCCAGCATCTTCGTGCCGCCGAGGTCGAACCCGACCCAGACACGCCCATTCGGCTTCGTCGCCATCCCCCTCCTCCACATCCGCGCCGATGGAAACCGTCAGCCCGCCGCGGCCTGGG
>Ga0209458_1000433_pt1 | contig 15198 bp, 16 predicted proteins | sample WorMetLIZAISLAND_FD_187411 | JGI IMG/M metagenome (GOLD analysis project Ga0209458, IMG submission 187411) | Marine gutless worms symbiont microbial communities from Max Planck institute for Marine Microbiology, Germany - Inanidrilus manae... ...
TCATCAAGACTGGACGGAAACAACGTCTGCTGTCCGCGATCCTGGCCTTCAACAAATCGGCTCATCCCGACCTCCAAAGCAAGCGCCAGGATTCTAAACCGATTGGGGCGTTTTCACACAGCCACTGCCACAAGCCGTCTTCACGTTCATATCCTAGGCACTGAATGTCCCGGGTGTGCACATGGCGCCGGGCGTCGGGTTTCGAAAGCGGCATTTTCCTCGTCCCTGTCGGTGAAGACGCGTTTCAAAGATGATGCATCCGCCCGGCCGTGCAAGGAAAGATTGGCGACCGCCGGCCGGTTCTCACTGGATTTCGGTTGATCGAACTGGATGGGAATGATATTAACCTAACAATCGTTAGTTAGGTAATAGGAGATCGATTTGCCCAGCGGTGCCGCTCAGTTGCAAAAGCCGCGACGCGACAGCCGCCTCGGTCTCGTCTTGGATACGGCTGCGTGTCGGTTCCGGGCCCAAGGATTCGAGGGTGCATCCATGCGCGAGATCGCAGGTGATGCCGGCATGAAGGCCGGTTCCCTGTACTATCACTTTGCGTCGAAAACCGACCTTTTCATCGCCGTGCATGAGGAGGGGATCCGGCGCATCTCAACGGCGGTCGAGAACGCCATCGGGGCCGCCACCGACCCGTGGCAACGCTTGGAAGGCGCCATGGCGGCTCATCTCGACGTCCTCCTGGCCGGCGGTGACTACGCCCGCGTCGTGATCAGGGAGTTGCCGGCGGGGAACCGGGAAACACGGGAAAACCTGGTCAGGCTCCGCGATCGCTACGAGAACATTTTCCGGGGTTTGATCGATGCCTTGCCTGTCGATGGCGCCGTACATCGCCGCCAAGTGCGAATGCTGGTGATGGGAGCCCTCAATTGGACGCCCACATGGTACCGGCCGAACGGCGACGCGCCGGCCGAGATCGCCAGCGGATTCCTTCGGTTGATCAGGAATGGGATCGATCAAACATGACGGAGACTACGACCGATACCCGGGTCGAGGACCTGGTTCAACGATTGGGCCGGCGGCCCAAGGTGATGATCACGAAGATCGGCCTCGACGGTCATGACCGCGGGTCGAGGCTGGTCGCTGGCTTCCTGCGGGACGCCGGCATGGAAGTGATTTATACGGCACCCTGGCAAGCGATCGAGGATGTGGTCACACAGGCCCTGGAGGAGGACGTAGACGCTATCGGCGTCAGCTCACTGGCCACCGATCATCTCCTGGTTCCCAAATTGATGGCGGCACTCGCGGATGCCGACATGGACGACGTCGCCGTCATCGTCGGCGGCATCGTACCGGCCGAAGACGAGGTCGACTTGTTGAAGGCCGGTGTCGGGCGTGTTTTTCACCCAGGGGCCGGCCGCGAGGAAATCGTAGATGGCATCACCGATCTGATTGCAGCCGGGTCACGGGTCCCGGCGTAAGGAGGAGACGATGGACAAGAACCTGAAACCGGAAACCGGACAGGATTTCACCGCCGCCGAGAAACGATGGACCGAGGAATACGACGGCCAGGTAAGCGGCGATGACCGCCGTCGCAACCGATCCGGCATCGAGATCAAACCACTCTATACACCGGCCGACCGGGCCTCAGAAAACTACCTGGAAAGCCTTGGTTTCCCGGGGCAATTGCCGGCGACACGCGGGATCTACCCGAGCATGCACCGGGGACGGCCCTGGTCGCAGCGGCAGTTGATTGGACTGGCGACGCCGCAGGAATACAACGAGCGCATGCGCGACATCGTAAAGGAAGGAGCGACGGCGCTCAGCATGATCCCATGCAATTCCGTTTACCGCGGTTTCGATGTCGATGAGGTCGACCCGGTCCTGCTTGGCACCTGTGGCACCACGATCAATTCCGTCGATGACATGGCGCGGTGCCTGGAAGGTGTTCCCATCGATCGTATGTCCGTCGCCCTGAACGATCCGCTGCCGTTCACCTTACTGGCATTTCTACTCGCCGTTGCTGACCGCCGAGGCGTGCCCTGGTCGGCGATCACGGGAACTTCCAATCAGAGCGACTACATTTCGCATTTCGTCGCCAACCACATGTTCTTCCGCCTGGCGCTCGATGGATCGCGACGCGTGCTGACCGATCACGTGCTGTTCGCCAATGAACGGCTCGGAAAATGGAATCCGGTCTCCGTTGTCGGGCAGCACATGCAGCAGGCCGGTGCGACCCCTGCGGAAGCCATGGGATTCACCCTGTCGACGGCCATTCAATTCGCCGAGGACTGCATGGCCCGCGGCATGGACCCGGACGACTTCCTGCCCCGGGTCACCTTCTTCTTCGATCTGTCGATCAGCTTCTTCGAGGAAATCGCCAAGCTCCGAGCCGGGCGGCGCCTATGGGCACGGATAGCGCGCGAGCGCCTTGGCGCACAAGACGCGCGGTCCTGGCGCTTCAAGTTCCATGCCCAGACCTCCGGCGTCGACCTGACGCGCCAAAAACCGCTCAACAACATTGCCCGCGTCGCCGTGCAGGCGATGGCTGGCATCTTCGGCGGATTGCAATCCATGCACACGGACGCCTTTGACGAGGTGCTCTCGACGCCAACGGAGGCGGCGGCGCGGATCGCCGTAGCGACGCAGAACATCTTACGCGAAGAAGCCCACCTCGATGATGTCATCGACCCGCTCGGTGGTTCTTATTATGTGGAGACCCTGACCGATCAGATGGAGGAGAAGATCATCGAGGTCATCGAACAGGTCGATCAGGCGGGAGGTATGTACCAGGCCGTCGAAACCGGCCTCGTGCAACGCATGATCGGCGATTCGGCCAGCCGTTTTCAGGAGAGGATCGATACGGGAGAACAGACCGTGGTCGGTGTCAACGCCTTTACCGAAGGCGGTGAGGAATTCGCGCCGGCGCCGCTGGAACGCCCGGACCCGAGCTTAATGGAAAACCAGATCGCCAAATTCAAACAGTTCAAGGCCGATCGGTCGCAGTCCGTCGTCGATAAGGCTCTGGGTGAGCTGGCTCGGGCCGCCGGCGATGAGCAGGCGAACGTGTTTGCGGCCGTCGTCGATGCCGCCACGGCCGATGTTACACACGGCGAGATTTGCGCCTGCCTACGCCGTGAACTCGGTTTTGGCCGTCCTTTGATCGCCGCATGACCAGTTTCGACGAAATCGACCGTTTGCTGGGCAACGATCCTTTCGCCCGCCACATGGGATTTCGCCTTGTCGAATTCGCGCCCGGCCGGTCTGTCGTCGAAATGGATATCGTGGCGGAACACCTCAATTTCATGGGCTACGCCCACGGCGGGGCGGTGTTCTCGTTGGCCGACATGGCATTCGGACTGGCCGCCAATTCCCGTGAACACATATCGATCGGCATTGATGCCCATATCGCCTACGTTCGCGGCGTCAAGGCGGGGGATCGGCTCGTCGCCGCGGCAGAGGAGGTTTCACGCGGGCGAAGTACCGCCGTCTACCGCGTAGATGTGAGCCGCGACGGTGAAACGGTGTCGACGTTCACTGGTACGGTTCATGTCAGCGATCGTCCGTCGATCCTGTGACCACGGGAAACGTCACTGTAAACCGCGATCCTTCTCCCTCGACACTGGAAACCGATATCTCGCCGCCCTGGCGTTCGACGAATTCCTTGCACAAATGAAGCCCAAGGCCTGTTCCGGTCTCCCCTTCGGTACCCGTGGTCGAAGTCTTTTCTTCGATCAAGAACAGCTTGGATATCTTGTCTGCAGAAATTCCAACGCCGGTATCGATAACGCTGAAAGCAATGAAATCCCGGTGCAGTTCCGTCTCGACCGTCACCTGGCCGCCCCTGCCGGTGTACTTGATGGCATTGTTGATCAGATTGCGGATGATCATATCGACCATATTGTGATCGACCTGGGCCAAACTTGGCGGAGAGCATTCGTTGATCAGGCTGATCACCTTCTGCGCGGCCAGCGGCCGGAACAGGTCGAGGTTTCGCCCGATGATAGCGTTGAGGTCGGTCGGTTGCGGTTCGAAATGAATGCGCCCCATCTGGTGGCGGGACCAGCTCAGCAGGTTCTCGAGTAATTCGGCCAGCCGGTGACCGGACTCCCGAATCGTTTCGGCGGAGCTTTTCACGGCTTCTTTGTCGAATTCATCCACGTGTTGAGCCAGAAGGTCTGAATAACCCAGGACCAGATTGAACGGTCCCATGAGGGAGTGGGCGATGATCGAGAAGAATTTGTCCTTCTGCGAGTTCAGCAGGTCCGACTCATTGCGCGCCCGGTCAAGGTCGCGGGCGAGGTCGATGAGAACGGATTTTTGGGTCTCCAGCCTTTCCTCGCGATCTCTTAGTGTTGCCACCTGCTCCTCAAGGCGAATTTCGTTTTTCCTGAGAGTATCTTCCGCTTTTTTGAGCTCGGTGATGTCGGTAAAAGTCGATACCGTCCCCAGTTCGGGAACTGTATACCGCCGGATCAGGAGAACCCGCCCTTCGCTCGTGACATCCTGCTCGTCCGTTCCCTTCTTGTGGTAGTCGCGGGCGGCCCGGTCCCTCGCGCGCGCAACGTCCTCCGTTTCGCCGTTTCCGTGCTCGCCGCGTGCCGCGTCATAGCGCAGGAGTTCGATGGCCGGAACGCCAGGCTTGGCGGTGTCCTTCGGGTAATTCCAGAATTCCCGAAACCGGTCGTTGCAGATGATCATGCAGTCATCCTCGCCCCAGACGACAAACCCCTGGTCGATGGCATTCAAAGCGACTTCGAGAATTCGCGATTTTTTCGTGGCGGCGATACCGGCGAGTTCGGCGCCGAGTTTGGTTTGCGTTGCGTGGTCATCAGACATATAGGGACAATGGCTCTTTGTTTTCTGGCCAAGACGTTGGTCACGCTGCCGTAGTCGAATAGGCAAGATGGGATCCGTACGATAGCAAGTATTGTTGTGGGTGACTTAAGGTTGTCTTAAGTGCAGCCCTAAACCCGGCAGAAACCGGTCATCGTCCCCGCCTATTGAATCTGTGGCTTGTTGAGCGACTAGGCGCCGTAGCGGTCGCCGAAAACGAAGGCTTCGGTCTCGCGGATGTCCTCTTCGAGCGCCGATTTCACGGTAGCATAGAGGTCACGGATCGACACCACGGCGATACACTTGCCGTCCTCGGTAACCGGCAGGTGGCGGTATTTCCGGGATTGCATCAATTCCAAGGCGTCGCGGGCGGAATCCTCGGCGGATAGGGTGTCGGGGTTGTCGGTCATCACTTCGTCGACCGTTACCTCGCTCGGGTCGAGGCCCTCTGCCAGGACCCGTTGCGTGAGGTCGCGTTCCGTCAGAATGCCGATCAAATTCCCGTCCGAATCAGCGACAATCAAAGCCGCAATGTGTTTTTCAGCCATCATTTTTGCGGCGCTTATGACCGTATCGCCGGTTACGACCGATGCGACATTCTGGCGTTCGACGACGTCGGGAACGATTTTCCGCTGCATGTTCAGGTCCTTCCCAGTTCCAAACCCCTGGTGGTGATTGTAGGTCAAGCAAGGGGGGTGGGCGCAAGAGGGAATTGATGGAACCCGCTGACGCGGACTATGATCCGCCATAACCGCGAGTTGAAATCCCGTGCCAAGGGGCGAAAAACCACGGGTCTCAGCGGTGGTCCCGCGGACCGGTGGGAGTCATGTCGACGTCCAGTCCTCATCCTCCTCCGGCGGTGTTACGCGAACCGACGTGATCTGGTGGTGCTGTCGCTCTAGGATCTCGAACTGGAAGCCGAAAAATTTGAACCGTTGCCCGACCTGCGGAATGCGCCTCGCCTCGTGCAGGATTAGACCAGCGACCGTCGCCGCTTCCTCGTCCGGCAACCCCCATTCGAATTCACGGTTCAAGTCGCGAATGGTGACGGTGCCGTCGATGACGAACCCGCCTTCCGGTTCGGTCCGAACGTCGTCGAAAGCGACGTCGTGTTCATCATCGATGTCACCAACGATTTCCTCAAGGATGTCCTCGAGGGTAACGATGCCCATCAAACTTCCGTATTCGTCAACGACGAGAGCGAAATGTTCTCGCCGCTTGCGGAAACCCTCCAATTGGTCAAGCAGCAAGGTCTGTTCCGGAATGAACCATGGGTCAGTAGCCAGGGCGACCAGGTCGATGTCGCCGGCTTCTCCGCCGCGCGCCCGGATTTCGTGCAACAGCGCCTTGGCATGCAGAACACCAACGATGTTGTCCGGCGATCCCCGCCACAAGGGGATGCGGGTGAAGGGACTGGCCAGGATCTGTTCGATGGACTTGTCGGTGGACTGGTCGGCGTCGACGGCGATGACGTTCCTGCGATGCGTCATGATCTCGTAAACCTGAACTTCGTCGAGATCGAGGACGCTCCTCAGCATGGCGCGTTCGTGTTTGACGGCTTTGTCCTCGCCGTTGTGAAGGTCGATGGCACCCCGCAGTTCTTCGTCACTCGACAGCAACTCGCCGCCCTTTTTGGCCCCGAATACCCGCAGCAGGGCACTGACGACCGTTTCCATCGCCGCGGTCAGCGGCGTTAGGACGATGACGAAAGCTCTAATGACCGGCGAGATGCGGAGTGCCGCTTTGTTGGCGTTGTGGATGGCGTAGGTCTTGGGAAGGATTTCGGCAAATATGAGCACCAACACGGTCATCCCGAGGGTCGCGTAGGCGACGCCGGCTTCGCCGAAAAGCGAGATCAGGACGCTGGTCGCCAAAGCCGAGGCCAGGATATTGACCAGGTTGTTGCCCAGAAGGATGGTGCCGATCAGCCGGTCCTTGCGTTCGTATAGCCGATTGACGCGGGCCGCCCGGTGATCACCGTTCTGCTCGAGCTGGTGCATGAACGGGCGCGAGGCCGCGGTTAGCGCCGTTTCCGATCCGGAAAAGAAGGCGGACAACGCGAGCAGGAAGGCGATGGCGGTTATGGTCATCAGCATGGCGGGAACCCGTTTAACCTTTGGACAAAGTTGGGAATGGCGGGCCTTTGGCGGACCGGAGAAAGACTAAGCAGAGAGGGCATCGGCGAGAACCGCTTTTACTTCTTCGAGATCGACGTCACGCGTGATGAAAGCCCGGCCGATACCGCGCGTCAGAATGAAGGCGATTGTTCCGGCTTCGACTTTCTTGTCCTTGCTCATATGGCCGACCAGGCGCTCGGGAGACCAGGTCGCATCGGCAATACCGTTCAAGTCCACCTTGAGGTCCGCCGCCCTGAAATGTGACGCAACGCGGCCGGCGTCCTGGCCGCTGCAGAGACCAAGGCGGTGCGACAGATCGAAGGCCATTGAAGTCCCGATGGCAACCGCCTCGCCGTGGAGCAGCGTATCGCCATAACCGCACTCCGCCTCCAGCGCGTGGCCGAAGGTGTGGCCGAGATTGAGTAGTGCCCTGACCCCTGTTTCTCTCTCGTCCTCGGCGACAATGCGGGCCTTGGCGGCGCAACAGTGATGGACCGCATAACGCCGCGCTTGCGCGTTGCCCTCGATCAACTGACGACCGTTGCGTTCGCACCACTCAAAGAAGGGCTCATCGTCGATGAGGCCGTATTTCACGACCTCCGCGTAACCGGCCAACAGCTCCCGTCTGGGCAGGCTATCGAGGGTTGCCGTGTCGGCGAGGACAAGGCGCGGCTGGTAAAAAGCGCCGACCAGGTTCTTGCCCTGTTCGGTATTGATGCCTGTTTTGCCGCCGACGGAACTGTCGACCTGGGCCAGAAGGGTCGTCGGAACCTGGATGAAATGAAGGCCGCGCAAAGTCACAGCAGCGGCGAACCCGGTGATGTCACCGATGACTCCGCCGCCAAGTGCGATCAGGCACGTCTTGCGGTCGATGCCGCCCGCAAGCAGGTTTTCGACCAGGCCTTCAAATTGTGAAAAGCTCTTTGTCGCCTCGCCGGCCACAAGAACGATTGACCGAAAAGCGATGCCGGCGCTCGACAAAGAGCTTTCGAACGGCTTTAGCCAATGGTCTTCGACGTTCTCGTCAGTAATCACGACGACGCTTGGATGGGAAAGAAGCGGGGCAATACGGTCACCGGCCTGATTGATCAATCCGTCCCCGACGACGATGTCATAGCGCCGTTCCCCGAGGTCGAGTTCAAGGACCGAAGTATCACTTTCGCTATTCAACATGGCGCGGGTGCCCTGGTGCCGCTCGGTTTCGTATCGTTCAGCGCATCGAGCACACGGGCTGTCGTGACCTCGATCCCTTCGGAACCTGTTTCGATCACGATGTCAGCAGCTTCATAGACCGGATAGCGTTCGGCGATCAGTTTCGACAGTGTTTCGCGGCGGTCGGCATTGTCGAGCAACGGCCGGCCTTTGCGCCGTCCTGTGCGCTCGAACAAGACGTCGAGGCTGGCGCGCAACCATACGGACACCCCTTTGACGGCGACTTGTTGGCGGGTGCGGGGGTTCATATAGGCACCGCCGCCCGTTGCCAGTACGCAGGGTTCGTCATTTAGCAGGCGGTTGATCACCTTTTCCTCCACGTCACGAAAGGCGGGTTCGCCGTAGACCTCGAAAATCTCAGCAACGGAGCAGCCGGCGGCCGTCTCGATTTCCTGATCGGCATCGAAGAACGGCATACCGAGGCATTTGGCGAGGCGCCGCCCGATCGACGATTTACCCGCGCCCATGAGACCGATCAGCACGATCGAGCGTTTGAGCGGCGTATGGGTGTCGTCATTCATGTCGTTACAATGTCGCCTCGCTCTGTTGGCGGCCACCTGCGCAGCCGGATCGTCCGTCAAGTCGACCGCTGTCACAACAGCAAAAAAACGGGGCTTTGCGGTAAACATGATGGTCTTTACACTGTCGAAAAAATGCCATAGTCGAAAACTACTATCAACACAATCGGCTGTCGGGCGCGGTCAATTATTGTCCCTAATGTCATGGACGCGGAATGAAAAAATTCTCCAGGCTCGTTTTGGCCGCGGTCGCCGTACTCGTGCTCGGTGGCGGCGTTTTCCTCGCCATGTGGGATATCCCGGCTCCCGTAAAGAAAATCGAGAAAGTGCTACCCGATGAGCGTTTCCCGCGCTAACCGACCAAAGTCCTGGGCGGGCCTTCGTGGTCTGATACTGGCGCTTCTGGTCGGCCCAGCTATCACCGGTGGTTTGGCGGCGCAACAGAGCGGGCAACCCGGCCCGGTGCGCCTGGCGCCGCCGCCGAAAGCGCTGGAGCCACCCGTTTCTCCGATCGAGACCCTGGCGCCGGCCCGGCTGTTGGCGGCGCCGGCGCTGCAACGAGAGAACCGGAAAGCCGGGCCGGCAGAGACGCCCGTTCGCGGTATCGGTGTCCAAATCGATTCTCTCCAGGCGATCAATGCCGACGAGGCCGGCATCCTGACATCCGAGACGGGAGCCTTGGGAACCGGATTGTGGAAAGGAACGGCGCGGTCGCTGGTCGACAAGTTGTTGGCCGGGCTACCGATCACGCCGTCGCCGCCGGTCCTTAGAGACCTGCTCAGCCGATTGCTGCTCAGCCCCGCACGCGTGCCGGATGGCAGTGACGATACGGAAGAGAAGTTGATCGAAAAACGGGTTCGAATGCTGGTTGCCATGAGTAACTTGCGGGGTGCCGAACAGCTCTTGAACGCCTTGCCTACGCAGGCCCGGACCGGCGCGCTTCTCGAGGCCGAGAGCGACTTGCGCCTGCTTGCAGGTGACCACGCACGGGCCTGCAACCTGGCCAAGCGCGAGATGCCGATACGGCCCACGGCTTATTGGCAGAAAGTCTTTGTGATCTGCCAGGTCATCGATGGCGAGCGGGACAAGGCAGCACTCAGCGTTTCCCTGATGCGGGAACTGGGCGAGGCTGACGAAACCTATCTGCTTTTAGCTGACGCCTTGACGGCCGGAGCAGAAATCGAATTGAAAAGCCTTCCAGCGCCCGATCCGTTGCTCATGGCGATGGCCCGGATCGCCAAGGTCGATCTGCCTGGCGATGCGCTTGCCGCCAGCCAGCCGGCCGTATTGAATGCCATCGCGACCAGCCCCAACGTTTCCAAGGCCATGCGCCTGGAGGCCGCTGAACGGGCTGATGCGTCAGGGGCATTGCCGATCGAGATCCTGCGTCAGCTCTATACGAGCGTCGATTTCACGGACGCGGACCTCGCCGATCCATTGAGCCGGGCCGAGGTCGAGTTCGGGCCGATGGTTCGCGCGCTGCTCTATCACACGTCGCTGGTGCAGACCTTGCCCGTGGCCCAGGCCGAGGCTGTCCAGAGGGCCTTCGATTTGGCGCGCGAGGAGGGGCGCTACGGCTCGATGGCGAAGATCTTCCAGTCGGTTTTGCGTCGAGTTCCGCCTTCGAGCGACCTGCTATGGTTCGCGCCCGAGGCGATTCGTGCCTTCATCGCCGCCGGCAACAGCGACCGCGCCCGGCCGTGGACCGAGTTGCTGAGCGGGCAGGCACAGATCAACCCCGTGCATGCCGACGCCGTTGCCCGTCTGCAGCCCGTCGTCTGGTTCTCGCAGGCGAAACCGGAAAAGGAGCCGGCCGAGTTCCTGGATTCCTGGTGGCAGGCCGTTGCGAAGGACGACGGCGCCCGCAGCCGGGCGGTGCACCTCTACAGCGTGCTCGAGGCATTCGGTGTTGAGGTCGGACGCGAGAAGTGGGAACCCCTTGTCGGGACCGTTCCGCGCGCGGCTGTGACTTTGCCCGATCCTGGATTGTGGCGGCGGTTGCTCGCCCTTTCCGAAGCCGACACGCCGCTATCCGGGGATGTCAAAGAGACCGCCGTCCGCGCGGCGCCGGCCGACACCTCTCAGGCGCTGTCACTTGCCTCTGAAGGATCGGAGCTCGCGAGCGACGTTACCGCCGCCCCCCTTGCCGAACCGGTATCCGGCACGCCGCGCACCGGCGAAGCGATCCTCCTGGCCTTGCATGTCATTGGAGAACGCGGCAGCGACAGGGTCGGTCCCTTCGTTCTCAAGGGCGTTCTGGAAGCGCTTCGGGCCGTCGGTCTGGAAAAAGAAGCCCGGCAACTGGCCCTCGAGTCGCTGCTTGCGGCCGGTATATGAAGGGGCCTGACGGCCAGCGGACAAGCACCGGCGGCCGGATGTCGGTTCACGCCGAAACCTTTCTCGACATGATGGCCGCCGAGAGGGGTGCGGCTGCCAATACACTCGAATCCTACCGTCGTGATCTCGAGGATTTCGCCGTTTTTCTCGGACGGCGAAACCGCGCCATCGAGGATGCCAGCACCCAGCAGATCCGGGATTACATGAAAAGCCTGTCAGGCGCGGGCATGGCCGCGAGCACCACGGCGAGACGGCTCTCGGCGCTCCGGCAGTTCTTCCACTTCCTCTTTGCCGAACGTATTCGCGAGGACGATCCGTCGGCTGCCATCGACAGCCCTAAGCAGGGCCGCGCCTTGCCCAAATACCTGAGCGAGGACGAAGTCGACCGCCTGCTTGCGGCGGCGGGCGAACGCGGTGGTGCCGATGGCCTGCGCCTGGTGGCGCTCCTCGAAATCCTATATGCCACCGGGCTGCGGGTGACAGAACTGGTCGGACTGCCGCTCAACGCCCTGACTCGGGACGGGCGCTTCCTGCTGGTCCGTGGCAAGGGCGGTAAAGAGCGCATGGTGCCGTTGAGCGAGCCGGCCCGTGATGCCGTCGAGGCCTATCTGGCCGAACGCGAGAGCTTCGTGCCGAAAGGCCGGATATCGACCGCGGCCGCCCAGTTCTTCTTCCCGTCGCGTGGCAAAGACGGCCACCTGACCCGGGCCCGCTTCGGGCAGCTTTTGAAGGAACTGGCCACCGACGCCGGCCTTGACCGGCGGCGCGTATCGCCGCACGTGCTCCGCCATTCCTTCGCCAGCCACCTCCTCGCCCACGGCGCCGATCTCCGGGCTTTGCAACAGATGCTCGGACACTCGGACATCTCAACGACGCAGATCTACACCCATGTGCTGGATGAGCGGTTGAAGGCACTGGTGGAAGACGTGCATCCGCTGGCGGACCAGTAGGCGCCGAAAAAGGCTGTCTTTGGGCCATTAGTTGTGGTCAAAACTGCATTGGTATTGGACGATAGATCCCGTGATAGGATTCGTCTGCGACTGTGAAATGTGACAGGAGTACCCCATGCAAAACGTTGGTAGCGTCGACCGGGCCTTGCGAGTCGTCGTCGGCTTGATCCTGATTTCGCTGGTCTTTGTCGGGCCCCAGACTCTGTGGGGCTGGATCGGTGTCATTCCGATCGCCACGGCGGCGATCGGCTGGTGCCCAGCCTACCTGCCGTTTGGTATCCGCACCTGTTCGGTCGACGCGGGGGACGCCGAGGCGGCTTAGTTCAAAACACCGTGCGGTTTAACGGTATGCGCGTGGTGCGAACGCGCGGTGCTCGGGTCAAAGTGTCGCGGCGTTCGTCGACAACCAATTGGCGGTTCTGAGCAGGCGGGCATCGTCGCCGCGCCCACCGACCAGTTGCACGCCGAGGGGGAGGCCGTTCGAACCCTCCATCAAGGGCAGGGTGATGGCCGGCGTCCCGCAGAAGGTCCAGATCGTACAGAAGATCGCGCTACCCGTCGCCTCCAGTCCCTTCGGTGCCTCGCCCGTGGCGGCGGGGGTCACGATCGCATCGTAATCGTTGAAGAACTCACCCAGCCAAGCGGTCAATTGGTCCCGGCCGGCGAGGGCGCGCTGGTAGTCGACGGCCGAAACCCGCTGCCCCTCCTCGATCATGTTCCTCAGGACGTCGCTGAGTTGGTCCTTTCCGCGTTCGTAGTAGTGGGCATAGCAGTTCGCCATCTCCGCACTATGAACCGTTCGATGCATGGCGACGGCCTCATCGAAGGCGTCGGGGAGGGTAACTTCCTCGCACCGCTCGCCGAGGGCATCGGCCAATTCGGCGAAAGCCTCCCGGCAATCTTCTTCGGCCTCCTCCCAAACAGGTGATTTGACGAGGGCGAACAGGGGAGGGACGGGCGGCTCGGTAGCGGCCGTGGCCGATAGCGCGGGTGCCGCGGCCGGCTTCATGGCTGGGTCCTGCGGATCGAAAGCCATGATGGTCTCGGCGATCAATGCAACGTCCGCGACGGTGCGCCCGAACAGGCCCATCTGGTCGAGGGTCGGTGATTGGGCGACGACGCCGCGGCGTGATATGAGACCGGACGTGGGCTTGAAGCCGACGACGCCGCAATAGGACGCCGGGCGGATGACCGATCCGTTGGTCTGCGAACCGACGCCGAGCGGCGCCATGCCCGACGCAACTGCGGCGGCCGATCCGCTCGACGAGCCGCCGGGCGTGTGGTCCGGGTTGTGCGGGTTGCGGGTCTTGCCCGGCGTGTAGAAGGCCAGCTCCGTGGTCACCGTCTTGCCGAGGATAACGGCGCCGGCGGCGCGCAACTGAGCGACCAGGGAACTGTCATCCATGGAACGGCGGCCCGCGTCGAGGACGGTGCCGTTTTCCGTTGGCATGTCCTTGGTGTCGATAATGTCCTTGATGCCCACCGGCACGCCGTGGAGCGGACCGGTGTTGACGCCCGAAGCCCGCACCGTGTCGCAAAACCGGGACTGGCCTATGGCGTAATTGCGATCGAGGTGCGCCCAGGCCTCTACCGTCTCGTCAATTTGGTCGATGCGTTCCAGACAGGCGCCCACGAGTTCTTCCGACGAGATTTCGCCTTCATGGATGCGCCTGGCGGCGTCGGTTGCGGTGAAATCAACCAAGGACATGGATTCCGTCGTCACGAGGTCGGCGGCTGGTCGCCATTCTTTTTACGCAGGCAGGTATCCCAATAGTCGTAGTAAACCAGGGCCAGGACCGAAAGGGTGATGATCCAGAACGGCAAGCCACCCCAAAACCCGGCAAAGCCGGACGATATGCTTTCCGCCAGGCCGATCGTGAAAGACGAGACCAGCAGGGCGGCGGCCAAACCGAAGATTATTTCGAGCTTCGACTGGGACATTGTCGTTCAACTCCTTACCAGATCCGATCCAAGGCCTTTACGGAATGTACTTGCCGAACAGCCAGTCGGGAAGCCAGAGCGCGATTCCCGGGAACTGATACATCAAAACCATGACGCCGATGACGATGCCGAGATAAGGCATGATACCACGGAAAATATCGGTGAGTTCGATCATCCTGCCGAGTACGCCCTTGAGGTAATAGGCCGACATGGCCATGGGTGGGGTCAGGAACGACGTCTGCAGGTTGAGCGCAACCAGCATGGCGAAGAAATAGGGATTGACGTCGAACGCGGGCAGCATCGGCAGGAAGATCGGCACGAAGATGATCAGGATCTCGGACCACTCGAGCGGCCAGCCCAGGATAAAGATGATGACCTGAACCAGGACCAGGAACTGCCACGGCGCCAAATTGAAACCGAGGATAAAGTGTTCGATGGTTTCGTGTCCGCCAAGGTAGGAGAACACGGACGCAAAGGTCCAGGACCCGACGAACAGCCAGCACACCATTGCCGTCGCCTTGGCCGTCAGATAGACGGACTCCTTCAGCATCTGCCAGTTGAGCGAGCGGTACAGGCCCGCCAGCACGAGGCCACCGAGCGCACCCATGGCCGCCGCTTCCGCCGGCGTCGCCAGGCCGCCGAGAATGGACCCGAGGACCAGCATGATCAGCACCGTCAGCGGCACGAACGAGGTCAGCAATTGAAAGTAAACGACACGCTGCGGCGGAACGTCCTCATCACGCGGTTTCGGTGCAATGGACGGATTGATCGCGACACGGATGAGGACGTAGACGATGTAGCAGCCCGCCAAAAGGAGGCCCGGGAACATGGCCGCGGCATAGAGGCGCAGCGGCGACAATTCGGCGATCGCCGCGTAGACGATCAACATGATCGACGGTGGGATCAGGATACCGAGTGTTCCCCCAGCGCAGATGACGCCGGAGGCGAATTTCTTGTTGTAACCGGCTTGCTGCATGGCCGGAAACGCCAGCAGCCCCATCAAGGTCACTACGGCGCCGACGATGCCGCTGGCGGTAGAGAACACGGCGCAGGTGATCAACGCTGCAATAGCCATGGAGCCCGGTAGGTTGCGGGCCGCCATCTGCAAGGAATAGAACAGACGCGTGACGATATCGGCCCGTTCCACCACGTATCCCATGAACAGGAACAATGGGATTGCGACCAGCGTGTCGTTTTCCATCACCGAATAGGTTGTCTAATTCCGGCTTTGAAGTCCAGCTCTACCGTTCCATTTTCCGATTGCCGGGGACAGGGTTGTCTCCGAAGTCATTTCCGGCGATTGACCGGATGCTTCATCATAGTGCCCTTGGGTTTCGG
>Ga0209458_1000435_pt1 | contig 15157 bp, 12 predicted proteins | sample WorMetLIZAISLAND_FD_187411 | JGI IMG/M metagenome (GOLD analysis project Ga0209458, IMG submission 187411) | Marine gutless worms symbiont microbial communities from Max Planck institute for Marine Microbiology, Germany - Inanidrilus manae... ...
GCTCAAGATCATCTACGACACGTTGAAGAACGGCTGGGTCTTCGAGGACTTCCCGGCCTTCAAAATCACGGGACAGCAAAATCCCGCTGCACAATCATCATAGGAGACTTTAATGAACGAGATGAAATGCCCGGTGACGGGCGGAAGCAACAGCCAGACCGCCGGTGGCGGTACGTCGAACCGGGACTGGTGGCCGAACCAGCTCAAGCTCAATGTTCTGCGCCAGCATTCCGAAAAAGCCGATCCCATGGGCGGCGACTACGACTACGCCGAGGAATTCAAGTCGCTCGACCTCGACGCCGTCAAGCAGGACCTCTACGCCCTGATGACCGACTCGCAAGAATGGTGGCCGGCCGACTACGGACACTACGGCGGACTTTTCATCCGCATGGCCTGGCACAGCGCAGGTACCTACCGCACCGGCGACGGCCGCGGCGGCGCCGGCACCGGCAACCAGCGGTTCGCGCCGCTGAACAGCTGGCCGGACAACGGCAATCTCGACAAGGCGCGGCGTTTGTTGTGGCCAATCAAGCAGAAGTACGGCCGCAAGATCTCCTGGGCCGACCTGATGATCCTGGCCGGCAACTGCGCCCTCGAGTCCATGGGCTTCAAGACGTTTGGTTTCGCCGGTGGCCGCGAGGATATCTGGCACCCGGAAGAGGACATCTACTGGGGCTCGGAAGCCGAGTGGCTCGGCGACAGCCGTTACCAGGGCGAGCGCGAGCTCGACAATCCGTTGGCCGCCGTGCAAATGGGCCTCATCTACGTCAACCCGGAAGGCCCGAACGGCGAGCCGAGCGTTCTCGCTTCCGGCCGCGACATCCGCGAGACCTTCGCCCGCATGGCCATGAACGATGAGGAAACCGTGGCCCTGGTCGCCGGCGGGCACACCTTCGGCAAGGCTCACGGCGCTGGTGATACGGCCCGCGTCGGCCCGGAACCGGAAGGCGCGTCCATCGAGGAGCAGGGCTTCGGCTGGACCAGCAGCCACGGCTCCGGCAAGGGCGACGATACCATCACCAGCGGCATCGAAGGCGCCTGGACCGCCAATCCGATCCAATGGGACATGGGTTATTTCGACGTCTTGTTCGGTTACGATTGGGATCTGGTGAAGAGCCCGGCCGGCGCCTGGCAGTGGGTGCCGGTCAACCCGGCCGACGAACATATGGCTCCGGCCGCCCACGATCCGTCCAAGAAGGTGACGACCATCATGACCACGGCCGACATGGCCATGCGCATGGACCCGATCTACGGGCCGATCTCGAGACGGTTCCACGAGAACCCGGAGGAATTCGCCAATGCCTTCGCCAGAGCCTGGTTCAAGCTGACGCACCGCGACATGGGGCCGCGCTCGCGCTACCTGGGCGTCGAGGTACCGGCGGAGGACCTGATCTGGCAGGATCCGATCCCGGCCGTCGATCATGTGATCGACGATCAGGATGTCGCCGTCCTCAAAGGGCAAATCCTGGACACGGGTCTGACGGTCTCCGAACTGGTGTCGACCGCCTGGGCCTCGGCCTCCACCTTCCGCGGTTCCGACATGCGGGGCGGCGCCAACGGGGCGCGCATCCGCTTGGCCCCGCAAAAGGATTGGGAAGCCAACCAGCCCGAGCAATTGGCCAAGGTGATCGATGCCCTCGAGGGCGTACAGAAAACCTTCAACGACGCCCAGTCCGGCGCCAAGAAGGTATCGCTGGCCGACATCATCGTACTCGGCGGCAACGCCGCCATCGAGAAGGCGGCCCGGGACGCCGGTCAAGACGTCACGGTGCCGTTCACGCCGGGGCGCATGGACGCCACCCAGGAGCAGACCGACGTCGAGTCCATGGCCGTGCTCGAGCCGGAGGCCGACGGCTTTCGCAACTACGCCAAGAAAACGTACGCGGTACCAGCCGAGGCCATGCTGGTCGACAAGGCGCAGTTGCTGACCCTGACGGCGCCCGAGATGACCGTCCTCGTCGGCGGTTTGCGGGTGCTCGGCGCCAACGCCGGCGGCTCCCAGCACGGTGTCTTTACAGAAACCATCGGGACACTGAGCAACGACTTCTTCGTCAACCTGCTCGACATGGGCACCGCTTGGAAACCGACCGCCGAGGACCGAGATGTCTTCGAAGGACGCGACCGGGCGAGCGGTGCGGTCAAGTGGACCGGCACCCGCGTCGACCTGGTCTTCGGGTCCAACTCCGAACTCCGGGCACTGGCCGAAGTCTACGGCAGCGAGGACGCGAAGGAGAAGTTCGTCGCCGACTTCGTCGCGGCCTGGGACAAGGTCATGACCCTGGACCGTTTCGATCTCGACTGACCGCGTTTTGCGCGGACAGGCTCTTTGAGCCAACTGGGCGGGCCTCCGGGTCCGCCTTTTTTTCCAAAAATAGGGGAACCCAGTGCCGACGGTCTTGTTCGCGTTGCCGTGCGCCGCCGTCAAAAACCGGTACAATCGATCGCAATCAAGAGGGTTCAAGGGCGTAGGAGGAACCATGAACCAAGGTACGCGGAGCGATCTCGGCACCTACGATTACATCATCGTCGGCGCCGGTTCGGCCGGTTGCGTGCTGGCCAACCGTCTAAGCGCAGACCCTGAGGTGTCGGTGCTCTTGCTCGAGGCCGGTGGCAGCGACAACCGGTTTTGGGTGCACGTGCCGGTCGGCTACCTCTATTGCATGGGCAACCCGAAGACGGACTGGTGCTTTCAAACGGAACCGGAGGAGGGGCTTAACGGCCGGGCACTTAATTACCCGCGCGGCAAGGTGTTGGGCGGCTGTTCGTCGATCAACGGCATGATCTACATGCGTGGCCAGGCCCGTGATTTCGACGGTTGGCGGCAATTGGGCAATCGGGGCTGGGGCTGGGACGACGTGCTGCCCTACTTCCGTAAATCCGAACGCCATCATGGAGGCGCCGACGAATACCACGGCGCCGACGGCGAACTCTATGTCGAGCGCCAGCGTTTGAGCTGGCCGATCCTCGATGCCGTCCGTGAAGCAGCTCAGGAGATCGGCATCGCGCCCATCGATGACTTCAATGATGGCGACAACGAGGGCGCCGGCTACTTCCCCGTCAACCAGAAGGGCGGTATCCGCTGGAACTCAAGGAAGGCCTTCCTCGACCCGGCCAAGGACCGAGGAAATCTGCGTATCGTCACCGGCGCCCAGGTCGAGCGGTTGACCTTCGACGGTCGCCGGGTGGCCGGGCTCGAACTCACGGTCAACGGTCGGCCGAGCCAGGCATGGGCCGCCCGCGAGGTGCTGCTGTCGGCCGGTTCCATCGGCTCGCCGCAGATCCTGCAGCTCTCCGGCATCGGCCCGGCGGCGCTCCTCAAAGAGAACGGTATCGACGTCGTCCACGATCTTCTCGGCGTCGGCGGCAATCTGCAGGACCACCTGCAGATCCGCACCATCTTCAAGGTCACGGGCGCCGAGACGCTCAATGAACGTTCGGCCAGCCTGTGGGGCAAGATCGGCATCGCCGCCGAATACTTTTTCAAACGCTCCGGACCCATGGCCATGGCGCCGAGCCAGATGGGCATCTTCGCCAAGTCGTCCGAGAATTTCGAGACCGCCAACATCGAATACCATGTGCAGCCGTTGTCCCTGGACGCCTTCGGCGAACCGCTGCATCCCTTTCCGGCGATCACCGTTTCGGTCTGTAACCTGAGGCCGGAGAGCCGGGGGACCTGCCACATCAAGGAGAACGATTTTCGCGTGCCGCCGGCGATCAAGCCCAGCTACCTGTCGACAGAGGGCGACCGCATGGTCGCCGCCGACAGCATCCGCCATGCCAGGAAACTGATGGCAACCGAGCGCATGGCCGAATTCTCTCCGCAAGAGATCAAGCCCGGACCGGCGGTGTCGAACGACGCCGATTTGGCCCGGGCCGCCGGCGACATCGCGACCACCATCTTCCATCCGGTCGGCACGGCGAAAATGGGCGACGACGACAAGTCGGTGGTCGACGACTGTCTCAAGGTCCACGGCATCGGCGGGCTCCGCGTCGTCGACGCCTCAATCATGCCGACCATCGTTTCCGGCAATACCCATGCGCCGGTAACCATGATCGCCGAGAAGGCGGCCGATCTGATCCGCGGCGAAAGCGAGAGCGCCGGACCCAGCCTTTCGTGACCAGGCGTTAACAGTATTGGCGAAAGCGGGGCTTTATTGAGCGGGCGAGTCCGCTTCGCCGCCGACGGTGAGGACGATCTTTCCGATGTGGCCTTTCTTTTGAAAGGCTTCCTGTGCGTCTGCGATCTTCTCCAGGGGGAAGGTCTCGGCGACCAAGGGTTTGATCGCGCCCCGCGCGATCAAGGCAACCAGGTTTCCGAACACCGCCGGTTCGAGGACGGTGCATCCGTAGAAACTGAGATCCTTCAGATAAAGGGTTCTCACATCGAGTTCCACGATCGGCCCGCCGATGGCGCCGGAGACGGCATACCGCCCGCCGGGGCGCATCACATCCAGCAACGACGGCCACGATGGGCCGGCCACCAGATCGATGATGGCGTCGATGCTGTTGGCGCCCAATCGCGAGACCAGATCCTCGTCGCGGCCGATGGTCTCGTCGGCGCCGACGTCGCGGAGCGCGGCCGCCTTCGACGGGCTGGTGATGGCGAAAACCTGGGCGCCGCGGACCTTCGCCAACTGGATCGCCGCCGACCCGACGCCGCCGGATGCGCCGGTGATCAAGACCCGTTCGTCCTTGCGGACACCGGCCCGCGTCAGCATGTTCTCAGCCGTCGAGTAGGAACAGGGGAACGACGCCAGTTCCGAGCTTTTGAGAGGGCTGTCGACCTTATGGGCGTGCCGCGCCGCGACGACGGTGTATTCCGCGAATCCGCCGTCGCATTCCGATCCAAAATACCAAGGCGGGTCCAGGGCATCGCCGCCGGCTTCCCGCAGACAAGGCTCAATGAGCACGCGCTCGCCGATGCGATCGTCCGGAACGCTCTCGCCGACCCCGACGATCGTGCCGCAGACGTCCGCACCTTGAATGCAGGGGAGTACCAGGGCCTGGCCGGTCCAACTGGCATCGGCAGCGTCATGATTCCCCTTGGAGTACCAGCCGGTCCGGGTATTGATGTCGGTGTTGTTGACGCCAGCGGCTTCAACACGAACCTGAACATCGCCGGGTCCGGGACTCGGCACGGGAATGTCGCGCCGGTACTCCAGGTTTTCCGGTCCTCCGTGCCCGACCAGCAGGACACCGCACATACGCTCAGACGATTCTTCCATTTACCCACCCCCAGGGTTCTGACTCATGGAAATCCTATCAGTCGCCCGCGGCGGCCGCCATCGTGTTGGCCGGTCGGGAAATGGGGTTCTCGCCTCTGCCGAGCGCCGGTACAGGCGTTGCGCTCGCCGATGCGACGGGCACTCGTCCCCCAGGTCTTCGACGATATCTAGAAGATCTCCGGCTCGCCGACCGGCGCCCCGAAGCCGGTCTCCAGATAATCGAAGTCGCACCCTTCGTTGGCGTGGCGGATGTGTTGCGAATAGATCCAGCCGAAGCCACGTTCAAAACGGGGCGGCGGTGGCGTCCAGAGATCGCGCCTTTTCGCCAGTTTGTCGTCGTCGACCAGCATGTCGATGCGGCGATTGGGAACGTCGACGCGCACCCTGTCACCGGTCTTAAGCAGGGCTAAGGGTCCGCCGATATAGGCCTCGGGAGCGGCGTGCAGGATGCAGGCGCCGTAGCTGGTACCGCTCATGCGCGCGTCCGACAGTCGGACCATGTCGCGCACACCCTGTTTGAGCAGTTTCTTAGGAATGGGCAGCATCCCCCATTCGGGCATGCCGGGGCCGCCCTTGGGCCCGGCGTTGCGCAGTACCAGCACCGTGTCCGGTGTCACATCCAGGTCGTCGTCGTCGTCGATGACCGCTTTCATGGCGGGATAGCTGTCGAAGACCAGGGCCGGACCTTCGTGTTCAAAAAATCGGGGTTCGCAGGCCGATGGTTTGATGATGCAGCCATCCGGCGCCAAATTTCCGCGCAGGAGCGCCAATGACCCTTCGGCGTAAATGGGGTCGTCGAGGGTCTTGATGACGTCGTCGTTGAAGACCTTGGCGCCCTCGAGCGCCTCGCCGAGAGGTCGACCGCTGACCGTCGTCGCCGACAGGTCGAGCTTGCCCACGAGCCTCGTCATCAGTGCCCTGAGGCCGCCGGCGTAGAAGAAATCCTCCATCAGGTAGGTGTCGCCGCTGGGCCGGACGTTGGCGATGACCGGCACGTGACGGGACGCCGCGTCCATGGCGTCGAGGGTGAGGTCGATGCCAGCGCGCCGGGCGATGGCGATCAGATGAATCACAGCATTGGTCGAACAGCCGAGCGACATGGCAACGGTGACCGCGTTGTCGACGGCGCGTCGGTCGAGGATCTTGTCGGGTGTCAGGTCCTCCCAGACCATATCGACGGCGCGCCGCCCGCAGTCGGTCGCCATGCGGATATGGTTGGCGTCGGCGGCGGGGATGGAACTGGCCCCCGGGAGGGTTAGGCCCAGCGCCTCGGCGACGGCAGTCATTGTTGACGCCGTGCCCATGGTCATACAGTGTCCGTAGGAGCGCGCGATGCCGGCCTCGACCGCTTCGAATTCGCCATCCTCGAGCGTCCCGGCACGGCGCTCGTCCCAGTATTTCCAAGCATCCGAGCCGCTACCGAGCGGCTCTCCCTGGTAATTGCCGCGCAGCATCGGGCCGGCCGGCAGGTAGATCATCGGCAGGCCGGCGGAAATCGCACCCATGACCAGCGCCGGGGTCGTCTTGTCGCAGCCGCCCATGAGAACGGCGCCGTCGACCGGATGCGAGCGCAGGAGCTCTTCCGTCTCCATGGCCAGCAGGTTGCGATAGAGCATGGTGGTCGGCTTGACGAAAACCTCCGCCAAGCTTAACGCTGGCAATTCAATGGGGAAGCCGCCGGCCTGCAGGACGCCGCGTTTGACGTCCTTGACCCGATGTTTGAAATGGGCGTGGCAGGGATTGATATCGGACCAGGTATTGACGATGGCGATCACCGGCTTGCCCTGCCAATCCTCGGGCGCGTAGCCCATTTGCAGGATTCGCGAGCGGTGCCCAAAAGAACGCAGATCGTCCGGCGCGTACCATCGGGCCGAACGCAGATCAGCGGGAGTCTTTCTCGCGCCGGTCATTGTCGGTTCAGTTCGGACTTGGGCACGAACAAAATGGTAAACGTCCTTGTTGGCGCACGGTTGCGGGAAAACGGCTCGTTAGACACCGCGCATGTCGAGCCATACCGATGTTGGATAATCTAGGTGCTGAACGATAGCGTCAAGGCGAGCCGCGGTGGTTGCGGTTTTTTGTGAAGCCCTGTCACGAATGTTGGGCCGTTGCGGGGCTCGCTTTGCGAACGATACGCATGTACACTATGTCCATGCGGGTGGTGCTGCAATCATACGATCCGCTCTCTCTACCGGGGGCGAGCGAGGACTCGCACAAAAATCCGAACTCGTCCCCGGCTGCTGTTCCCCTCTTGGCGACCCTTGTCTTGGCCGCAGTGATCTGTCTGGCCGGCTCTGGCCCGGCGATTGCCAGCGGCCACGCCAAGAAACTCCATGGCCCCGCCGCCAAGGGTGAGACGCTGGCAATCGAACACTGCTCACGCTGCCACGTCATCGGGCCGTTCAACAAGTTCGGCGGCATCGGATCGACACCGTCCTTTCCCCTGATCGCCGGCATGAAGGACGGCATGGACCGCTTTCAGACCTTTTTCGAGCGTCGGCCGCACCCGGCCTTCGTTACCATCCCCGGCATCACCACACCGGGCGACACCGGCTACGCGTTGCCGTTCACGGTGACGACGGATACCCTCGGCGACCTGATGGCCTACGTGAAGACCATCGAGCGCAAGGACCTGGACCGCATCCCCGTGGTCGGCGGCGTCGGCCCGACGACACGGCAACGGGTCAAGGGCGGCCGCCTGCAGTAGGGGCCGCGACAGGCTCCGGCAGTGGTTGACAGGGGCCGGGCGAACGTCCAGCGTTAGACCCTAAAGACATCGCATGTGATCCTTCGAGCGACCCTTCAAGACAACGGGAGGAACGGACACCATGGGCGACGCCAATCTCGACGCCGATTGCATTTTCTGCAAGATCATTCGGGGCGAAATCCCCAGTTTCAAGCTGTTCGAGGATGACCAGGTGCTGGCCTTCATGGACATCAACCCGGTCCACCCGGGTCACGCGCTGGTCATCCCCAAGCTCCACACGCCGAACATCTTCGAGGCGCCGCCGGAATGGTCGGCGGTCACGATCAATGGCATCCAACGACTGGCCCGCGCCGTCGAGAAGACGGTCAAGCCCGACGGCATCAATGTCCTGCAGGCCAATGGACCGGGCGCGGCGCAATCGGTGTTCCACCTGCACATGCACGTGGTGCCGCGCAAGACGGGCGACGAATTGCCCATGAACTGGGGCATCCGGCCCGGCGACATGGCCGAGATCGAGGCGCTCGCCGCCGACATCCGAGCCAATCTCGACTGACCCGCCTGTTGCGACGCTGGGTCGCCGTCAGGTCCGCGGGCGGCGCACGAAGAACGACCAGTCGGGCAGGGGGGCGTCGTTTGTCATGGTAACATCGGGGCTCAACTGGCCGGTCAGGAATTCGAAGAAGGCCCGGCCGTCGGCGTAATAGAGCCCGGCGAACCGTTCCGGCGCGTCCTGGCGCAGCAGGTTGAAGGCGAGGCCCTTGCGGGTCCTCGACCACAGGTGGATCAGCCCTTCCTTGACGTGATCCGTCCACGCGGCGTCGCTGAGGCCGGCGTGCAGGTTGAAAGTGCCGGAAACCAGGGTGTAGTCGGCGACATCGAGGGCGCAGATGTGGTGTATGAACTCGGCCCTGGGGTCGTCGATGCGCGAGCGCGCGGCCAGGATCATCGGTTCGCTGATGTCGGTGCCGATGTAGCGGCTGGCGCGCATCACCGGTTTGTCCTTGAGGAAATCGAACAGCGCCCCGTAACCGCAGCCGAAATCATGGATGGTCAGACCGCCGGCGTGGTCGGCCTCGTCGAAGATGGCGCTCAGGATCTCGAAGCGGCGGAACTGGTTTTCCCGGTTCTTCCAGAACACCCCTTTGGCGCTCTCACCGCATTGGTCGAAACGCTGCTCGTAGACCCGGGCCACCGGGGTGAGTTGCTTGAGACGCCGCTTGATATCGATCTCGGGAGCCGCCATCGCCGAAGGATAGACCGGGCGCCAGGCGAAACGAAGGGGATTGAACCGTCAGTGCGTCCGCACGGTTAGAACGCCGCCCACTTTGGCTTCAACGGGGTCAGGGCGGCGCCGTCAGCGTCGAGGGCCTCGCCGGCTTCGATGGCGTCGAGCCTGACCAGGGCGAGGCCAGTGGTCTCCAGTGAACTCCGCATCTCGCCGACCTCGCGGTCGCCGGCCTTGAGGGGCGTGCCGGGGACGGGGGCCGGACCGTCGATGGCAACCGGGACCAGTCGTTTCTTGACGAGACCGCGATATTTGGTGCGGGCCGTCAGCTCCTGGCCCATGTAGCAGCCCTTTTTCCAGTCGACGCCGTTCAATTCGTCGAAACCGGATTCCAAAAGGATGGCCTTGTCGACGACCAGGTCACGGCTGGCGTCAGGCAAGCCGAGACCGAGGCGGTGGCGGTCGTAGTCGGCAGCGTCGCCGACGGCGGCGCCGAGATCTTCAAGGATTTCGGCAGCGCGGCTCCGCGCCACGACGGCACGCATCCCAGCCTCAGGAAGGCGCGGATCGATGATCAGGGTCCCGTCCTCGACGGCCTTCGCGCATCCCGCCTCGGAACCGAGGCCGGTCCCGGCCGGCGCCTCCGCGCCCCACAGGGCGGCGACGGCGAAATGCTCGCTCCGGTCGGCGAGCTCGACCTGGGCTCTCAGTTTGTACATGCGAAGACGTTTCTGCAGGTCGGCGAGGCGCGCACGCTCGCAATCGACCAGCAATGTGTCGCCGGCCTGCGATACGAAAAAGTCGAACAGATACTTGCCCTGCGGCGTCAACAGGGCCGTGTATATGGCGCGTTCGGGGGTCACCTTGTCGATGTCGTTGGAGATCAACCCCTGCATGAACTCGCGCGCGTCCGGGCCTTCGACGGCGATGACGCCGCGGTCGTCCAAAAAGCTCGCCTTCAAGTCGGGCATGGCGGTCTCCAGTGGTTCGACGGGCCGGATCGGTTCCGGCTCCTGAACAGATAGGCCGTGGCCGGGATCTAAGCAAGAGCGGACAAGGCTTTCCAGGGCAAGCGCGCGGATTTATAAGGACCGGACGAACGGACATGACCATGAACATCCTTTTCATCACGTCGACCCGGATCGGTGACTCCGTCTTGTCCACCGGTCTACTGAACCGGCTCCTGGAGGACCACCCTGAGGCCCGGGTCACGATCGTCTGCGGCCCGGCGGCGGCCGGATTGTTCGAGGCGGTGCCCAACCTTCACCGCTTGATCGTCATGGAAAAGATGTTGTTCTCGTTGCATTGGCTGCGCATGTGGGCCTTGAGCGTCGGCACGGTCTGGCACCGCGTCGTCGATCTCCGGAACGCACCGCTTTCCTATTTGCTGATGGCGCGGCGCCAGCATCACATGGGGCCGCGCGACGATAGCGTGCATCGGGTCGAACGCCTGGCCAGGGTGCTCGGTATCGAAGGCGATCCGCCGGCGCCGAAGATGTGGCTGTCGTCGGATCACCGGGCGCAGGCCGAAAGCCTGATCCCGGACGGATCGCCGGTCCTGGCCATCGGCCCGACCGCCAATTGGGAGGCCAAGACCTGGCGTTGCGAACGGTTTGCCCAGTTGTGTGAACGCATCGGCGCGCCGGACGGCCTGCTGCCGGGCTGCCGCGTGGTCCTGTTCGGGGGTGACGATGAGAGGCCGGGCGTCGTCAACCTCATCGAAGCGATCCCGGAGGACCGGCGTATCGACCTCATCGGCCGCATAAGCTTGCTCGACATCTCCGCCTGCCTCGAACGCTGCGCGCTCTACGTCGGCAACGATTCCGGTCTCATGCACATTGCCGCTGCCAGCGGCGTGCCGACGCTGGGCCTGTTCGGCCCGAGCAAGGAGGAACTCTACGGACCCTGGGGAAAACGCTGTGCCTCGGTGCGCACACCGCAATCCTTCGACACCATCCACCCGGAAGGGTTCGATCACCGGACCTCCGAATCGCTCATGGACGGGCTGACGATTGAGCGGGTCGAAGAGGCGGCGCGGGACCTACTCGAAAAGACCGGCGAGGCCGCGGCTTGACCGGCAATGGCACAGAGGCGCCGAACCTGTCGGCCGTGATTAGCGTCCACGACGAGGAACACCAGCTCGCCGAATGCCTGGAAACGCTGTCCTTTGCCGACGAGATCGTCGTCCTTCTCGACAAGTGCACGGACGGATCCGGCGTCATCGCCCGACGCTTCACGGACCGCATCATCGAAGGTGACTGGCCGACCGAGGGGGCGCGGCGCAACGCCGGTATCGAGGCCTGCCGCGGTGTCTGGATCTTCGAGATCGATGCCGACGAACGGGTGCCGGCGGCGCTCGCCGAGGAAATCCGCGGCACCGTGAAATCGACGCCGGCCGACTGGCATGAAATTCCCGTCGACAACTACGTCGGCGAGCGCCTGGTCCGTTGGGGCTGGGGCGCGTCTTTCGGCAAGGCCGCTTACCCGGGCCTTTTCAGAAAAGGTGTCAAGGAATGGGGTAAGCAGCGAGTCCACCCGTCGCTCACCTGGTCCGGCTCAAAGGGCCCGATGCTGAAACAGCGGTTGATCCATTACGTCGACCGCGACCTCTCGGACATGATCCGCCGCCTCAACAGTTATTCCTCGGCAAGGGCCCGCGATCTTCGTGAAACGGGCGATGTCGGATCGACCGCCAACAACGTGCGGCGCGTCTTTTCCCGCTTCCTCAAATGCTACGTCCTGCGCAAGGGCTACCGCGAGGGCGGTTACGGTCTGGTGATCGCCATCTGCGCCGGTCTTTACCCGCTGCTTTCCCACCTCAAGGCCAAGCTCGAGGAGGATTGATGGCGTCGATCCTGCTTGCCGACGATGGCATCGAGTTCGACGGCCGCACACCGGAAGACCGCCCGCTGGGTGGCGTCGAATCATCCGTCGTCGCGCTCACCGCCGAACTGGCAAGACGCGGCCACCGGGTGACGGTCCGCAACAAATGCCGTGAAGCGCTGGACTACAACGGCGTCGAATGGCGCCCCATTGATGGCGACGACTGGCCCGATACCATCGACCTCTACATCGCCAACCGCGGCGACAAGTTGATCGCCCGTATGCCGGGCGCCGGGCGCACCGTGTTCTGGATCCACAATCCGGCCGGCTATCTGATGAAGTGGCGCTACCTGTGGAAGCTATGGCACTACCGGCCGGCGATCGTCTTCATCGGCGATTATCACGCGACGACCTACCCCGACTGGGCGCCCGGAGGCGATAGGATCGTCATTCCCTATGGCATGTCGAACCTGTTCTGTCAGTCCGGCGCACGCAAAGTCCCGCCGGGGCCCCGCGCGGTCTTCACCTCCAATCCGCTGCGCTCGCTGGACTGGCTGCTCAGCTTGTGGGCGGATCGGATCGAGCCGCTGGTGCCCGGGGCCGAACTGCATCTGTTCACCGGTGCGGCCACCTATGGCCGGGTGGGAGACGGCAAATCGGCGGCCATGGACACGATCCTGAAGCAGGCCGAACACCTAGCCGACCAAGGCGTGCGCCTGCGAGGTCCGGTGGCCAAGACCGAATTGGTGGACGAATTCACGCAAGCCCGGTGTATGCTCTACCGGGGCGACCTCAATGAAACCTTCTGCCTGGCGGTCGGCGAAGCGCAAGCCTCGGGTGTGCCGGCCGTGGTCCAGGATTTGGGTTCGGTGGTCGAACGGGTTGTTGACGGGAGAACGGGGTTCATTGCAAAGGACGACGACCATTTCGTTAATAGGGCGGTCGAATTGCTGAAAGACGACGAACTGTGGCGCCGCCAGCATGAGACGGCGATCGCGGAACAGCGCCGTTGGCGGTGGCCGGACGCGGCCGCCGCCTTCGAGGCCTTGCTGCCGCCGGGTACGGGTTCGTAAATCATGCGCGTGCTGCAGGCCATGGCCGGTGCGGAGTTCGGGGGCGCCGAGGCGTTTTTCACCCGGCTCGCCGTTGCGCTCGAGAAGGCTGGGCTCGATCAACGGGTTCTGATCCGTGAGAACCGCGAACGCGCCGGCGTGCTCAAAGCGGGAGGCATCGATCCGGTGCAACTGCCGTTCGGCGGCAGGCTGGACCTACGTACGCCGCTGGCGTTCAGGCGCCAGGTCCGTTCGTTCAAGCCGGACATCGTGCTGACCTGGATGAACCGGGCGACCTCCATGTGCCCCAAGGCGAAGGGCGGCGAATTCCTGCACGTGGCCCGGCTGGGCGGCTACTACGACCTCAAGTACTACCGGAACTGCGACCACCTGATCGGCAACACCGAGGACATCGTCGACTATCTGGTCAAGGAGGGTTGGCCCAAGGATAAGGCCCACTACCTGCCGAATTTTGTTTCCGGTGACAGGCCGCCACCGCTTCCCCGCCAGACCTTTTTCACGCCCGCCAATGCGCCTTTGATCCTCGGCGTCGGCCGCCTTCACGAGAACAAGGCCTTCGATATCCTTCTGCAGGCCATATCCCGGGTTCCCGATGTCTATCTGTGGATCGCCGGCGAGGGGCCGAAGCGCAAGGAACTCGAAGACCTGGCCGAGAAACTCGCCGTTAAGCCGAGGGTCCGCTTTCTGGGCTGGCGCGACGATGTGGCGTCGCTACTCGGCGCCTCGGACATTTTCGTCTGTTCGTCCCGGCTCGAGCCGTTGGGCAACGTCGTCATTGAGGCCTGGGCGCAGGAGGTGCCGGTCATCGCCGCCGACAGTTACGGTCCCGGAACCCTCATCGATCACCTCCAATCAGGCGTGCTCTTTCCCGTCGACGACGCCCCGACCCTGGCTAAGGCCATTCGAAACGTCCTTGAGGACGAGAACCTGCGCACCCGCATCGCACGCCAGGGCCGTGCCGCTTACGACAGCAACTTCACGGAGCGTGCGGTCGTCGGTCAGTACCTGGAGTTTTTCGAGAAGTTGTCAGCGACATGTGCGGCATCGCCGGCATCGTAACCCGCGACGGCAGGCGCCCTGCCGATACCGTTCTCGATGCCCTCGGCCGCGCCCTCGGCCACCGCGGACCGGACGGGATCGGGCGTTATTTCCTCGATGACACGGCCCTGATCCAGACGCGGCTCGCCATCATCGATCTCGAAACTGGCGACCAGCCGCTGTTCATAGACCAGGGTGTCGACCGGCCGCCCCTAGCCTTGGTCGCCAACGGTGAGATCTATAATTTCATTGAGTTGAAACGCCGGATCACCGGCGTCACCTTCAAGACCCGCTCTGACTGCGAGCCGCCGCTCTTCCTGTACGACAAGCATGGCATCGATTTCGCCGAGCATTTGCGCGGCATGTATGCCACCGCCATTCACGACCCCGGCCGGAAGCGGGTCGTCCTGGCCCGCGATCCCTTCGGCATCAAACCGCTCTATTACGGACTGACTGAGGACGGTTTCGTCTTTGCGTCCGAGATCCAGGCTCTCCTAGCGGCCGGCTTGACATCGCCGCAAGTGTCCGAGGCTAAGCGGGACGAACTCCTGCAATTGCAGTTTACGACCGGCGCCGAAACACCCATCGAGGGTATCTACCGGGTGCTTCCCGGCGAAACGCTGGTCGTCGAAAAAGGCGAGATCAGCGAGCGGGTCCGGCTCGGCGCCTTGCCGCCCGCGGGACCGCACGCCCTGTCGGAAGCCAAAGCCCTCGATGAATTCGATGCCGTGTTCCAGGATGCGGTAGAGGTCCATCAGCGCTCCGACGTTCCCTACGGCATGTTTTTGTCGGGCGGCATCGATTCGTCGGCCGTGCTGGCCATGATGGCGCGGCTCAACGACGAACCGGTCCGTGCCTTCACGGCGGGGTTTTCAGGCACGGCGGCCCGGGACGAACGCGAGCATGCGAAAGCCGTCGCCAAGGCGGCCCGGGCCGAGCATCAGCAGGTCGAATTCTCTGAGGCCGACTTCTGGCAGCTGCTGCCCACGGTTGCCGCGGCCTTGGACGACCCTTGTGCCGACTACGCCGTGCTGCCGACCTACAAGCTCGCCGCCGAGGCCCATCG
>Ga0209458_1000436_pt1 | contig 15106 bp, 10 predicted proteins | sample WorMetLIZAISLAND_FD_187411 | JGI IMG/M metagenome (GOLD analysis project Ga0209458, IMG submission 187411) | Marine gutless worms symbiont microbial communities from Max Planck institute for Marine Microbiology, Germany - Inanidrilus manae... ...
GTCCATAGTCTGGAGGACTAAAGTCCTCATCCGTGGACAAGCCACGGACTGAAAGTGAAGGGACTTAAAGTCCATAGTTTCAACTATGATGCGCTTCGCGCACTAAAGTTATTGAAGCAATGAACGTATCAGAGCTATTTGACCTTTCACGCTGGATAAGCATTGAAATCGAAAATACGAAGATTCCCCAAAAGTATCAGAAACTCCACCAAATCCTTCGTATAAATTCTCACCAACAGAAACGATCTTTTGAGTCTGAAAGGAATGATCTGATTGAGACTCTAAGACATGTTCCTTTAGGACAACTTACAAAAGATCAGCTGACTTTTCTCTATAAGCTCGGTATTGCCGATGCAATCGGACAAGAGAGTATAGACACGATAGAGGATGTTTTATATAAAAATGTCATTGATGTGGCGACATCAACCGACAAAATATGGGAAATATCCCAGAAATTGACAGCAGGAATAGATAAGTCCAATCAAATCGAGGAAGCGTTAATTGAGTGTGTAGTAGAGGAAAAATATGAACTGGATAATGAGATCCTAATGCGTGTCGGCTTTACTGGCCTTGCTACAATGGCAAACATAAAGGATTTCAAGAATTGGGGTAATATTTGGTATGAAATAGGCCGGGGTATTGCCATGGTGCACAATTTATCCCCGGAAGATGTAAAAATAGTGGGTGCTACTAAAGGCTCAATAATAATTGAATTAGTCGTAGTGGCTGCCATTGCAACAACCGCCAGCAGGATCATTATCTCTGCGCTGAAAGTCGCGGAGAAGGTATTGGATATTAGAAAGAAAGCGGAAGAAATACGAGGGCTGAAATTAAAAAACGAACAGTTAGAAAATGACATAGAAAAGGAAGCGGAAGAAGAAAAGAAATCTGGCGTCGAGGAGATTACAGCCAATACAGTTAAGCAGCTAAAATTAAAAAAAGAAGGGGAAGGGGATAAAGTAAAGGCACTGGATACGGCAGTAAAGGACTTGGTCAGTTTCATTGCTTCAATAACTTTAGTGCGCGAAGCGCATCATGGTTGAAACTATGGACTTTAAGTCCCTTCACTTTCAGTCCGTGGCTTGTCCACAGATGAGGACTTTAGTCCTCCAGACTATGGACTTTCAGTCCATAGTGGTTGATTGAAAAGGGCGGAGTGATTGACTTTGTTCTACCCAAAAACGAAGAAAAACCGGAAGAAGGGACAGAAAGAGAATATGATGATCTGCGTATTGCTTTTCAAGAAATACGGCGGATCGAAAACAAATTAGCTTTGCTGGAACATAAAGATTCTCAATAACCAAAGGCATCGTGAATCTTGAAATAAACAGGAAACCTCTGCACCTTTGCGGTTCAGAATCAAAGCCGGATGATTCGTCGGTGGACGCAGCCCACTACGCGACCGGAAGCCGAAAGTCGTACCCGCTCGCCCACCCCGGCTTCCCGCGCCGCGTGAAGCCCGGCAGCGGCTGTGAGAAAATCTGCTGCCCTTATCCATTCGATCTTATCGCACCCCCTGATGATGTCCACCGCAGCCGCTGCTCCCGCTCCGGGTCCCGTTTCTCCGCTGTCGCCGCCGTTGCCCGCGAAAGCCGGCGAACGCCTGCTGTGGGGCCGCCTGTACGGATCGAGCCGGGCCCTGGCGATCGCCAAGGCTGCGGAACGGGCGCCGGGGCCGGTGCTCGCCGTGGTGGAGGACATACAGACCACCGCGCAGCTACAGGTCGAGCTGGGGTTCTTTCTGGCCGGCTCCGAGCTGCCGGTGCTCGGCTTCCCGGACTGGGAGACCCTGCCCTATGACCAGTTCTCACCCCTGCCGGAGCTGGTCTCCGAGCGATTGCTGACCCTGCATCGACTACCGACCCTGCAGCGCGGCATCCTGGTGGTGCCGACGGGCACTCTGCTGCAACGCCTGGCGCCGCGGGAGTATGTGGATAGCCACTCCCTGATACTGGCGGTCGGTGGCCGCCTGGATCTGGACGCCATCCGCCGTCGCCTGGAACAGGCCGGCTACCAGTGCGTGTCTCAGGTGATCGCCCACGGCGAGTTCGCGGTGCGCGGCTCCCTGCTCGACCTCTTCCCCGCCGGCAGCGACTGGCCTTACCGGATCGACCTGTTCGACGAGGAGGTGGAGAGCATCCGTAGCTTCGACCCGGACAGCCAGCGTTCCCGTGACCAGGTCCCCCACATCCGCCTGTTGCCGGCCCGCGAGTTTCCCCTGACCGAAGAGGGGATCGTCGCCTTCCGCCAAGGCTATCGCGGCACCTTCGAGGGCGATCCCAAACAGAGCCTGATCTACCGCGAGGTCTCCGCGGGCTCGGTCCCCGGTGGTCTGGAGTACTATCTGCCCCTGTTCTTCGACCGTACTGCGACCCTGTTCGACTATCTTCCTGAAGGGACCCTGGTGATCGAGGACACCCAATGTCGGGAGGCGGCGGAGCGTTTCCTCGCCCATGTGGCCACCCGCTACGAGCAGTATCGGCACGATATCGAGCGCCCCCTGCTGCCTCCCAACTGGCTCTATCTGACGCCGGACGAGTTGGCGGCGCGGCTCAATCGCATGTCCGGCATCATGCACCAGGCGACCGAGATCGCGGAGCGCCGCAAAGGCTTCAGCGGGGTGGTGAACTTCGCCACCCGCGCGCTGCCAGCGCTGGCGATCCAGGCCCGGGCGGCCCAACCCGCCGGGGCACTACAGGAGTTCCTCGCCGCGCCTGGACGGCGCGTGCTCTGTACCGCCGAGAGTGCCGGCCGGCGCGAAATGCTGCTGGAGAACCTGCACGGATTCGGCATCGAGGCGCGCCCGGTGACGGGCTGGCAGGCGTTTGTCGCGTCCGACGAGCCCCTAGGCCTGGCGATCGCGCCCTTGGAGCAGGGGCTGTTCCTGCAGCATGAGGGGGAGCGCGCAGACCTGGCCCTGATTACCGAGACCCAGCTCTATGGTGCACAGGTGCGTCAGGCCCGCCGCCGGCAGCGGGCCGAGCGCGACGGCGAGGCGGTGGTCCGCAACCTCACGGAGCTGCACCTGGGCGCGCCCGTGGTGCACGAGGATCACGGCGTCGGCCGCTATCTGGGCCTCCGGACCCTGGACGTCAACGGCATGGCTACCGAGTTCCTGACCTTGGAGTACGCCCAGGGCGACAAGCTCTATGTCCCGGTCGCCTCCCTGCATCTGATCTCCCGTTACACCGGCGCCTCCGAGGCGGCCGCCCCCCTGCACCGCCTGGGGAGCGGACAATGGGAGAAGCTCAAACGCCGGGCCGCGGAGAAAGTGCGGGACGTCGCCGCCGAACTCTTGGACATCTATGCGCACCGGGCCACCCGAGAGGGCTTCGCCTTCCCCGTAGATGGGGAGGACACTGCCGCCTTCGCCGCGAATTTCGAGTTCGAGGAGACCCCGGACCAGCAGCAGACCATCGACGCCGTGCTCGCCGACATGGCCGATGCCAAGCCCATGGACCGGGTAGTGTGCGGCGACGTCGGCTTCGGCAAGACCGAGGTGGCCATGCGAGCCGCCTTCACGGCTGTGCAGGGCGGCAGGCAGGTGGCCGTGCTGGTGCCCACCACCCTGCTCGCCCAGCAGCATTACGAGAACTTCTCGGACCGCTTCGCCGACTGGCCGGTCCGGGTCGAGAGCCTGTCGCGCTTTCGTACTGCCAAGGAGCAGCAGCGCATCCTCTCGGGCCTGGCCGACGGCACCCTCGATATCGTGGTCGGCACCCACAAGCTGTTGCAGAAAGGCATCGTCTTCAAGCGGCTCGGGCTGGTCATCGTGGATGAGGAACACCGCTTCGGGGTCCGGCACAAGGAGCGGCTCAAATCCCTGCGCAGCAAGGTGGACATCCTGACCCTGACCGCCACCCCCATCCCGCGCACCCTGAATATGGCCATGTCCGGCCTGCGGGACCTGTCCATCATCGCCACGCCGCCGGTGGCGCGCCACCCCATCAAGACCTTCATGAGTCAGTGGAACGACGCCTTGATCCAGGAGGCCTGCCTGCGTGAATTGAAACGCGGCGGCCAGATCTATTTCCTTCACAACCAGGTGGAGACCATCGACAACACGGCCAAAAAGCTCGCGGCCCTGATCCCGGAGGCCCACATCCAAGTCGCCCACGGCCAGCTGCGCGAGCGGGATCTGGAACATGTGATGCGGGATTTCTACCACCGCCGCTTTAACCTGCTGGTATGTACCACCATCATCGAGAGCGGCATCGATGTCCCCAGCGCCAACACCATCCTCATCGACCGGGCCGATAAGCTGGGCCTGGCCCAGCTCCATCAGCTGCGCGGGCGCGTCGGGCGCTCCCACCACCGGGCCTATGCCTACCTGATCACCCCGCCCCCGGCGGCCATGACCCCGGACGCCAAGAAGCGCCTGGAGGCCATCGAATCCCTGGAAGATCTCGGGGCCGGCTTCACCCTCGCCACCCACGACATGGAGATCCGCGGCGCCGGCGAGCTGCTGGGGGAGGAGCAGAGCGGGCAGATCCAGGAGATCGGCTTCAGCCTCTACATGGATCTGCTCGAACGGGCGGTCGCCGCCCTCAAGGCCGGCCGCACCCCCGAGCTCGACCGTCCCCTGGACCAGGGCGCCGAGATCGATCTGGCCGTCCCCGCCCTGCTCCCGGACGACTATCTGCCCGACGTACACAGCCGCTTAGTTCTGTACAAACGGATCGCCGGCGCAACCACCGGCACGGAACTCAAAGCGCTACAAGTAGAGATGATCGACCGCTTCGGCCTGTTGCCGGACCCGGCCAAAAACCTGTTCACCATCACCGAACTCAAGCTCAAGGTCCGGCCCTTCGGCATCAAAAAGATCGAGGCCGGTCCCGCCGGCGGACGCATCCTGTTCGACGCCGAGCCCAAGATCGACCCCAGCCGCATGGTCAAACTTATCCAGACTAAACCCAAGGAATTCAAGCTCGAGGGCACGGACAAGCTGCGCTTCTTCCGCGACCTGGCCGATCCGGCCAAGCGCATACAACAGGTCAGCGCCCTTATCCGACAGATAACGGGTTGAGCCGCATTTTGAAGGAGGGTAATCACTATCGTCTGGTCGTGAGGGTACGCTGCCAAAACGGCATTGTAGTAATCGAATGGGTCGGAACCCATGCCGAATACGATAAGAAGTGCTTTTGAGCAGGGGAACGGGCATGAGCCAGGTAAGAATCATCAAGACCGAACGCGAACACGAACAGGCACTTGAGCGCTTAACGGACCTGCTGGACCGCAACCCTGCCGCCACCACCCCCGAGTCGGATGAGCTCGACCTATTGGCACTCGTCATCGAACACTACGAGCGGGAACACTATCCGATCGACCCGCCCGATCCCATCGAGGCCATCAAATTCCGCATGGATCAAATGGGCCTGACCCGGAAAGATCTTGCCCGCTACCTGGGTTCCGCTTCCAAGATCTCGGAAATTCTGAACGGTAAACGCCCCTTGAGCTTGAATATGATTCGCAAGCTCAGCACTAGTTTGGGCATATCCGCGGATATCCTGATCCGTGAGCCCACTCGCAAGGTGGTGAATACCTAGGTCCTGTTGACATTTAGCTAAGAGGCTGTCTAAAAACTAACCCATTGATTATAAAAGCATGATTGCCATTTAGCTCCCACGCTCCGGCGTGGGAGCAAGCATGTCCCGACGGAGGAGGGATCTTTGACGCTCCAGCGTCACCACGCCTGGCCGCTGGAGCGGCCAAAGTGGCGTACCCACGCTGGGGAGGCTGTGAAAGTATTCGCTTTTTCTGGAAGCGGTGGGATGAGATTGACGTATTTCTCCAAAAATTCTGCATCATGTGGGCCAAAGTCTTGTAGGTCGGGTTAGGCGCGTCCTTCCGATAGTGAGGGATACAAACACCCTCGAACGCGCCGTAACCCGACATTCGAACTCATGATGCTCGCTCTTTGCGTCCCCCGTACCCGGAGGGAGGAACTGATTTTCCTATAGGAAAAATCGGCTCAAACAAAGAATCGGGCGGGGCACCTGGGTTGAGCACGCTCCCGGCTGTACCCAACCTACGCGCTTAAAAATTTACCACTACCCGATGCGCTGATGGTGGGGGCCTTCTTCCCGTAATTCGCAGAGCAGGATCTCGGCGAGGGCCGGCTTGTCCGCCAGGGCCCGGTGGCACTCCAGGATACGGGGCTCGTAGTGTTCCCATGGTTCGTCCGGCCGCACAATCCGCTCACTCAGATAGGTCAGAATCAAGAGTCGCAGCAGGGCCTGCAAGTCACCGGCGATACGTCGGTACTCTGCCACCGCCTGCTGCTCCGGCGTGGGCTTGTCACCCGATTTTGTGTCGGTCTTGGCCTCAATGCCCTCGGCTTGGTAGCCGACGGTGTGGCGTAGGCCCTGCGGGTCGATAATCTCGATACAGGGCTCCAGCGCCTCCCAGACCTTTCCATAGGTGGCTTCACTGTCATCACCCGCCTTCAAGCACTCGGCCGCGGCACGGGCGTGGCGGCGAACCTCAATGGTATCCGCGCCCGAGAGATTGGCCTCCCCCAGATGCCCTTCCCACTGTTCCAGCTCCTCTTCGAGCAGAATCCGTGCCGCCCAGTGGTGCGTCCTGCCGGCCGCTCCCACCTCGGCGAACGAAAGGGTGCGGCGGGCGCGGATGATCTCCCGCAGGATGCCGCCGCCAAAGAGGGCCGCTACCTCCAGGCACTCGCGCGGCAGCCGCTCGGCGTCTTCCCCCGTCCCCTCCCGGCGTTCCAGCATAGCGACGGCGGTCGCCACGCCCATCTGCCGGATATCGACGATCTCATCGAAGGTGCTCTCGAAGATGTCCCGGCCCGACGCCAGGCGGCGGCGAAAGGACCGGGCGGCGTCTTCGGAGATAGAGATGAGATAGAAGATCCCCGGTACGAACAGGGCGCCCTTGATCTCCGTAAGCAGCTTCTTGACCTCTTCTGGATCGTGGACCTTATCCAGCTCATCGACGGCAATCACCGCCTTGCCGTTGTAGGCCGCGCGCACCTGCTCCAGAAAGCCCGTGTAGCGTGCGGTCAGACCCGGCAGGGTCAGATCCCGTGCGGCCAATGTCTGCTTGCGCCCGAGGCTGATAAGACCCTTCCAGGACAGGCCGGTACTGGACTCCCGGCTGCTGCGGTAATTGAGCTGCTCCAGGAATTCCTCCGCCTCGGCAGCGAGTGCCAGATAACGCCGGTTCATCAGGGCCCGCGCCAAGCTCGAAAACGTCCGCCACACCGGTGCCGTCAGGATCAAGAACAGAATACCCACAACGGCAATCCAGAAGAGGGTTGGCAGGTCCTTGAGGAAACCCGATGATGCCGTATCCGAATCGGCCGGACACGGGGGATCACATCCCCATCCAACAGATGGCGGTAAACCCGCAGTACCTCCCGGAATTCCCGCAGCCTTGGGACCTTGAATGCGAGACGGGGATCGGCATCGGCAAAGGCCGCCAGGACAAGCTCACTGACCAGTTTGGTTTGCACTTCCTGCTCACTGCCCGCAGGACTCCGCAGCTGCAAGCCCAGCTCCCGACTCAGATGCGCAAAGGGTGCGGCCCGCTTGTCCTTGGCCTCAGAGATCAACGCTGCCCAATGGGTAAGATCCGATTCGGTGACATCAGAGCGATTTTTCCGCATCCCTTCGATGCTCTCCAACCATTCTTTCTGCTGCCGCTCGGGAAGGGAGGAGAAGGAAAAAGGGGACTGCAACGGAGAATGAGCCGGGCCCAGTTTCGTCTTATAAGAAGACAGGGCTTTTCGGGCATCCGCATCCTTTTCCTCATCCTTCTTCAATCCATACCATAGGAGCGAGAAGCGGCCCGGATCTGACGCGGGCACCAAGAGATAGCCGACATCCTGCGAGGCTTGGTCGGCCTCCTTGCCGAGTGCCTGGTCGATCTGAGTCAGGAGATCATCGACGGCCTTCCGTTCGGCCTCGATGGGCAGGGTTTCATACCAGTCTACCCATCCAAGCAGCGGGTCCTGAACCGGGTCATCCCAGGCCTTTTCTCCACGTGTGATCTCTACCGGCCTCGCACCGGTGGAGGGACCTCCCATCCACACCGACAATAACGAGAAGACAGCCACTAGAGCGAACAGAATCAGCAACGGATTGCGAATCTGCTGCCACAGCTTGCCACCGGCGCCGGCGCGTGTCCCCTGGAGAATGGGTTCCAGGTCGTCCAGCGTCTTGCGACAGACGGCACGGCAGACGGAGATGAAGAACCCCAGATCCGGGTCGTGGCGGACCGGAGCCGTGATCTCCAGGGTGAAATGATCGGGTTTGAACTGGGCCAGCAGATGGCGGGTCAGGGCCGATTTACCGGCGCCGCGCACGCCGGTCACCCCGAACACCCCCCCATCGGACCGCCGCACGGATGCCTGCAGCCGATTCGAGTGATACGCCGGCTTGTCGATGTAGTGCTCGGCCCTGGACTGGATCGACTCGGCACGCTCCGACTGACCCTCGGGCAACGGATCTACCAGGGGGCAACGCAGCCGTAGAAGGCCCCAATAGAGAACGGCCACCGGCGTAGTGAGGACAATCACGATTAACACGAAATCGGAATCCACCCCTTTGCCTGGGCCGATGAGCACCGTGAGCAGCAATGTCAGGGTGATCCAGGCGGGGATGTGTGGGAGCCAACGGATCAGGAGTGGAGCCGAATCCCAGAGCGTCCGGCGCGCAAGCACTGCCAGCACACAGGCGATGCCGAAGACCGCCGCTAACACAATCGCTTCGCTGTCCCCAGCCAACAGGTTTTTCCGAAAGCCTTCCTTCAAAGAGAATGGAAGAAAAGACAGGGAGATCAGTGACCAAGCGTAGAGCGTCGGCGCCGGGAACCATTTGGTCAGCTTTGCACCCAGCCACGGAATCCGGCCCAGCCCATACTCGATGGCACTGAAGAACTCAGTCAGGATCGTCCCGATCAGGACAAGAATCGCTAACAGAAGGGTGACGGTGAGGATCTTGTCGCCGGGATCGACATCAAACACCAGGACGATAAAGGCTATGACGGCATTGAGCAGGCCGGTGATCAGGAGCCAGGGCGGCCAGTCAGCGGGCCGATCCGCAAGCCGACACCAGAAATTGGTCAGGGCAACGACCAATGCCGGTGCCAGATGTATCAATGCCAGCCCGAAGACAGCCAGATTTTCTTGGTACGAGAGGACGGTCAGGGCCGAAAGCACCAGCAGCAAGCCGGCCGTCAGACGTGATGAGCCGGCGTAGGATGCGGTGAGCGCGGTAGGTCTTACAGGATGGCATCACGAGGAGGCGCGAACCGCATCAATGGACGCCTGGCCAGCGGCGAACCGTATCTTTTGGATGGCCAGTGCCCAACATCTGCCTGTGGCAATCCTGAATCATTTGGCGTTGTCCGGGGGCTTTGATGTGTCGCGTTTCGACGCCCAACGGCACGCTGATCGACGGCCAGGCCAGTGCCGGCGTCTCAACGCAACCTACACCCACATGGCCCTCCGCGCAGCCTGTCCGCATCGCCAAGTTCCGACGGTTCCGCGCGCGTCTTTGATTATCTGCGCAAGGCCTCGCGGACGGTATCGACCGGAATGACCCTGGCGCCTTCCGGCCGGCGCTGCTCGGGTGCCCAGGCGTGTCCGTAGACCACCTCATAGCTGGCCGGCAGGCGTCCGTCCCGGCGGTGGGTCTCGTAGGCCTGCTCCATCGCCAGCAGGCGGCGGCGGCCGGTGAGTCCGCGCGCGCGGGTGCTGGTCGCATTGTGGGCCCCCAGGATCTTGAGGTCCCGCATCAGATCCCGCGTCCGCTCATAGGTGACGGTCAGGCGCTCGACGTCCATGACGGGGGCGGCGAAGCGGGTCCTCACTAGGGCATCGCCCACATCGTGCATGTCTGGGAAGGGACTGACGTGGGAGTGGCCGTCGGCGGCGGCCCAGGCGTCGCGCAGCTCCCACAGGGTATCCGGTCCGAAGGTGGTGAACAGCAGCAGACCACCGGGCCGCAACACCCGCAGGCACTCGCCGAAGGTCCCTTGGATATCATTGCACCACTGGAAGGTGGCATTAGAGAAGATGAGATCCACACTGGCATCCGCAAGCGGCAGATTCTCCACATCGGCGCACACACAATCCGGACGTTCGGGTGGGGAACTTCGGCCCCGGTCGCGGGCCTCCAACAGCATCGCCGGCGCAAAATCCAGGGCCAGGATGCGGGCCGTGCCGAAGCGTCTGCGCAGCCCTGGGATCGCGTAGCCGGTCCCGGCGCCCAGATCCAGCACCAGCTCGGGCTCCAGGCGGATATAGTCCAGGCGCTCCAGGAGGCGATCGGCCAGCTCGCGTTGGAGCACCGCGGCCTCGTCGTAGCCGGGCGCGGCCTGGTCGAAGGAGCGACGGGCGGCGCCTTTGTCGATGGCCCCCCCGTTCAACATGCGATCTCCTGGAGGAAGTCCGCGATTGCGCCGCCGGTCTCTTCCGGATGAGACAGGAAGGGCGCATGGGCGGCGCCGGCAATCACCCGGCGGCGGGCCTGGGGCAGCAGGCGGGCGATGCCCTCGCTGGTCGCCGCGGGGACCAGGGTATCGCGTTGCCCGAACAACCACAGTGTCGGACAGGCGAGAGCGCCGATCCGTCCCCGCAGATCGGTGTCCCGCAACAGGTCGAGCCCCAGCGCCAGGGCAGCGGGCAGCGGTGGCGGGCGGCGGGCGAGCTCCCGGCGCAGGATACGCAGGGTATTCCGCGCCGCCTCGCTCCCCATGACCTGAAGGGCGAGGAAGCGGTCCAGAGTCCCCGTAGGATCGGCCGACAGGCCGTCATGGAACTGGGCCAATACATCGGCATCCATGGCCGCTGGCCAGTCCGGGGCACGGACGAAGCAGGGCGTGGCGGTCAAGAGGACCAGGGCCTGGATGCGCCCCGGGGCCTTCAGCGCCGCCTCCAAGGCAATCAGCCCCCCCAGGGACCAGCCGATCCAGACCGCCCGCTCCGGGGCCGATGCCAGGCAGGCGTCGGCCCAGGCCGCACGGCTGTCGTGATGCGGCCTGAAGGGGCCGGCACCGTGGCCGGGCAGCTCGATCCACCATTGCCGCCGGCCCTCCGTGAGCGCGGTCGGCAACCCCTCCCAGACCGCTGCATTCATGCCCCAGCCGTGGAGTAGGACCAGCCCGCAGGTCTCACCGGGGATTGTCGTCCCGGTGGAATTCGCGGCCGCATCCGTGCCGTCGTGAGCGAAAAGTGGATGGCTTTCCACGGTCATGAAAGAGATTGGGTAGTGGCTAAATTTTATACTGCCACACGGCACAATCTGAGCTTTTGAATTTCTCCCTCTCCCCTGCCCTCTCCCGGAGGGAGAGGGAGTGAAATGCGCAGATTGTGCCGTGTGGCAGTATAAGTGGTGAAATCTGCCAGCCCCGACCCGTCGTTCCGGCAGGGATTGCCAGAATCCAGGTGCCAGGGATGGCAAACAGTGGGGGTCTGAATCATTATGTCGCACCACCATGCCACTTTAAATAACCACTACCAGGAATTGTTTTTGCCGCAAATCAACGCAAATGGACGCAAATAGATCAAAGACTGTCAATAATAACGAAACAGGACAACCGCTAATCCTCCCCGGTGGTTTCACCGCACCCAGGGCGAGGAACCCGGTAGGGGATCAACATCGGTACCGCTCGCTGGTAGGTCCGGTATTCCTCGCCATGGACCGCGATCAGATCGCGCTCTTCCAGAATAGTGCCCAGGATGATCCATACCGTAAACAGTACGTTCAGCAACAACCTGTCCGCCGTGAGATCCGGGTACGACCAGATCATCACCAGTGCCGTGAAGTAGGAGGGGTGACGCACCCAGCGGTAGGGTCCCACGAGAAGTATGGGGCCAGGTGGGGGAGAGGCCGCGTCCGCCGGCCGCGACAGGGCCTTGTCGCCGAAGACGTCCACCGACGCGCTCAACGACCGGGCGATCCAGGGCTGAACTGCCGCGGCGGCAAGAAAGATACCCTGGAGCAGCCATCGGAAAATGCCATCGGCCGAGGCGATCGGTTGCGATGACTCCTGCCACAGCAACATGAGCAAAAACAGCATGACGGCCGTCACCGTGGCGAACAGCGCGCCGAAGTAGCGCTTCGGTATCCTGTGCACGATCCGGGTCCGGACCCCCTTGCGGATCATCACGCTGTGCTGAAGAAAGAACGTCAAACACAGGCAGGCGTCGAATATCAAGGTCCCGGCCGTATCCAGCGGCAGCCCGTAAACGCTGGGTTTCGTTCCTCAACCCAGCCTACTCGCTTGAAAAAGTTCAAGGTCAGGGCTTGCCGTCAAGGAACGTCGATACAGGTTAGGGTTGTCGGGTCAATCTTCTTTCGAGCGTCAATCTTGAAGCGAATATAGGTTCCGCTACATTGGATCTTGAAAAACTCGTCGGAACAGTAGTTGACACTAAGGGTGCAAGCGTCCCCGTCGCACCCAAAACTCGCGGCGTTCCTAAAAAGCTTGCTTGAGTTTACGGAGAGAAAACCCCTTGTTACGATAACCGAAGCTAAAAGCCGGGATGGGATTTCACAGGAAAAGTTCTCTTGGGGCACCTCCTCATTCGCGATCGCGAGCAGGGAGGTGAGAATCGCGCTTTCCTCGTCGCTTAGTCCATGGAACTCACCTTTGTTGTAAAAATAAAGGAAAACCATGAGGCCGCCGAGGGAGACTCCCAAAACGAAAATCAAAAGTTTTTTCCACATCACTCACCTCTTTCATGGCACCATCCAGAACCATACGGATTTCGAGTCTTCATAATCATCCAACTCCTCTTTAAAAGATCAACCACTATGGACTGAAAGTCCATAGTCTGGAGGACTAAAGTCCTCATCCGTGGACAAGCCACGGACTGAAAGTGAAGGGACTTAAAGCCCATAGTTTCAACTATGATGCGCTTCGCGCACTAAAGTTATTGAAGCAATGAAGTCCATACTGCCCGATACGAATATGAATTCTTGCCCATGAAAACCAGTGTGTCATTCTGTGGCCATTTCATAAATCGATATGATCTCCACTTCTGTTCCTGAAGAATTCTTTTTTTCCATTTATCGTTCGCTGCCAATAATCCTTGAAGAAGATAATCCCTCTCTTCCCGCGGAGTGTGTCCTTCTCAGTCTCGTAGGCGCGGGCTTGCCCGCGCTTTCCTGAGGTTCGACCTGCCGGCTTGGTTGCTTTCCAGCCCAGCGCCGGCAAGCCGGCGCCTACCATTCTTTCCGTAGAGCGAGTCCTTGAATTCTTCAGGTTATCGAATGTGAGGCATAACGAAAGATCCTGTTAATCCCGTACTATTGGACGAAAGCACGAACCATCAGGAATCGCTCGACCTTTCAGGGTGTTCGGATCATCCGGGTGATGGGTATTCGATTACCCTGCCTCATCGGCCCACCGCCGAGCCGGTATCGGGGGCCTGGTGTCGCAGCTTGCCGAGGGCCTCCAAGAGTCGGTCCACGTCCTCCGCCGTGTGCGCGGCGGAGAAGGTGATCCGCAGCCGGGTCGAGCCCTCCGGCACCGTCGGGGGACGGATGGCGCTGACCAGGATGCCGAACACTTCGAGCCGCCGGCTCCAAGACAGGGCCTGCCGGGCCGTACCGGCGATGAGGGGCTGAATCGGCGTCGCGGAGTCCAGGAGCGGCAGACCCAGCTCAGCGGCACCGGCCCGGAAGCGCCGGATCAGCATCTGCAAGTGCTCCCGCCGCCAGGATTCGCACCGGGCGATGCGCAGGCTCTCCTGGGTCGCCACGGCGATCGCCGGCGGGGGTGCCGTGGTATAGATATAGCTGCGCGCGCGCTGGATCAGGGTCTCGATCAGCTCCCGGCTGCCCGCCACGAAGGCCCCGGCAGTGCCGAGGGCCTTGCCCAGGGTGCCCATCAGAATCGGGACCTGCTCCGGCCCCAGACCCAGATGGGCAAGGCTGCCGCGCCCTTCCTCGCCCAATACCCCCAAGCCGTGGGCGTCGTCCACCAGCAACCAGGCGTCTGCCCGGCGGGCGATGGGGACTAATTCCGGCACGGGCGCCAGATCTCCGTCCATGCTGAAGACCCCGTCGGTGGCGATAAGCCGGGCCTTGTCTCCGTCCAACATCGAGGCCAAGGCCCGCGGGTCCGCATGGGCATAACGCCGCAGCCGCGCCCGGCTGAGCCGGGCCCCGTCCAGGAGGGAGGCATGGTTCAACCGATCCTCGAAGACCTGATCCGCCCGTCCCGTCAGGGCCGAGATGACCCCCAGGTTGGCCAGATAACCGCTGGAGAAGAGCAGGGCCCGCGCACGGCCGGTGAACCCCGCCAGCGCCTCTTCCAGGGCCTGATGCGCGACACTGTGGCCCGTGATCAGGTGGGCCGATCCGCTACCGACGCCGTAGGTATCCGCTCCCCGCTTGAGGGCGGCGATCACCTGCGGGTGGTTGGCCAGGCCCAGATAGTCGTTGCTGCAGAAGGCGAGCATCCGCCGCCCGTCGATCAGGGGCCGCGGCCCCTGGGGACTAGCGAGCGTTCGTGGTGCCCGATAGAGATGCGCCTCCCGTAAGCGGTCCAGCTCGCCGGCGAGATCCGAGCGAGGGTAGTGGTAATTTCTCAAGTGGCCGAGTTGGTAGTGGTAAGTCTTTAGGGCACTTTGAAAAATACGGTTTTCGTCTAGAGTACAACTCAACAATCAATGGCTTAGAGTCGCTTGATTGATGAAAATACCTATTTTTCAAGGTGCCCTTCAAGCGGTTGGCAGGTGCTCGGGTTTTTAGGCGATTGCCGGAAAATGATAGACCAGGATGGATCGGCTATTCGTTCGTCTTCAAGAAGCGACAACAGGCGCATCGTTGTGCGATGTAACTGTTGTCGTGACACAGAAGATGGACGAAAAGACAAGCAGGCTGGTCTGTCATTTGACAGAAATCGCCTTAGACCCTGATGCATCCCCAGATTATTTCAATTTAAAACAACAAGTTGTGACGCTCATTTACTATAAATTTGGACATGCATGGGGTATTGTGGTCCTTGGAAAGTCACCACACCGACCAGGAGCCCCCCATGCATGTCAGCCTCATTTTACATCACTGCCTGGAGCCGTTGTTGCAACATCTCCACCGTCGGCGTGTGGCGACGCTGCTGGACGCCGTAGCGT
>Ga0209458_1000438_pt1 | contig 15049 bp, 14 predicted proteins | sample WorMetLIZAISLAND_FD_187411 | JGI IMG/M metagenome (GOLD analysis project Ga0209458, IMG submission 187411) | Marine gutless worms symbiont microbial communities from Max Planck institute for Marine Microbiology, Germany - Inanidrilus manae... ...
GGCGGGAAGCAGGCGCCGCAGCAGATGCACTTGCGCTCATCGACCTCCAGGGAGGGCTTACCATTGACCATGGCCGGGCGGATGGCTGCCACCGGGCAACGGGCGACCACCGAGGGCCGCTCACACACATTGGCGACCAGATCGTGGTTGATCTTGGGCGGCTTGGTGTGCTGCACATTGATGGCGATGTCCCCCTGACCACCACAGTTGATCTGACAGCAGGATGTGGTGATATGCACCCGATTGGGCATATTGGTCCCTTTGAACTCATTGATGAGCTCGTCCATCATGGATTTGACGACCCCGGAGGCGTCGGTGCCCGGAATGTCGCAGTGTAGCCAACCCTGAGTATGGGAGATCATGGTCACCGAGTTTTGGGTACCGCCCACAATGAAGCCGGCGTCTTCGACCGCCTTGATCAGGGGCTCCACCTTGGCGGCGTCCTTGACCATGTATTCGAGGTTCGAACGCAAGGTGAAGTGGACAAAGCCGTCGGCGTACTGATCGCCGAGGTCACACAGCTTGCGCAGGGTGTAGACATCGAGGATCCGTTGGGTGCCGACCTTGACGGTCCAGACCTCGTCACCGCTGTAGGCCACATGCCGCAGCACCCCGGGCCGCGGGTGCTCGTGGTACTTCCACATGCCGAAATTCTTGCGCATCACGGGATGCATGTACTGCCAGGGATCAGGGCATCCGGATTCGATCGGCTCACGCATTTCTGCCATCGCCTGCCTCCAAAATCTTAAAAATACAGTCGAAATCTCAAGCGTGCGACCGGACGTGAGGCCCCTACCCCACGCCGGCCCCGCGGGATTCAGCCGGCAGCGGCCTCGGCCCGACGCTCGAACCACTCCTCCGCCGCCTCGTCCCAATCGTCCATCCGGACGTAGGAGCTCTGGCGCGGGTGGCTCAGCATATTGGGATCGGGCTCGATGCTGAGACCGTCGAGGAAGTTGGCCAGGCCAATGCGTTCGATCATCTCGCCGCAGCGCTCGTGCTCCAGGCCGTTCTCGGCCCAGAAGTCGATGATCTCCTCGGCCAGCTCGACCAGGGATTCGTAATCCTCCTCGGTCTCCAGCTTCTTGAAGGGGACGATGACGGTGCCCATGAGATCGCCGATCTTGAGGGTGCGCTTGCCGCCGACACAGATGGTCACGCCCTTGTCATCGCCCGGATGCAGGGCCTTGGGCATGACGTTCAGGCAGTGCATGCAGCGCACGCAGTCGCGGTTGTTGACCACCAGGGTATCGTCGTCCTTCAGGGTCAGGGCCTGGGTGGGACAGCGGGTGATGACATTGTCGATGATGTACTGGCGGCCTTTGGTCTCGAGGTATTTCTTGACCTCCTCCGGATCGACCTTCATATCGTCGCGCCAGGTGCCGATGACGGCGAAATCCGCCCGCTCGATGGCATTCTGGCAGTCGTTGCCGCAGCCGGAGACCTTGAACTTGAACTTGTAGGGCAAGGCCGGACGGTGCACATCATCGGTAAAGTTGTTCACCAGCAGGCGATGGGCCTTGAGCTCGTTGGTGCAGGACATCTCACAGCGGGCCGCACCAACACAGGACATGGCGGTGCGCACGCAGGGACCGGCGCCGCCCAGGTCGAAGCCATAGTCGTTGATCTCGTCGAAGAAGTGTTGGGTGTTCTCGGTGTCCGTGCCGATGAACATGATGTTGCCGGTCTGACCATGGAAGGTCACCAGACCCGAGCCGTACTTCTCCCAGCTGTCGGCCAACTGGCGCAGCATGCCGGTGGTATAGTGGTTGCCTGCCGGCGGCTGGACGCGCAGGGTGTGGAATTCCTTGGATTCGGGAAAGGCCTGTCCGACCTCGGAGAAACGGGGAATGATGCCGCCGCCGTAGCCGTACACCGAGACGGTGCCGCCCTTCCAATACCCCTTGCGGGTCTCGTAGGAGTGCTCCAGCTGGCCCAGCAGGCTATTGGTCACCTGGTTGATGCGTGTGTCCGGGTGCTCGTCGCGCAACCGCTTGATACCGGATATGAAGCTCGGCCAGGGGCCGCTTTCCAGCTGATCGAGCATCGGTGTGTGGTGCTTTTCGGTGGCCATTGGGCTGTCTCTCCAGGTCTTTATTTCGATAAATGTCAGAATAAGAAATCGTAACATTTTGCGCCGGTCATCTGCGCGGGTCCTACCTACCCGCGGTATATATCGCATTGAATGCTTCGGATCGACGAACCCGACACTCGACAGTCGTCGGTGGTTTCCCGACGGTGACTTCAGGAGGACCCGGACCAACGTCAGCGGCCCCTAATATACTCCCCCTACACCAAAGGGGAACCCCGCCGCCGTCAGGGATAATGGCTCCGCCCGACTCCCCTGACACAGTAGTGGCCGACAGGATACTGGTTCCCGACTCACCAGCCGCCCCAGCAGCCCTTAGAGACTGTCTAAGAACTAACTTATTGATTTTACTTGTTCCCACGCTCCAGCGTGGGAACACCAGCTTGGCCGCTCCAGCGGCCAGGCTTGGTGACGCTGGAGCGTCAAGACTTGCTCTCACGCCGGAGCGTGGGAGCCAGATGACAATCATGCTTTTATAATCAATGGGTTAATTTTTAGACAGCCTCTTAGCCACGATTCCCGGTGCCGACTCCCGGCAAATTGGGTGGCGATATTACGCGCTGATGATCCGTTAGTCAATGGATTCTAATATAAGCGGGTCCTCATATGCCAGCCTTGCGCCAAGGCTAGCAGGTACAAATTCCTTATCGATTAATAAGTTGGTGCCTGTAGGGTGGGCCGTGTCTACCGCACCCACTGTTCGACGCTATGCGGTTCAAAAGATTCTTAAGGCCAGGAATCGCAGTATGTGCCCATACTCAAAAATTACTTGAGCGATCTATTCGTATACTATATTATGTGTGAATATATTATATTTCTGGAGCAACAGACATGACCAAGGCGGAGGCGATTCAGCTCTTCGGGAGCAAGAAGGCGTTGGCGGAGGCACTCGGTGTCCACCGGAGCCTGATTTCGAAGCTGCCGGACCAGTTGCCCACCAAATACAGCGATCGGGCAACAGGGGCGGCGATCCGGCTGGGCCAGGTAACCCCGCGCCTGGTTGCCGGCACTTGGCGCCTGGAATGAAGTCCGCACCTGACTGCAAGCCCGGTCGGTGGGCACAGCCCACCCTACAGCCGCACCGCCGTTGCGCTGGGAGTGTAGGATGCGGTGAGCGCGGTAGGTCTTACAGGATGACGCCGCGAGGGGACGCGAACCGCATCGATGCAGAGACCGGCGACTGGTAGCTGGCGACTGCAAATTTATACTGCCACACGGCACAATCCGTGCATTTCACTCCCTCTCCCTCCGGGAGAGGGCTGGGGTGAGGGAGAAATTCAAAAGCTCAGATTGTGCCGTGTGGCAGTATAGCCACTACCGTCCCGCGGTCCCATTCCGCCGCTAATGCCTTGGAACGCCGGTTCAGGACCCGATCCATATTCCAGGTCGAGCGGGCCTGGGTCCAGAACTCCGCAAGACCGGCGGGTGGCTCGGGGAAGGGTTTCTGGCCCAGGAAATGCCAGGCCCGCAACAGGGTAGGGAGCGGCGCGGCGGAATCGACCGGCGCGGCGGCGTGGGATTTGCTGAGCTTGCGCCCGGTGCCGTCGACCACCAGGGGCAGATGCGCATAGGTAGGAACCGGGAACCGGAGGGCCTGGAGCAGAGCTATCTGACGTGGTGTAGAGGTCAACAGGTCGGCCCCGCGGACAATTTGATTGATCCCCTGAAACCCGTCATCCACGACCACAGCGAGCTGATAAGCATGGATGCCGTCCGCACGACGCAGAACAAAGTCGCCCACCTCGCGCGCCAGGTCCTGGCGCAGTGCCCCCTAGCCCCGATCGCGGACCAGGACGGTTCCGCCCTCGGTGCGGAGGCGTAAGGAGCGGACCCGTTTCCCCAGTGGTAGGCGGTGACGGCAGGTCCCCGGATAGATCGGACCCTCTGCCCCCGGCAGGCCGTTCGCGGCGATCTCGCGCCGGCTGCAGGCACAGGGAAAGACCAACCCCGCAACGCGTAGCCGTTCGATGGCCTGGGCATAGGCCTGGGTGCGGGCACTTTGCCGCAGCACCTGGCCGTCCCACTCGAATCCGAAGGCCTCGAGGGTGTGCAGAATAGCGGTGGCGGTACCTGGCACCTCCCGTGGGCGGTCGAGGTCTTCCATCCGCACCCGCCACTCGCCACCGGTTGCCCGGGCGTCGAGATAGCTGCCGAGGGCAGCTACCAGGGAGCCGAAATGCAGGGGACCCGTCGGGGAAGGGGCGAAGCGACCGCGATACACCTTCGTCTCATCCGCGGCCGGTTCACCGCCGTGCATCCTGTTACAGTCAAATCAGTCGGTTGCGTCGGAAAGAAAACCACGAATCACGCGTATCAACGCGAATAAAGATCCGTTATGCCTCCAGGGCGTGTCAACTTTTGATTAAGGGTAAACCGCAATCTCCGAGCTTGCCTCCTAACGGTACAGGATTAACAGAATTTTAAAGATTAACAAGATCTTATAATTTTTATTTAAGTAAAATAATCATGTTAATCACTGCCGGTCCTTAGCCGTGCTGTTTCTCGCGGATCTCGTCGAGGGTCTTACAGTCGATGCACAGGGTCGCGGTCGGGCGTGCCTCCAGACGGCGTATCCCGATCTCCACGCCGCAGCCTTCGCAGAAGCCGTACTCGTGATTGTCCAGACGGGTGATGGCCTCGTCGATCTTTTTGATCAGCTTGCGCTCCCGGTCGCGGGTTCGCAGCTCCAGGCCGAACTCCGACTCTTGGGTGGCGCGGTCATTGGGATCGGGGAAGTTGGTCGCCTCGTCCTGCATATGATGTACCGTACGGTCGACCTCCGCCATCAAATCCTGCTTCCACGCCAGGAGGATGTTTCCGAAGTGTCCCTCCTGATCCGGATTCATGTACTCTTCGTCCACCGCGGCTTCGTATGGCGCTAAGCCGAAGATGTGTGCACCCGTGTTGTCTGACTCGACCATGCAATCCCTCCCGAACGGCCTGCCGCTGGTCGCAGTGATCCAACGAACCCTGCGGATCAGGCGCTATCACGGTGGTAAGGACCTCCGACTTCAAACTATTATTAAATACCAAATCGGACCCTGTGCGGCAACAGGTTTCTGTAAGCTGCACTTTCCCCACTCCCTCGGGCTGCTCTATTCGGCGTTCACCGAGTTCATCGGATTCGACGTCAATGGCGATGAATACAAGCTGATGCGCCGCGGCGACCGGCTCGTCTGCGCCGAGACCGGCCACACCTTTGCCATCACCGACAATATTCCACAGCTCTTCTGGCCGCACGAACAGTACGGCGACCCGCGTGACCGGACGAAATCGTCAAGGCATTCTACGAGCGGACGCCCTTCCCCAACTACGACGACCAGGATTCGGTGCGGGCGCTGATCGAGAAAGCGCGGGCCGGCCGCTATGCCCAGCGCCTGGACGAGACGATCCCCTACAACGCCGACGTGCTGGAAGTCGGTTGCGGGACGGGGCAATTGACCAACTTCCTGGGTAGCTCGTGCCGACAGGTGATCGACGCCGACATGGGTCTGAACTCCCTGCGGCTGGGTGAGGCGTTCCGCCGCAAGCAGGGTTTGACACGGGTCCGATTCGTGCAGATGAACCTGTTCCACCCGGCGCTACGGCCGGCTAAGTTCGACGTGGTGCTGTGCAACGGCGTGTTGCACAGTACCTCCGACCCCTACCGCGGACTCCAGGCTCTGGTGTCACTGCTCAAACCTGGCGGGTATCTCGTCCTGGGCCTCTACAATCGCTACAGACGGCTGGCTACCGACCTGCGCCGGTATCTGTTACGGCGGCTGCCCGGCAGCGCCGGGTGGATCGACCCCATCCTGCGCCGGGGTGGAGCAAGCGCCGCTAAGCGACGGGCCTGGTTCGCCGATCAATACCTGCACCCGCACGAATCGAAACATACCTGCGGCGAGGTATTGCGGTGGTTCAACCGGACGGGCCTCAAGTTCGTGCGTGGCATCCCGGCCCTGCGGCCGGATGACGACGGCTTGGCCGGCGAGAACCTGTTCGAGCCGCAGCCGCGGGGCGCGGCCCTGGACCGGCTGGTCGTACAGGCCTGTCAGGTCACTGCCCCGGGGCAGGCCGAGGGTGGATTCTTTATCATGATCGGTCGCAAACCGGACCGAACAAACGAGATTCGTTCATCTTCATCCGCAGATCACGCCGATCGAAAAGTGAACAAATAAAGGAATCTGCGATTGCGGTTCTATCGTTTACCAGTAGCCGGCAATGGGGGAAAACTACGAATCACGCGAATCCACGCGAAAATTGATTCGCGCTGATTCGCGTGATTCGTAGTTTTTCCGCCCCTATAATAAAAGACATCCATCTTTTTTTCTTATGAGGAAAGAATGGATGTCCCGTAAAGGACATCCGTACGGGCTGGCTGATCCTGGGCATCACACTGATGCTGATCGTCGTCTGCGAAGCGGGGCTGCGCCTGGCGCTGACAATCAGGGATCGGCTCACGGATCGTCCGCGGCCGTTGACCGCGCACGAGATCAACAAGCGGGCGGTAGTTGCCACCTATCCCGGTGTTGAATGGATCCCCGATTATTTCAAGGAACTTGAAAAGGCTCGGGCACTCGTTTGGTACCCCTACGTTTATTGGCGGAGTCTCTCGTACCGAGGCCGATACATCACTGTGAACCCAAACGGCCTGCGGGCAACCTGTAACCCAGCGCCGACGATCCGCCGCCGGTGCGCCTGTTCGCTTTCGGCGGTTCGACCATGTGGGGCTGGGGCGCACGCGATGACTACACCATTGCCTCGTACCTGAGCAAATTGTTGGACGAGAAAGGGTATCCCGCCGAAGTGACGAATTACGGCCAGCTCAATTACGTCAGCACCCAGGAAGTAATCGCCCTGCTGCGCTGCATCCAACGCGGTAATGTCATGTATCCGAAGCGGGCAACCAGCTGATCGCCGAGGCTATGGTGGACGATGTGATCGCGCTGACCGAGCAACGCCGAACGGCCGTCGAAGGGAAAAGGGTACGGTGATCGTCTGCCGTGAGACGGAGAATGTATAGTGGCTAAATTCTAAGTGGTGAAGTCTGCCAGCCCCGACCGCGTCATTCTGGCAGGGAGTGCCGGAATCCGGTGCCATGGATGGTAAAAACGGCGGGGGGGCTGAATGATTACAGTACGACCGATTTGCGTTGATTCGCGTTCATTGCTTCAATAACTTTAGTGCGCGAAGCGCATCATAGTTGAAACTATGGACTTTAAGTCCCTTCACTTTCAGTCCGTGGCTTGTCCACGGATGAGGACTTTAGTCCTCCAGACTATGGACTTTCAGTCCATAGTGGTTGATTGCGGATAAAATAATTCCCATGGGCATACGCCGCACCATAGACGTTATCGGTATTTGGGCGCTGCTATACTAGGTCCTGTTGACATTTAACTCTAACCGAAGACCGTCATTCCGGCTGGGAAGCAGAAACCTAGTGGCCAGGGAAGGCAAGTCCGCAGTCAGTAAACCGCGGATCTCTACCGCGACTAAGGGCTGTTGGTATAATCGTCGTGCCAACCGCTAATAGGACAAGATTAACAGGATTATTTTTATGAAAAACGATAAATTATAAGATCCTGTTAATCCTGTACCATTAGGAGACAAGCCCGGAGGTCGAGGTTTACTCCTCAATCAAAATGTCAACACGCCTTAGAAGTCACTGTAGGTAGGCTCTAGCGCCCGATTTCAAGTGGAGTAAAAATGTATGGGTTTGACGCCTTGCTGTTGGATGTAGATGGGACCCTAGCCGATACGGAGCAGGACGGCCATCGCTGCGCATTCAATGCGGCCTTCGCCGAGGTCGGTCTCGGTTGGGACTGGTCCGAGGTGCTTTACGGGGAATTGCTCTCGGTCACGGGGGGTAAGGAGCGGATTCGCCACTATATCGAGCACTGGCAGCCTCCGTTTGAAGCCCCCGGCGATCTCGATGGATTTATCGCGGACCTCCACCGGCGCAAGACCCGGCACTACCTCGAGCTCCTGGGCCAAGGCCGCATCCCCTTGCGTGAGGGGGTGGTGCGTCTGTTGCACCAGGCCCAGGCCGCGGGCTTGCCCCGCACCTACCGCGTAGTCAGCTGTAGGTGCCGGCGCGGCATCGGGACCATATGATTGTCAGCGAGTCGCTCATAATGGGTTGTTATCCTTGGATAATTTATTGATTGAGAACGTCCCCTAGAGCAATCCTGAATTATTTGGCGTTGTCTGGAGGATTCGACGTGTTGCGTTTCGACACACAAAGACTCATTGATCTATGACCAGGTCCATACCTGTGTTTCAACGCAACCTACGCCCGCATCACCGCCCGCACTGCCTGAATGCGCAGACCTCGCTTTAAGGCGATTGCCGGAAAATGATAGACCAGGATGCGTCGGCTATTCGTTCGTCTTCAAGGAGCGACAACAGGCGCATCGTTGTGCGATGTAACTGTTGTCGCGACCCAGAAGACGGACGAAAAGACAAGCAGGCTGGTCTGTCATTTGACAGAAATCGCCTAAGTGTAGGTTGGGTTAGGCGCGCTGGCCGATCCCGAAGCACAGCGACAGAGCCAAATGCGCCGTAACCCAACACGTCAGACCCCACAACCAACGCCAAATAATCCAGGACCGTGCCCGGACAGGCACGGCGTCGAACGCAGCGTAACGCAACACGACGCCAGCGCAGACAAGGGGTATGACGCTCACAACGCCTCGGATCAGTTCTGATCCACCGCCTTCATGCTCAAACGGACCCGACCCTGTTTGTCCACCTCCAGGACCTTGACGCGGACCAGGTCGCCCTCTGCCAGCTTGTCGCTGACCTTTTCCACGCGCTCCTCGCTGATCTGAGAGATGTGCACCAGGCCGTCGCGCCCAGGCAGGATGGTGACGAAGGCACCGAAGTCCATGAGGCGGGCGACTTTGCCCTCGTAGACTCGACCCACTTCCACATCGGCTGTAATCAGCTCGATGCGTTTCTTGGCCTCCGCGCCGGCATCCCTGTCTACGGAAAAGATCTTGACCAGGCCGTCGTCGGAGATATCGATGGTGGCTCCGGTCTCTTCGGTGATAGAACGAATGGTGGCACCGCCCTTGCCGATGACGTCGCGTATCTTTTCCGGGTGGATCTTGAAGTCGATGATGCGCGGGGCGTGCTCGGACATCTCGGCACGGTGCACATCGATGACCTGGTTCATTTCCCCCAGGATATGGATCCGCGCCGCTTGCGCCTGCGCCAGGGCGGTCTCCATGATCTCCCTGGTGATACCCTCGATCTTGATATCCATCTGCAGGGCGTTGATCCCTTCGGCGGTACCTGCGACCTTGAAGTCCATGTCTCCGAGGTGGTCCTCGTCGCCCATGATATCGGTGAGCACGGCAAAATGATCGCCTTCCTTGATGAGTCCCATCGCCACGCCGGCCACCGCGCCTTTGACGGGCACCCCCGCGTCCATCAGGGACAGGCTGGTCCCGCACACACTCGCCATGGAGCTGGAACCATTGGACTCGGTGATCTCGGAGACCACGCGCACCGAATAGGGGAAGGTATCCGGACTCGGCATGACCGCCAGTATCCCGCGCTTGGCCAGGCGACCATGACCGATCTCGCGCCGCTTGGGGCTACCGACCCGGCCGGTCTCGCCGACGCAGAAGGGGGGAAAGTTGTAGTGGAGCATGAAGGGCTCGCGCCGCTCGCCTTCCAGGGCATCGACGATCTGTGAATCGCGTTCGGTCCCCAAGGTGGTGACCACCAGGGCCTGGGTCTCGCCGCGGGTAAACAGGGCCGAGCCGTGGGTGCGCGGCAACAGGCCGGTACGGATGGTGATCGGGCGCACGGTGCGGTTATCACGACCATCGATACGCGGTTCGCCGGCGAGAATGCGGCCCCGGACGACCCTCTTCTCCAGCCTCTCGATGGCACCCCTCACCGCCTGCTCCGACCACTTGGGTTCCTCACCGGCGGCGAGCGTCTCCACCGCCGCGCCGCGGACCTGGTCCAAGGCGCCGTAGCGCTCCAGCTTGTCCGCGATGCGGTAGGCGTCGCCCAGACCGGCACCACAGACGGATTCCACCTCCGCCGTAAGCTCGGTGTCTTCCGGCACCGGCGTCCAGGACAGCGGGGCCTTGCTGACCTCGGCCGCCAGCTCCCTGATGGCAGTGATCGCCACCTGCATCCGCTCGTGACCATAGAGTACAGCCCCCAGCATGACCGCTTCGGAGAGTCCCCTGGCCTCGGACTCGACCATCAGCACGGCCTGCTCGGTGCCGGCCACCACCAGGTCCAGGTCGGTGTCCGGTCCGAGACCGGTAACGGGCGGATTGAGCAAATAGGCGCCGTCCTTGTAGCCGACCCGGACGGCCCCGACGGGACCCTTGAAGGGTGCACCGGATATCGCCAACGCCGCCGAAGCACCGAGCATAGCCGGGATCTCCGGATTGGCCGCGGGATTGAGGGACTTGACGGTGGCGATGATCTGGATCTCCTGGTTATAGCCCTTGGGAAAGAGCGGTCGGAGCGGGCGGTCCATGAGCCGTGCGGTGAGGATCTCGGTCTCGCTCGGCCGCCCCTCACGGCGGAAGAAACCGCCCGGGATGCGGCCGGCGGCGTAGGTCTTTTCCTGATAGTCCACGGTCAGGGGAAAGAAGTCACGGTCGGCACCGGGACGCCTGTCCACCACCACGGTAACGAGGACCACCGTGTCGTCCATGGTGACGAGTACGGCGCCATCGGCTTGGCGGGCGATCTCACCGGTTTCCAGGGTTACCGTCTGGTCGCCGAATTGAAAGGTCTTTTTTGTGGGTGTCACTGGTTGTTCCTGCTGGTTGTTCCTCAGGGCATCGGTAGTCCGCCGGCAAGCTCGGTTGCACTCAGCGGTCTTAAGGCCCGATCCGGATCTATAAGAACGCCGAACATCAACAGCTCCTGGCCTTCAGCGGCGCAGGCCGAGACGGGAGATCAGGGTGCGGTAGCGGTCCTGGTCCTTGCCCTTGAGGTAGTCGAGCAGCTTGCGGCGGGCGTTGACCATACGCACTAGGCCTCGGCGTGAGTGATGGTCGTGCTTGTGCTCGGTAAAGTGCTCCGTGAGTTGTTTTATGCGGGCGGTCAACAAGGCGACCTGCACCTCGGGGGAGCCGGTATCGCCCTCTCCGCGTCGGTATTCGACGATGACCTGCTGTTTCTCTGCTGCGCTCATTGGCATGGAATCGTCTCCCGTGTGGAAACTTTGAAGAAGGCCCCGGCGGCGAGTTGTGCCAATCGCCTCCGACCGCATTTGCGATAGCGACCACCCCGACAATGAGCTCAGGGGATCGGACCGGTGAATAAGCTGGGAATTCTAGCCGGTTACGGCCACAGGTGAAAATCGGATACCGTTCAATCCGATTCGAGTGCATTTTGAACCGCAGAGACACAGAGAATTGATTTTTCGGCTCCGTGTCCTCTGTGCAGGGTGAGCGCGTATAAATTTGTTGTCGATTAACAGGTTGCTGCCAGCTTCCGGTCGTCAGCCGCACCTGCGGTGGTTCGCCATGACCGGTAGGCGCGGGCTTGCCCCGCACCTACGCGTTCCAGCGCCGGGAAAACCAATCCGGCAACATCATGTTTTCAGAAAGAATTATACGCGCTCGCCCTGGTCCTCTGTGTCTCTGCGGTTCACATTTTTCAAAGTGACCTAACAATAACCGCTTCGGCTGCACCTTGCCGTCATCCAGGATACAGCCGACACCGATGAACTTCCGCGACGGATCATAAAGCCTGACCAGCCCCTCGGTCGGTGCCTGGGGCACCAGCACCGCCTGCCCCTGACGCAGGTAAAAGGCAGCGTCTTCCGAGAGATCTACCGACGGCCAGTGCTGGAGGGCACTCTCCAGGGGCAACAGTAGGGCGTCCAGGGCATCCCGATCTGCCCTCAGGGCGTGCCCTTCCACCTCGTCCAAGGCAACGAAGCGGGCCCCGGCCTCCAGGTAGGGTCCGACGCCTGTGCGGCGGAGATCCGTCACATGGCCGCCGCACCCCAGCGCCTGTCCCAGGTCCGCCGCCAGGGTACGGACATAGGTCCCCTTGGAGCAGTGCACATCGATCTCGAATTGCGGCGGCTCGAAGCTGCGCAGCTCGATCCGGTGGATATTCACCAGCCGCGGGGTACGTTCCACCTCGATGCCCCGGCGCGCCAGCTTGTAGAGCCGTTCCCCCTGATGCTTGACCGCGGAGTACATGGGCGGCAATTGTTCGATAGGGCCACGGAATCGGACGAGCGCCGCCTGCAGATCCCGCTCGCCCACGCTAGCGGCGGACATCTCTGTGACGACCTCGCCCTCGGCATCCGCCGTGGTCGTCGTGACCCCTAGGCGCACCCGCACCCGATAGTGCTTGTCCGCATCCAGCAGGAAGCTGGAAAACTTGGTGGCCCCCCCCAGACAAACCGGAAGCAACCCGGTCGCCAAGGGATCCAGACTCCCGGTGTGACCCGCCTTGGCGGCCTTGAAGAACCGCTTGACCCGCTGCAGGGCCTCATTGGAGGAGATACCCCGGGGCTTGTCGAGCAGCAGGATGCCGCTGACATTACGCCCGCGCCGACGTCGCTGTCCCATACCGGATTCGTTACTCCGAAAATCTCTTCACTCGCGCCACCTTCACGACCGTTCCGGTTCGGCTGCATCCGTCGCCACCGCCGCTTCGATCAGGTGCGAGAGGTGCTCACCCCGGGCGATCGATTCGTCGTGGATAAAACGCAGCTGGGGCACGGTCCGCAGACGGGCACGTCGGGCCAGCGCCCGGCGTAAAAACCCCGCGAGTCTGCTGTTGAGCAGATGCTCTTGCTCGGTACCGCCCTCGTCGCTAGGGAAGCAGGTAAAGTAGACCTTGGCATGGCCCAGGTCGCTGCTCACCCGCACCTCCTGCAAGGTGATGAGCTTCAGGCGTGGGTCCCTCACCTCTGCGCGCAAGATCTGGGCGAGCTCACGTTGGAGCTGGGTGCCGATGCGTTCGGTACGGGCGTATTCTTTCATACCACCGAACTCAGTGTGATCCTGAATAATTTGATATTGTCAGGAGGGAAAAGATCCTTACCTAGGGGGTGTTCTCAATTAGTTGTAAAACTATGATTTTACTCGATATATTAAGACTGCCCGCGTCATCCGGCGGATGTCGTGGCCAATTTGTAATATCAGCAAAACCAAAGAGTTAAGCTCAACCCTCTAGAGCTTACCTCACGGATTCAGGTTGTTGATTGAGAACCCCCCCAGCATCGGGACAAGCTTGATGGGTTGCGTTCGACGCCCAACGGCGCGCTGATCGTCTGCTTGGGGTTATGCCGGCGTCTTAACGCAACCTACCCCCATATACCCCCCGCGCGGCCTGCACACGCGGACCTCGCGTTAAGCGTAGATTGGGTTAGGCGCGTTGCCCGATCCCGAAGAACACAAACAACATTGAACGCGCCGTAACCCAACACGCCATCTTCTCAGATCACGCCAAATAACGCCGAACAGCGTCTATGACCGACGCTGCAATCGAAAACGACCCCGTCAGCCAGCGAAATACGCTAGGACCCGTTTTAACCAAACAGCTTCTTAGAGGCTGACTAAAAACTAACCTATTGATCTATTAGTTAGAAAAACTACAGCTTTCATCTGGCTCCCAGGCTCCGGCGTGGGAGCAGGCTTGTCCCGACGGAGGAGGGATCTTAACGCTCCAGCATCACCAGGCCTGGCTGTTGGAGCGGCCAAGGTGGTGTTCCCACGCTGGAGCGTGGGAACAAGCAAAATCAATAAGTTAGTTCTTAGACAGTCTCTTAACCTTCAGATGCATCCCGGCTCCGCGGTCTCCCCTGGGGGACATACGGCCACCCCATCCGTTCCCCTTTTAACCGTTCCCACTGGCCGTTATGCGGATTCCGTCACATTCTCTCCACCTTGCCACCGCAGTGTGAACGGAGTCTATCAAGTTAAGGGCACCTTGCAAAATCACCTGTCCAGCAGGCCAGCCGGGGGTATAAGCTCACGCAACTTCGACGCTTAGAGGCTGCTTAAAAGAGGGCCGTAGGCCACAGTCAGGAATAGGCTGGGTTGAGGAACGAAACCCAGCATTTACGGGCCAGTCTGGTTTGCCGGATCTCGTTCATCGACCTACCCTACCCGATTAAAATCAATGAGTTAGTTTTTAGATGGCCTCTTAGCGTAGGGTCCGCTGTGCGGATCTTCTAAATGTCAACACCACCCAGACCCCTGCTCTTGTTGTGCATAGCGTCCCGGAGAGAGATCGACATAGCGTACAAACACCTGCAATGCAGGCTGGGTCTCCTGGTGAAGGTATTCCAGCTGGTGGTGCAGCTCGTCGGATATTTCCGATCCCATACCCAGAATCTCTGCCATGTCGGCCTGATAATAGCCCAGGTCACCATATGGATACTTGGAATTTATGCCCGCTACCCCCGCATAATCCAGCCAGCCGGCCCACATCCGTCTGAACAACCGGATATGTCCCGGCCGCAATGTAAAGTCGATTGTCTTCTGCCTGTCGCCCCGTAGTCCTCCAGATAGATCTCACTGGCGGCCACCTCTGTTTCGTCCGGGTAAAAGGCGAGTAACGGGTTCGGATAGGAATAGTCCCCGACCTCGATGGTCCCGCAGCTCAGGGCTATCTGTAAGACGGTCCCCATCTCCATGATCAGCCCTTCGATCGGCCTGGACCTGTTCTTGGTATATGGGTCCTTCTCCAGCGCGGGCAGACCCAAGAGACTCCCCACGTCGGAGAACAGCCCCTCGATACTGTCGCCGTAGGCGCCGATAAAGGGCGCCCCCCCTTCGGTCGCATCCCAGAAGATCACCGCCTTACGCAACAGTTGGATATGGGTTTGGGCCAATTCGAACTCGTTCATTGCTTCAATAACTTTAGTGCGCGAAGCGCATCATAGTTGAAACTATGGACTTTAAGTCCCTTCACTTTCAGTCCGTGGCTTGTCCACGGATGAGGACTTTAGTCCTCCAGACTATGGAC